>Ga0066388_100003594_pt1 | contig 10118 bp, 11 predicted proteins | sample PanSoiMetaGPlot6_FD_64539 | JGI IMG/M metagenome (GOLD analysis project Ga0066388, IMG submission 64539) | Tropical forest soil microbial communities from Panama analyzed to predict greenhouse gas emissions - Panama Soil - Plot 6 (Hybrid Assembly) | ecosystem: Environmental > Terrestrial >... | reverse complement strand
AGGTCGGCCATCCCGACCCTGCCATCGTCGCGGCTACTTGGGTGCTTGAGCTGCGTCTTGGCAGCACGGGCAGAGCGCCCGGAGCCACTCGAAGGTGTAGATCCCGCTTTCATGACCGTCGCTCCACGCGAACGCCAGCGCGTAGCGTCCGACCGAGGTGATGCGTACGGGTTTGACGTCGCTGGGCACGGTCTCGCTCCGGAGCAGCGGCCGCCCCGTGTGCTCCTCGACGCAGTGCGCACAGCGACAGGCGAGCCGCAGCGCGCGCACCGGGTAGACGCTCGTGTGCCCGTCGTTCCAGGCGATGCGCAGGCTGTCGGGGCCGGCCTGCGCGATGGACGTGGGGGTGGGGAGCATCTGCGGAAAGCTAGCCGAGCCGTGGGATAAGATCCGCGCGCGCAGAGCGGAGGAGTGGAGCGATGGCGAAGGAGTCCGTGGCGATTCTCGGCGGCACCGGCGAGCAGGGGCTCGGGCTCGCCTACCGGTTCGCGAAGGCGGGCCGGCCCGTGCGCATCGGCAGCCGCAAGGAGGAGCGCGCGCTCGAGGCCGCGCGCGACGTTCTCGCCAAGGTGCCGGGCGCCGACGTGTCGGGGCACGAGAACCCGGCGGCCGTGCGCGCGGCGCGGGGCGGGATCGTGATCCTGTCGGTGCCGTTCGAGCACACCGCGGGCACGCTCAAGTCGATCAAGGAGGAGCTGCAGCCGGGCACGGTGCTGGTCTCGATGGGCGTGCCGCTCGCGGCCGCGATCGGCGACGTGGCGTCGCGCGTGATCGGCGTGTCGCAGGGCTCGTGCGCGGAGCTCTGCGAGGCGCTCGCGCCCGAAGGCGTGCCGGTCGTCTCCGCGTTCCAGAACGTGGCCGCGCACCGGCTGATGGAGCTCGCGGACCCGGTCGAGTGCGACGTGATCGTCTCGGGCGAGAAGGAGCCGCGCCAGCGCGTGATGCAACTCTGCGACGACATCCCGGGCACGCGCGCGATCGACGGCGGCCCGCTCTACAACGCGCGCTACGTCGAGCAGCTCACCGCGCTCATGATCGGGATCAACATTCGGCTGAAGAAGCCGGAAGGCGTCGGCATCCGACTCACCTACGTGTAGGCGCGCTACATCACGACCTTGAGCAGGCCCTTCAGGATGTCCTTCAGCGGGACCTTCGTGGCGATGAGCGGGATCATCGGCAGCGCGGCGGCGAAGAGCAGCGGCACGACCGCGGGCATGTTCACCGGGATCGGCCGCAGCTCGCGCGCGCGCTCGTAGCCCGTGGCGAGGTCGGCGAGCGACGAGGGGTCGGGATCGCCGAGCAGCGCCTCGGGGTCGGCCTCGGGCCGGCGCCACTTCCGGTCGAAGGCGCCGTCGTGCAGGCTCGAGAGCCGGCCGTAGGCGAAGAGCGCCTCGCGCTTCAGCGCAGCGAGCTTCGGCGCAAAGGTGACGAGCGGCGCCAGCACGATCAGGGTCGCGAGCACCGCGAACGCGGCCATCGAGGGATAGAGCGACTCGAGCGCGACCCCGCCATAGATCACGTCGTCGGCCAGCACCGCGGAGAGCGAGGCCGACGCCGCCAGCACCAGAATCGCGAAGCCGGACTGGCCGAGCGCCACGAACGCGAGCCCGCCCGCCTTGTCGGGGTGCGTCGCGACGAGCCGCAGCGGGAGCCGCGAGATCTGCGCGAGCACGCGCGCCCAGACCACGCCGCGGAAGATCCAGCGCATGAACAGGAACTGGAACGCGGGCAGGCTGACGACCAGGTACCACCAGCCGGCCGCAGTGAGCGTCTCGCCGCCTTCGCCCGGGAGCGCGTGCCAGCTCGCGACGCCGTCGTGCAGGTGGCTCTGCACCACCGAGAAGCTCACCGCGTAGGCGAGCGCGATCATCGCGAGCTCCGCCCACGACGACGACACCAGCCGCCGCGACGATTGGAGCACCGCTGCGAACGCGGGGCGGGCCGCCTCGTCGACGAGCCCTGCGGCGAGGAAGTGCCGGACGACCGCGCGGATCCTTCCCGCGACCGCCGCGTCGGCGAGCACGAGCAGGAGGATCGCGAACAGGAAGCGCGCGTACACCGCGAAGTCGCGCGCGAACGGGACGGCCACGCGATCGCCGGTGGCCAGGCCGGCGAACGCGGAGAAGACGAGCAGCGGCAGGAAGCAGATCGCCGCGAGCACGAGCGCGCGCTTGCCGAGCGGCGCGGGGGTCGCCGGCGCGAGACCGGTGCGCAGCCAGAGCTGCCAGCTCGGCCCGCCTTCCTCGAGCGCGAGCTGGTCGTCCACGGCGCTCACGGCTTCGTCTCGGGAGATGCGCGGTCCATCCGCGGCAGCCCCACCCGGATCCGCTGCGAGAAGTCCTCGGCCATCCCCGCGGCCTTGGCCTTCTCGGTGATGTCGCTCTTCGCGCGGAGCTCCTCGAAGGGCATGCTGCGGTCCAGCGAGCCCCGCTCGTACAGGAGCTCCGGCAGGTGTCCGTTCAGGAACAGACGCCAGTCGAGCGGCACCGCGCCGCCGCTGTGGATCACGCGGTTGCGGATGGACGTCGTGCAGTTGTCCGTGAACGCGTTGTACCACTGCGGGTGCGCGGCGAGCGAGTTGATCTCCTGGACGTACGACAGGAGCAGCTGGCGCGCGACGTCGCGCGGCGCGGAGAGCCGGTACAGGTACGTGTGCTCGCCGCGGAAGTTGTCGCGCACGCCGATCACGTCGCGCTCGCGCGCCACCACGTAGTAGAGCTCGTACTGGCGGAAGAAGCCGAGCAGCGCCGAGTACGACTCGCCCTTCTCCTTGCGCGTCTCGATCGAGATCGCGAGCGAGGGCCCCTCCGAGAAGCTCCAGCTCATGATCGTGTGCGCGATGTCGGTCGGGCCCCAGAACGAGAAGAACATGTCGAGGCCGGTGAGCTTCGACAGGTCGTACTTGCGAGTCACCCAGCGGGCGTCGAAGTCGTTCTCGCTGCGGTACTCGAAGTCGCGCACGTTCTCGACCGTCAGGATGTCGCCGTCGAGCTGCGCGCGCGGGAGCTGCGCGACGTCGGGCAGCCAGTCGCGGTCGTTGCGCGGCGGGATGCTCATCCACCAGAAGGCGACCGCCGCGAAGAGCAGGAACACCGCGAGGAGCCCGCGCCCGTACGTGCGCAGGAAGGCGAGCGCTGCCGCGCACGCGAGCACGAGCGCGGCGACGCACGCGCCCGCCAGCGGCCGCGAGGCGGGGCCGTCGATCCAGAGCGCCATGCAGGCCCAGACACAGAGAGGCGTCAGGAGGATCGTGAAGAGGACGCGTGCCGAGACGCGGATCATTCCTTGGGGTATAGCAGCGTCACGGTGAAGCGCAGGCCCCATTGGGGTCCGCCCGACGGGGTCGAGACCCAGCTCCGGTAGCCGACCTGGAACTGGGCGATCTGCGGGCCGAGACGCGCCATCTGCGAGACGAACAGGTTCATGGGTACGCTCCAGCGACTGGTCACCCAGTCGTAGCTCGACTCCAGATTCACCCCCAGGGAGGTGGCGGTGTGAGTCGTGTAGACCAGGAACGGCTGGAAGTACGTCTGGTTGTAGCGCGTCCGGTTGTCGTTGCCCGCGAAGCCCCAGATCTGGTTCGCCAGCAAGCCGGCGGTCACCGGCCCCGCCAGCTTCAGTATGACCACGGTCGGCCCGGCGCCCCACTTCTCCGCGCCGAGCGAGCCGTTGGTGGCGGTCGGGATGAGGAATGCGGGCCCCGCGCCCCAGATGATCTTGCCCCACGAGCTGGGCTCCTTCGGCGAGAAAAAGAAGCTCTGAGTAATGTCGCCGGTCCCGAAGTTCGGACCGTCGAAAGGCGGTACGAACCGGTTCGTGTAGATGACGGGGAGGATCGTGCGCGAGATGACGTTCCAGTCGCTGGTGAGATGGATCGGAACGACCGGCTGGAACTTCAGGTAGTACTGATAGCCGTCGTTCGTCGGTCCGATTCCGTCGTCGTAGTTGAACTGGAAGGGGACGCTGATCAGGTCGGCGACGGGATTGGTCAGCTTCTTGGCCAGGTCCTCATCGCTGTTCTTCTCCTCCGCGCGCGCGGCGGCCGTGACTGCAAGGACGAGGGAAAGGATGAGCGCAGACTTCCGAATCATGCGCGCAATCGTACTCGGTCTGGCTTCCTCGCGGCGCCTATCCTTTGGTACAGGGACCCAGGTCGAGCCCTACCGCTCTCATGAGCTCGAGGGCGTTCCCGCGCTGGATCACGCCCGGGCGCAGGCGGTAGTCGAAGCGCAGCGTGCCGTTCTCGAGCTGGTCCTCGAAGTGCGCGTTGGCGGCGCGCGGCGCGAGCTCGTCGGCGACCGCACAGAGCGCGAGGTCGTGCGTGGTGACGAGGCCGATCGCCCCACGCGCGAGCAGTCCCTTCAGCAGCGCGTCGGCGCCGATGCGGCGGTCGTGCGAGTTCGTGCCCGCGAGGATCTCGTCGAGCAAGAAGAAGACGGGGAGCGCACCGCGCGTCTGCTCCGTGACGCGGCGCAGCGCGAGCAGCTCGGCGTAGAAGCGCGACGCGCCGTCGCGCAGCGAGTCCTGCACGCGCAGGCACGCGCCCAGCGCCAGCGGCGAGAGGGCGAGCGCCTCGGCGCGCACGGGCGCGCCCGCGAGCGCCATCAGCGCGGCCGTGCCGACGCAGCGCAGGAACGTGCTCTTCCCCGACATGTTCGAGCCCGACACCACGAGCAACGGGCGCACGGCATCGAGGTCGAGGTCGTTGCGCACGCACAGCGAGTCGAGCAGCAGCGGATGCCCGAGCGCGCGGCCGCGGAAGAGCGGCCCGCCCTCCGCGATCTCCGGGAACGGGTCGGCCGCGTGCTCGAACGCGTAGCCGGCCAGGTCGCCGAGCGCCTCGAAGTCTCCGATCGCGTCGAGCCAGCGCGCGATGTCGCCGCCGCTGCGCGCGCGCCACGCCTCGAGCGCGAAGGCGACCTGGAGACCCCACATCAGCAGCAGCGCGATCGGAGCGAAGAGCTGGTTGCGGCGCCAGTCGAGCACCGCCACCAGGCGGTGTAGCTGCGCGATCTGGCGCGACGCCGAGCGGCCCTCGTGGTCGAGCGCCGCGCGCGCGGCGCGCAGGCGCGGCGCCTCGTACGGCTCCGCCTCGAGCCGGGCCAGCAGGCTGGCGAGCCGGTCGAGGTCGCGCAGTCGCGGCGCGATCGCGGCGATCACCCCGTCTACGCGGCGGTGGGTGAGCGCGAGCACGAGCGCCGTCGCCAGGATCGTCAGCATGAAAGGCGACCAGCCGACGCCGGAGAGCGATCCGACCAGGAGCGCCGCGATCGTCGCGGCCGCGAGCGCCGCCGCGCCCGCGCGCCACGCCGTCCCGCCCAGCCGCCGCGGCGCCAGCGCCCAGGCGATCAGCGGATCCACTGCGACGCTGTCGCCCAGCTCGCGCCCGAGCGCGAACAGGTCCTCGCGCAGGGCGAGCCGCGGGGCGAGCTCTGCGACCGCCGCCTGGCGCGCGCGCACCTCGTCGGGCGCGGCGGGCGCGAGCAGCCAGGCGGCCAGCCGCTCCTCGCCGCGCGTGGTCTGCGCCTGGGACAGCAGCTCGAACAGCGAGCGGCGTCCGAACAAGTCGAGATGCAGCGCGTACGGGTGGGCCGGATCGAGGTGACGCTCACCGGTGTTGCCCCACGGCGCGTCGGACAGGTCGAGCCGCGCCAGCCCGCGCGCGTAGAACTCGGCGCCGCGCTCGGCGCGCGCGTGCTCGCGCCGCGCCGACTCGTGCCAGAGCACGAGCCCGACGAAGCCGAGCGCCGCCGGCAGGAGCCACCCGGCAGAGAGCGCATCGGTGACGAACACCGGCCAGCACAAGGCGACCGCGAGGCCGAACCCGACCAGCCGCGCGTTCGAGATCCAACGCGCCCGCGACCCCGCGCGCTCCGCCGCACCGCGGCGCGCGGCCAGTCGCTCGGCGTACAGGGCGCGCACGTCTTCCATCCGCGCCGGAGGGTAGAACTCACGTCGGAAACTGCGAGGCCGAGCGAGGGCCGCCCCGAGCGAGGTCGCAAGCGCCGAAGGCGCGCGCAGCGAGTCGCAGGCGAGCGAAGTCAACCTGATACGATGGACGCATGGCGTTTCTGAAGTTCCCGGATGGATTCCAGTGGGGCGCCGCGACGGCCTCGTACCAGATCGAGGGCTCGCCGCGCGCCGACGGCAAGGGCCTCTCGATCTGGGACGTGTTCTGCCAGCAGCCGGGCCGCGTGCAGGGCGGCGACACCGGCGACGTCGCCTGCGACCACTACCGCCGCTTCCGCGAGGACGTCGCGCTGATGAAGCGGCTGGGCCTGCAGACCTACCGCTTCTCGATCGCGTGGCCGCGCGTGCAGCCGTTCGGCGCGGGCGACGCGAACGAGAAGGGCCTCGACTTCTACGCGCGGCTCGTCGACGAGCTGCTCGCCGCAGGCATCCAGCCCTGCGCGACGCTCTACCACTGGGACCTGCCGCAGGCTCTGCAGGACCTGGGCGGCTGGCCCGAGCGGTCGACCGCGCAGAAGTTCGCCGACTACGCCGCGCTCGTGTTCGCGCGGCTCGGCGACCGGGTGACTCGCTGGATCACCCATAACGAGCCGATCGTGACGTCGATGATGGGCTACCGCGCGGGCGTGCTGGCTCCGGGCATCCGCGACGTCGGGCTCGCGGGCCGCGCGATCCACCACCTCCTGCTCTCGCATGGGCTCGCCGTCGCCGCGTTCCGCGCGAGCGGGAAGCGCGGTGAGATCGGCATCACCCATGCGAACACGAGCTACGAGCCGGCCGACGCGACCGCGGAGTCGGCGGCGGCGTGCGAGCTGGCGCGCGACTTCGACACGCGCACCTGGCACGGTCCGGTGTACGGCAAGGACTATCCCGAGTCGGTGCTGCGCTACTACGAGTCGCGCGGCGTGCCGCTGCCGATCGCGCCCGGCGACCTGAAGACGATCGCAGCGCCGACGGACTTCCTCGGCGTGAACCTGTACAGCCGCCGCCAGGTCCTGTCCGACGGCACGCGCGGCGTCGGCTACCGCAATGCGCCCCCCAGGCTGCCGCTCCTGCCGATGGGCTACGAGGCTGCGCCGTTCGCGCTCGGCGACTTCCTGCGCTTCGTCTCGGCCGAGTACGACCGCCCGAAGATCTACGTCACCGAGAACGGCGTCTGCGACAACACGCCGCCCGCCGCCGACGGCAAGAGCGTGCCCGACGTCGAGCGCACCGAGCTCCTGCGGGGCTTCATCGCCGGCATGCACGCGGCGATGACACAGGCCGGTGTCGACGTGCGCGCGTACTACGTCTGGTCGCTGCTCGACAACTTCGAGTGGGCGTTCGGCTACTCGAAGCGCTTCGGCATCGTGTGGACCGACTTCGCCACGCAGGCGCGCATCCCGAAGCAGAGCGCGGCGTTCTTCAGCGACCTGATCCGCAAGAACGGGCTGGAGGCGTGATGGACGAGCGGGTGAAGGCCGTCCTCGACGAGTACCACGCGCGCATCGACGCCGAGTGGAAGCGCGTGCGCGAGCAGCCGCCGAGGGGCGGGCTCGACGACATCCGCGACCAGCTCTTGCTCGCCGTCGGCCCCGACACCGGCCGGCTGCTCAACCTCCTCGCCCGCAGTCTTGCCAAGCCGAACATCCTCGAGCTCGGCACCTCGTACGGCTACTCGGGCATCTGGCTCGGCGAGGCCGCGCGCGCGACGGGCGGCCGCGTCACGACGATGGAGCTCGCCGACTACAAGTCGAAGCACGCGCGCGAGATGGCGACGAGGGCCGGTCTCGCCGAGTTCATCGACCACAAGGTGGGCGACGCGGTGAAGCTCATCGGGGAGATCGACTTCGGCCTCGACTTCGTCCTCGTCGACCTGTGGAAGGACCTGTACGTGCCCTGCCTCGACGCCTTCTACCCGAAGCTGAACCCGGGCGCGATCGTCGTCGCCGACAACATGCGCGTCCCGGACCCCGTCGCGGCGAAGCGCTACCGGGACGCGGTGCGCGCGAAGCCCGGGATCACGAGCGTGATGCTGCCCGTCGGCTCGGGCATCGAAATCAGCCGCTACGAGGCCTGAGCCATGCCGCGCTTGCAACGGAAGAGCTTCGAGAATCCCGACGAGGTTCGCGCGTTCGCCCACGGCCGCATCGGCGTCGTCCGGCTGGACGAGGTCTCGGTCGGCCGCTTCCTCTTCCAGCCGGGCTGGCGCTGGTCGCGCGACGTGAAGCCGATCGCCGGGACCCGCTCCTGTCAGCTCCGCCACATCGGGTACGTGATCGCGGGCGCGCTGCGGGTCTGGATGGACGACGGCACGGAGCTCGTCGTGGCGGCCGGCGACGCGTACGACATCCCGCCGGGTCACGACGCCGAGGTGGAAGGCGACCAGCCCTGGGACTCGGTCGAGTTCACCTCGAGCAGCCTCTACGGCCTGTCGCCGGAAGACCTCGGCGAACGCGTCCTCGCGACCGTGGTGTTCAGCGACATCGTCGGGTCGACCGCGACCGTCGAGCGCCTCGGCGATCGCGCCTGGACCCATCTGGTGCAGGAGCACAACCAGCGGATCCGCGGCGTGATCGGGCGCTTCCGCGGCCGCGAGATCGACACCGCCGGCGACGGCTTCTTCTCGCTCTTCGACGGCGCGGCGCGGGCGGTGCGCGCGGCAGCGGAAATGGACCCTGCGGTCGCCGAGCTCGGCATCCGCGTCCGGGTCGGCCTCCACACCAGCGAGGTCGAGTTCGCCGGCGGACAGGTGCGCGGCGTCGCCGTGCACACGGCGGCGCGCGTCGCGTCGCTCGCCGGCCCCGGCGACGTCCTGGTGTCGAGCACGACCCGCGAGCTCCTCGAGGGCTCGGGTCTCGCGCTCGAGTCGCGCGGCGAGCACGAGCTCAAGGGGCTCTCCGGCGCGCGCGCGATCTTCGCGCTGCGCCGCTAGGCGAGCCTCAGCGCCGCGGCTCGCAGACGAAGATCGGGATATCGCGCGGCGTGCGCGCGCGGTAGTCGGCGTACGGCGCGTAGTGCTTGTCGGCGATCGGCCAGAGCTTCGCCTTCTCGTCGGGCCGCGCGAGCCGCGCGCGCAGCTCCATGCGCCGGCCGCGGTGGGTCACCGAGATGTCCGGATGCGCGACCAGGTTCCCGTACCAGACGGGGTTCTTCGGCGCGCCGCCCAGCGACGCGACCAGGAGCACGCCCTCGCCGTAGGGCACGTACATGAGCGGGATCGTCAGCAGGTTCCCGCTCTTCGCGCCCTTCATGGTGACGAAGCAGACGTCGTCGCCGCGCAGGCTGTTGAACCAGCGCCCGCCGGTCAGCCGGTTCAGGAACACGTGCGTGCGGGTCATCGCCTTGATCGCCCACTTCGGCGGCGCGGCGCCCTGGGTTTTCGCGGGCTCTTTGGGTGTCTCCACAGGCGTCCTCTTGATGCTCTGCTATTGAATTTCGGACGTACACGTCGTCGCTGGGGGGACGATGACGACCTTATGCCAGCCCTCGCCCATCATGCACGCAACAAAAAGTGCATGATCGAAGGAAGGCTGGGAGTTTAGCTCCGAGCTGCTGCTCGCGATTCCAGCAGCGGCTCTTCCGGGCCGGCCGAAAACAGCTCCACTCTCGCCCTTGCCGTGCGCCTCATTGCCTACGTATGCCTTGGTGCGACACGTGCTGACGTCGGTCCCGAAGTCTCGAAGGTATGCGTCAGAGCAGCGTTCGAATCCGTTTGACGGGTTCTCCCAACTTGCGGCCGCGATGGGTTGCTTGACTTCGAGCTTGACCGCGTAGGCAGTGTCATAGCGGCCCTGGGAAGTCAGGATCTGGTTGATCGGCCAGAACAGCCACCAGTCGGAATTAGCAGGGACATTCACAAAGCCTGGCTCGTAACCGTCCTTTTCGATTTCGATCTGATAGCTGTGACGGGCCGGGAGCCGGAGACTGCCGGGCGTTCCGACTCGGTATCTTGGCTTGTCAGTTAGATAGGCCGTCGCGCCCGAGGGATCCGATGAGATGCTCACGTTTCTGTACGTACAGGCGGTGAGAACCAAGCACAGCCAAACCAAGTGTCGCATGGTCATCGAGTCGCCCGACCTAGTTGTGTCCGTACCTAGCTTACTGGATACAAGCTATTTCCAGGCGAACACCGGCTGCTCGTAGTGCGCGACCCGCGTGTCCCGGCC
>Ga0066388_100003593_pt1 | contig 10119 bp, 9 predicted proteins | sample PanSoiMetaGPlot6_FD_64539 | JGI IMG/M metagenome (GOLD analysis project Ga0066388, IMG submission 64539) | Tropical forest soil microbial communities from Panama analyzed to predict greenhouse gas emissions - Panama Soil - Plot 6 (Hybrid Assembly) | ecosystem: Environmental > Terrestrial > Soil... | reverse complement strand
CTCCGCGACATCGTCGCCGCCACCAAGCCCGTGTGGTGCCGCGTCACCGGCGAATTCACACCGCGGGGCGGCCTCACCACCACTGTCGAGGCCCGCTGGACACGCGCCCAAGGTGCCAAAGTCAGCGCCACTAAGCGCCGGGGATAGACATCGTCGCCATCGTCAGACATAATTGCGCTCTTGTGCGCGGCTTCTCGGCGGCCTGCGCCGCATTCAAGGAGGATCAATGAGTTTGACCCCTGCTCCGCCAGGAGAAACGCCCGTCGTCGTGAATGAACCATCGTCTGCCCCACGCTGGGTCACGATTCTGTTTGTCATCGCTTTTCTTCTCACGGGCTATCTCCTCTACGCCAGCTATTCGGAGCGGCAGAATCTCCGCCAGAGCCTCGACGCCGCCGACAAAAAGACGCAGGCTCTCGCCGCCCAAGTCGATAAAACCAACGTCCGAATTGCCGACCTAAAAGGCCAGCTCGATGTAACCTCCCAAAAGCTCGGCCTCACCCAGGACGAACTCGCCCGGGCCCGCAGCCTCGCCCAAACCATTCGCAAAGAACAAGCCCAAAGCGATCAGAAGCTTCGCGAACAAATCGGCGCGGTCCAGTCGGACACCGCTTCGAAATTCGGCGAAGTCGCCACCGAAATCTCCGGCACGAAGAGCGATGTTGCCTCCGCCAAAGCCGATCTCGAAGCCACGAAGGCCAAGCTGCAAAGCACTGTCGGCGATCTCGGCGTTCAGAGCGGCCTCATCGCCCGCAACCACGAAGAAGTTCAGGAACTCAGGCGCCTTGGAGAGCGCGACATCTTCGAATTCACCCTAAAGCGCTCCAACGCCACCCAACACATCGGTCCCATTCAGGCTTCTCTGCGCAAGGTAGATCCGAAGAAATACAAATTCACCATGAACGTCGTCGCCGACGATAAAACCATCGAGAAGAAAGACCGCACCGTAGGCGAGCCAGTTCAGTTCTATGTCCACGGTGCCCGCGCGCCCTACGAAATCGTCGTATTCGATGTCGGCAAGGATCAGGTGAAGGGCTACCTCAGCACGCCAAAGTCCGCCAACGCGCCCGCGCCGTCAGCGTCCAGCGCGCCGCCGGGCAACAACTAATTGCTTGCTGGCCGCGACGAAACCCGGCCACATGGCGTAGTGCTACATAAGCAAACCCGTTCTTCGAAATCCTCAGCCGATTCCCCACAGGCCATGCGATTTTCAATCGTGGCCTTTTCGCGTCCCATTCTCCGCGGCCGGCTCACCGCGCTCCTCGCGTGTGGAATCGTCGCCGCTCTCTGCACCCGCTCTTCAAATGCCCAAGATCAGACAGTCCCCGTCACTCCCGCCATCCGCTCAACGGCCGAGCTCGTTAAACTCGACGTCAGCGTCCTCGACAAGCACGGTGACTACATCGCCGGCCTCACCGCCAAGGATTTTCATATCCTCGACAACAACTCCGACCGCGTGATCGAATACTTCGCGCCCGTCGACGCGCCCGCTCGCGTCCTCGTCATCGTCGAAACAAGCCCGGCCGTTTACCTCATCCAGGATCAGCACCTCGCCGCCGCTTACTCGCTTCTCCAAGGCCTCGGCGCCGACGACGAAGTCGCCCTCATTTCCTACGACAGCGCGCCGCACCCGCTTCTCAGCTTCACTTCGCAAAAATCTGAGCTGGTCAAGGCTCTCGGCAATCTTCAATACATGCTCGGCAGTGGCCACCTCAATCTCTTCGACTCCATTTCCACCGCCATCGATTGGCTCGCCCCCGTCATCGGGAAAAAAGAAATCGTCCTCCTCACCACCGGCCTCGACTCATCGCCGCCTGCCCGCTGGGACGCCCTTGTCGCCAAGCTTCGCGCCCATGACGTCGTCATCTACTCGGTCGCGCTCGGGGGACCTCTCCGCCATGCCCCAGCAAAAAAATCGAAGCAGGCGAAGAAATCAAAAAGCCTAGCCACAGATTCCGATTCAGCCAACTCCGACTCCAGTCCTGCCGAAAATCCCGTCAGCTTCCAAAAAGCCGACGCCGCTCTCGAATCCCTGGCGTCCATCACCGGCGGCCAGGTCTATTTCCCCAGCTCGCCCGCGGACTTCACCCGCATCTACCGCGAAATCGCCTCCGCGCTTCGCCATCAATACGTCCTCGGCGTAGCTCCCGCCCACGACGGTCAATTTCACACCCTCACCGTCCAGGCTTCCGACCCGTCCGCCCAGCGCATCTTCGTCCGCCAGGGGTACCTCGCGCCGCCGGCGTCCGCCCCTTAGTTTCTCTTTCCCCGCATCATATAATCGGAACCTGCGCACACGCGCGGAATCGCGTCACAGGGAGAATCTGCATGCCCAGCCGGATGGCAACGTCAATCGATCGCTGCTCGCTCGCTACCTCGCTGCTCGCGTTCTCGATGCTGTCCGCCGCGATCGCACTGCCGCAGTTCGCGTCTTCCGCCGCTCGCTCGCAAGCAGCCCAGCAAGCTGCGCCCGCTGCCCACTTCGATTTCGGTGGCAACGCCGCCGAAATCCCCGCTGAATTTCAAGGCAATCTGATTTTCCTCCCTGTTCGCGTCAACGGCAGCCAGCCGTCTCTTTTCGAGCTCGATACCACCGTGGCCTTTTCCTCCATGGCCCCGTCCCGCGCCGCCGAATTGGGCCTCAGCCCCGCCGCCGGCAACACCACCGACGCCTCAGGCCTTCTTCGCAATCCACTCGTCGAGCTTCCCGGCGTGCGCCTTCCCATGTCCGCGCTGCCTTGCTTCGATAAGCAAGGCTTCGACGCACAGATCGGCCGCCACTATCAGGGCACTCTCGGCAAAGATTTCCTCGAGCGCGTCATCGTCGAAATCGATTACCACCGCCAGACCATCCGCCTCTACGATCCCGACACCTACAAGTATTCCGGCAAAGCTGCGCCCGTGCCCCTCACGTTCGCGGGCGACGTGCCCGTCGTCCACGCGAAATTCGACGCCCGCGGCAAGGTTCTCGACGCCGACTTCGTGCTCGCCACCGATGTGGACGACTCTATCGTTTTCTCCAGCCGTTACGAGGACTCCCACGGCCTTGTCACCGGCCATTTGAAAACAATCCCCGCCTTCCGTCCCGAATGGGCCGATTCGCAGCACAACGCGCTCGGTCGCCTGCGCCAGTTTCAGGTCGGCCCCAAAACGCCCCCTGTGGACGAGCCTCTCGTTGTCTTCTCGCAGAAAAAAGAAATCGTCGATGGTCATCCCAACGTTGCAGGCATCATCGGCGGCGGCTTTCTCCGCCGCTTCACCGTCATTCTCGATGTCCCGCACAAGCAGGTTTTCCTCGAGCCGCACCGCCTCTACAACGAATACGAGGAAGCCGACATGAGTGGCCTCGCCATCATCGCCGGCGGCAACAACCTCCGCCGCTTTGAAGTCGTCAACGTTCAGCCCGGTTCGCCCGCCGCTTCCGCCAAAATCCAGGTCGGCGACGTCATCGCCGGGGTTGACGACGAGCCTGCCGCCGATCTCAATCTCCTCGCCCTTCGCGGCCTCTTCCGCCAGATCCCCCACAAATACAAAATCATCATCGAGCGCAACGACAAAACCATCGACCTCGAAGTCTCCATGCATCGCCTTCTCTAAATTTTCAGAATTGCCCTGCGGCCATCTGGGAGAGACACAAACTACCCCTGCTGAACATCCGCCACAGGAGGCCCTTGAGGTTTCAGCCTCCCGGCCTCCTTGAGCGCCCTTCTCAACAGATACTCGATCTGCGCGTTTTGGCTTCTCAATTCATCTGCCGCCCACTTTTCCACCGCGGCATAGATCGCCGGGTCGAGCCGCAGAAGAAATGGTTTCCTTTCCGCCATCACGCTGTCCGTTCTACGTGTAGAGCGTGCCCGTGTTCAGCACCGGCTGCGCCGCCCGCTCGCCGCACAGCACAACCAGCAGATTGCTCACCATCGCCGCCCGCCGCTCCGGGTCCAGCGCCACCAGCTTTTTCGACTCCAGTTCATCGAGTGCCATCTCCACCATTCCCACCGCGCCGTTCACAATTGCCTGTCGCGCGGCCACAATCGCCGACGCCTGCTGCCGCTGCAGCATTGCGCCCGCAATTTCCGGCGCGTACGCCAGGTGGCTGATCCGTGCTTCAATCACCTGCACGCCCGCCTTCGCCAGCCGGTCCTGGATTTCCTTCTTCAAATGATCCGCCATCTCCGGCGTATGGCTCCGCAGGCTGGCGCTTCCTGCCACGTGCGAATCGTAGGCATACGACGTCGCCAGTGTCCGCAGCGCCGCCTCGCTCTGCACCTGAACGAAGTTCTCGTAACTATCCACCTGGAATATCGCTTCCGCTGTATCCACCACCTGCCACACCACCACCGCGGCAATCTCGATCGGATTGCCGTCGTAGTCGTTCACCTTTAGCTTTTCCGTTTCGAAATTCCTCACCCGCACGGAAATCCGCCGCCGCGTCGCAAAGGGGTTCACCCACCACCATCCTTGTTGTCGCAGCGTGCCGATGTACGTTCCGAACAGTTGCACCACCTGCGCTTCGTTCGGGTTCACAATCGTCAGGCCCTTGAACGAGATCATCTCCGCCGCGTACGCCAGCGCGCACGCGATCAATCCCGGCACCACCTGCGCTTGCACGAATCCAACGAAGAAGTAGATCGTCACGCCGATCGCCGCTAGCGTCATCAAGAACATCAAGCCGCCCGGTAGGGTAAAGGCTGGTTTCTCTCGCACGTTCATCCTCCTTGCCGTTCAATATCTAAATGATATCATACTGATTCCAGATGTCAAGCGAATTCGACTGCCGAAAGATTAGTCTTTTATTTTCTTGTCCTTACGGTCTTGTTAACGCTCCGCGTCTCCCGCCGTCCTTCTTTGTGTTGAGCGCCAAATGTTTCCAGCGACTCTTGACGCAACTTTGCTGTTCCGGGAAGCTCCCAGTCGCATAGGCCGATCCGTGCCGGAAACCATAGAAGTCGCCCAACTCGTCGTCGCCGCCCGCGAGGGCGACCGCTCGGCCTTCGGCCAGCTTTACCAACGCCACGCGCGCATGGTTCACGGTGTCTTGCTTGCGCGCGTCGCACCGGCCGACGCCGATGATCTCGTCCAGGATGTTTTTCTGTTGGCGCTGCGCAACCTGGCCTCGCTTCGTGAGCCCGCCGCCTTTCCTGGTTGGTTGCTCACAATCGCGCGCAATCGCGCCAACGATTTTCATCGCCACCCGCAGGCTTTTGACGAAATCACGGACGAGGCCGCGCCCAGCTTGTCGCGCGCCGGCGAAGACTACGAAGCCCACGCCGCTCTCGACGCCATTCGCGGGCTGCCGGAGGCTTATCGCGAAACCCTGATTCTCCGTTTGGTCGAAGGCATGACCGGACCTGAAATCGCCGCACGCACCGGCCTCACCGAGGGCTCCGTTCGCGTCAATCTTCATCGAGGAATGAGAATGCTTCGCGAAAAAATTGCAGGGAGTGGCCGCCGTGAATGACGATTACCTCTGGGACGGCTCCGGCTCTCCCGATCCCGAATTGCAGCGCCTCGAACGCTTGCTCGGGCGCTTCGGCCACAATCGTCGAGCGCCCGACTTCCGCTTGGCCGTAACCCCGATTCGCACAGCCAGCCCCGCTCGCGCTCGTCGCTTCGCGTGGCCGATCGCTGTCGCTGCCACCGTAGTAATCGCCGCAGCCGCGCTTTGGGGTTGGTTCTTTCTCCACCGCAACGAATGGATCGTCGCCGACCTGAACGGGTCGCCTACGATCGGCGGCCAGGCAGTTACGCGTCGCGGCCAATGGCAAATCGGGGAAAAGCTCGAAACCGACGCGCATTCGCGTGTCCAATTGTCGGTCAACGGCTTGGGCATCATCGACGTCGATCCTGATTCGCGCCTTACTCTGCTGAAATCCTCATCCGACGAGCAGCAGATACGCCTCGACCGCGGCACCATTCGCGCCCAAATCGTTGCGCCTCCTTACGTCTTCCTCGTCCACACTCCCACCGCCTACGCGATGGACATGGGCTGCGCCTACACGCTCCACGTCGCGGAAGACGGCTCGAGCCTCCTCCGCGTCACCGTCGGCTGGGTCGATCTCCAGCGCGGCTTCCGCCAGTCGCTCGTCCCCGCTGGCGCCGCCGCCGAATCGCGTCCTGGCATCGGCCCCGGCGCCCCGTACTTCGAAGACGCGCCGCCCGCTTTCCGCGATGCACTCCAGGTGATCAACTTCAATCAAACGGATTCCAACGCGCGCTCCGCGGCCCTCGCAACCGTTCTCAGTGAAGCCCGCGCGCAGGATGCCTTCACTTTGTTGAACTTGTTCCGCCGCGTGGAAGCCTCTGACCGTGGCCGCCTCTATGACCGCCTCGCCCAGCTCATTCTCGCCCCTCGAGGTGCCTCGCGCGAAGGCGCCATCGCCGGTGATTGGCGCGCTCTCGATCCCTGGTGGGACGCCGTCGGCGTCGGGCATCCCAAGAAAGGCCACAGGAAGCCGCCGGTCATCAAGGAATAGCCGAGCGTGTTAACGCTCCAGCCGCGTCAGCGTCCTCTCTTTCGAAGTTCCGCTCTTCTCGAACTTCCGCAAAGGAGACAGCGAAAATGAAACGCAACTACCTGACGTACCTGGGCATTGCCTCAGTCATTCTGGCCATTCTGATTCTCGCCACGGCCGCATTCGCCGGCCCGGTTCTCATCTGCAAGGCCATCGACATCGGCTCGGCACAATCTCTCCCGTGGAATCATCCAGCCACGCTCGCTGGCTCGAACGGTTACGAGGTCACGCATCTCGTCGCGGACACGCTCGCGCTCCTCAACTCCAAGACGCCCGTGCTCGTCCGCATGGAAACTCTTCGCCGCGCCACCATCTACTCCCAGCGTGACGCAGGCGCTGCGAAAGACCTGCTCGCTAACTTGCAACAGCGCGCCCAAACAAACACCACCGACGCGCTCGCCCAGTTCGACTACGGCTATCTCGTTGCCTGCTACAAGCAAATCGCCTGGGCTCGTTCTTCCGGAATGACCGTGTGGGGACACAGCAACTGGCAGAATCCGGCCGCCGGCGCCGATGGTTATGCCCTCATTCAGAAAGCCATCAGCCTCCGCGGCGAGGACGCCGAGATGGAGTTCGCTGCCGCCCTGGCCACTTTCAACGGCAACGAATCGACGCCCGCTCATCGCGAACATTTAGAGAAGGCGCTCGCTGGCGCGAAGGACAGTCCGTTGCTCGCTCGGAATCTCGCCGAGCAGTTCTCGAAGATTCTCGCCGTCAAAAATTGAGTTGAGTCAAAAGCCATCGGCCGCCCCAGCGGCGAATAGAAACCCAGGTCCGGCGGCGTCCGCCGCCGGACTTCATTTTTCAAAGGAAGAAGGGAATTTCCAAACTGAGAAGGATTACTCGTACTTCTTCAACGTATCCGCCATCTCCGCCAGCCGCAAATCCACCTTCGAGAAAACGCTCCCATCTTCAAATCGCGAATCCGCATCGCGCTTACCCGCCGGCACGCCCGTCAAAATTTCGATCCCTTCCTCGACAAACGTTACCGGATAAATATGGAACCGTCCCTGCGCCACCGCTTCAATCACCTCGTCGCGCAGCATCAGATCGTCCACATTCTCCTTCGGGATCAGGACTCCCTGCGTACCCGTTAACCCTTTCATCCGGCACACATCATAAAAACCTTCGATCTTCTGATTCACGCCGCCAATCGGCTGAATGTCGCCCTGTTGGTTCACCGAACCCGTCACCGCCAGCTCCTGCCGGATCGGCAACCCCGATAGCGCCGACAGGAGCGCATAAATTTCCGTCGAGCTTGCGCTGTCTCCGTCCACGCCCGAATACGATTGCTCGAAGCAAACGCTCGCCGACACCGCCAGCGGCTTGTCTTGCGCGAACGTCCTCCGCAAGTAACCCGAAATAATGTGCACGCCTTTGTCGTGGAATCGCCCGCTCAAATTCGCTTCGCGCTCGATGTTTACAATCCCTACTTTGCCCGGCGCCACCGACGCCGTAATCCTCACCGGCTTGCCGAACGCGTATCCGCCAATCTCGAGTACGCTCAGCCCGTTCACCTGTCCGATCCGCCCGCCCGCGGTATCGATGAACACCAGGTTCTGCTCGATCATCTCCCGGATCTTCGTCTCGGTCAGGTTGTGCCGCTCGATTTTTGCGTCGAGCGCCTGCTTCACATGTCCTGCGTTCACCAACGATTGATTTTCCTGCGCCGCGACGTACGCCGCCTCGCGTGCCAAATCCGCCAAATCGAAAAACCGCGCGGTAATTTTCCCTCGCCGCCCGGCGCACCTCACTCCGTGCTCAAGGATTGCCGCCACCGCCGACCGGTCAAACGGGCTCAGGCGCTCGTCGTCAGAAAGCTTCCGCAGCCGTCCCGCGTAGTGCCGGATTACGTTCTCGCTCCAGTTCATCTCCTCGTCAAATTCCACGCGCACCTTGAAAATCTTTTTGAAGTCGTCCTCGAAGTTGTAGAGCAGCTCGTACATCTCGCGGTCGCCGATCAGTATCACTTTCACGTGAATCTCGATCGGTTCCGGCTTCATGGCCGCGCTGCTGAACGGGAAGAACACGTCTACCGGCTGGATTTCGAGTTTCCCGTGGTTCAGCGTCCGCTTGAGCGTCCGCCATACTGCGGGCTCCGTCAGCGCGTCGAGCGAGTACATGATCAGGAATCCGCCGTCCGCACGCAGCAGAGACCCGGCGCGCAAATCCATGAAATCCGAGCTCCACCCTCCCCGCGTGTCGTAACTCCGGTGGATCGTTCCAAACAGGTTCGCGTAGCTCGGCACCGTCTCGAAAATCACCGGCGACGTCTCATGTTCCCCGTGCGCCAGAATCACGTTCACGCCGTACACCCGGAACGGGTCCCGCTCGATTCGCTCCGCCTTCGGCCCGGCCGGTCCTTCCGCCGCTGACGACGGCTCTTCTTCGCCCTCGCGCTCCTTGAACGGGTCCAGATTGTCCAGCACGTGGTGCCGCACTTCTTCCAGATATTCCGAGATCTGCTGCGACTGGTATTTCTCCTTCAACTCCTCGATCACGCCGTCCACCAGCACGCTCGCCGCTTCCTGCTCCAGGTAACTCATTTCGCTCGCCAGCTCGCGCGAAAGCGAAAGCGTCTTCCGGTAAACCACCGTGAATTCCTGCCGGAACTGGTCGTACTTTCGCTCCAGTTCCTCGGCCGCCGCGTTCTCGAGTTTCCCTTCCTGCACCATCTTCGGGATTTCCTCGATTGGCACCATCTGCCCTTCAAGGACCGGGAAAATCTCCGGCAGTGCCACGGCGCCCACCTGCATGCGCCCCAGCGCAAACTGCTCGCGCGCGATCCGCCGCGTGAAATCGTCCATCAGCTCTTTTTCGCGCGCGGTGAACCGTTCCACGATCCGCGTCTTCTGCCTCTGGAACGGCTCGCCCTCAAACACCTGCGGAATCCGTCGCCGCAAAAACTCGATCCCGCTTTCCACTTCCTTCTTGAACGCGTTCGCCATCCCGCGCGGCAGCGTCAACAGCCTTGGACGATCTGTGTTTTTGAAATTGTTGACGTAGCAGCGGTCCGGCGCGAGTTCCGTCTTCGGACGAATTTCCTCAATCATCCGCATGATCATGCCGCCGCGGCTCGTCCCCGAAAGACCGCACACGAACAGGTTGTACCCCGGCGCGGTCAGCTCCACTCCCATCCGCAGCGCCCGCAGCGCGCGGTCTTGCCCCATGTCGCCCGTCGCTGGTTCCACGTCCGCCGTGGTATTGAACGGAATGCTCGCCGGATCGCACCTCCAGCGCAGCTTGTCCGGCGGCAAACTGGCGAACTTCGCCGTCGCCACCGTCACCGGATCCGAATTGGAGCCTTTCGCCATCTCGAGTCGCTTGGAAAATCCCTTCGAAGCAGCGCCGAACCGCTCACTCTAGCACGCTGGCTGTTTTCTTCCCACCCGCTTTGCCCCGCGCGTTTCCAGCGTCGGCATTCGCTGGGCCGCTTGCCGTATCGCCCGGCGGGCTTCCCGGCGCATACACGTCCAGCAGGCTCGCCGCCGTCGCCACAATGATGGGCCCCAGGACAATCCCCAGCAACCCGAACACCGCGATTCCGCCCAGCACGCTGATGAAAATCACCAGCCCGCCCATTTCCGCGCGCCCGCTGATCAACCAC
>Ga0066388_100003592_pt1 | contig 10120 bp, 10 predicted proteins | sample PanSoiMetaGPlot6_FD_64539 | JGI IMG/M metagenome (GOLD analysis project Ga0066388, IMG submission 64539) | Tropical forest soil microbial communities from Panama analyzed to predict greenhouse gas emissions - Panama Soil - Plot 6 (Hybrid Assembly) | ecosystem: Environmental > Terrestrial >... | reverse complement strand
GCAAAAGTGATGGCAAAGCGCCTGCCGATTATCCCCCGCTTTGCAGCCGGCGCGGCAGCGGGGCACGAATGACGACGGCGTCGGTGCCAAGATTGTCGCCCTCGAACTCGACCTCGCGGATGCGGGTTCCCCGCTTCTCGATCTTTTCCGCCGAAACCAGGATTCGCCGCACGTCCTCGTTGGCCTGGCCGAAATGCTGCTGCAGTTTCAGCACCTGCTCGTGCAGCCGTTTGAGGTCATCCATGAGATGGCCGACCTCGGCGTGAATCTGGTCGGCAGCCTCGCGCATGCGGGCATCTTTTTGGATTTGCTGAATGACCTGGATGGCGAGCATCAGCAGCGAGGGCGAGACAATGACGACCTTGGCGCGGAACGCCTTTTGCACGATGTCATCGAAGCCGTCATGCAATTCGGCGAAGATGGATTCGGAGGGCACGAACATCAGCGCCAAGTCGTGGGTCTCGCCTGCAATCAGATATTTGGCGGCGATGCTCTCGACGTGCCTGGCAACATCCTGCCGCATTCGCGCAGCCGCTTGCTTGCGCTCGTCCTCGGTCTTCGCTTCGCGCAGGGCGGTGACGGCTTCGAGCGGAAACTTGGCGTCGATCGCCAGCGGACGGCGATCGGGAAGGAACACCGCACAATCGGGACGGCATTTGTTCGATAGCGTGAACTGGAATTCGTAGCAGCCCTTGGGCAGGCCGTCCTGGACGATCAATTCCATGCGCGCTTGCCCGAACGCGCCGCGTTGCTGTTTGTTGGCGAGCACGCTTTGCAGCGAGGTCATCTGCGAAGCGAGATCGGCGATGTTTCGCTGTGCGTGGTCGATGACCGCGAGCCGCTCGTTGAGCTTTTGCAGGCTCTCGACCGTATGCTGGCTGCTCGTGGTCATGGACTGATTGAGATGGTGCGTGACCGAGTCGAGCCGCTCGTTCACCGCGCGGTGAAGCTCCGCTTGGCGGCCGGCGAGCACGTCACGCATCGCCTCGATGCGCATCGCGGTCTCCGCCTGCAGCCGCGCGAGTTCCAGCAGTTGCTTGTCGGCGGTCTGCGCATCGCGCCGGCGCAGCGCTCGGACGGCGACTGCGGCGAAGGCGACAACGACCAGTAGCCCCGCAAACGTGATCGCGCCGGCGAGGGGGAGGAGGTGATCGGTCATCGGCGCACTGTACCTCGATTCGGCGCATGAGAACAAAATATGAACGACAAAGCAATCCCATCCCGCGGCGGCCAAAGCCGACCCGGCGGCTCACCGCAGCGGATGCGGCGCATTGACCGATTTCCGGCGACCGCTTACATCGCGAGCATGGCGTTTCGCGACATCCTCACCCTGCCGGACAAACGGCTACGGCAGGTTTCCGACCCGGTGAAGAAAATCGACGCCGGGGTGCGCAAGCTTGTCGAGGACATGTTCGAGACCATGTACGACGCGCCCGGTATCGGACTGGCCGCCATTCAGGTCGGCGCGCCCAAGCGGATCATCACGCTGGATCTCGCCAAGAAGGAGGAGCCAAGGAAACCGCAGGTCTTCATCAATCCGGAAATCCTTTGGACCTCGGAAGAAAAGGCAACCCACGAAGAAGGGTGCCTGTCGATCCCGGAATTTTATGACGACGTCGAACGTCCGGCGCAGGTCAAGGTGAAGTATCTCGATCTCGAGGGAAAGCCGCAGGAGGTTCTGGCCAATGGGCTGTTGGCCACCTGCCTGCAGCATGAAATCGATCACCTGAACGGTGTCTTGTTCATCGATCATTTGTCCAGGCTCAAACGCGACCGCGTGCTCAAAAAGTTCAGCAAGGCGGCAAAGCGGGCCGCGGTTCAAATCGAGGACTGACGGCCTTCCTGCAGCGGGGCGTGAAATCTCGTACACGGTCGGCTGTTGCTCGGCCACGGAGATCGCCCGGGGTGACGTGACATGTCGCTGCGCATCGTGTTCATGGGCACGCCGGATTTTGCCGTACCGACCCTGCTCGAGATTGTCGGTCGCGGCCATGAGGTCGTCGCGGTCTATACCCGCGCGCCGAAGCCAGCCGGGCGTCGTGGCCTCGATCGCACGCCAAGTCCGATCGAAAAGGAGGCGCGCCGTTTCGGTCTGCCGTTGCTCACGCCGGCGACGTTGCGCACGGCGGAGGCGGCAGGCGCCGCGCGCGCGCATGGCGCGGATGCGGCGGTCGTCGTCGCCTATGGCTTGATCCTGCCCAAGGCGATCCTCGAGGGTTTCCCTTTGGGCGCGTTCAACCTGCACGCCTCGCTCTTGCCGCGCTGGCGCGGCGCCGCGCCGATCAACCGCGCGATCATGGCGGGAGATTCCGAGACCGGCGTGATGGTGATGAAAATGGAGGAAGGATTAGACAGCGGCCCCGTCGCTATGGCGGAGCGCGTGCCCATTCCGTGCGAGGCCACCGCGGGCGATTTGCACGATCGGCTCGCGCCGCTCGGCGCCGACCTCATGCTGCGCGCGCTCGGCGCGCTCGAGCGCGGCTCGCTCACGCTCACACCGCAGGCGCACGCGGGGATCACCTATGCGAACAAGATCGCCAAGGAGGAGACTCGAATCGTCTGGGCGCGGCCCTGGCGCGAGGTGCACAACCACATCCGCGGCCTGTCGCCCGCTCCGGGCGCCTGGTTCGAGATCGGCGGCGAGGATATGCGGGTGAAGGTGCTGCGCACGATCAAGGCAGCGGGTGAAGGCCCGCCCGGCACGGTGCTCGACGACAAGCTCACCGTCGCTTGCGGGGAGGGGGCGCTGCGCATCCTGGAATTGCAGCGCGCCGGCCGCCAGGCAATGAAGGCGCACGAGTTCCTGCGCGGCATGAGCGTTGCTGCCGGCACGCGGTTCGCGTAGGGCGCGCCATGCCCCGCTACAAGCTCACCATCGAATACGACGGCCGGCCGTTCGTCGGCTGGCAGATCCAGGACAATGGTGCTTCGGTGCAAGGCGTGCTGGCCGCCGCGCTCGAGGCTTTTTGCGGGCAGAAGCTGAGCGTGCACGGGGCGGGGCGCACCGACGCCGGGGTGCATGCCCTCGGGCAGGTCGGACATGTCGATCTCGCCAAAGAGTGGGATCAAGAGACCGTGCGTGATGCATTGAACGCGCATCTGCGCCCGCATCCGGTTGCCATCCTCAATGCGCAGCGGGTTGATGCCTCCTTCGATGCGCGCTTTTCCGCAGTCCGTCGCCATTATCTCTATCGCATCGTCAACCGCCGGGCCGATCTGGTGCTTGATCGCGGCCGTGCCTGGCGCATTTCCCAGCCGCTCGATGTCTCGGCAATGCAGGAGGCGGCGCGGCGCCTCGTCGGCCGGCACGATTTCACCACCTTCCGCAACGTCGAATGCCAGGCGAAATCACCGGTGAAGACCCTCGACCAACTCGATGTGCATCGCGCCGCGGACGAGATCCGCGTGGTAACTTCGGCGCGCTCGTTCTTGCATTCTCAGGTTCGCTCGATGGTCGGAGCGCTTGCCCTCGTCGGCGAGGGCAAGTGGACGGCCGACGATGTCTCCACCGCTCTCGCCAGGCGCGACCGTGCTGCCTGCGCTCCTGTCGCGCCGCCCGATGGGCTCTATCTGGCGAGGGTCGATTACGCGTGACGGGCGGCGCTCGTACGCGCACTCAGCCGAAGTATCGTTCGAGCACCCTGCGGTAGACCGCGGTCAGTGTTGCGAGGTCGGCGACGGTGGTCCGCTCGTCGACCTGATGCATGCTCTGCCCCACCAGGCCGAATTCGAGCACCGGGCAGTAATTCTTGATGAAGCGCGCGTCCGAGGTGCCGCCGCTGGTGGAGAGCTTGGGTTGCTTTCCGGTCACGTCCTTGATGGCCGCGCAGACGAGATCGAGAAACGGGCCAGGTTTGATGACGAAGGAATCGGCGTTCGACGGCTCCCATTCGATGTGCCAGCGAATGCGTCCGGCGGCTGCGTCGGCGGCGCGCTTTTCAATCAGCACCTTGAGTGACGCCTGGCTGTGACGATCATTGAAGCGGATGTTGAATCGCGCACGCGCCTCGCCGGGGATGAGATTGACGACCGGGTTACCGATGTCGATCGAGGTGAATTCCAGGTTTGAGGCGTCGAATTGCGCGCTGCCGTGATCGAGCGGGCTCGCCATCAGCGCACTCATCAACGCGATCAGGCCGCGCACGGGATTTTCGGCGCGCTCGGGATACGCGACATGGCCCTGCTTGCCGGTGACGACGAGCGTGCCGTTGAGCGAGCCGCGCCGGCCGACTTTGATGGTGTCGCCGATCGTCTCCGCGTTGCTCGGTTCGCCGAGCATGCAATGGTCGAAGGTTTCGCCCCGCTCGGCCGCCCATTGGACGAGCTTTACGGTTCCGTTCACGGCGATGCCTTCCTCGTCCCCCGTGATCAGGAACGAGATCGATCCCTTCGGCCGGCCGCCGTGTGCGGCGAGATAATCGAGCGTGGCGGCCAGCGCGCTGGCGATCCCCCCTTTCATGTCCACCGCGCCCCGCCCGTAGAGCGTGCCGTCGGCGATGTCGCCGGCGAACGGCGGATGCGTCCATTTCGCCTGCTCGCCTGGCGGCACCACGTCGACATGGCCGGCGAAGGCGAAGTGTGGGCTCGCGGTGCCGATGCGGGCGTAGAGGTTTTCCACCGGCGCGGTCCCAGGGTCGGCGAAGGTGATGCGATGCACCGTAAAACCTACCGCTTGCAGCACGCCTTCGATCAGGCCGAGCGCACCGGCTTCCGCCGGCGTCACCGAGGGGCAGCGCAGGAGATCGCGGGCGAGAGCGGTGGGATCGTTACGCGGCGGATTCATCGTGCCGGCTTTAGCACCTATGCGCCGAGCTGCGCAGCGAGGAGGTTGTTCTGATTTCTCACCCACCCGGGGATCAGGAATGCGTCGATGAGAACCCAAACGATTGTGATCAACGACCCTACGACAGTCAGTGTCAGGATCAGTTGAGCAACCGCAACGCCGGTGCGTTTGAGATAGAAATTATGGCCTCCAAACAGCCCCAAGAAAAACCACAGTATGTAGGCGACCAGCGCGGTCTTTTTGTTCGCCTCGAACAGCATCAAAGCGCGCGTGTCGCTCGACAGGCCGCCCTGCTGTTGAATCGTCTGCCTCGTGCCTTGGGGGAGCTCGGCTTGCATGACCCTCTCCTGATGCGAAAGCTCGTGATTATGTGATGAGGTGCCGCTCGGCTCAATCCCGCAGCAGTTCATTGATCGAAGTCTTTGCGCGGGTCGTCTCGTCGACGCGTTTGACGATCACGGCGCAATAGAGGTTCGGGCCCGATTCACCTTTTTTGCTCGGCTTGCCCGGCAACGAGCCGGGAACGACGACCGAAAAGGCGGGCACCTCACCCCGAAATATCTCGCCGCTGTCGCGATCGACGATCCGCGTCGAGGCGCCGATGAAGACGCCCATGGAAAGAACCGAGCCCTCGCGTACGATCACGCCTTCGGCAACTTCCGAGCGCGCGCCGACGAAGCAGTTATCCTCCAGGATAACTGGACCCGCCTGTAGCGGCTCGAGCACGCCGCCGATGCCGGCGCCGCCGGAGATGTGGCAGTTCTTGCCGATTTGTGCGCAGGAGCCGACCGTGGCCCAGGTGTCGACCATGGTGCCGGAGTCCACGTAGGCGCCGAGATTGACGAAGCTCGGCATCAGCACCACGCCGGGTGCGATATAGGCCGAACGGCGCACGATGCAGTTCGGCACCGCCCGCAGGCCCGCCGCGCGGAAGCGCGCTTCGTCCCAGCCCTCGAACTTCGAGGCGACTTTGTCCCACCACGCCGCTTTGCCCGGCCCGCCGGAAATCACGCTCATATCGTTGAGGCGGAAGGAGAGCAGCACTGCTTTTTTGAGCCATTGGTTGACGCGCCAACGGCCATTGCCCTCCCGTTCGGCAACGCGCGCGGCGCCGCGATCGAGCAGATCGAGTGCTGCCTCGACCGCCTCGCGCACCGGACCTTTAGTCGTTGGACCGATGTGCTCGCGCCGCTCGAAAGCCTCGTCGATCGTCTTGGCAAGTTCGGCATGCGACATCGGCGCAAACCCCCGCGAAACTCTCGAAAGCCCGCCGCCGCGTTGTCGGGAATGGGGCGCGAGGAGTCAAGCCGTTGCGCTCGCGTGGCGCAGACGCCGTGATCGGCGCTTTCCTCGACCGCCAACTCCCATCAACGGCTGCGGGCGACCGCTTCGAGAAATCCGACCAGATCGTCGGTCACGTGGTCGACGTGCGGCGCCTCGCGTCCTTCGAGCTCCCAGTCCTCGCGAAACACCTCGCGGGTGTGTTCAGGCACCACCAATACCGTCGTCATGCCGAGCGCGTGCGGCACGACAAGATTGCGCGCCAAGTCCTCGAACATCGCGGTCCTCGCGGCGTCGATGTTGTGGGCGTTGAGGAAGCGATCGTAGGTTTGCGGCGACGGCTTGGGCTCGAGCTCAGCCGCGACGATATCAAACACGTCCTCGAAGTGTCGGGCGAGCTCGAGCCGAGCGAGCACGGCGTCCGCGTGGCGGCGCGTGCCGTTGGTCAAAATCAGCTTGCGACCCGGCAGGACGTCGATCGCCGCCCCTAACGCTGCATTCGGCGTGAGCGGCGAGTGGTCGATCTGATGAACGAAATCGAGGAAGTCATCGGGCTCCATGCCGTGCTCGGTCATGAGCCCACGCATCGAGGTGCCATAACGCTTGTAGTAATCTTTCTGCAGGCGGAATGCCTCCTCGTGAGTGACCTTGAGATAGCCCGCGATGTACTCGCGTATGCGCTCGTCAACCTGCTGCCAAAGGTTGAGGTGATGGGGATAAAGCGTGTTGTCGAGATCGAAAACCCACGTCTCCACATGACCGAAGGCGCGCGGCGCGGGACGAGTGGAATTCATGATGCCGAGGCCCGGTCCCTGATCGCGGGCTTGAGCGGCCGGTCAAATGCCAGGATGACGGCGCCGGCAACGAATGCGATACCGGCGATCATGAGGAAGAACATGGTCTTGTCCATGCCGGACCAGAAGCTGCCCAGCCAGCCGGCGATTAAATTGCCGGCAAAGCTCGTCGCCAGCCACAGTCCCATCAGCATCGAAACCATGCGCGCCGGTGCGACTTTCGATACCAGCGAGAGCCCGATCGGCGACAAGTAGAGCTCGCCGATGGTGATGACTACGAAATACCCGAGCAGCCAAAGCCAGCTCGCTTCGTCGCCAGCGGCCTGCCAAGCAGCGGCGACCATAATCAAATTGGCAAGCGTCACGCCGAAGCAACCGATCGACATCTTGATGACCGTCGAGGGCTCCTTGCCGCGCTTGGCCTGCCAAACCCAGAGCGCCACGACCAAGGGCGTGAAAGCGAAGATCATGAAGGGATTGAATGCCTGGAACCAGGTGACCGGGATTTCGCCGTGCCAGAGGATGAGATTGATCGCGCGGTCGGTATGGTCGTCCGCCCACAACGCGATCGTGTTGCCTTGCTGCTCGTAAGTTGCCCAGAACAAGGTCGTCGGCACGAACAGCGCGATCAGCGCCAGGATGCCGCGCCGCTCGCTGTGGTCGAGCGGCTTGTTCTCGACGCCCGCGACCATTGCCTTGTGCAATTCGTCCGGCGGTAGTTCGGGCATGGCGTAGAGATAGATGGCGAGCGCGATCGTCATGCCGATGCCGGCAGCGGTGAAGCCGTAATGCCAGCCCAGCTGTTCGCCCAGCGTTCCGCAGACTAACGGCGCGAGAAATGCGCCGAGATTTATGCCGACGTAGAAGATCGAATAGGCACGGTCACGGCGCGGGTCGCCGCGCGCATAAAGTCCGCCCACCTGTGCCGACATGTTGGGCTTGAATGCACCATTGCCCAGAATGAGCATGGTCAAGGCGAGCAGGAACAACGACTCGAAGGCCATCATGAAGTGGCCGATCGCCATCATCGCCGCGCCAAGGACGATGGTATGGTGTTGTCCCAGCACGCGATCGGCGAGCATGCCACCGAACACCGGCGTGAGATAGACGAGCCCAGTATAGAGCCCATAGATGTGCGAGGAGAAAGGCTGCACGCCGAGCGGGCCGGTCACTGACTCGAACAAGGACCTCAGCGTCGTGAGCCCGATGACGTTGTCGGCATGTCCCGGCAGCAATAGAAGCTTCACCATGTACAGGACGAGCAAGGCCCGCATCCCGTAATAGGAGAAGCGCTCCCACATCTCGGTCGCGAACAGGAAAGTGAGCCCGCGCGGATGGCCGAAGAGGTCGCGTGCTCCTTGTCTGCTGCGATGACGTTGCTCGGCCGTCGAGTACACCATGATGTGTGATCGCGGTTTGTGAATTGTTGGCGGCTATATGCTCGATTAGATTTTGCCCGGCAATAGCGCCAACAAGGCGCGCGACCCTAGAACGCGCCTCGCGCCGGCGTCAAACCGGCGCAGCCGGCTGCCGCGGGCTGGCAAAACGAGCGCGGCCTCGCTACACACTTGACGGTGCCCGCGATCTGGGAAAACGCTGTGGCGAGAAATAACGGCGGAGGATGGTCCATGGTCCATTTCAAACGCACCATGCTCACGGCGGGCTTGGCGGCGCTGGCCGCGATCGTGGCGGGGGCGGCGGGGGCGCAAGGCGACAGCGCGGCGAGCTTCCCCAACCGGCCGATCCATTTGATCGTCGGCTTTGCGGCCGGCGGCGGCAACGATCTTTTCGCGCGCCTCGTCGGACAGAAGCTGTCGGAAAACATCGGACAACCGGTGATCGTCGAAAACAAGCCAGGCGCCGGCGGCAGGATCGCGGTCGAGTACGTCAAGAGCCAGCCTGCGGATGGATACACGATTATGGTGGCGGCGAGCGGCCAGATGGCGGTCGCCGCCGCGATCTACCCGAAACTGTCGTACCATCCCACCCGCGACTTTCTGCCGCTGACTATGATCGCATCGTTTCCGCTGATCCTCGCCGGCCCAGCCAACGACGCGATCAACTCGGTGAAGGACCTCGTTGCCTACGGCAAAGCAAACCCGGACAAGTCCAACTACGCGACCTCCTCGCCGGCTTTCACCATCACGACCGAGTTGTTCAAGCTCAAAACAGGGATGCCCGCGGTCGCAGTGCCCTATAAGAGCAGCAACGAGATGATGCTCAGTGTGGCTGGCGGCAACACCTTGTTCTCCATTGCCGATGGTCCGCCCACGATGCCGCTGGTGCAGGGCGGCAAGGTCCGCGCTCTCGCGGTGACCGGATCAGAGCGCTCCTCCGAGCTTCCGAACGTGCCGAGCATGGCGGAGGCGGGCTATCCGGAGGTGAATATCGGGCTCTGGAGCGGGGTATTTGTCACAGCCGGCGCGCCACCCGCGATTGCCAACAAGCTCGAGACCGAATTGCGGCGCGCGCTGGCCGATGCGGGGGTGCGCGAGAAACTCAAAGCGATGGCGGTCAACCCGGGGGGCGGCCCGGGCGAGGAGTTCCGCAAGAAAATCGATACCGACATCCGGGTCTTCGCCGACGTGGTCAAGGCGGCCAATCTGAAATTCGAGGAATAGCGTTGGCGTCCGCGGCGGGATCGAGTTCCCGGCGAATTGTCGCTGACCGTCGGAAAATGCTTCCCTCAGCGAGGTCCTATGCTAGGACGAGCGCAGGGGCGATGCGCATCGTGGAGACGGCATCGTGCAGCTTATTTTCTACTATGTGGGTTTCATGGCCCTCGGCGACATTGCTGATTATCTCATCGGATTGGGCGTCGAGCGCATCTGGCCGCAGGCGAGCCTGCTGATCTTTTTGCTTCTCTACTTCGTCTTCCTCTGGGTCGCTTGGCTGCTCGCCGTGAAACTGACGGAGCCGACGCCCGGCAGGCAAGCCGCACGCTGAGGCGCTTGCCATATCGCTTGAGCCCAAAATCGCTAGAGCCAAAAGCATTGCTGGTGCTGCGAGACGGCACCCGCTTTTTGCGCTGCACTATCCCGCGGTCTCGCCTGGCGGCGCGGCGCCTGTGCAAAACGGGGATGAATCCTTCGCTGCCGTGGCAGCTCCGCATGTATTGGGTTAAGGTTCGCTTGCTCGGGTGACCACGCGGGCAAAGAGTAGAGCACGGAGTGTAAGCTCTGCCGCGCCGCCCCACGACGCGCCTCCGGAATGTGGCGCCCGAGCGCCCAAATCTTTGTCGGCAAAGTCGCACGCGGCGCCG
>Ga0066388_100003591_pt1 | contig 10122 bp, 8 predicted proteins | sample PanSoiMetaGPlot6_FD_64539 | JGI IMG/M metagenome (GOLD analysis project Ga0066388, IMG submission 64539) | Tropical forest soil microbial communities from Panama analyzed to predict greenhouse gas emissions - Panama Soil - Plot 6 (Hybrid Assembly) | ecosystem: Environmental > Terrestrial > Soil... | reverse complement strand
GAGCCTTGCTTCGTCGGACGGTACGCGACCTTCGACCGGGCGAAGAGCTACCCGAAGCCGACCCAGGGCACCATCCCGATCCATGTCGGCGGGCACACGATGCCGGCCGCCCGGCGCGCCGGTCGCCTCGGCGACGGGTTCTTCCCCGGCCGATCGACCGACGACGACCTCGGCCCGCTGGTCGACACGATGCGAACGTCGGCGAAGGACGCCGGTCGCGACCCGGACGCGATCGAGGTCACCGCCGGAGGCGCGATGGACCTCGACGGGGTGCGCCGCTTCGGCGACCTCGGCGTCGACCGGGTCGTGCTCCCGCCGCTCGGCTGGGATCTCGACACGCTGCGCGAGCAGCTCGCACGCTTCTCGGAGAACGTCATCGAGAAAGCCAGGTGACGCGATGGGCTCCGACTACGACGACACGCCGCCCGGTATCCCGTTGTGGTTCAAGATCGGGCTCGTCATCGTGGCCGCGATCGGAGTGTGGCTCGCGGTCGGGATCCTCTTCGCCACCCTGCGGGTCGCGCTTGCGTTCGCCGGGTACGTGATCGTGGCCTTCCTCGCCTACCAGTTCGGGAAGTGGGTCGGGCACAGCTCCGCTCGTGAGGAGCCGTGACGCGCCTTCCGGGCGGCCGACGTCACCGACCCGCGGGTCAGGCGATGCAGTCGGCCCCGAGGAGGACGCGCAGGTCGGCGTAGAGGCCGTTGCTCGAGTCGACCAGGTAGTCGTCGGCGAGCTGGAGGACCGTGGTGCGGTCGGGCCCCTCGAGGTGGACGTAGACCGCGCTGTCACCCGGGTGGAGCCGGAGGATCTCCTTGAGCCGGTCGACCTTCTCGTTCGTGAGCGCCGCCCGCCTGACCTTGACGCGGACGGGCGGCCCACCGTCGAGGACGACCTCGGGCTGGGTGATCTCCATGGCGATGATCTTGGGATCGTCGTCGCGCAGGTCGAGGCGCCCCTTCACGCACACGATGGCGTCCTCTTCGAGCACGTGCCCGTACGACGTCATCGTCTTCGGGAAGACCATGACCTCGAGCGCGGCGCCGAGATCCTCGAGCACGAACGTCGCCATGAGGTCGCCGCGCTTCGTGTACCGACGATTCAGCGAGGTGACCACCCCGCCCACGACCCGCAGCTCGCCCTCGCGCAGCTCCTTGAGCTCGGTCAGCGTGCACTCGATGTGACGACGCAGGCCGCGTTCGGCGCCCATCAGCGGATGTTCGCTGACGTAGAGGCCGAGCATCTCCTTCTCGTGGGCGAGCCGCGCCCGCTTGTCGAACTCGGTGTCCGGGATCGTGACGCGTTCGTCGAACGCTTCACCGGCACCGCCGGCGGCGTCGCCGGCGTCGCTGTCGCCGCCGAACAGGCTCATGATGCCGGCGTCGCGCTCCCGCCGGCGGGCAAGCGTGTGGTCGACGATCTGCTCGTACACGTGCAGGAGGCCCTTGCGCGGATGCCCGAGGGAGTCGAACCCGCCCGCCTTGACGAGCGACTCGATCGTCCGCTTGTTGAGGGCCTGCTGATCGACGCGCTCGCAGAAATCGAAGAAGTCCGTGAAGGGCCCGCTGTCCTCGCGGGCGGCGACGATGTGCTGGACGAGCCCCTCGCCGACGTTGCGCACGGCCGACATCCCGAACCGGATCGAGCCGTCACGCACTGCGAAGTCGCTCTCCGACTCGTTCACGTCGGGCACCAACACCGGGATCCCCAGCTGCCGGCACTCGTTCAGGTACACCGCGGTCTGGTCCTTGTTCGTCTTGACGCTCGTCAACAAGGCGGCCAGGTACTCGACCGGGTAGTTCGCCTTGAGAAACGCGGTCTGGTAGGCGACGTAGCCGTACCCGACGGAGTGGGACTTGTTGAACGAGTAGTCGGCGAACGGCTCGATGATGTCGAACATCTCCTCGCCGAACTCGCGACGGTGACCGTGGGCGACACACCCTTCGACGAACTTCGACCGCTCCTTGGCGATCAGCGACCGGATCTTCTTCCCGGTCGCCTTCCGCAGGTTGTCGGCCTCCTCGAGTGAGTAGCCCGCGAGCACCTGCGCCATGCGCATCAGCTGTTCCTGGTAGATCATCAACCCGAACGTCGGCTCGAGGATCTCGCGCAGGTCCTCGTGGTAGTAGGTCACGGGCTTGCGACCGTTCTTACGGTTCGCGTAGTCGGTGTGCATGTTGGCGGCCATCGGTCCCGGACGGTAGAGGGCGACCAACGCCGCCACGTCCTCGAACGTGGAGGGCTCGAGCGACCGCATCAGCGCGCGCATCGGGCCACCCTCGAGCTGGAACACGCCGATCGAATCGCCACGCTGGAGCATCTCGAAGGTGGCGGTGTCGTCGAGCGGGACCTCGTCGATGTCGAGGCGCTCGCCGCGGGTCGACCCGATCAGCTCGACCGTGCGCTCCATGACCGAGAGGTTGCGCAGTCCGAGGAAGTCCATCTTCAGCAGGCCGAGGTCCTCGACGCCGTGCATCTCGTACTGCGTGACGATCGGGGCGTCCTCGATGTCGCCGCCCGGCTCGGGTTTGCGCTGGATGGGGAGGTACTCGGTCAGCGGCTCGCGGGTGATCACGACGGCGGCGGCATGGATGCCGTCCTGGCGTCGCAGCCCCTCGAGGCCGCGGGCGACGTCGATGACGCGCTTGGCGTCGGGATCGGAGTCGTACAGCGCCCGCAGCTCGGCGGCCATCTTGTAGCCGTCCTCGTGGCCGTTCACTTTCTCCAGGCATGCCCGCAACGGCGTGTCGCGGCCCATGATCAACGGCGGCATGAGCTTGGCGATCCGGTCCCCCACGCCCCACGGGTAGCCGAGCACCCGCGACGCGTCGCGGACCGCGGCCCGGGCCTTGATCGTCGAGAACGTGACGATCTGGGCGACGTGATCCCAGCCGTACCGTTGGGCGGCGTACCGGATCATCTCGCCCCGGTACCGCTCGTCGAAGTCCATGTCGATGTCGGGCATCTCCTTGCGGCCCGGGTTGAGGAACCGTTCGAAGAGGAGGTCGTACCGGATCGGGTCGACGTCGACGATGCGCAGGCAGTAGGCGACGCACGATCCCGCCGCGCTCCCCCGTCCCGGCCCGACTCGGATGCTGCGTGAGCGCGCATAACGCACGAGGTCCCACACGACGAGGAAGTACGCCGAGAAGCCCATGTCCTTGATGACGCCGAGCTCGTACTCGAGCCGCTCGAGGACGTGCAGCCCCGGGGACGGGCCGTAACGGTCCTTGGCGCCCTCCAGGGTGAGCTCACGGAGATACGTGTCCTCGTCGTATCCGTCGGGCACCGGGAACGCCGGGAGATCCGGCTTGCCGAACTCGATCTCGACGTTGGCCCGCTCGGCCACGAGCAGCGTGTTGTCGCACGCCTCAGGAAGGTCCGCGAACAGCCCGCGCATCTGGTCGGCCGTCTTCAGGTAGAACTCCTCGGCGTCGAACTTGAACCGGTTCGGGTCGTCGAGCGTGGCGCCGGTCTGGACGCACAGCAAGGCCGCATGCGCCTCGGCGTGCTCCTTGTGCGTGTAGTGCGAGTCGTTCGTCGCCAGGAGTGGCGCGTCGAGCTCGCGCGCCATCTTCACGAGCTGCGGGTTCACGGTGCGCTGCTCGGGAAGACCGTGGTCCTGCAGCTCGATGAAGAAGGAGTCGCGCCCCAGGATGTCCTGGAAGCGCGCCGCCGACTCGCGGGCGGCGTCGTACTGCCCCGCCATCAGCTGCTGGCTCACCAGCCCACCCAGGCAGCCGCTCGTCGCGACGAGACCTTCGCGATGGCGTTCGAGGAGCTCGAAGTCGATGCGCGGCTTGAAGTAGAAGCCGTCGAGGTACGCGTCGGACGCGACCTTGATCAGGTTGCGGTAGCCGGCGTTGCTCTCTGCGAGCAGGGTCAGGTGGTAGATGTCGTGGTCGGCGCGCCGGGGCCGCTCGAACCGGCTGCTGCCGACGAAATACGCCTCCGCCCCGATGACCGGGGTCAGCCCCGCTTCACGCGCCGACCGGTAGAAGTCGAGGACGCCGTACATGTTCCCGTGATCGGTGATCCCGACCGCCGGCTGCCCGTCGGCGGCGGCGGTGGCGATGACGTCGGGGATCCGGGCGGCACCGTCGAGCATCGAGAACTCGGTGTGCAGGTGCAGGTGCACGAACGAGCTCCCCAAGGCGTGCCAACCCCCTCCGGCCCACAGGGGTTGTGGATGACCCTGTGGAGAATCACACTGTTGTAACTCTCACCATAGAGGGGAAGCCGCCGGCGGGCAAGCGCCGTGCGACCCGCCTCAGGCGCGCCCCCGTGCGCCCAGAAGCGGTACGTACATCTCGTCGGGGGTCAGCGAGCCGTGCATGCCGATCAGGTTCGTCTCCTGGGGCAGCGTCGGGTCGACGAAGGCCACCGGCTCGCGGGCGGCGAGCACGACGTCGCCCACGCGATTGCCGATCGGGCCCTCGGGTGGGGGGCCGATCCAGCCTTCGGCGAACAGCTCCTCCCGGGTCAGCACCCAAGCCTGGTGCTCCACGGCCTCGCGCGCGCCGGCGGCGAGCTCGGCGGCCGTCCCCGGCCGGGCGTACAGGTACCGGAACCGGGCCTCGCCCGCGTACATCGCGATCATCGGCGCCAGCTCGGTCAGCTCGACCCACCCACCCGAGTCGATGTGGACCTGGCCGTGATCCGACGTGACGAGCAGCGCCGTCTCCTCCGGGAGCGCGTCCCGCAGCTCGCCGACGAGGCGGTCGGCCGCCCGCAGCTCGGCGACGTAGAACGAGTCGTGCAGGCCGTACTCGTGGGCGACCGTGTCGACGCCCGGGTAGTACCCGTAGACGAAGCGCTCTCCCGCACTCGCGAGACGGCGGCAGTGCTCGACGAGCGTCGACACCGCGTTCCATCCGACGAACCGCGCGCCGCGGAGCTGCGCGTCCGTGAATCCCGAATGCCGGAACTCACTGCGCGTCACGACGGGAACGGGCCGTCCGAGGAACGCGGTGTGGCGCTGCATCTCGAACGGGTCGGGCGGGCGCCGGTTGCCCGCCGTCTGCCAGCGCAGGATGTTGAGCACGTCGTCGCCGACGCGCATCCGGAACCCCACCAGGCCGTGCTGTGAGGGCGCGAGGCCGGTCGCGAGCGACGTGAGGGCGCTGGCGGTGGTCGACGGCGCGACCGTCGTGATCGGACCGCCCTCGAGGCCGGCGAGCTCCGGGAGCAGGCTGCGGTGCGCCTCGACCGCCTGCCAGCCGAGCCCGTCGAGCAGGAGCAGGACCACTCCGCTCGCACCTTCGACGCATGGGGGCAGGTCCGGCGACGGGCGGCCGCCCACGAGCGCCGGCACCAAGCTCGTGATCGCCTGCCCGCCGTAGTCCGGGCGTACCGGGTCCACCCGCCTGTCCCTCCCTTCTTCCCCGAATCTATGCGGGATCAAGGGCCCCGACCGTGCTCTCCGACGCGCGACCATGGTGGGCGTGAAGGTCTCGACCCGGGGCGACTACGCGGCCCGTGCCCTGTTGTCGCTCGCCCTGCACGGCAAGGACCGGCCGACGTCGGTGAAGGAGATCGCCGAGCGCACCAGCCTGCCCCAGCCGTACCTCGAACAGATCCTCCTGGCCGTGAAGGGCGCCGGGCTGGTCCGCTCGAAGCGCGGTGTCGGCGGCGGCTACGTGCTCGCCCGCCCCCCGGAGGACATCACGCTGGCCGAGATCCTCACGGCCGTCGACGGGCCGCTCACCACGCTCATGGGCGAGCACGACCACTGCGAGGGGCACTGCATCCTCCAGGAGGTGTGGGTGTGCGTCTCCGAGGAGATGCGTCAGCTGCTCGAGGGCTTCACGTTGGCCCAGCTCGTCGAGCGCACCCGGATCGGGCACCCCGAGGCGGCCGCGAAGTCGTCAGCCTGAGCCGGCCCCGAGCCCGTCGAGCACGGACGCGAGCTCGGCCGGCAGTGGGTCCTCGAAGCCGAGATGCTGCCCGGTCGTCGGGTGCGTGAGGTCGAGCCGGTACGCGTGCAGGAACGGTCGGTCGAGACGGAGCGCGGCGCGATCGCCGCGGTACGCGGCGTCGCCCACGACCGCGTGCTGTACCGCGCTGAGATGGACGCGCAGCTGGTGCGTGCGTCCGGTCTCGAGGCGGCACTCGACGAGCGTGACCGTGGGATCGTCGAAGGCGGCGCGCACCTCGTACGACGTGCGAGCGGCGCGCCCTTCGTCGCGGATCGCCATGCGCGTCCGGCGCGTCGGTGACCGGCCGATCGGCGCGTCGATGACGCCCCGGGGCGCGTCGAAGCGGCCCCACACGAGCGCGAGGTACCGCCGGTCGATCTCCCGGCGCGCGAGCGCGGCGACGAGGGCGTCGTAGGCCGGCAGCGAGCGGGCCACGAGCATGAGCCCGCTCGTGTCGCGGTCGAGCCGGTGCACGATGCCGGGCCGGGCCGGGTCGCCGACGCCGGCGATCTCGGGGAACCGCTCGAGCAGACCGTTGACGAGCGTCCCGTCGGGGTGACCCGCGCCGGGATGGACGACGAGCCCGGCCGGCTTGCTCACCACCACGAGGTCGTCGTCGGCGTAGCGGATGTCGACGGGGACCGGCTCGGGGCCCGGCGGGCGGTCGGGCGGCGGTTCGGACAGCAGCTCGACGAGGGCCCCGGCCTCGAGACGATGGCTCTTGGCGACGGGACGACCGCCGACGAGGACAGCGCCGTCGTCGATGAGGCGGGCGACCTCGGCGCGGCTCCACCCCGTGAGCAGCGCCAGCGCCCGATCGAGTCGCTCGCCGGCCAGCGTGCCGGGCACGGCGAGCTCGCTCACGCCACGAGGCTCATCGCGGTCGGCGTTCCTCGTCGCGGTCACGCCAGCCCCAGATCAGGAGGAGCACGGCACCGATCGTGATGGCGGAGTCGGCGATGTTGAAGCTCGGGAACGAGCCGACTCGGACGAAGTCGACGACCTCGCCGCGGAGGAAGCCCGGCGCACGGAACACCCGATCGAGAAGGTTGCCGAGCGCGCCGCCGAGGATGAGGGACAGCGCGACGACCATGACCGGGTCCTTCGCGCGTTGCGCGACGCGCACGAGCACGACGGCGACGATGGCCGCGAGCACGGCGAGCAGCGGCGTGAACCCGGTCAGGATGCTGAACGCCCCGCCCGGGTTCCGGCTCAAGCGGAACTCGACGGAGTCGCCGATGATCGACAGCGGTTCGTCGGCGAGGTGCTCGACGACCAACGCCTTCGTTACCTGGTCGAGGACGACGACGAGGACGACGAGCCCGACGATCAGCAGGGGCCTGCGGGTCGACCGGGCCCAGCCCGGCTCGGACTGAGCGTGTCCGCTAGCGGCGTCGTTCGGCACGAGCCTTGCAGTCGACACACTCCTCGGCGTACGGGATCGCTTCGAGGCGCTCCACCGAGAGCCGGCGCCCGGCGGGGACACACACGCCGTACGTGCCCGCATCCATCCGCTTCAGGGCCCGGTCGATCGCGTCGACGATCTGCCGGGCCGACGCCGACAGCAACAGGTCACGTTCGCGCTCGACGTTCACCGTGTCGCCCTCGCCCGACTCCTCGTCGAACTGGGTGTCGCCCGGGTCGCGCTCCTGGGCCAGCTCCTCGGCCTCCGCCTGGAGATCGTCGGCCTGGCGGAGCTGCTGGTCGCGCTCGTCGAGCAGCTTCTGACGCAGTCGCTTGAGCGTGCGGTCGGAGAGGTTCGGCTTCGCCGGCATGACCTCCCACCCCGACAACGGGCAGATGACGGAGCCGGGCTTGCGCGGCGGCGCCTTCTTGACCGGCGGCAGCTTCGGTGCCGGGGCCTTCTTCGCCGGCGGGGCCGCCTTGCTCGGCGCGGCCTTGGCGGGGGCCTTCTTCGCCGGCGCGGCCTTCTTGACCGCGGGTGTCTTCTTCGCCAGGGGTGCCTTCTTCTTGGCCGGCGGCGCCTTCTTCTTGGCCGGCTTCGCGGCCTTGCCCGCCTTGGCCGGCTTCTTCCCGGTCTTGGCGCCCTTGACCGGAGCCGGCTTGGCGGCGCGCTTCGCCGCCGGCTTCTTCGCCGTCGAGCCCTTCGGCTTCCTCGCCGCCGAGCTCTTCGCCGGCGGCTTCTTGGCCGTCGACTTGGCGGCCTGCTTCGAGGGCTTCGCCCCGGTCCTCACCTTCTTCGGCGTCGGCTTGGCGGGCTTCTTCGCCGCCGCCCGCTTGGCCCCGGCCGCCTTGGTCGCGGTGCGACCGGACGCGGCCTTCCTCGGCGCAGCCGTCTTCTGTGGTGGTGCCATTGGGGGCTCCCAGGTGGCAGAACGGGGGCGGCGGCGCTCCCCGTCCGCGTCGCCGGGGAGCGCAGGATAGTAGGAGCAAACACCGCTGCTTCACCACGGCATTCCGCGTCGCGGTGGCGACGCGGGACTAGACCGGACGGTGGCGCGGCTCCCCCACCCGCGAGTCGGCCTCGGCGAGCGCCTGGCGCAAGCGGGACTCGACGTCGTCGGCATCGACCCCGGCCACTCGCAGGCGCTTGAGCCGGGACCGCTCCCCGGAGACCAGCTCGACGGCGTTCTCCTTGACGCCCAACGTGGCCGCGATGAGCGCGATAGCTGCCGCGTTCGCCCGTCCGTCCACCGGTGGCGCCGCCACTCGCACCTTCAGCGAGTCGCCGTGGCGACCGACGATCGAGCTGCGTCCCGCGCCCGGCTGGACGTGCACTCGCACGACGACCGCGTCGCGTTCGACGTCGTACAGGTCGGTGGGGCGCGTCACAGCCGGTCCTTTTGCGGCGGGAACGGAAGAAGCTCCTTGTACTCTACGGCACATGGGGTTCGCGCCGGTGCCGTCCGCGCTCGACCTCGTCGAGCTCGAAGCGCGCGTGCTCGAACGATGGCGCGCGCAAGACGCCTTCCACGAGAGCCTGCGCCGGCGCGAAGGCGCGCCGGAGTGGGTGTTCTACGAAGGGCCACCGACCGCCAACGCGCGCCCCGGCATCCACCACGTGTGGGCCCGTGCCTTCAAGGACCTCTACCCACGCTTCCACACGATGCGCGGCCGGTACGTGGCGAGAAAGGGCGGGTGGGACTGCCACGGCCTGCCGGTCGAGGTCGAGGTCGAGAAGGCGCTCGGCATCACGAACAAGCACGAGATCGAGGACTTCGGGATCGAGGCCTTCAACCAGCGGTGCCGCGAGTCGGTGCAGCGTTACGTCGAGGACTGGTCGGCGCTGACCTCACGCATCGGCATGTGGATCGACACGGCCGACGCGTACTGGACGCTGAGCAACGAGTACATCGAGAGCGTGTGGTGGGTCGTCCGCCAGATGTGGGACCACGACCTCCTCTACGAGGGCTTCAAGGTCGTGCCCTACTGCGGCCGGTGCGGGACGGCCCTGTCGAGCCACGAGCTCGGTCAGCCCGGCGCCTACCGGGACATCACCGAGCCGTCCGTCTACGTCCGCTTCCCCGCCGAGGGCGTCGACTTCGACCTCCTCGTGTGGACCACCACCCCGTGGACGCTGGTGTCGAACGTCGCCGTCGCAGTCGGCCCCGAGATCGAGTACGTGCGCGTCCCGGCACCCGACGGCGGTCGCGACCTCGTCATGGCCGCGTCGCGCGTGGCCGACGTCCTCGGCGACGAGGTCGAGCCGGTCGGGGCGGTGCCCGTGTCGGATCTCGTCGGGCTGCGGTACGAGCGGCCGTTCGAGTTCCTGCCCATCGAGACGGGCGCGTACCGCGTCGTGGTCGACGACTTCGTCACGATCGAAGAAGGATCCGGCATCGTCCATCTCGCGCCGGCGTTCGGTGAGGTCGACCGCGAGGTCGCCGAACGCGAGCAGCTCCCCGTGCTGAATCCCGTCGGCCCCGACGCGCGGTTCGACGCCTCGGTCCCGCAGCTCGAGGGGCAGTTCGTCAAGGACGCGGACCCCGCGCTGATCGACACGCTCGCGGCCACCGGCCGGCTGGTGTCGGTCGTCGAGTACTCGCACGCCTATCCGCACTGCTGGCGATGCGGCACGCCGCTCATCTACTGGGCGAAGCCGACCTGGTTCGCCCGCACGTCGGAGCGGAAGGACGTCCTGCTCCGCGAGAACGACACGATCAACTGGCATCCCGACTACATCAAGCACGGGCGCTTCGGCGACTGGCTCGAGAACAACGTCGACTGGGCGCTGTCACGCGACCG
>Ga0066388_100003590_pt1 | contig 10123 bp, 7 predicted proteins | sample PanSoiMetaGPlot6_FD_64539 | JGI IMG/M metagenome (GOLD analysis project Ga0066388, IMG submission 64539) | Tropical forest soil microbial communities from Panama analyzed to predict greenhouse gas emissions - Panama Soil - Plot 6 (Hybrid Assembly) | ecosystem: Environmental > Terrestrial > Soil... | reverse complement strand
CCCTTCTTCCCCTGAGTTTCGCGCGCAGGAAAAATCATTTTCCAGGTGAAATTCAGATTATGGCCGATTGTCTGTTCTGCAAAATTATCAGCGGCGAGGTTCCGTCCAAGAAGGTCTATGAAGACGACAACACGTTTGCATTTGAAGATATCCACCCACAAGGCCCCGTGCACGTTCTCGTCATCCCCAAGAGGCACATCACTGGACTCAAGGAAGCAACCCCCGAAGACGCAGCACTGATCGGACTCTGTCACTTAACTGCGGCGCGGATCGCGCGCGACCGTTCGATCGAGGACGGCTACCGTACAGTGCTCAATGTCGGGCCGCGTGCCGGACAATCCGTCTTTCACTTGCATTTGCACTTGATTGGCGGCCGCACACTGGGCTGGCCTCCTGGATAGGACAGCGAGGCCAGCACTCAATCAGTCAGCAGTTTGTAGTCCGCGGGTAATGCCTGCCTCTTCCCCGCCCACTGGCTTACAATCGGTGAATGGCCAATCTCACATTAGTCTACGGTTTGCGCCTTCTTCCTGCCGACGAGGTCGCCGAAGTGGGTGAAGCCACCATCAAACTCAAGAGCGGGCGGGATGCCCACGTGCGTATGCACATTCTTGAGGGTGCGAAAGAGGAAATCGAGAAGCAATTGAAGACCAGCCTCGACGCGTTCTTCGACCTTTATCCGGAAATATAGCTTTCATCGCGTACGATCTGAGACCGGCGGCATGCAACTCATACCCTTGGAAATCGAAGGCAAGCTCAGGGACAAAGGTCTTTGGCCCCAGTCCTGGGCAGCTCGTGCCGCTCTCTATGTGCTCTCGATTGACCTCCTTGCCTTCGCCCTGCGCCTCGCGACCAGTCGATGGCTGCCGAAAGTCTCGACCAGCCTGGCCGGATGGGTCACCTTCCTCACCTTCCTTGCCACTGTGCTGTACGCCGTGGTCGGATTCCGCTGGCTGAAAAAACAGCTGTTGTGGCGGCTGCGCAACCGCCTGATCGTCACCTATGTATTTATCGGTGTGATCCCTGTCTTTCTGCTGGTAATGATTTCCCTGATCACGCTCTACCTTCTGGCCGGACAGTTCGCCAGTTTCGTTGTCACCTCAGAAATTAACAGCCATCTGCACAGCATGATGGCGTCCAACCACGCGATCACACACCAACTGGCCAACACGCTCGAACGCGGTGCCAGGCTCGATGAACAATCGATTGACGCGCTCAGACCCCGGCACCGTGAATGGTCCCGGCGCCAGATATGCGCCTGGTATGGAAAGTCGGTGGCCTGCTCGGGATCGTCCGGCGCGCCCGCCATCAACGAGGCCGCGTTCCCGCTGAAGGATGGCTTCCAGGAAATTATCCGCGACCACGATTCGCTGTATCTGCGCACTGCCAGCGTAGTCGAGGGGCCACAAACACTCCATGTGGTTTCCAGCGAACCGCTCGACAAGATCCTGATGCAGAATATCGCCGCCGACTTGGGTGAGATCACACTTTACGAGCCGGTGAAAGGCTCGACGCCATCTTCGGGCAATAGGCCGTCCGACACAACCGTAGTAGTTGTGAATCAGAACCGGCAGGATCTCCTCATCAAGGAGGACGGCGCCGTCATGGGCGGTGGACGCCAGTTGGAACCCGCCTTCACGGCGGGTGCGATTCCAGCGGCGGCCAATGGACTCGATCACGAGATCACGTTCGGCACGCCTCTGCTAACCGTGGATTGGGCTTCCAACGGCAAGGGACAGCAACTCGGGGCTTTGGTGCGCGTGCAAACACGCTTGTCTGTGTTGTATGCGCGATTGTTCGCAGCGCTCGGAGACGCGACGAAGGGAGTGGAATACATCCTGCTCTCGATCGCTATCGTTTTCGGAATTATCGAACTGACAGCCCTCTTCATAGGAGCCCGCCTCACCCGCAGCATCACCTTTGCCGTCGCGCAGCTGTATGAAGCGACGGAGCACGTCAATCGCGCGGAGTTCAGCCATCGCATCCAGGTCAAATCAACGGACCAGCTGGCGACGCTTGCCAACTCCTTCAACTCGATGACCACTTCGCTCGAGAAGCTGCTTCAGGAACAAAAAGAAAAGCAAAGGCTGGAGAACGAGCTTGTCATCGCCCAGGAAGTTCAGGCGCAACTGTTTCCGAAAGAAATAGCGCAGTTGGAATCGCTCGAAGTCCACGGCTTTTGCCGGCCCGCGCGCACGGTCAGCGGCGACTACTACGATTTTCTGGCGCTCAATTCTGACAAGATGATCCTGGCAGTCGGCGATGTAAGCGGGAAAGGAATTTCCGCGGCGCTGCTGATGGCCACCATCCACTCGGCTGTGCGCGCCTACTCCATCGAGGGCATCCCGCTACTGCGGGAACCGGCGGTAGTCGGCGCCACGGCCGGATCGGGTATGATGCTGGCTTCCGACGTCAAAGGCGCCGAGATTTCCCCGGCTCACTTGCTGGGATTGCTCAATAATCAGCTTTACGAAAGCACCCCTGAGGCGAAATACGCGACTCTGTTTCTCGGCATGTACGATGGAGCATCGCGGCGTCTCATCTATGCCAACGGCGGGCACCTGGCGCCAGTCCTGATCACGAAAGGTGGCGCCGTGCAGCCGCTCACTACGAGTGGAACCGTGGTTGGACTCCTTGAGAATATCGAATACCCGGAGGCCTCCGTCCAGTTTCATCCTGACGACCTGATCGTGGCTTACAGCGATGGGGTAACCGAACCCGAAAATGACTACGGGGAGTTCGGCGAAGAGCGCCTTATCGAGATGGTCCGCGAGAATCGCCACCTCCCGCTCGCTCGCATTACCGAAATTGTCGTTGCCGCTGTCGAAGACTGGATCGGCGACAAAGAGCAGCCCGACGACATCACTCTCGTGCTGGCGCGGGCGCGCTAGAAGCGCGCTGGAATCACTCCTTTCTGAACTAGACCCCTGTGAGCCTGCTCACCCCCCAAAGTGGCAGGCGTCACGGCACGATTTTGTTGAGCGGCGTTCAATGAAAATCGCAGAGAAAGCTGGTATGCCAGCTGAGGCCTTCTGATGAGTACTCATGAATTGAAAGTGCAATGCCCGTTTTGCGAAGGGAAAGGTGAATTGGTACGGTCCGATGTAGCGGAACGATTCTCGGATCCGGATCTCCGCAAGCGCCTCAACGCGCGCATTGTCGAGATTCTTGAAGAGAGCGCCGTGACCGTGGGTGCCGGTAGGACCCGCGACTTCCAAAAGGAAGTGCACACCTGGAATCCGGCCTTGCCGATCTGGCGACGGAGTCCGAAAGAGTAATACCCGAACAAATCCTGGCGAGGGTCGTTCTCGCGAATGATCAAGCCAGCCGGGCGGATGAATTCAACCAGATTCATCCGCCCCATGCACTTGAGGTCAGACCGGCGCGTTTCAGCGCCGCCCGGCTTGAATTTCCTTCACGATGTAGTCGAGGTGGTACACCTTCTCCATTGCCTCCAGCAGCGCACGGCTGTCCACAGCGACGGCACGGTTCTTCGCTGCTTCGTAACCGTAATCGCCACCCAGTGAAAAGATGTTTCCGTCAAAAATCAGCCCAACGACATTCGCGTTCTTATCGATCAGCGGGCTGCCAGAGTTGCCTCCAATGATGTCGTTGGTGGTCGACAAATTCATCGGTAACGACAGGTTCAGCGACGACTTCGCGTTCAACCAGCTTTGCGGAAGCACATACGGCGGCGCACCCGTCGCGCGATCGAACAGTCCACCAATCGTTGTATACGGCTTCACCGGCTTCCCTTCTGTATCCTCGAAGCCATTCACTGACCCGTAGCTCAGGCGTAGTGTGAACGTCGCGTCCGGATCCACGCTGGTCCCATACACTGCAAAACGCGCCTTGGCGATACGCTCCGCGGCCGCCCGTGTCGGCGCATCAACCTTGGCCTCGTAATTCTTGCGATCCGCCAGCAGGTCCTCATTGATTGAGGCAGCGAAACGGATCATTGGATCGTCCGATGCCGCTAACGCGCTCTGTCCGCCGTTGTAGAGCGCTTCGCGCACCTTCACGTCATCCAGCTTCGTTCCGCTTACCAGCCTGTGGGCCAGTTGTTCGGGCGACTCCTTGCCCAGCAGCTTGCGAGTGAAAGGATCATCAGCTCCGAGTTGTCGCCGAACCATGCTGAACGCAAATGTCTCGTCCAGTTCTTCTGAATCCTTGTAAATCGGAACCTGTGCCGAAAGCTCCTGTTGCACGTTGACCAGAGCCTGGTCGGTATATTCCGGCAATCGCTCGGCGTTGGGCTTCGCGCGTTCGGCCGCCGCCCGCACCAGAGTCATCGCATATCCAAGGAGTCCAGTCACAAAAACTCGGCTCCCGAGAGCCGCTCTGCGCGTGTACAACCGCGCGCGCACCTTCTGGATGCCGGCGATGTCGTCCCACGCGGAAGAATAAGCCGCCAATTTGGAATCGCGAATTGCGGCCGCGCGCAGCTTTTCTTCTTCTTTCTGCTTGTCGGCAAAGAACTGCGCGTCTAACAATGCACCCTGGCGGCCTAAGTTGCCCTTGAAGGAATTCTCCACCAGAAACAGCGTTTCGTTCACCTCACGCGCCTGCTCCGGTCCACGGGCCGAAAACTGCGTTAACTGCCCGCGATACTCCGCCAGCCGCGGCATGACGAGTGGGTACAGCGTGTCCCGCTCAAACGCCAGCTCAGACATCGTCAGCTCGCGGCTGGTTCCGCCCGGATTGCCGGATACAAACACCAGGTCGCCGTCTCTCGAGCCATTCGCGCTCCAGTGCAGGTAATGCGGCGTAGCCGCCGGTTTGTCGTTCTCGTAGGCCCTCACCACGCCGATGTCAAAATCGAACCGCGGAAAGTTGAAGTTGTCTGGATCGCCACCGAACTGGGCAACGGCGAATTCCGGCGCGAACACGAGTCGCACGTCGTTATAGCGTTTGTAGTGATACAGATCGTAGACGCCACCGTGGTAAAGCGAAACCACGTCGCAGCGCACACTAGCATCGGAGCCGCAACTCTTCTGCAGTTCCGCCTCTTTCGCATGCAAAGCCTTATTCGCGTCGCTCCCGGTTTTTCCGGCCGTCGCCGCCTGGATGTCTTTCGTCACGTCGCGAATCTCGACCAGCTGGTCCAGCTCAAAATCAGGACACTTCTTCTCGTCGGCCTCACTCTTAGCCGCGTAACCGTTCGCACTCAAGTCCTGCTGCGGCGTCGAAAGGTTCGCGACGCATTCAATAACACAGTGATGGTTCGTCATCACCAGCCCACTCGGCGAGATGAACGACGCCGAACAGCCGCCGGCAATGCGCAACGACGACAACCGCACATCGTCGAGCCATTCCTGCGTTGGCGTGAACCCATACTTTGCTCCCACCGTCTTCGACGGGAAGTTGTCAAATGTCCACATGCCTTCGTCGGCATGAAGAGGCTGGGTCGCCAGAAGGCACAAAACGAGTACCGCCGCGCACGAGGCCGCGAGAATGAATTTCAGATTTATTGTCATGAGAGTCCTTATTTGGAGTGGCGTACCAACGCCGGATCGATTACAGCACAGCGATGCACTGTTTGGACGCGCAGTTGTTCCAAACGTCATCATCCGATACCGCCGAAATGAACGTCAAGGCCAGCTTCTGTATCAGGGCATGCCTTCAGGCATGCCGACAAACGGCATGATCAACGCGCCTTCAGGCGCAGGGACGATGAAGTCCCGGAGGGAGCACTGACTTCGAACCTCGCGGCATCAGAAAAAACGCGGGAAAGATTGCTCCTCCCCGCGCCATACCTACCTGAATGCTGAGTGCTGACTCCCTACACCAGCCCCTGATCCAGCATCGAGTTTGCGACTTTCAGGAAGCCGGCAATGTTGGCTCCGTTCACATAGTTGCCCGGCGTGCCGTACTTGTCGGCCGTCTCGTAGCAAGCCTGGTGAATGGAGATCATGATTTTGTGCAGACGCTCGTCCACCTCCTCGCGCGTCCAGGAGAGCCGCATGCTGTTCTGCGACATCTCCAGACCCGAGGTAGCAACGCCGCCCGCATTGGCAGCCTTCGCCGGCCCGTACAGCACTCCGGCGTCGATGAACATCTTGGTGGCTTCAAGCGTCGAGGGCATGTTAGCGCCTTCACTCACAAGCTTGCAGCCATTCTTAATGAGATTCGCCGCGTCTTTCGCGTTGATCTCATTTTGCGTGGCGCTCGGGAACGCGCAATCAGCCTTGATGTTCCACAGCCAGTTGCAGTCGGCTTTCTTATCGACCGGGTGATACACGGCCTTCTTGAACTTCTCCGTGTACTCATTAATCCGGCCGCGGCGGTTGTTCTTCAGATCCATCACCCACGCCAGCTTGTCGCGATCGATGCCGTCGGCGTCATAAATCGCGCCATCGGAATCCGACAACGTCACCGGCTTCGCGCGCAGATCCAGCAGCTTCTCGACCGTGTATTGCGAGACGTTGCCGCTGCCGGACACCAGGCAGATCTTCCCTTCCAGCGTGTCCTTGCGGGTCTTCAGCATTTCTTTCGCGAAGTAGACGCAGCCATAGCCGGTTGCCTCCGGACGAATCAGCGATCCGCCCCAGGCCAGGCCCTTGCCCGTCAGCACGCCCGAGAATTCGTTGCGCAGCCGCTTGTACTGGCCAAACAGATAGCCGATCTCGCGTCCGCCCACGCCGATGTCGCCCGCAGGTACGTCCGTGTCCGGCCCAATATGACGGCACAGCTCGGTCATGAAGCTCTGGCAGAAGCGCATTACTTCATTGTCGCTCTTGCCCTTGGGGTCGAAATCCGAGCCGCCCTTGCCGCCGCCCATGGGCAGCGTGGTCAACGAGTTCTTGAAAACTTGTTCGAACGCCAGGAATTTCAGGATGCCGAGATTCACCGAAGGATGGAAACGCAGTCCACCCTTGTAGGGACCGATGGCGCTGTTCATCTCAATCCGGAACCCGCGATTCACTTGCACTTTGCCCTTGTCGTCGAACCAGGGCACGCGGAACATCAGGACTCTTTCGGGTTCGGTGAGGCGCTCCAGGATCTTGGCTTCCTGGTACTCCGGGTGGCGTTCCAGCACGAGCCGCAATGACTCGAGCACTTCCATCACAGCCTGGTGGAATTCCGGTTCGGCTGGGTTCTTGGCTTTAACGAGGTTGAAAATCTGATTAATGTAGTCCGCCGCAGGACTCATCCTGGGCGGTTCCATGACAGGACTCATAGACGTGCCTCCGAATGGTTTGCAAAACATCGATTTGTGGATATAAGACGCGTAGGACGCCGCGAAATGCGGCTACGACTATTGGATGCCTGCGGGTGAGCCTCTTCCGTGATGCGCGTCACCCGAATCCGTGATGAGCAGGCCGGATCTACGTTCACGACGAACCCCTTCTACCGAAGTATTTCGGGGCCTAACTAGGCTACTTCCCGGCTGGGGGTTTTACAACTGTCACCTTTGGTGTCACCTGCTGGCCCCTCTCCATGCCGCCAATCATCAGTAATCCGCGCGGAATTACCAGCAGTCCACGGTGATCCATCGTTGGCTCGGGCGCATTTTCTGCGCCGGTTTCCCACTGCTCTTTATGAACATTGAAAGCAAAAGTCACGGGTGAAGGCTCCGCCGGCTGAGCATTGTAGCCAACGCCGTCGTAGTTATAGGGATTGTCCGTGCCACCAGAAAAATAGATGCGGTTTTCCTTTTCCGACGACCCCGCGGCGATCCGGTAGCGAGCGTTACCCGGATGCGCCGGCAATTTCTTCCACTCAATGCGGGTCAGATCTTTCTTGTCGATCTTGCCCATCCAGCATTCGTCCGTCGGCACATATTTAGGACTGGCTCCCGCGTCGTTCTTGTGAGCGCCATCGATATAGACAATCGTGTCCCCGACAATCCCGCCCGCATGCCCAAAAACCGGCGTACCTGGGAGCGGCGTCGCCTGCATCCACTTGTCTTTATCAGTGTCGTAGACCTGCACGTTCTTCACGGAGTCCGTTTTCGACCATCCGCCAATCAAATAAATGTAGCGCTCGCGATACACGCCGATCACCGAGTCATCGACGGGCATGGGAATGTCCGCTCCGCGATAGTAACGATCCTGTGCCGGAACATATACGTTGAGATCCGACAAAGTGTTCTCCCCGCCCTGCGCGTCGACCACGTAACCGCCGAAGATAAACACCTGATCGTGAAAGGCCACGGCCGAAGCCGCCAGCCGCCCCGCCACTCCAGGCACAGCACGCACTTCGCTCCACTTCCCCGTCTTAAGGTCCAGCCGAAAAGCCTTGTTGGTCACATCGTTCCAGGTCTTCTTCGGACCAATCCCCATGAACGAGAAAATCTGCAGGTCTTTCCCATTGCGCGCCAGGGCGACCGCGTTGTTGCTGATCGGTTCCGGAAGGGGGCTGAGCTTGGGTTCGTCTTCGGCGTAAGTCGCCGCCAGCAGGAGTGCACACAGCACCGGTAGAAGCTTCCTCATCGCTGAAATCATATCAGCGCCGCAGTCATGAACCCGATTGCTGGGTCGGCGGAGCAATCGCAATCAGCGGACTCGGAGCAGGTGGCTCCGCAACCACCGGCTGCGCCGCAATCTCCGCCAGAACCCGCCGCTGGTACCAGATCATTTCGCAGGCGCGCTGCCAGAGACGAATCCCAAAGCCGATCATGATCACAATCTCGAGGACGAAAATCGTCCAGACGAAGCGCGCCGGCGGCATTTTCGCCCAGACATACACGCCCGCTGCGAACACCAACCATCCGACCACCGAGATGCGCAGATACATCCAAAACAAAGTTCCAAAATTGCCGGTTGTGATTTTCAGTGCCTGACGCGCGTTGCGCAGCATCCCTGTTTCCTCTTCCACCACCGTGCGCACCTGAGCGACATCGAACCAAAGCCGGACGAACATTGCCAGTAGCACGACAACGCTCATGCCACCCAGTAAGAACCAGTAACCTGTCATCTCGCTGGCGTCGGCAAGCAGCGTGCCTGACCGCTCTTTAACAAAGGAAGCCAGCATGACCACCGGGATGAACACAATCATCATGACCAACAACAAACGCACCCATCGCCAGAAATAGCTGCCGCAAGCCTCAAAGAATTCGCGCGTCGTCAGCTTGCGGCCCGAGCGATACGCTTCCAAAATGCCGCCGGTCAGAAACAGGACAATGAAGAAGAAGACGATGCACGTCGAGACCATGGACCCGGTTGCTTCAAAAAGCTTCACTTGCGGATCGGATGACAAAGCTGAAAAAGCGCCGTAGTCGAACATGTTCGAGAGTCGCCGCGCGTACAGGCTGTGATCGGTGACTCCATCCAATTTGTGGATGATCGGTCCAGCCGAGAAGTGCCCCAGTCCAAGGTTGATAAAGAAGATGAACCACAGCACGCGTTGATACCGCCAGACGCGCTGGAACCCTTCCCGTAGCAGCCCGCGTTGTTCAGTCATGAAACGCTTTCTGTCCTTATCCCCAGTTGAAGTAGCTACCGGCTCCGAGCTACGAGCAAGCCTCTGTTCGCTCGAAGCTCGAGGCTCGCAGCTCAAAGCTCTACGCCAACCATGCCACCCACTGCGACAGCAGTTGCGTAAACCACGTCCAATAACTCACGATCTTCCATCTCGCTCGCGTGTCACCCTCCCGGACGTAGCTGTTGTTGAAGTAGTTCTTGTCCAGCCGCACCGCCGTCGCCGGATCCAGCTCCGCCGAAACAATCTTCGCCTTCTTGTCGTAGACGTACCGAACCCAACGGTCCTTCCCATCCCAATGCTCGGTTACTGATTCGCCGTTATCGAATTTCACCACCAAGTCGACGGGAAAGACAAAATCTCCCTTGCGATGCACGATCACCTGGGTCCGATAAGCAGTCTGGCCTTTCTTCTCATCCGGCGCATCCATTACGTACCAGTCCACCCGATCCGACGACGCCTTGCGGATCTCATAGTCGAGGATTGCCGTCCCGTATACCGCCTGATCGAAGTACCAGCGTAGGTTCTGTCCGCTCACTTCCTCCACCGTTTTCAGAAAATCTTCCTTCGTCGGATGCGTAAAGCGATAGCGCATGAAGTAGGTACGAAGCGCGCGCTGCAGCGTTTCCGCGCCGATCACCTTCTCCAGCGCGAGGAGCACGGTTGCCGTCTTGCCGTAGGTGATGTCCCCGTAGGAACC
>Ga0066388_100003589_pt1 | contig 10125 bp, 10 predicted proteins | sample PanSoiMetaGPlot6_FD_64539 | JGI IMG/M metagenome (GOLD analysis project Ga0066388, IMG submission 64539) | Tropical forest soil microbial communities from Panama analyzed to predict greenhouse gas emissions - Panama Soil - Plot 6 (Hybrid Assembly) | ecosystem: Environmental > Terrestrial >... | reverse complement strand
GTGGGAGACGAATTCCCGAGAAATCTCGCGCCCTCGCGGATGTGAACTATTCGGTCAGGCTCGAAACCCATGAGTCGGGCGCACGTCGCATCAGCAGCAACTGGATCGTCCGCAAGCACTATCTTTCCCAGAGGACGAACCGTACCATTGAGTGGACCGTTTCCTTCCATTGCCGTGATGCCGTCGGCAATCACGAAGTTAACCGGGACCGTCGCAGACAAATCAAGGATGCTTTCCTGAATACCTTTCCAGTGGAGAATGTTTTTGGGCCAGCCGTACCGCGAGCCCGGTACGATGCCGAGCATATTCTTCATGCTGAGCGTGACCCCGGCCCAGTGATGAGTTTTGGTCTTGGGCATGGAGACTAAAAAGTCCGCTTCCAAAACGGTTCGCGGTAACCACAGACTCTTCACTCCCATATAACTCGCACCCAGTCGCGTGCGAATCAGTTCATCCCGATTGAGGTCGACGAAACGGATCGCGTGATTGCGGAGAAGCGTTTCATAGCCGCTTTGAGACAGTACCAGTTGGGTGTCGCGCTGATGTCCTGGACCCTCTGCTACCAGCACGCGCTTAGCACCCAAAGATCTGAATGCCTCGGCTGCCGCGAGTACCAGCAATGGATGGGTGTTGATAGCGTTGCCATCGATGTAGTCAACCAGGTTGGGCTTGAGTACAACGGTCTTGTCCTGAACATGAATTGGAAAGAGCCGGAGACCGGCGGCGACTGTCTGATCAATGTCTTGGGAATAGTGCCGCACATTCAGGATCGCGACTCGCGATCGTTTTTCCCTTCGATCCAACCGATACTTAGGCAGGAAGAACGGCACGGATACGGACGAACCCGCGGCCAGCGCGGTAGTTCCAATGAGAAAGTCGCGTCGATTGAGGTTCACAGGCTCACTCCAAGAGCGACCAACGCGTGGTCACACTCAGCAGCTAGGCAGGCAATTGCCAGCGTGCTCGTGTCGTTATTGGTGGACAGAACAGGAAGAGCCATAAGCGACGAGATCAACGGCGCAACCCCTCGCCCATAAGCGGCTAGTGCGAGAATGGCCCAGGACAAACTCCACGGAGCGGATAGCGTTGAAGCCCTGTGTTCTAACCACTCCAAACTGGTTTCGATAACCGGGTGCTTTGTTCGGTTGCACAATGCCAGAAGCGCAATCGCCGTGTCATCTGGGTGGGGAGCCAGTGCTGCTCCGTAGACGACCCCGTTGCCGGCATTCCAGCCCCCTCTTGGGCAGGCACGATCTATTAACATGTCGATGCCGCAATCAACGCGAACACCAATTTCGTTCAGGCTGCCGCAGGAGCACCGCAGTGGGCTGAGGGCAAGAATCGCAAACGCGGTGGGCACGACCCAGCTAACTGTATCCGGAATCCATGGCCAGCCGGACTTGTCGGGGTCGAAACGGACGTGTCGGTCGGCTGTCCGAAATTTCCATTTCCACAACCAGTTGGACTCTTTGCCCTCGCACCCCATCAGCCAATAAATGCCCGAAAGCCGGGCCGGAATGGCTGTGGCAACATCGCGAAGCACGATCACTCCCAGCGCACTCACCCAGGCACCATCCTGGTCGTCCCCGGCGAAAGCTGGCCAACTCCCGTTGGGATTCTGTACACGAAGAAGGAAATCGTGAGCACGTTCCTGCGCGTGGAAGTCATGCAATCGGAGCGCGAGCGCTGCAAGACACGTCGGCTCAAGAGACGTCTGAGAGGACGAAATAAGCTCCGCCCAGCCTCCGCTGGGCAGTTGCCTTCGGCTCAGTTCAATCAACAGTTTGTTAAGCCCGAGAGAACCTGTCTTCACGGCCCGCAGTATCAGAGTGGAACGCTTTTCTGTCAAAACGGACCTGGGTGATGGATGACAGTCGTGGAGAAAGGCAGCAATCACGCAGTGCTACAAACCCGCTTTCAGTCAAAGTGCGATCAGTACGGTCATTCCCGGCCGAAGATAAATGCACCCCATTTGCGAAGTGGCGCGTCAGTCACGCCCGGATCGGTGAGGCAAAAACGGCTGCGAGAGTGCGACAGTCAATCACTATCAGGCCCAGGACTTCGAAATGGGAGATCGTCACCGACAGTGCGCCGAAGGTCAGGGAGGTTGTGATTGGTAACAACACCCCGTAGACGGCAAGAATGAAATTGGTGAAAAGACCATCTGAAGGTCTTGCGACCTGCGACAACGGTGACCTACGTTTATTCTCAGACCGAATGACCTTCTGATTAACCAATGCCTTGCGGTCGTTGCGGCGCTGTAGCGTGCTGTCTCAGTCTTTCCGGAAAGACTGCAAAACTGCAGACAAAAACAATCTCGGCGAATGCGAAGAGGTTTGGTCGGGTGTAATGTTCACACCCAGAGGGACAAGCCCGTGTTCTCATCCGTCGAGGAACTCGAGTACAAGCTACGAGCCGCCCGCTACATTGTCGATCGGGTCACGCTCTCGGTTGTCTATCTCGCCGCCCGGATGCGCAAGCCACTTCTCATCGAAGGGCCCCCTGGATGCGGCAAAACGGAACTTGCCTATGCTGTCGCCGAAGCTGCTGGCACTTTTGTAGAGCGTCTGCAGTGCTATGTCGGGATTTCAGAGGAGAAAGCGATCGGCAAGTTCGATGAAGCTCTGCAGAAGCTCTCCCTTAAAACGAAGAGCGACAGTTTCGAAAAGGACTGGAACCAACTACGACAGCGACTACACACTCTTGATTTCTTCGCTGAAGGGCCCCTGGTTCGTGCATTGCGCCAACCGGATCGTCCCTGCGTACTTCTCATCGATGAACTCGACAAGGTGGACCAGGGCTTTGAAGCATTGCTATTGGAGATGCTCAGTGCCTGGCAGGTTACCGTGCCCAAGCTCGGAACGATCAATGCGATCAAAGTCCCATTCGTAGTGATGAGTTCGAATGAAGAGAGAAGACTTGGCGATCCTCTTCGACGGCGTTGTTTCTATCTCCGTTTCGACTACCCCACGGTGGAGCGCGAAACCGAAATCCTCAGTGTCCGAAGTCGAAGTGACAGTCCTCGTCTCCGCGGCCAACTTGCTGGACTGGCACACGCGCTTCGCGGATGGAACATGGAGAAGCCTCCGTCCATCGCCGAAATGTTGGACCTAGCACACGCCTTGGAAATTCTGGGCACGGAGGAAATCTCCCATGAACAGCGGGACCTGCTATTGCCGCTGCTGGCCAAAACTGAATCCGATCGCAGACGCCTGATGCTGCGCGGAGGCTTTGAGGGGTTGGTGGCAGACTCGAAACGATACCGAGATGAGCTTTCGGCTGGTGCTGCGCCATCTGTGAAGGTTTCTGCGCAAGCTTCAGTCGCACGCGCCGAGGCCGTTGCATGAGAGTCGTCAAATTTGCGGGCATCCTGCTCGCACTGAGCGTGTGGAGCACAGTCGCCGCGGCATCACGGCAAGGGCGGGACGTTCGTGGGCTTTCCATGCGCTGGGCCCAGAACTACGCGGTCAGATGTGGTGTTCCGCCGGATCTGGTCATGGCAATCATCGACGTGGAATCCGGTTGGAATCCCTACGCCGTTTCCGACAAGGGCGCCGTCGGGCTGATGCAACTCATGCCTCGGACTGCGGCCCGATTTGGCGTACGCAACCGCTTTCTGTGGAATGAGAACATCCGCGGCGGAGTGGAGTATCTCGCGTGGTTAAACCGCGAATTTAGTGGAGATCTTCGATTGATTGCGGCCGCATATCACGTCGGTGAAGGCCCGATCCACCTGCGACAACTCGACTACTCCTCCGCCACTGTGCAGGGGTACGTCAGACGCGTCGCCGAACGATATCGCGCAAGACGAAGATGCGTCGTCAATTTCCAGACCGCGAATAGCGCAAGGAGGTAGTCAGTGCAGATCGCGAAGTCCACGCTGATGTTTTGCTGTCTATTATCGATAACAATCCTGCCCAATGCACAGATCGTCGTAAGTCCACAAGTGCGCACAAAGTCGTCGGGCGATGGCAAGGTTGACGTGGTAGAAATTGGGGCTCATTTCGTGTCGGCGATCCGGCTGCCCGAACCGGTGAATTCCATCGCCGTCGGCGACCCGGCGCTGTTTCAGGTTGAGCACTCTGACCGCGAACCAGACCTAGTGCTGGTAAAAGCGCTCACGGAAAGAAATTCGGAAACAAACCTTCTGGTGTCCACGATCCGCGGGCGTCAGTTTAGTTTTCTCCTGCTCAACCGAGGCAGTGCAGCTACTTTGCCCAAAGTTGACTTTCTCCTGCAATACAAGCGGTCGGCAAGTTTTCTCGTCGAACCGCAGGTCGTACCTTTCGCTCTGGTTGGCCAGATCATGCCAGTTGCCAAGGTGGAGTCACCAGCCTCCAGCAAGGCAAAAACTACCCTTATGCCCTCGTTCGTACCAACCGTATTCTCTATGACTACGACCGAGACAACAAACCTTGACGTGGAGACGACTCGTACGCCCGCTCAAGACGCTTTGGACGATCTGCTTCAACGCCAACAGGCCGCATCGCTGCCTGGGCTGTATGGAGAACCAATCGAAAGCAAAGACATCAAAGGGGACCAACTCAGGGTTGGTATCAGCGAAGTCCTTGACGGCGACGATCTGGTGACGGTGCTGTTCTCGGTCGTCAATAACAGCAAGCACGCCATTTTGTTAATGCCGCCGCAAGTTCAGCTGGGCGGGAAGAGCAGAACGGGAAAGCTGCTTAAACACGAACACTGGTCAACGGCGGAACAGTTACCAGTGACGGATTTCCGGCTCAGCCGTCGCCGGGTTGGAGCCGGAGAGCGCGCTGACGGAGTCGTCGTGTTTGAGCGCCCACCTTACAAGCAGTCAACCGAGCAGCTTTTCCTGCAGATCGCAGAGTCGGGTGCAGTCGATCGCCCGGCTTTGGCGCCAATCGGATTTGGAGTCAGTTCGCTTCGCCAGGAGGAGGATCATGGAATGCGAGGAACAAGAAACTAGAAAGACAAGCCCAACCACTTTGGAGGACGAGGATTCGCGAGAAACGGGTACTAAGAGCGAAGAGACAGCGACACCCGGTGCGTTCCAGACCTTTCGAACGCTACTTGACAGGGTAAGGCACAGTCAGCAACCAGTCGCCAGTCGCCGAGAACTCAGTCGCGATAAAAGTAAATCTCTGTTCTTACTTGCGGGCACGAGTGTTGCGCTGCTCGTGGTTTTCTTACGTATTTTTTCCACTCCGAAGGTGCATGCCCCCCTGCCAGGCGAGACGACTCGCGGCGCTCCAAGTCTCGGTCGCAAAACAACTCCTGGCCTGGAACAGAATGACACTGCCAAGACGGTGACGCCCATGCTCAACGCTGATGTCCGTGAAGGGGTTGGCGCTTCCGGCTCACAAGTGACTCCGCAGGACGTCGGCGGAACTTCCCCCCGATACAACCAATTCCGCCAATCGTCTGGAATCAGCACAGCCGTGCCGGCGCAGCCGTCTGCCGGTAGGACAGGAAGTCGCGAGGCATATGCGCTTAAGAACGTGGATTTTTCTGACCCCGCGGCGACGCAGGCTGCACCGACACTGAACCCACCTCGACTTCCTTCCGGAGACACTGAGTCCAATCTGAAGAAACCCTCGATCGTATTTGTTCGTGCCGCAGAAAATACAACGTCTGCCGTTCAAAGATCACCTGTGGGAGATGGCCCTCTGGCTGGCCTTCTACCTGCTGGTACGAGACTCGTTGCCCGGCTCGAAGCGCCCGTGAGTTCCGCCGTACCCGCCCCGGTAATTGCTGTCGTCGAGTACAACTATGAGCGTAATGGGGAGATTGTGTTGCCTGCTGGCTCCAAGGTGTTCGGGAAACTGTCCCATGTGAGTCCTTCCGGCTTTGTCGGTTTCCAGTTCGATAGGGTGGAAACTCCGGAGGGAAGTGTTGAGAAGATCGACGCCATGGGAATGGATCTGAAGTTTGGCCTCATCAAGGGCAAGGTCTCGGGCAGAAACGGAGGCAGAAATTTTCTGGTGCGGTCAGTGACGGGCATCGGTACAGTTGCCACGTATGTTTTTGGGGGTCAGAGGACAACGGGATTCAGTGGACCAATTTCTGAGAATTCTCTGCTACGTGAGCGCCTGGCAGACAACATCGGAATGGCCGGCCAGGATAAGATTAACGCACTCGCGGCGAATCAGGCGATTGTGGTTACCGTGCCGGGGAACACTCGTTTCTACATTGTTGTGGAGAAGACAAGTGCCGAGCAGTCGACTGGAAGACCAGCATTACCATCAGCGGAAAACAATGGCTCAAGTCTCGCAGCCGGCAAAGTCCCAACCCTAGAAGAGCTGCGGGAACTGATGCAACTCAAGAACGAGCTGAACCAGATGTATTCACAGACCAACGTACAGCCTGTCGTGGCGCCGCAATGACGAAGCCCACGGCATCAATTTGTAAAAACATGGCATCGCTCGCAATTACCCGAATCTGGATAATGGAACTGCTATGGCGCGAACGGCTCCGGCTCTTACATAAATTCCCTACAAGATGAGGCCTTTTCTGGTTGCCTGCCTGTGAGACCGATCATCTGACTTCCGGCCACGCTCTTGTTGCTCGTATCTGTCCTCTGGGTGATCTCGTTGGTTTGAGCCGTCTCTGGAAGTTCCAGCCCAAAACCGCTGCCAGCGAGCAGTCGAGTGTCGCTGGGTCGAATCGCACCAAAGTCTGATAACTCAAACCTATCCTTCTGCCTCGAGATCAACACCAGGATTATTCTCGCGCGATTTACGGGTATCCCCGCATTCGTACGAACTCGTTGAACGGCAATTCTCACACGACTTCGCGGCAAACCTTGTTTGACAGGATTTTCTTTTGGCTCTACTTTCCCGTCGCATCGATCGTTCATCGCGTCAGTTCTGGCGCATCAGGAACGACGAGCAGAAAGGAGAAAACAGGCGATGAGATTTCAGCTTGAAACCGGAGGAAGAACTGCGCTGGCACTGATTTCTCTTGCACTCGTCGTTATTGGGCAATTCACGTGGGCGCAGAATCTCGGCTCCGCTCCTGCGTCAAACGTCGCCGTTCAAGGCCAAACGGGCGCGCAACCGGAAGGCGCTTTCCTAAACTTCATCAACTGGATCGGCAACGTCATTGCTCCAGTGGGAGCCGGCGGCGCCGTGCTGGGCGCGGTTGTCTCCTGGCTAACCGGGCGTGGTTTTGGGCGATGGCTATTTGCCGCCGCAGCTTTGTTGGCAGTCTCTGGCGTCACCCGACTCATCGAGTTCTGGATCACCAATGGAACCGGAGGGGTGACGTAGCTCAGCATTAGTTGCGAAGGAACATATGCAGGCGGCCTGCCACGGATAGGCAAGTCTCGAGGGTGCTTTTTGCGAACTCAACACAAACCGAATGGTGAGATCAAAGCGATGCAAACGCCACAATTGTTGAACGATGTCATCTCAGTGCTGCTCCTGCTTGCGCCGTCTGCTGCGTTCGTCTCTCTGATGCTGGCAGGTATAGCCTTGCGGCACGACGGGTCGACTGCGTTTGTCATCGCAGGCAGTTTTACGAAATGGATGTTTTGGGCAGTGGTCTTTCTGACTCTCCAGCCGCTGTTGACTTGGTTTTCCTCATTTGGAATCGGGCTGCCGCTGCCGAATGGCGGGATCCGCACCTCCTGGCTGTCAAGTGTCCAGTCTGACATTGCGTCTTTTGTCACCAAGTTTGTCGTGGGAAGAATCGTGCCGACGCTGGCGGCGTTTTTTGTCCTGCGCGCGATCCTCGATACCGCCTCCGGTGAACATCCGCTGCCGTCGATCATCGCGGCGATGTTCCTGCTCGGCATACAGTCCACTCTCACTCTGATTCAGGGCTACGCCACACAAACCCAGTTTGCCACAGTGGATGTCCTCGACAGTCTCTGGAATCACCTTGTCGGAACCATCATGCCGATCGCCGCTGTCCTGGCCCTGATCGGGGCCATCCTTAATTTCGCGACGCGCAAACCATTCTTGCGCCTGGTTGCCGTGGCACTTGCGCTGCTGTGCGTTTCCGGGATTTGGCAGCTCGTACTGGCAATGATGAGTTAGGCACCAGCAATGAACCTCTCGCAAATGTCGTTCGACAACGGGATGCTGCATCTCGCGAATTGGGTGGGAAACGTCATCATGCCGACTGTGGGAGCAGTTTTCATCATGGTCGCGATTATTCAATTTTCGAAGTCGCAGGAGTTCTCGCACAGCATGTATGGAGCCTTGGCGTGCCTGATGGTTTCAGGGCTCACACGGGCATTAGAGACATTCGCGTCGCAGAGACCCTGGAACAACCCCGACGTCTACTGGGTTGCAATCGTGACCATGATCAATTGGGTCGGAAACGTCATCCTGCCCGTCTACGCCGCTGTCCAGGTCGCGATCGGAGCGCTGCGAATGGGCATGTTCTCACCCATCCATCCAACGAGCGGTTGGATGCGACATTTCCTCGCCGCCGGACTCTGCCTGATGGTCTCCGGGCTTCTTCGTCTGGCAGAATTTTTCGTGGCGCAAGGCACGGGCGCGGTGACTTAAAGGAGAAGGAGCGATGCCATTAGATGTGACACCTGTTTACAGAAATCTGCGGACGCGGGTGACATTGGCCGGGCTCGAAGCCGAAGATCTGTTCGCCATTCTGGCCATTGCGGTGGTGATGAACATCTTCGGAAGATTCCTGAACCGGGAGATATTTGGTCTGCCCATGAATATGGTGCTGCAGTACATGGTCCCTGTCCTGAGCGTGCCGGCGCTGATGCTCTTCAAGTACGGCAAACAGCGTGGCTATCTCCTGGACTGGGTGATGTTTCACGCCAGACCGCATGTTTATTCAGCTCTTGAACGTGATCGCGAACTGATACGCGAGTACCTGAAGGATTGAGGACGACGATGCCGTTGACCATCCAGGACCATTCGAAGTCGATGGGACAGCCGCCGCTTTGTGAGCAACTGAAGGTGCGCGATATCGCCGATGACTTGCTCGTCCAGGTAAATGGCTCCTTCGTGGCCGGCTACGCGGTCAGTGGCATCAACTCGTACTACGCGAGCGATGAGGAAAGGAATCGCACGAAGCTCTCCCTTGAGGCCCTTGTCCGGTCCCTACCTGAGCGCTCGCTGCGGATGCAGGCTCGCTTTGAAATCGCCGAGGGCACTGGCGACTTGATTGCCCGCTACAACCGGGAGCAGAAGAACCCGAGCCGGGTCCTGCAGGCTCTGGATCGAGAACATCAAGACGCATGGCTCAAGAAGGATGCGGACGGATTTTACCTGCGCCATTTTCTGCACTTTTACTTTGTCTGGGATGCACGAGTTCATCATCAGTCTCCCGATCTTCAATGGAAGAAGAAGATGCGCAGCGGCAGCTTCAGCCCATCGGCAACGAAGTGCATCGCGCGTAGCCGCCGCGAACACGAAGGCCTGGTTGCCGAGTTCCGCAGCTTGATGGCCGGTGTCGAGGCCACGCTTCAGTCGACTGGGATAAAGCTCACGCGAATGTCCGGCGATGATCTCTTCCTCGAAATCAAGAGGGCCTTGCATCCACTCGGAAATGATGTTGTACCGTATCGGCCGCCTGAAACTTTGATTGTCTACGAGAGCGCGCGCAGCCAAATAGCAAACGTCAACGTCGAAGATGAACTCGATGACCACCTAAAGATCGGAGGCCTGCTCTATTCGTTCATTAGTTTGAAGGATCTGCCAGACGCCACGTTCCCTGGCGTGCTGCGCAACCTGGTGATGATGGATTTTCCCATCGTGATCAATGCAGAGGTGGTTCTTCCGGACCAGGCCAAAGCAGTCAAGCAATACAAAAGCCGGCTACGAAAAATGACTGCCGCCCAGAAAGACATTCATGGCGGGTTCCGCTTGAACGTCGATGCTCAGGTCGCCGAGCACCAACTCACCAAAGTCCTCCAAGACCTTATCTCAAGCTCCTTGAAATCCTGTCAGATGAGCCTGACCGTAGCCGTTCGCACTTCGCGGCCCGCGCGGAATCATAGGGAAGCGGAACAGGCGGAGCGCCTTCTCTCCGACCGCCGGCAACGAGTCTTGCACGCTATCACCAGGATGAATGGTGCCAGAGGGATTCCGGAGACGCTGGCTCAAAAGCGTTTCTTCTTTTCGAGTCTACCTGGACAAGCCGAAATGAATAAACGTGAACTGGACGTCC
>Ga0066388_100003588_pt1 | contig 10125 bp, 5 predicted proteins | sample PanSoiMetaGPlot6_FD_64539 | JGI IMG/M metagenome (GOLD analysis project Ga0066388, IMG submission 64539) | Tropical forest soil microbial communities from Panama analyzed to predict greenhouse gas emissions - Panama Soil - Plot 6 (Hybrid Assembly) | ecosystem: Environmental > Terrestrial > Soil... | reverse complement strand
TTCCCGAAGACGCCCGAAGACCGCATCGGATTCCTCTTCTGGCGCAGCCACCGCTGCGCGCGCATCATCTTCTCGCTCAGCTTCCATATGGAAAAGATGACGCCGCAGGAGTGCATCGATTTACTGGTCAACCGCGTCGGGCACGAGGTGGACAACGCCACGGCCGAAGTGCGGCGCTCTTTCGCGGGAAGTTACGGGCCGCTTTATCAGGCGGCGTATTTGCTCGGCGGCCTGCAAATCTACTCGCTGCACAAAGAGCTTGTGGACTCCGGCAAGATGACCAACCGGGCCTTCCATGACTCGATCCTCAAGGAGAACCGCATCCCGATCGAGATGGTCCGCGCGTTGCTCACCAAACAGAAGCTGACGCGCGATTACACGTCGAATTGGAAGTTTTACGGGCAGATCCAGGCAGGCAATTGACTGAACCGTTAAGTTGGGCGAGAACGCCTTTAGTTGCGGCTCCCAGGCGCGATAATCCCCCGATCCTCCGTGAAGAAAGATGAGCGATTCGCCTTGCCCTTGCTCAACGTAATGCAGCTCAACGCCGTTGACGAGAACCTTCGTCGGCAGAAGGCTCTGACTGACAGCCCGCCCGAAAAGCAGCAATAAGAGTAATGGCGTGAATATAAATTTCATATACCCTTGGTACGGATCACCACGCCTTCGCTCGGCGTGGCCCTAATCGGCTGCCGGAACGAGTTGTTGAATGCGATTGCCGCATGCGCGAGCACTGAATCCACACCCTCGATACCGTCCTCCACAATCGCTTCGATGTAGGTTGCGACTTCTTCCGGGCCCGGATCGCCCATAATCGGCGGCACACGCTGGGGCGCAAACCGCAGCTTTGACATATGCCCGCGAATAGAAATGGCGCACTGCTTCATCGCGTCCTCGAAGCCGTCGCTGAATTTTAGATCGTCTCCGATAAAACCGAATCCGCCCATCTTCGTTGTGACAGAGGTTCCTTCGGGATCAGTGGCCGTCACCTCGACAAGAAAGTAGTAGTTTCCGTCCGCCGGCCGGTTGAGCACAATCACGCGGTCATCGAAGACCTGATAGTCCAAGGTAACCGCTTGATTGACCGCCGTCCCCTTCGGATAGGGCTGCGGATATCTCGCCAGAACGTTAGAGCTAATGCTTCCAGTCGGCGCATTGAGAGCAATGCCCTCGACTTTCCATGTGAACGTCGCCGGCAGCCCCATCAACTGCGTTTGCGGAACCAGTGTCATTGCCTGGCTCTGGAGCGCTTCCAGATAGTGGAAATCTTTCGGCGGGCAAATCTGCTGGCCCTGCGCCTGCACACCGGGATAGTGATAGATCCCAACGCCCGCAGTCTCCGTACTCAGCGTATTCAGAGTCGCCTCGATCGTCACGTCCGGCTGCGTATCCGACGCCGATGCGAGCCCGTCGAACCTGCCGATCAGCGAAAACGCTTCCGGCTGAACCCCGACGGCCTCGAAGACTACTCCCGGGAAGGTGAAATTCTGCTGCTGCGGATCTTGCGGGCTAGCCTCGATCAGCCCTCCTACCAATTGCGCCAGCTCGCCGATCGCCCACGAAACGATTACCCCATGCGCAAACCCGAAGAGGAGCGCGTCGATCGCCCCCAGCAGGAATTTGCAAATGAAGTCCACGTCGATGTCTATATCCGGCTGCCCTGCCACGCTTTGAGAAATCACAATCCGCCCGTCCTTCATCGAAAAGACGAATTCGTTATGCGTTTTGCCTCGCGCCTCATAACAAGGGCCCGACTGCTTGAACTCGAGATCTACGTTCAAATGGCCGGCGCCGAGCGTCGGCGTGATTCGGGTGATCTTGACTCCGCCCTCCACCTCCACTTCATTGGCTCCGCCGCAAGCCGAGGGCAGCGTAATGCTCTGCGGATCGACTTTTTTCTTACTGGCGATGTTGGCGGCGAAACTCGGGCAGAACACCTGTCGGTTGAACACCTCGCTTGAAATGCTCACCACCAGATCCTGCCCGGGACGCCGTAACGCCGGCGCCTTGTCTGCGATGTCGCCCTTCCCGAGGTTGGGCTTGAACATGGTTCCGAATACTACGATCGTCTCGTGGTCGACGCAGCGGATGTCCACAATGGTTGTGAGCCGGATCGGCTTCTCCAGAATATCGCCATCCCGGTTTGGGTCGAGCCGGAATCGAAGCGAATTGCCCACCGCCACATCGCCCAGTGAGCGGAAGAACTGCTGCAATCGGTCCTTCGCCTGGCGCTCGAAATCCTCCTCCGTCAGCCCTATATTGGCGATCAGGCGCCGGATGCGGTCCTTCGAAGTCTCTGATAGAAACAGCCCTACCTCACACGCGCGCAGATTAATTCCCACGGTTACATCTCTCACCCCCTGTGATACCTGTTGGAAACTACGCGCGCGCGCCAGCGGCACAATCTTCAAGTCCGCCCTGATAAAGATTTGTCCTGATAACCTCGGCACGGTCAGTCCCTGGACAAAAGCAGTCGAATTGCGAAACTCAAACCCCAGGCTAATGCGAGGCGAGCCTGGGTTCAGATCAAGCGTCACGTCCTGCACGATCAGGTGAACATTGTCCGAGGTGTTCGCGCCGAGGGGGAGCGAGACCTCAAACGGCGGAAGCAGAGGTCTCCCCAGAACCGCGCCGCTGTTCTTGATCAACTTCAACGCGGCGCCGCGGTCGATTTCCAACATAAAGTCAAATCCGGCTAGCAAGCTCATTTCTTCCTCCTATCGAATAGCCCTCGAATCCGCACTCTCGATTGCTGTGTAAGCGAACTGGCTCGTATGGCGTCAAACGCCGCACACGACGTAGTCTCGAGAAACGGAAACTCCTCTTCGAAGCGCCGGCGCGCCTCGGGACCGAGCTCCACGCCGATCAATTCCAAAAGCCTGATCGCATTCGAGAAAAAAAGCTTTCCGCCATTCGGCGTCTGCGCGATCCGCCCTATAAGCAATCGTTCGTTCGCGACCAATTCCTCGAATGTATCGAACCGGCGCGCCTCGAATCCGCAAGTTGTCTTCATACGCCTCTCCTTGTAGGTCGGTTATGGCTGAACCACGCGGCGGCTGAATTGCTACGCGCGGTCCACGCCGGGATAAATACTCCTCCTCAGCGTCAGATGGCGCCGGGAACTTACACAGTTTTGCTGAGAGCCATGTCGCGCCTTCGGCCCGAGACTCCGGGACTCGTCGCCGAAGGCGCGCGTTACCGCCGACATCGATCAATTATTTTCTACTTCAACCGGAGTGAGGGGTCACCGAAGAAGGTCATGACGCCCAGATAGATGCGCGGCGCGTGGAAGACATTCTCGTCCCGTTCGAAGTCCTTCCAGTATTGTTGCTGCCCCTTCAGCCACATGTCTCCTAGCACTCGCTCACCCCCTTGGACGTATTGCGCCAGCACACGCTTTTGGAGATCTTTCCCATGGTTATTTTCGCAGACCACAGTTTCGCCAAAGTAAGCAATCGCCCCGCCTTCGTTCGGCCCGACCAGCCAGGAGCAGGCGAAGGTGCGGTTGTCGATCACGTCATACGCATGAGGAGGCGGCGTTATGATCGGGGCGGACAGCGACGTGTTGTTCCCAAAATCCACAACCATCTTTGTCGCGGAGTCGTACCAATAATCGTGCCATTGCTCCGTAGAGTCACGATACGCCATGAGAGGAGGTGTGGGAGCGAACTGTCCGGTTGAGCAGGCGGCGCTGAAAACGATTGGCAACGCATTCCTGTTGTCGAGTGCGCGCACTTTCTGATCGTCATAGGTCCCTACTACATTCCACCCGAGGTTATAGCCATGTCCGATGTAGGAGATCCACCACGACCCGAGCGCGGAAACTTTCATGCTCTCAAAATTCCCTTTGACCCAAGGGGACGCGAGTTGGTCGGTGTCCGCGTAGTCAAGGCCGACCCGGCAGAGGTTGTTCTGCGAAACCGCCGAGCCGATACCGCTGTCGTTGATGATTTCATCGCTGAGGTCCGTGGCGCCGGGGTAACCCTTGGCGGCGAGGAAGGTATAGCGGCCAGTGTTGTAAGTGAAATCGCTTCCCGTCTCATACCGAATCACTTTGTCCGCAAAGATGGTAACCTCGGCCGCCGTATGCGCCGGCACACGTCCGACCGCAACATCCGGACATCCGTCCACAGAGTCCGGGTTCATAGTCCAGGCGACACTATCCTTCCAGAATTCTTCATTGTATTTGCCGTCCAGGTTCTGGTCCCAATCGTCGAAGCCGCCGGTATGAGTGATTGATCCGGACGAGGCGGAGTGGCCGTGATATAGGTTGGCGTAGTAGAGGTCTGATGGGACATAGGTCCCGTCCCACCAAAGGTCCGGCCTCGTCTCATATCGTGAGTTGACAAACCGGTAACGCGTCGGGATCGCCGTGGAATCGCCGACGAGCATGACATAGCGTACATCCAGTTTTTCATGGGCGTCGGCGATGCAACGCTTGATCCGCTCCTGGTCGTCGACGCCATTGAAGTATTGGTTCAGGCGTTCAATGGTCATCAGAAACGCCGGCATGCCCGTGACATCTTTATGGGCGATCAAAAGCAGGAGCGCATTCTCAAACTGCTGCGGCGCAATGACGAGCAGCTTGGTGGGGCGGGCCGCGTTTGCCCACGGGTCTCTGGGCAGGACTCTAATAACGGGTTGCTGCGCAAGCAGGTCCGACTGCCCGTAATTGAAGGCGTACTCATAAAGTGAGAGTGTGTGATCGCCCAGCGAGGCCCGGCCGTCGACCTTGAAATGCAGATTGCCCAGAGTTTTTCCGCCGCGAGGGACGAAGAAGTTATTGGGGTCCAACGTGATCCACTGCGCTTCCGGTCCGGTGGCCAGCGCGTAGTTCACATTGGTTTGCGGCCCGGCCAGCGACTCGATTGAGATTGGCAGGTCTCCTTCCATGCCTTGCTCGATCTCAACGACAGACTGCGGCAAGGTTGTCCTGACTTTACCGATGTTCGCGTAAAGTCGAACTCTGATCGGTTGCCAGGAAGAGCCGGAAGGGTTGATGGACACACCACTGATGTTGAGCGTCGCCGAGAAAAAGTCGTTCGGCGGGGGATTAGGCGCGGTGTAGTCAAATTCAACTCTCACCATTTGGCCTCGTGTCGCCGGCAGCGGCGCCCCGCCACTTGTGCGACCTACTTCATTGACGTCTATTATCCGCCCGTTGGAGCTTCGCTGTACGTCGTAGACAATGGTCTGGAGATTACCGAACCGCCCGCCCGAGGTGTCGTCGTTGATGCCGGCCGTCACGGTCACGTTAGAAGGCGAACTGGCGACCGTCACGCCGCCAGTGCTGACCTGTCCGGGAGCAAGAGCGCCAAAATTGTAAACCTGTGGGCTGTATTGAACCTGGACCGGTACAGAGTCGGCGCCGGAAACCTTCCGAGCGTTAGTCGTCAACCCAACCAACAGAATCGCCGTCGCGAGTGACACAAGTGTGATTTGTTTGAGCCGTGATCGTAAAGATTTTGAGTTCATTGTTTGTTACCTCCCAACTTCTGAAGTTAGATTCGATTGCAAGTTACTGATTAAGGGTCGCCCCAAACGCCGAGTGTTGTAACAAGGGAAGACCTTTATCAGTCGGCTGTGGCCCGACTGCGCGGCGGCTGAATCGCTCCCCGCAGTCTGCGCGAAATAAATACCTCAACCCGGCGTCAGGTGTCACCGGGTACTTACACAGTTTTGTTATTGAGTGACCGTGACAGTTAGTGGCGGTCAAATGATGTTGTCGCGGAGGGCTTTGGCCACGGCCTCGGTCTTGGAGTGGACTTGCAGCTTCTCGTAGATTTTTTGCAGGTGGAAACTGATCGTGCTCGCGGTCACGCCGATCTCGGCCGCCGCGGTTTCGTAATTGTGCCCGCCGGCGAACAGCTTCAGGATGCGAAGCTCGTGCGGCGTCAAGTGGTAATCTACATGCTCGGGAGGGCGAATCTTGCGAAACATGTCGATCACACGGCGCGCCACTTCGGGCGACATGGGCGAGCCGCCGGCGATGGCTTCCTTCAAGCTTTCGAGCAGTCGCGCGGGCGGCGTCTTCTTCAACAGATAGCCGGAAGCGCCCGCGCAGAGCGCGTCGAAAATGCGTTCGTCGTCGTCATGCACGGTGAGCGTTATCAGCAAGGTCTTCGGTCGCCGTTCTTTCAGCAGTCTGATGCCTTCGACGCCGCTCATCCCGGGCAATCCGATGTCTACCAGAACGATGTCCGGCGCGGCGGCGCCGATATTCGGCAAAGCTTCTTCCATCGAGCGGAAACCGCCAACACAGCGAAAGCCCTCGGGTCCGTTGAGCAGCGCCGCCAAGTACTCGCGGAACTCGCGATGATCCTCGATCACCGCCACCTTGATTTCAGCGCCTGGCGACATAGTCGCGGGAGGGATGGTTATGTTCGATTCGTCGGACATTGATCGCCTTTTCCGGAAGAGTATGGGTCAATCTACAGCGAAACGGCGGCCGGGTCACTATGAATGTTCCCAGTCACGATTCACTCGCGGCCGAGCGGCGCGTTCAGCGTCACCGTCGCCCCCGCGCCAGGTTGAGAATCAACGCTCAGCTTGCCGCCCAGCCTCTCCGCCCGCCGCAGCATGCTCTCCAAGCCTTGACCTTCATTGACACGGCTCGGATCGAAGCCGCAGCCGTCGTCGCTCACCTTCAGTTTGAGCGCGCCTCCATCGATCCAGAGCGCGACTTCGACCACGGCGCAGGAGGCGTGGCGGGCGGCGTTGTTGACGGCCTCCTTGAAAATCAGAAAGACTTCGCGGCGAAGGCCGGCGTTGAGCTTGATGTCTAATTCCGTCTCAGGCGCATAGAAGCGCAGTTCGATCTTACGCGCAATCAAGGTGTCGCCGGCGAAGCGCCGCATCCGCTGCGTCAGATCGCCGAGATTGTCTTTCTTCGGATTGGTCATCCAGACGATGTCACTCATCGCGTCCACCGACTTGCGCGAGACGGCGGCGATCAACGCCAGTTGTTCGGCTATTTGCGGGGCCAGGCGGCGCGCCTGCTGGCCCAACATTTCACTGAGGCCGGCTATCAGCGACAGGTTCGAGCCGATGTCGTCGTGCAAATCCGAAGCGATGCGCGTCCGCACCCGTTCGAGTTCGAGCAGCCGCACGACGCGGTAGCGGTGGATCGCCTCGATCAGCAGTCCCACGCCGAGCGCCGCGAGCGCGAGGAACCACCACCGTCGCCACAGCGGCGGCAGGACGGTGAAGGCGACGGTCGCCGGCGTCACGCTCTCCACGCCGTCCGCGTTCACGGCGCGGACGAGGAAACGATAGCTGCCCGGCGCCAGGCTCGCGTAATTGACCGCGCGCTGCTCGACAGGCGCGCTCCAATCGCGGTCGGCGCCTTCCAGTCTGTACTGATAACGCAGCACGTCGCCGGGCGCGAAGTCGAGGCCGAGAAAATCGATCTGCACGTTATTTTGTTGCGGCATGAGTTCGAATCTCTCGATCGCGGTCTCGCCCAATTCGGGCAGGCGCCGCGCTACGCCATTGACGCGCAACCCGGCGATCATAACAGGCGGCGGCGACGGATCCCGATCAGGCGGCGGATCGAGCCGCGAAACGCCCCGGTTGGTCACGAACCAAAGGGCGCCACGGTGATCACAATACGCCACGCGAATGCCACCCTGCGCCAGACCGTCCGCAGCGCCGTAATGTTTGAATCGGCCCGTCTCCGGATCGAGCCGATCAAGCCCGCGTCCTGTGCCCGCATAAATACGCCCCCGTTGGTCTTCGGTCACGCACCAGACTTCGTCGCTCGACATTCCTTCGGCGGTTGTGTAAGTGACGAAGCGCGGGCGCTCCGCCGCCGGGTTATCGATGCGGGCGAGGCCGCCTTCGCTCGTGGCGAGCCACAGTCGTCCGGCGTGATCGAGGAAGATAGCGTAAATATTCCCTTTGGGCAGTCCGTCGAGCGCGGTGAACAGATCGAAACGTCCGTTACGGAAACGCGCCAGGCCGCCATTTTGATCGAAGCCGATCCACAGGTTTCCGGCGGCGTCTTCACGAAAACCTTTCGGCGCATACTTTTTCATTGACGGCAGCCCCGCCGCCTCCGTGTAGTGGCGAAACGTCTCGCTGGCGCGCTCCCAGCGAGACAGTCCGAATTCGCCAACCGAGTTGGTGGTGATCCAGATGTCGCCGCGTGAATCTTCGTAAAGCCGGTGGACGCCATGGAAGGGCAAGCCGTCTCTCGTGGTGTAATAGGCCTTGGGCCGCGCGCGCGCGAGGTCTTCAACGAGCGGCGTCCGTGGGAACCGCGCCAGGCCGTCGTCGGTCGGAACCCACCATTCGCCGGCGCGGTCTTGAAAAGTTCCCTGATATTGGGCGACGCCGAAATTGAAGCGCGGCGCCGGAATGTTGGGTCTGATTGCGACGAAACGCTTACCGTCGAAGCGATGTATCGCCCCTTGCCTACCAAAGACGCTGACCACGATCAGTTCGCCGGCCGAGTCTTCGAAGACGCAGTTGAAATCCTGCGCATGGTAACCATCGGCTTCGCCGTAAGTGACCAGGCCGGGACGGGCGACGCGCATCACTCCGCTCAGAAACGTGCCCAGCCAGAGGTTTCCGTCGTGGTCTTCGGCCAGTTGGAAGACGCCGTTTTCACTCAGCCCGTTGGCGACCGTGTAATTGACGAACCGCGCCCGGCCGTCGGCGGTCTCCGTGAATTCGCTCAGCCCGCCACGCGTGGCGAGAAACAGCCGTCCGTCATAAGTTCTGAAGATTTGCCGGACATCTCCACTCGGCAGTCCGTCACGTTCCGCCCAGCAACGCGGCGCCGGGCGACGCGCGTCAGGCTCGGTCACGATGCGACAGAAGCCGTCCATCCTTGTTCCCGCCCACAACCGTCCGTCGTGATCAGCAAACAGCGTTTGCACAAAGTCGGCGGGTAATCCGCTCTGTCTGGTGAAATGCTCGACGCGGCCATCTGGCCGGCGGTGAAAAAGCCCTCTGATCGCGCCGGCCCACAATCCCCCTTGCCGGTCGAAGGCGAGCGCCGAGATGTGCGGATCGTCCTTGGTTTCTCGCGACAGGCCAATCTCAACCTCCTCGAACGAAACGCTATTCCCGGCATGCTTCATGCGAAACAGTCCATCGTTAGTGGCGAGCCAGATCGAGCCGTCACCGTCTTCCAGCAAACGGTTAATGCGATTCGCATTCTCACGCTCACCCGCCCATTCGGTTGGATGATAGACATCGAACAGCGTAGTTCGGATAGCGGAGCCTGGCGTGGGCTTGACCGTGGGATTGAAACGGCACAAGCCGTCATCGGTCGCCACCCAGTAAACGCCGTCGCGCGCTTCCAACAGATCGTTGACGTAATTGTGCGGCAGCCCGTGAGCTTTGGTATAGCTGGTGAAACGGTAGCCGTCGAAGCGCGACAGCCCCTCGTCAGTGCAGAACCAGAGGAAGCCGCGCGAATCGCGCAAGATGCGATTGATGTGATTGTGCGCCAATCCGTCGCCGGTGGTGTAAATTTTGATCGGCAACTGTTCGGCCCGAGCGCCACGGGGCGAGAACAACGCCACGCTGAGGAGCAATGCGAGAGTGGCTGATGAAAATACAAGGAGCTTCATTGGGGGGATGAACAGCAAGGCTCTCGCAATGACAGTTGAGTCTTTGCGAGAGCCTTGCTCGTGACATTGATCGAGTATTGATTTTACTTCACCGACACATCGTCAACACGGAACGACGTGATCAACGACGAATCGGTAGTCCCGCGGAACTGGATGCGCACGGTCTGGCCGGCGAAGCTGGCCAGATTAAACGGGCCGCGCAAGGTGTAAGCGTTCGTCGCCGCCACCTTGTTCAGGTTGCTGAATGTCGCCAGAGTCGCCAGTAACGTCCCCGACGTGTTTCGGACTTCGACGAAGAACCTGTCGAATTGCGTGGTCGTCGTCGTTTCAGCCGACGTGACGTTCAGCCAGAAGTTCAGACTCGGCGACGTTCCGCTCGGAATCGTGATCTGCTGGAAAGCCATGCCCGAGCCATTATTCACACCGCCCAGGATCAGATAGCCCGTTCCCGAATGCTGATTGCCGCCCGTGCTGAAGAATACGTCATTGCCGCTCAACGTCCACGGCGCCGCGCTGCCTTCAAAGCCTCCGTTAACGATCAATT
>Ga0066388_100003587_pt1 | contig 10127 bp, 7 predicted proteins | sample PanSoiMetaGPlot6_FD_64539 | JGI IMG/M metagenome (GOLD analysis project Ga0066388, IMG submission 64539) | Tropical forest soil microbial communities from Panama analyzed to predict greenhouse gas emissions - Panama Soil - Plot 6 (Hybrid Assembly) | ecosystem: Environmental > Terrestrial > Soil... | reverse complement strand
GCACGGAAATGTCGCCGCTCGGCCAATCGCTCATTGCCACGTTCATCGTCAGCACCATCTCGCTGGTCGGCGTGGTGTTCCTGTTCGCCGACTGGACCGAGCGCCGCGCCATGCTGTTCATCAGCTTCGCCGCCGGCGTGCTGCTCGCCAACGCATTCCTCGAGATGTTCCCGGAGGCGGTGCAGCGCCACCGCGACGGCGGCAACTTCTTCGTCGCCACGCTGGCGGCGATGGGCGCCTTCTTTCTACTCGAGCGCTTCCTGCTGGGCTTTCACACCCACGACGAGAGTCACGCCAGCCCGTCCGGCTACTTCGTTCTGATCGGTTCGACCGTCCACAACTTCATCGACGGCGTGGTGATCGCGGCGAGCTTTCTGGTCAGCCCGGGGCTCGGGGTGAGCACCACGCTGGCGGTGGCGGCGCACGAGATCCCGCATGAAGCGGCCGACTTCGGCATCCTGCTGAACGCCAAGTTCAGCCGCGGCTCCGCCTTGCTGCTCAACTTCGTCTCCGCTCTGGCGGCGATGCTCGGCGCGCTCTGGTGCTTTGCGTTCGAGGGGCTGGTGGAGCGCCACCTGTCGTGGTTCCTGGCGGCAACGGCGGGCATGTTCATCTACATCGCCGCCTCCGATCTGCTGCCGGAGCTGCATCACTCGCACACGCGGCGCGAGTGGATCTACGCGCTGCCGTTCTTCGTCGGCGTCGGCCTGATCGCGTTGCTCGCCTCGATCATTCCCGGCGGGTAGCACGCCGGGTGCGAGGGGCGCACGCAGGCCCCAGACGGCGCACTCCGGCGCCGACCGCGTTGGTTACCGTACCCCACGGCAACGCGCGGCGAACAGGAGACCAGCGGGCCCGCCGGCTGTTTACGAGCCGGCGGCCCCGCGGACGCGCTGCTGCGCGCCTACTCCTTCGGAACCGGCAGCGGCGGCCGGCCACGGCGCGGTGGCCGCGGCGTGGTGCGCGCCGAGCGCGGCGGAACGACACTGCGGGAAGCGTCGAGCCCCTCATTGAGCAAAGCGATGACGACCGCCGTCTTCGAACAACCGAGCTCCTCGGCGACGCGATCGATGCCCTCGCTGACGTTGTCGGGCACCTTCACGTTCATCAGTTTGCTCGGAACTTTCTTGCGTTCCAGATCGGAGAGTCGGAGATCCGCGCGCATGGTAGGTACGTCCTTTCTGTCGAGCTCCCCCGCTCACAATCTGCGAGCGGCTGACTGGTCGTTTGTTACTGTACGGCAATCCAGAATGCAACGAGCAACTGCTGTGCAATCGCCAACACGACGGTCGGCGTGAAGCGAAACGCCGCTAGTACGGCTATATTGCTGCACGCAATCCCATACCACAACCCACCCATCTCCTGCGAACGCACTAGACAAATCGTGCCCAGTTTGTTCTATGTGTCCGTTGGGATGCCACAGACGGCTGGCCGCTCCGGCGGCGGCGAGGTGAACCCGCGCACCCGCGCGCGCATTCTCGACGGCGCGCTGCGCGCTATTGCGCAACACGGTCTCAGCAAGCTCGGCATGCACGACGTCAGCGCCCACGCCGGGGTGTCGCGCGGGACGCTGTACCGCTACTTCCCGGGCCGCGACGAGCTGCTGCAAAGCCTCGCCGAGTACGAGCGCGAGCGCTTCCAGCAGCGGGTGGGGGAGGCGCTGCGCAGCGCGCCGGCGGGCGCGCCGCGGCTGCGCGTCGCACTGCAACACGTCGCCGGCTACGTCAGTGAGCATCCGGCGATCCAGCGCTTGATCGAGAACGAGCCGGCGTTCGTGCTGCGCTACCTGCGCGAGCAGTTCCCGACGCTGCGCGATACCGCGGCGACGTTCTTCGCGCCCCTGGTGGCGGACGCGCAGCCGGTGCGGCGCGGCGCCGCCACCGCGGAGCAGCTGGTCGACTGGCTGACGCGCGTGATGATTTCCGCGGTGTTGCTGCCCGATCCCGACCCGGAGCGCATGGCGCGCAGCCTCACCGCGGTGTTCGCGCTGCTGGCGGGGCCGGCGCCGTCGTCACGCTCCGCCCGGCGGCGCACCGCGACGCGAACACGTTGAAGCAGAAGGAATGAGACAATGACCGCGATGATCACGCACAACACGCTCTTCGGCGGCACCATGATGAGCCCGATCGTCGATCCCTACACGGTCTACAAGCGCCTGCGCGACGAGCAGCCGGCCATTCCGGTCAACTCGATGATGGGCGTCAACTACATGATCACGCGCTATGACGACGTGCTGGCTCTGCTGAAGGACGGCAAGAGGTTCTCGTCGCAGGCCAACGCGCGCGGGATCGGCATCGTCATGGGCCGGACGATCCTCGAGATGGAGGGCAAGGAGCACGTCCGCCACCGCAACATCATCGCACCGTTCTTCAGCCCGCGCGCGACCAAGGCCGACTTGCCGGACGTGATCAGCCGCATCGTGCATGGGCTGATCGACGAATTCGCCGGCGGCGGGCGCGCCGAGTTGGTGCACCAGCTGACGTTCACCTTCCCGATGCAGGTGATGGCGTGGATCATCGGCATTCCGGTCTCCGACTATCACGCTTTTCACCGCATGGCCCTCGATCTGATCAGCGTCGGCGACGACCCGGCGCGCGGATTCCAAGCGGCGCAGGATCTGGTGAGCTATCTGACGCCGTTGATGGAGCTGCGCAAGGCGGAGCCGACCACCGACCTGCTCAGCAAGCTGGTTCACGCCGAGGTCGAGGGAAGCCGCCTGACGGACGAGGAAGTGCTCGGCTTCCTTCGCCTGCTCTTGCCGGCCGGTGCGGAGACGACGTATCGGCTGACCGGCAGCTGCATCTACGCGATGCTGGCCCATCCGGAAGTCTACGAGGAGGTGCGCGCCGACCGCAGCATCATCGAGCTGCTCATCCAGGAGACCCTGCGCTGGGAGTCGCCGGTCCAATTCGTCTCGCGCGAGCCGACCGAGGATCTGGAGATCTCCGGCCATCCGGTGCCGGCGGGGGCCATGCTGTCGGTGGTGGTGGGCTCGGCCAATCGCGACGAGCGCCACTACGACGACCCCGACCGCTTCGTCTTGCGGCGCAAGAACGACGACCATCTCGCGTTCGGCTTCGGCTCGCACTTCTGCGCCGGGTCGCATCTCGCCCTGCTCGAGGCGCGTGTGGCGCTCAACGCGCTGCTCGACCGGCTGCCGAACCTGCGGCTCGACCCGCGCGAGGAGTGCCACGTCGTCGGCCTGGCGTTCCGCTCACCCGACCACCTGCCGGTGTTGTTCGACCCGGCGTAGCGGTCGTGCGGCGGCTTCGCGACGCACGACCGCTACGTCGGGCTGGTGCGGCGAGGTGAAAAGCTGCTAGCTGAACGCGCACAGGAGGTGCTCATGCCGCTCGATCCGCAGGCCCAGGCGCTGCTCGATCAGTTCCAGGCACTCGGCGCGCAGGCGCTGTCGTCGATGTCGGTGGCCGACGCGCGGCGCGCGATGGAGACCCTGGCGTCGATGCGCACGGCGCCGCCGCCGATCCGCTCCGCGGTGGACCGCCGCATTCCCGGTCCGGCCGGCGACATTCCCGTGCGCGTGTACACGCCCGACGGCACCGCGCCCCTGCCGCTGCTGGTCTACTTTCACGGCGGCGGGTGGGTGTTGGGCGGGATCGAGACGCACGACGCCACCTGCCGCGAGCTGGCCAACGGCGCGGAGTGCGTCGTGGTGTCGGTCGACTATCGGCTGGCGCCCGAGCACAAGTTCCCGGCCGCGGCGGAGGACTGCTTTGCGGCGACGCGCTGGGTAGCAGCGCACGCCGCCGAACTGGGTGCCGACGCGCAGCGCCTCGCCGTCGGCGGCGACAGCGCCGGCGGCAACCTCGCCGCGGTGGTGGCGCAGATGGCGCGCGACCGGGGTGGCCCGCGGCTCGTCTTTCAGCTGCTGATCTATCCGGCGACTATGGCGGCCTTCGACACCGCCTCGTACCGCGACAACGCCGAGGGCTATCTCCTCACCACGGCGGACATGCGGTGGTTCTGGGATCACTACCTGGCGCGCTCCAACGATGCCGCCAACCCGTACGCGTCGCCGCTGATGGGCACGCTCACCGGCGTGCCACCGGCCCTGGTCGTCACCGCCGAGTTCGACCCGCTGCGCGACGAGGGGGAGCAATACGCGCGGCGACTGCAGGAAGCCGGCGTGGCGACGCGCCTGAGCCGATACGACGGCATGATTCACGGCTTCTTCGGCATGACCCAGATGATCGACAAGGCGAAGCAAGCCGTGCAGGAGGCGTCCGCGCAGCTGCGACAGGCATTCCGCCGCTGACCGAAGTCGTCAGCTACCAGCCGCCAGCCAATCAGCCGGGCGCGAAACGTGCGCGGCCACGGGATCCTCGCTGACTGCTGAGCGCTGACCGCCGATCATGGACCTCGTCTCCCGCATCGCCACCTTCATCGAAGACGTGCGCGAGCTCCCCCATTTCAAGCGCATCGGCGACGCCCTGAAGAAGGCCGGCGCCGACGGCTTTCGCACCAGCGGCTACGTGATGCGCGCCCAGGCCGAGCGCATCCCGGACCAGCCGCTGCTCCGCTTCGAGCGCGAGACGGTCAGCTACGGCGCCTACAACCTGGGGGTGAACCGCTACGCGCACGTTCTGCAGCGCGCCGCGGTGGCGCGCGGCGACGCCGTGGCGATCATGATGGAGAACTCGCCCGACTTCCTCATGGCCGAGGGGGCGATGGCCAAGCTCGGCAGCATCGGGGCGCTGATCAACACCAACCTGCGCGGCGCCGGGCTGGCGCACGTGCTGCGCAGCTCCACCGCCCGCGTGCTGCTGGTCGATGCGGCGTGCTGGCCGGCCGTGCAAGCGTTGGGGCCGCTCGAGGGCCTGACCGTCTACGCCGCGGCAGCGCCCGACGCGTTGCATGGCACGCCGGCGCGCGCCCTGCACGAGGCGCTCGCCGCGGCGCCGAGCGCGGAGCCGAACATCGCGGACGTGAAGATTGCGGACGTGATGATGTACATCTACACGTCCGGGACCACCGGCTATCCCAAGCCGACGATCATCCGTCACGCTCGCTTCACCATGGGCGGCGAGTCGCTGCGGGTCGTGCTCGGCCTCCAACCGGGCGATTGCTCATACGCGCCGACGCCGCTCTACCACGGCTACTCGAACTTCGTCGGCTTCGCCCCGGCCCTGCATGCCGGGACGACCTTCGCGTCGCGGCGCAAGTTCTCCGCCGGCGGATTTCTCGACGACGTGCAGGGCCACCGCGTGACGCACTTCATGTACGTCGGCGAGCTCTGCCGCTACCTGCTGCGCCAGCCGCCCAGCGCGCGCGACCGCGCGCACGCCATTCGCATCGCCACCGGCCCGGGTCTGCGGCCCGACATCTGGGAGGCGTTCGTCGACCGCTTCGGCATCGAGCGCATCATCGAGACGTACGGGCAGACGGAAGCGAACCTCAGCTTGATGAACCGGCGCGGCCGCGTCGGCTCGGTCGGCCGCTCGGCGCCGTTCACGCACGGGCAGCTCAAGCTGGTGCGCTTCGATTTCGAACGCCAGCAGCCGCTGCGCGGGCCGGACGGCTTCCTGCGCGAGTGCCGGCCGGGCGAGGTCGGCGAGCTGCTGAGCGTGATCTCGCAGCAGACGACGATGAGCTTCGACGGTTACGTCAACCGGCGCGACAACGAGGAGAAGATCATGCGCGACTGCTTCGCGCCCGGCGATGTCTATCTGCGCACCGGCGACCTGCTGCGCCGCGACCGCGCCGCGTACTACTACTTCGTCGATCGCGTCGGCGACACCTTCCGCTGGAAGGGCGAGAACGTCGCCACCGCAGAGATCGCCGAGCTGCTCAACGGCGCGCCGGGGGTCAGCGAGACGGCGGTCTACGGCGTAGAGATCCCACACACCGACGGCCGCGCCGGCATGGCGCTGGTGGTGCTGGCGGCGGGGGCGCGGTTCGACTCGCCCGCATACTACGCCTTTGCCGAGAAGACGTTACCGGCGTACGCCCGGCCGCTGTTCGTGCGCCTCGCGCCGGCGATGGACGTCACCGGCACGCTCAAGCACGTCAAGTCGCGCCTGCAGCAGGAAGGCTACGATCCGGCCGTGGTGCGCGACCCGTTGTTCTTCCGCGACGACGCTGCGCACGCCTACGTACCGCTCGACGCCGCCCTCAAGCGCCGCATCGACGCCGGCGAACTCGCGCTCTGACCGGAGCCGCGCTGGCGCGTGGCCGTTGTCCGTTATGCGTTGTCCGTCCTTCGACAGATCACATTTCGGACAACGGAGAGCGGACAACGACCGGACGGTTGGGCGCTGAGTGCTCCCGAACGCGCTGCGCACCCCGCCATTGCGCGGTCGGACGCTCCGTGCCAGTTGGAGGCAGATCGCTCGGAGCGGGACTCGGGACTCGTGAAGCGGGACGCGTCTGCCTGTATGAGCAAACCCTCAGGCGAGTTTCGCTTCACGAGTCCCGAGTCCCGCTTCACGAATCCGTATGCACGCCGACAGCCTTCTGCTCGACATCGGCGCCGCGATCGTCGCGGCGACACTGCTCGCCTATGCCGCGCGGCTGGCGCGCCAGCCGCTGTTGCTCTCCTACATCGCCGCCGGTCTGCTGATCGGTCCACTGGGGCTCGGCATCGTCCGCGACGACCGTTCGATCGCCGAGTTGTCGGAGCTCGGGCTGGCGTTTCTCATGTTCATGGTCGGGCTCGAGATCGATCTGAAGAAGCTCGCCAGCTCCGGCCGCGTCGCCGCACCGGTGGCGATCGGGCAGGTGGCCCTGTGTGCGCTGCTCGCCTACGCGGTGATGCAGCTGCTCGGCTTTCACGGCCTGCCGGCGCTGTACCTGGGCGTTGCCTCGGCGTTCTCCAGCACCATGATCGTGGTCAAGCTGCTGTCGGACAAGAGCGAGCTCGATACGGTGGAAGGGCGGCTGACGCTCGGCGTGCTGATCGTGCAGGACGTGCTCGCCATCGTCGTCTTGGCCGTACAGCCCAATCTGCAGCAGCCGTCGTTGGCGCCGATCACCCTGTCGATGCTATCCGGGCTCGGCCTGGCCGGCGGCGCGCTGGCCGCCGCCCGCTTTGCACTGCCACCGCTGTTCCGCTGGGCGGCGAAGAGTCCCGAGCTCGTCCTCATTTCAGCGGTGTCCTGGTGCCTGCTGGTCAGCTACCTGGCGGTACGCATCGACTTCTCGATCGCCATGGGCGCGCTGATCGCGGGGGTGACGCTGTCGGCGCTGCCGTATACGCCGGACGTGGTCGCCAAGATCCGCGGCCTGCGCGACTTCTTCGTCACGCTGTTCTTCGTCGCGCTGGGCATGCAGCTCGAGCTCGGTAAGCCGCGCGTGCTGTTGACCGCGGCGGTGCTCTCGGCGGTCGTCGTCGCCGGCCGCTTCCTCACCGTCGCACCGCTGCTGATGGCGGTGGGCTATGGGCCGCGCGTCGGCATCCTCAGCGCGCTGTCGCTGGCGCAGGCGAGCGAGTTCTCGTTGGTAATGGTCAGCCTGGCACTGGCGCTCGGTCACATCGACCGCGAGGTGGTGTCGGTGATCGCGCTCACGCTGGTGGTGACCGCGACGCTGACGACGTACATGGTCATGGCCAACGACCGGCTGGCGGCCTGGGGTGTGGGGTGGCTGGAGCGGGTGGGCGTCCGCCCGGACCGCGCGATCGAAAGCGGTGTCGTCGACGCGTCCGCGCGGCCACGGGTGGTGTTGCTCGGCTTCCACCGCGTCGCCAGCTCGCTGTTGCACGTCGCCCGCCAGGCGCCGCTCGAGGATGGCCGTGCGCCGCTGATCGTCGATTTCAGCCCAGAGGTCTACCGCCGGCTGCGCGAGATGGCGGTGCCGATCGTGTACGGCGACATCAGCCATCCCGACACGCTCGAGCACGTCGGCATCGAGCACGTACAGGTCGTGCTATCGACCGTCTCCGACGACTTCCTGCGCGGCACGGACAATTTCACGCTGTTGAGAAATGCGCGCCGGCTGAATCCGGGGGCGCGCGTGATCGTCTGCGCCGAAACGCTGGCGCAGGCGCGCGCCATGTACGCCGCCGGCGCCGACTACGTCGTGCTGCCGCGCGTCGAAACGGCGCGCGCTTTTCTCGAGGTGCTGAGCGCGATCGAGCACGGTGCGCTCGACGATCTGCGCGCCCGCGCCGTCGCCGACCTCGCCGAACGCGACGAGGTGATGGCGTAGCGATCAACGCCGCCGGCCGAAGCGCGGGCCAGTATGACGTTCAGCGTTCAGCGTCGAGCGCCGAGCGTCCAGCGTCGCCGCGAATGGCGCTGAACGCTGAACGCCAAACGCTGAACGTCGTGATGTCCGTTTGAACGCTCGCCGGCTGCCGGCGGGCGCTCAGCCCAGCATGATCATGCCGCCGTCGACGGCAAAGCATTGACCGGTCATGAAGTGCGACAGGTCGCTGGCCAGGAACACCATGACCGGCGCTGCGTCGCGATCGGGATCGCCGAGCTTGCCGCCGAGCGGGATGACGTGTTGCATCGCCATGTCGTGGATCATGCGTTCCTGATCCGACATGCGCGACCGGTAGGCGTCGTACATCGGCGTCCAGATCGCCGGGACCACCGAGTTGACCGTGATGCCGTACTTCGCCCACTCCTGCGCGACGGTGCGCGTCCACGACATCACCGCGCCCTTCGACGCCGAGTAGTGCGCCGAGCCCGCCTGCCCGCGAATGCCGGCACCGGAACCGAAGTTGATGATGCGCCCGCCGGCCGCACGCATGTGCCGGAACGCCGCCTGGTTCGTGTACAGCGTGCCCTTCACGTTGACGCCGAAGATCAGGTTCCACTCCGCGTCGGCGATGTCCTCCGCCGGGGTGCGGCGTTCGACGCCGGCGACGTTCGCCATCGCGTCCAGCCCGCCGAGCACATCGACGGCGCGGGCGAAGGTGTCGAACACCTGCTGCCGATCCGCCACATCGCAGTGAAGAAACGTCGCATTGCGGCCAGCGTCTGCTGCAACGCGCTGGCCGTCGGTGTCGTTGACGTCGAGCGCTACCACCCGAGCGCCTTCACGCACATAGCCCCGCACTGTTCCGGCGCCGATTCCGCTGGCGCCGCCGGTGACGATGATTCGTTTCCCTTGCAGCAGCATATGCGCATATCAGCGGAGTGCGTGGGCTGCCGTCAAGGGCGCGCTATCGTGGCGTCCTCCGCGTCAACTTATTTCCGTGTCTCAGTAGCCAGTCACGTGCTATATTCGCCGACCGGTGGGTTGCGGTTAGTGGCACCGTGGTTGGTTGGTTCGCTCCCGACATAACCAAAGTCATGGAGCGGCTGCACAGACGGGGGAACGGCCACGTACTGGCGGCGGGAAGCTTCGTGGCGGCGTGCCTCACGTTCTGTGCGCTTTCACACCGCGCCTTCGCGCAAAGCCCGCCGGGCGTGTCGGGCGCCGTGCGCTACTACAGCAACGATGCCCCCGTGCCCGGCGTCGTCGTGCAGCTGTCCGGCATGGGTATCGGCAGCGCCAGCACCGATGCCAACGGCGCCTACGCGTTGAGCGATCTGGGGCTGGGCAATTGGCGCATCACGCCGGAGAAGTCCGGCGACTACAACAGTGCGGCGAGCACGCTCGACGCCACGCACGTGCTGCAAGAGGTCGCCGGGCTGCGCACCTTCGACGCCAACCAGCTTTTAGCCTGTGATGTCACCGGCGACGGTACGGTGAGCGCGCTCGACGCCACCCGGATTCTGCAGTTCGTCTCCGGCCTGCGCGATCACTTTCCGATCCGCGATGCCTGCGGTTCCGACTGGCTCTTCCTGCCCGACCCGGCCATCGTTCCCAATCAGGAGATCATTCCTCCAGTCATCGCGGCGCAACAGTGCTCGCTCGGCGCCATCGCGTACAACCCGCTGATGACGCCGGTCAGCGGCCAGGATTTCATCGCTATCCTGTTCGGCGATTGCACGGGCAACTGGCTGCCGGCCGGAGCTCCGACCAACACGCCCGCGCCCACCCCCACCAATGTGCCGCTGCCGACATCCACCGCGACCGCGAGCGTGACCGCCACCGCCAGCAAGACGGCAACCGTCACCGCTACCGCTAGCCGCACCGGCACGGCCACCCGCACCGCCACCGCGACCCCGACGGTGACCTTCACGCGCAGCGCGACGTCGACGGTCACCGCATCG
>Ga0066388_100003586_pt1 | contig 10129 bp, 10 predicted proteins | sample PanSoiMetaGPlot6_FD_64539 | JGI IMG/M metagenome (GOLD analysis project Ga0066388, IMG submission 64539) | Tropical forest soil microbial communities from Panama analyzed to predict greenhouse gas emissions - Panama Soil - Plot 6 (Hybrid Assembly) | ecosystem: Environmental > Terrestrial >... | reverse complement strand
CCGTGCTGCATTTCCCGGGCCGACTGCTTCATGTATTGCGCTCAGCTCGCCATCCGAGATGGGTACCCCGGCGTCGCGAAGATCCGTGCGTACCTTCTGGAAGACAACGTACGCGTTGGCGTGCACCCCGGAAAACCCGAGTTGCCTGGCTACCCACTCGCCGAGGGCCTTGTCTCGCCTTGCCTCAATCTTGAATTTCAGCTCTTCGTCGAGCATGAACTTCTTCTCAAAGGCTCGTTCGCGATCGTCGAATGTGGTCATCGCCTGCTAACTCTTGCCTGGAGATAGATAAGGGTACGCCTGATGGATGCTGCGACCCCATCCGGCGTTTCCCCGAGCACGTTTGCTCCATCCTAGTCCGGAGGCACTTGTCCAACTGCGCGCGTCGGGTGTTAACTGCGTCCCCAATCAGGGTTTGTGGCAATAGCTTCTAGAATGCGATCCTGTTGGTTGGACATTCTACGTGTCTGCTGTAAGCCGTGGCGGCAGAGTTGCCTGATCCAATTACCCGACTGTTGATCGCTGACGACCATCAGGTCGTGAGAGCGGGTTTGCGACACATCTTGGAATCGCATCCCAATTGGGAAGTCGTGGCCGAGGCATCCGACGGGAAGGAAGCTGTTCTCAAGGCCATTGAGTTTAAGCCCGATATAGCCATCATCGATTACTCTCTGCCAATCATGAACGGAGTCGAGGTCACCCGGCAGATCCTGGCGCGCTTGGAAAAGACCGAAGTTCTGATCTTCACGGTGCACGACAACGAGGCTTTGATCGAACAGCTTCTGAATGCCGGGGCCCGCGGCTATCTTTTGAAATCCGACGCAAACAAGAACATCATCGAGGCCGTGGAGACGCTTGTAAACCACCAACCGTACTTTACGGATCGCGTATCTGCGACCCTGCTGCACTCCTTCCTCGCTCGGCAGGCGGGCCCGCGCCTGGTTCTCACCGACCGTGAGCGTGGAGTGGTCCAATTGATTGCCGAAGGTTATACCAATAAGCAAATCGCACAACTGCTTCACATTAGCCTAAAGACCGTGGAGTCGCACCGGGCGGCAATAATGCGAAAGCTAAACCTGACGTCGTCGGCAGCATTGGTGCGGTATGCGATTCGCAACCGCATCGTGGAGGCCTGATAGACATGAGTATCGCCGCAGCTCGGCGCTGCGGCGTGGGGCGTGTTGCAGCCGGTCTCGGGAAGAAGACCTGATCAAACAACCAGGCGAGCGGGCAGCTTGGCTAGAGGTGTCCGGAGGCTTCCGTTGGTCCGGATTGAAATGATGCCGCCGCAACCGGCTGAGCTGACTGTAAGCCCGGTTGCAGCCAGTTGTCTCCCGATCCAGAGGCATCGGGCTGGGCGCCAAGTCTCGGTTCAGGACACAGGTGCCATTGGGGCGCGCGCCGTGGAATATCCCGCGCGCTGTCTTGATGATTGGGGCTGAGCAGCGGGTAAATGGGACGTGGCCTGCCGTCGGTCGCCGCTGAACGTGAGAAATACTTTCAGAACCCTTTTTGACCTCCACAGATGTTTCCGGAGTGCGTCACTGCACTCTCACTGCACTCTGGCCACCGTACTTTGCCGACTTGCGGGGGAAGGCCCCCGTTGCAGGTTTTGCGCTGAGCCCCTCGCAGCGGCCATTGGCTGAGGTGCCACCGCAAAAAGCAGCGGCGCTCCTTGCATCGCTGAACCTGCCATTCCCCGTGCGGTACGTGCGGGCGGGGCCGAGCCTTGCAGGTAGGGCGCCGTCTTAGCTGCATACGGGGCTGCAAGCTTGGGTGCAACCTTGGGTGCAAGCGGGGGTGCAACCGTCGGTGCAGCCTTGGGTGCAACCGTGGGTGCAGCCTTGGGTGCAACCGTGGGTGCAAAGACCGCGCCAAGCGCTTTGGCGCCAGTGGCCTGCAGCTGGATGGCCGGTTTGCCGTGAAGTCTAACGGGAGCGGGGTCAATCATACGCGTCGTCTGGGGCGCGAACGCCTTGGCACCGAGTGGTCTTGCGAGGCGGGTCAAAGCCACAGCGGCGTTGTGTTGTGCCAGTGCGGGGTTCGCCCTTGGCGCCGGGCCCGCATACCCGCGCCAATACGGGCTGCCATAATTGGGCGGGTAGGAAGAGCCGTAGCCCAACGGCACCGGTGCCACGTAAATGGGAGCATAAGCCGGAGCGGCGTAATAGGGAATTGGAACCGGCTGGTAATACGCATAGGTCGGCGGTGCATAATAGATTGGAGGCGCCAGATACCCATAGGCGGAACCGCCATAATTTGCGTACGCCGCTCCCCCGTAACAGTCGCAATCAGAGTCGCAAGCCTGCGTCCCCGTGGCCCATAGAATGCCGCAAGCCAGTGCGACGCAACGTGCCAACGTGCGCGAAAGCATCTTCGTCTCCATCAGACAAAACACGTTAATAGAAGCTAACATATTGATCTAGTTGCGCACTCAGCAGAAACCCTGAAGGGGGCGCATGCTTAATATTTTTTTGAATAACGGCGCCCTCCCGATGCTGGGCTTGTGGACAGAGTTGTCCCTGTGAAGATGCTTGCGGCCATCGCGAGCATTCGCTTGGAGGTACCTGGCGATGATCTATGGGTCCGTGAACGAGCGTGGCTTGCCGTCGACGTCATTACGCTTAACCCTCGATGTGAGGCAAGGAAGCGACAGAGGATGGTGCCATCATTGACACAGGCCATCATTGACACAGGCCATCAAGCCATCATTGACACACGGCCCCTCGGTTCGGCATCTCTGCATTCAGGTGGCCATGCCTGTCCGCGTCATTGAACACACCTTGATCGAAGACACCTGATCGAAGACCCTGATCGAAGACACCTTGGCACATCGCCCGGACCTGAAGTCTGCGTAATCGGTCCGACAGCCACCCCATCATCGACGCAAGGCTTGCATTGCGAAAATGGACGGCCTTGGTCGATTCGATTGACCCGGAACTGGCTGCATTGCTCGGCATCATGGTTGGGGTTTGGCGTTTCCATTGCGTCAGGTATCCCCCAAATTGGGGATGCATGGTTGCCCGGGCTTCGGCTACCAACCTCCGTGACACTGGCAACCCATATGGGCCAGCTGTTTGTGCGGTCGAGTGTAGGCGTCGAACAGTGATCCAATTCGAGCGAGATGCCACGCAGCGCCGTAGCGGCGCTGCGGATGGAATACTTGTGGGGACCTCACTGGATATCCGAATAGCCAAGGCGGAGTTGCGCGTCAGGGAGCAGTCGCGGCACATCGTGCGTCTGCTCGCGGAGGGGCACGATACAGGCGATGCGTGCGTCGTTCTCGCGATGCTGCTAATGGCCCTCGAACAAATGTGCGAGGTTCGCGATATGTTGCGTTCATTTGGTCGCCACCCATAGTGGCTGCCGGGGATCATGACGGATTATCTGGCCTATCTGTCGATTGGCGCTGCGGTCGGGTATGTGATCGTCATTCTATGGATGGTATTGCGCGGATACTTTGATGAAGACGGCAAACTCGAGTAGATGATCTCCCTTTGTTCGTCGCCGCGGCAGCGTTGAACGCCTGAGAGCGGAGGCTGTGGTCATCCCGGCGTTTCTGCGCCCACCCAGCGCCTTGCGAAACCCCCGGATCGGGGTCGCGCCGCGCCAACCGGCGTCAACGGCCAAGGATACGCATCTCCCATGTCTCTAAAGAGCGCGCACTCGCGATGTAGAATGGCACCGCCGCGTGCAAGCCAAATGCAAACTGACGTGCGCTACATCCAGAGCGCTGTCCTGATCGTTGACCTTGCCGGCAGTGCGGCAGTGCGCTCGCTCAACCCGGCATGCCGGCGCTCCTGCGACCTTTGCGCTCGAGCGGGGGACCGATTGCGCCCCGATCACCCTCGTTGCATGGTCACGCGGTTAATGGCTGAGCACGCACAGGCAACGCGGGGGGTGCGCCCCAATCCCAACGAACAGGGCCTTCCGCTCGTCAACTTCCCGGCGCAAGAAGCAAGAGCTGACGATCAGTCTCTCAGACCCTCGATGTTTGCGCCGGAAAGTAGCCAGTCGGGCACCACCCTCTATAACGGCAATCACCCCAGCGGATGAGACGGGGCTTGTGCATCGAGAAGATTGGGCACAGCGGCCACGATCCCCACGCACCCTATTCCCATCCACTCATCCTCTAACGTGGTCCCGCCTGGGTCTGCACCGGGGTGGCCCTTATTCCTGTGCCGTCGCAAGACCTTCGAGACCTCAGGAACGGGAGGGCTTTTACTGATGACGCCCGCGACAGCGGAGCCTGACGCGATCCGCTCGAAGAACGAGGCGCAATGCGGTCCGATGCTTCACGTTCGCTGCAGCCCCGCGACGATGCCACTTTCTTGGTCATCATGGCCTGCCATGAAGACTGGAAGCCATTCGACTAGGGGTTATTGCCGATGGTGCCGGCGAGGATCGTCGCATTAAGCTCTTTTAAGGCTGCGAGCGATGGAAGCTCCCCCTCCGGACGCTCGTGCGCCTTTTAAGGGCTTTGCGCCCGAGATGAGCCGCCTTTCGCCGGGGCGGCTCATCGCTTTCTTGAGGTCACCGGGCCGCACCCGAACAGGCGCGATGTCTCAGTGACCGGGTTGCATGGGTGCTAAGCGCCGCTCTGCAAGCTCGCCTTTTTGCTCGCGCCGAGAACAAGTGGTCGCACGGCAACATCGTGCTGATGGGCGACGCGGCCGCGGGCAACTCGTCGCTCGTGTGTCTCACTGCCGACGGTGCCGTAGAGCGCGGGCCAAGCAATGGCAGCAAACAAGGGCGCCCCACAAGCGCGCTCACTGCCGGCGCATGAATACCAAGCGCATACCCCGGCGAATGGCGGGCCAGAAGCTGATCAAATAAACCACCAGGATGATCAACAAGAGCGCAAACATTGCTCGCACAAGAGCAAAATTCGGGGAACTCTCTTCGACAAACCAGGCCGGCACAAGGGAGAGGCTGTTCAGGATCTTCTCGGCGATCCAATCGAGCACCTGTATTCTCCCGCAGACAAAAGAACCTCTTGTGGAACCTATCAGCGTCATCCGATTTGGCAACACATGAGCCCATGAAGATGCCCCCATAATCAACCATCTTGTGTTATTTTATGTTATGTTAGCGGTGCATACCGAGCGCTGACAGCACGTTCGCGTACGCCGTCGCATCACGAGCGCGCTGCAGTTTTGGGCCAGCCCTCGCCGGGGCACTCAAGCCGAAGAGATATCGCGCCGCTCAACGAGGCTAAGCCTGACATGTACGATGCCATGGTCGTGCCTTGCGCTGAACCCCAATCCACTCTTCTCGAATAGCTTCAACATGAATACATTGTCTGCCAGCACCTCAGCGAACAATTCCTTGAGGCCGGCGTTCTGCGCCAGAATGACGAGATGGCGCATCAGCGCCTGACCGATACCGTACCCCTGGTAGCGATCGACGACGAGGAAGGCCAGCTCGGCTGTTCCCGGCTCTGTAACGATGAAACGCGCTCCGCCGGCGATGGCAATCCGACCGCCTTCCTCCAGCGTAGCAATCAAAGCAACATGATTGCTGAAGTTTGCATTCAGGAAGTAGGCGATCTCTTCTTCCGTGAAGCGCTGCTTGGGCGAAAATAGACGCCGGTAGAGAGATTGGGAGCTGCATTGACGCACGGCTGACAAGAACTCATCCCGGTCATTTGGCTTGAGGGCTCGTATGGTGACGGGCAATCCGTCGCGCATCACCTCATGGGCCTTGTAGTCTACTGGTTCCAAGACAGCACCTCAGAGTGGCACCCTAGCCGCGAGGGGACAGTGTTGCAGCGTGCCGGCCGCGAGTCACTTGGGGTGTACGCGTTGCCATTTGCGGACATACCCCGATTGCAACCAGTTTTGTGGCTCGACGCCGCAACGAACGCGGACCGTCGAGCCTAGCCTAATTCGCATAGTGCACTCACTGACGCACCGTTGCGGAGAGCAAGAGGCGATGGCGACCGCGGTCTCGGCGACGCCGAGGACCAGCACGCGAGCCTGCATTGCCTCCCCTAAAGGAATTGGCACCGCCCGCCAGCTGGCGAACGCCGGGGTCTTGCTGCCTGCCCGGCGATGGCAGAGACGCCGATTGCACCCAGGCCCCCTCCCGCCCATCGATCGCGTCAGACCAATGCGGACGTCGCCGGGTCTCGGTTCATGGCTTGCGCGGGCCCATTCGGACGGGAGCCGCTCCGCCCCGGCTCGTGGTGGCGTAACGCGGTAGTTCATCCTGTACCTCGAACCACGGCAACTGCTCCGCCACGAACACATGTCGAGTGGGCCTTACGTTGGCCGCATCCAACAGCGATGCCGCATAGAGGTGTATTTCGTCCGGCATGCGCTCGGCCTGGTAGGTCAAAGGCGAGCCGCAGTTCTGGCAGAAGCCGCGTTTGACCCCGGGCGAAGACGCAAAGTAGCGTGGCGAACCTTTAGTGAAGCGAAATGCAGCACGCGCTACCGAGATCCACGTCGTCATGGGTGATGATGTCGCCCGCCGGCAACTATCGCAATGACAATGCAGCGTCCAATTGGGTGCTGCAACGTACTGGAACACGATTGAGCCGCACAGGCACCTGCCTTCGACCTTGTCACCGATCATCAGTCTTGCTCCTCTGCGCTAGCCGATCGCGCCGGGCTTCACCCTATATGCACTTGGGCCTCGGTGTCAGAGCGTCCCCGAGACCAAATGCAGACTGTGAAGAGGCACCGAACCCTTGTCGAACCCTCGAACCCTTGTCGAACCATGGCGCGCTGCATCGCACCGAATTTCAAGTCCGGCGTGCGGAAATGGGTCAGAGGAGCCTGATCATTTGCGGCGTTGAGACAGAGATGTGTGTGGTGTCGACCACTCGCGCCGCTGTCGGGCTCGACTACCAAGTAACACCCGTCTCAATGCGCACACGACCTGGGAGGCGCCCATCATCACCGCCGAGCAGATCATCGCCCATCACCACCGGATCTGGGCGCGGCGTTCGCCAAGCTGGCACCGGCCGAAGAGGTGCACATCGCAACCGGTGCGCGCGAGCCAATGGAAGGGACCCATGTTGATTCGCGTCGACGATCTGCAGGGACCCGAGATCGCCTCGCTGCTCGAAGTTCATCTGGCACATTCGCGACGGCATTCGCCGCCGCAGAGCATACACGCCCTCGATCTCGCGCGGCTGCGGGCACCGGAGATCACTTTCTGGACGGCTTGGGAACGGACAGAGCTTCTCGGCTGCGGTGCCCTCCGTCAGCTGTCGCCCGCTTCGGGCGAGCTCAAATCGATGCACACGGCGGAGCACCATAGAGGCCGTGGAGTCGCGAGCGCCGTGCTCAGTCACATCATCGCCGAGGCCAAGCAGCGCGGCTATTGCGCGATCTGCCTTGAAACGGGTGCGATGCAAGGCTATCGCCCGTCACGGGAACTGTATCGAAAGTTCGGATTCGTGCCCTGTGACCCGTTTGGCGACTATAAGACCGATCCGAATAGCATTTTCATGCGCCTGGACCTGACCAAGTTTGCGCCGCTAACTTGGGCACCATGAACACACCTTGCGGATGCGCCGCGGGTTGGTCAAGCCTCTCGGGCTCTAGCCCCCAGCAGCGCGCGCAGCTTGAAGCGGATGATCTTGCCCGAGCCGGTCCGCGGAATCTCGCCGATGCTGTGCACGGACTGCGGGATCTTGTAGGCGGAGAGATGCTTCCCGCAATGGGCGAGCAGGGCGCCGGCATCGACCGATGCTCCCGGCCGCGGTACCACAAACAGAGCCGGGACTTCGCCCAAGTGCTCATGAGGCGCGCCGACCACCGCGCAGTCGAGCACCAAGGGATGGGTGTTGACGACCTCCTCGATTTCGGCGGGGGCTATGTTCTGTCCGCCGCGGATGATGAGCTCTTTGAGCCGCCCGGTGATGGTGAGGAAGCCGTTCTCATCGCTCCTGGCGAGGTCTCCTGTGCGATACCATCCCTCGCGCAGCGCAGCCTCGGTCTCCCCTGGCTTGTTATGGTAGCCGAGCATCACGCTGGGACCGCGCACGATGAGCTCGCCCTCCGCGCGCGGAGCAACATCGCGGCCGCTGGCGGGGTCGACGATGCGAACCGCCAGTCCCGGCACGGGGACGCCGCACGAGCCCGGCACGCGGCCGCCGACCGGCCAGTTCATTGTCACCATGGTCGAAGTCTCGGTGATACCATAGCCGTCGAGCAGAGGCACCGAGAAGAACTCCTCAAACTCGCGGTTGAGGGTCGCCGGCATGATCGCGCCCGCCGAGATGCACAGGCGCAGGGTTGGCAGTTTCGGTGCCGGCGCCAGCGCCTTTGGCCGCGGCAAGAACGATGGTACCTCGCGTTGCGCGGCCTCCTCCGCGCGCGCGCGCTGAAGGAGATAGTGGAACATCGTGGGCACGCCCGGCATGAGCGTATGGGCGCCGCTCCTCAAGCGCATCAGCGCCTCACCGGTCGAGAACTTTTCCATGATGTATGCGCTGGCGCCCGCGGCAAGGATCGAGAGCACGCTCAAATTGAGGGCATAGGAGTGAAACAGCGGCAGCGGCGACAGCACATTGTCCCCGTCGGACAGGGTGCAGATCGGCGCCCAGCAGGCGGCCGTCACCCACAGCATGCCGCGTAGCGTCAGCAGGACACCCTTGGCGCGGCCGGTGGTTCCCGACGTGTAGACGATGTAGGCAGGCTGATCGATGCCGGACGGATCACGGGGGCGCGACTTGGCCGTGGTCTTGGCCAAGTCCGCGAAGCGCAACCCCTCGCCGCGCTTGTCTCCCAGATCCGTGAGGATGATGGTGGTGAGGCTGCGTGCCGCGGCGCGCAACGCGGCAATGCGCTCGTACCTTTCGTCGGTCGTCAGGATCGCCCGGCACGCCGCGTCGTTGAGCCGGTAGAGGATCTCGGGTTCGGTCGACTCGTAGCTGATGGGAACGCTGAGGGCGCCCGCCCTCGTGGTTGCGAACGAGGCTTCGACCCAATCGACCGAGTTGGGAAGCATGAGAGCCACGCTCTCGCCCGGCCCAATGCCGAGGTCGGCAAGGTGGCCGGCAAGAGTTCCGGTTCGCTCAAAGAGCTCGGCGTAGGTAACAGAGCGCTTTGCATCTCGGTAGGCGACCTTTGCTCCACGCGCGTCCGCGTGCCGCTGCATCAGCACTGCGATCGGCGCAATAAGTTCCGTCCGCAGCATCATCATCCTCCCTTGCCGCCGGGCCCACGACCCCAAGCCTTCCGTGTCGGAAGCCGATCACTGCATGCTGAAGCCGCCACTGATGCTGATCACCTGGCCAGTGATCCAGGCGGCGCGGTCGGAGGCGAGCAGCGCCACCATGGGCGCCACGTCTCCCGGCTGGCCCAGACGGCGCAGTGGATAGAGCTTGATGAGCTTCTCCCGGTTGGCCTCGACCCAAGCCCGGTCGTGGGCTGTCTCGACGAGACCCAGCGCCACGGCATTGGCCGTCACCCCGGTCCGTCCCATCTCGCGCGCCAGCGATTTCATCAGGGCGATGACGCCCGCGCGCGCGGCGGCAGCGATCGAGAGGCCCGACTCGCCGACGCGGGAACTGTCGCCCATCAAAGAGATGATGCGCCCAACCCCGCGTGCCCGCAGCAGCGGCGCAGCGGCGTGGCAGCAGTGGATGGCGCCATAGAGGCAGACATCGATCTGCCGGCGCCAGTCTTCGGGCGAGGTGTCGGCGAAGTGCTTGCGGATCACAAGGCCGGCATTGTTGATCAGGATGTCGAGGCCACCCAACTCACGAGCCGTGCGCTCGACCATGTTCCTCACCGCGCTGAGATCGGCGATGTCGGCCTTGCAGGCGATGGCGCGGCCACCCTTGGCCTTGATGTCGTCGACCAGAGCGTTGGCCGCTTCGGTCGAGCCGTTGTAATTGACAGCCACGGCCGCGCCTTCGGCCGCCAGGGCCAGCGCAATCTCGCGACCGACATCGCGCGCCGCGCCGGTGACCAGCGCTATCCTGCCGTCAAGGCCTAGCTTCATGGCCGTCCCCCGATTTCGTCGTTGCCGAGCGAATCAACCGGAATAGCCGCTCGGGTGTGACCGGCAGCTCGTCGATCTCGATGCCGAGCGGGGCCAACGCGTCGGCGATCGCATTGGCGAGGGCAGCAGGCGCACCGATGGTCCCGCCTTCGCCCATGCCGCGAAA
>Ga0066388_100003585_pt1 | contig 10129 bp, 7 predicted proteins | sample PanSoiMetaGPlot6_FD_64539 | JGI IMG/M metagenome (GOLD analysis project Ga0066388, IMG submission 64539) | Tropical forest soil microbial communities from Panama analyzed to predict greenhouse gas emissions - Panama Soil - Plot 6 (Hybrid Assembly) | ecosystem: Environmental > Terrestrial > Soil... | reverse complement strand
TATCCGCACAAACACCAGAGTGTCTGGTCTTGCCGTGCATGATGGACGGGTGACGGGTTTGATCATTGGAAATGAAGTGCTGAATGCGGACGCCGTTATTGCCACCCCCGCACTACCCATCATTGCGGATATTGTAGAACCACACGTCACCGCGGCCTACCTCCGTCAGTTAAGAACCATTGAGTACCTCGCGAATGTATGTCTGGTTCTCGAACTCGATCGGAGCCTGTCCGAAACTTATTGGCTGAACGTCAATGATCCATCGTTTCCATTTGTTGGGATCGTGGAGCATACCAATTTTCAGCCGGTAGCGGACTACGATGGCCGACACATCGTTTACCTGTCTAAATACCTTCCGGCGAGTGACCCGTTATATCGGATGGAGGCTCAGGAATTGTACGCGTTTGCGCTGCCGCATATTCGCCGTATGTTTCCCGCCTTCGATCGGTCTTGGGTTCACGATTATCATGTCTGGAGCGCGCGCTACAGCCAACCGGTGATTGTGTGCAATTACGGTCGCTTAATCCCCGATATGCGTTCGCCTATTGACGGGCTATTCATAGCATCGATGGCTCAGGTCTATCCGGAAGACCGGGGAACCAATTATGCTATACGGGACGGGCGTAAAACGGCGCGCGCCGTGCTCGCGGATTTACAGAGGAATTAGCGCATTTAGTGAAACAGCGGGGCAGGGCTATGAGAGCTAAGCCCCCAACATCGAGATAGTTTATGTTCGCAGGCGTGGCCGGATTCTTGGTCCTGGTATTGCTTCCGGGAGCGTGGGTAACTTTCGGGTTGCCTCTCGCCGGCATTCCGTTTTGGGCCAGGCTCCTTACGGGAACGGCGCTGGGGCCTCTGGTAGTTTGTTTGCAATTCTATACCGCCCGTCTCCTGGGAGCCTCATTTGAACTTTCGGTAATCCTCCTCGTCGGCGTAAATCTACCGGCGGGTTATTTTATCTGGAAGCGTATCGACGAACTCGCGATTCCCGATGCTCGCTCCGTGGGTGGTTGGATACTTGTGCTCTTGCTTCCGATGGCTTTCCTTGGGTTGCAATTCTATGACCCGCAAATACGTATGCTCAGCGGGCACGCGTGGATGCACACGGACTACATATACATGCTTGCCAATGGTGATCTTCTACTGGATGATCCGGAATTGGTAGGAATCAGGCTCGCATACCCCTGGGCGGAGCACGTACATTTGGGGATGCTCAGTTATCTGCTCGGCTCCCCTCCCGCATCGAATTACTTTTGGACAAACCTGGTTTCCCTGCTGCTGGCATGCGGCTTCGTGGCCGGCATCGTTGCGGAACTTGGCGGAAACCGGTTTGCAAAGATTACATCCGCTATCTGGCTCTTTTTCGGACTCGATATCGGCGGCTACGTTGTACACCAGATAGTGCCAGCGGCATTCGCGCGCGATTATCCGATCTGGCTCGACTGGCGGGCGGCTCCCTGGCTCATCAACTTCTTCGGGTTTACGCCTATGAATTTCGCCTTGGCAATGTTCGCCGCGATCGTCTATCTGGTGATCCGACAACAACGGGTCGGTAAGTTTACAACATGTCCGATCAGCGTCGTTCTTCTTCTGCTGTTGTGTGAGATTGGGATCATGTATCCCATCCTTGTTATTCCTGCCGCCGCGGTGCTGTGCGCCAGCATCGTCGCCATGTGTTTCGATGCTTTGACGTCCCGGAAACCACTGCCCTATAGGGAGAGTCTTGCGCTGGGATTGATTGTGTTCGTTGCCGCGTTGGTAACCCTAGCGCACCTTAAAGTTTTGACCCGGGATCGTGGCAGTGAAGTGATGGTCGCCTTTTCGACGATGTGGGAGATGAAAATAAAATTGCTTGCTCTTGCCGTCGCTGCCTTTCCTCTGCTGGTATGCCTTCCGTTTGTTTTTGCCCGGCGTTGGAAGGCAGCGCGCTGTGCGCTCCTTGTTCTTTTATTAGGCGCGCTGGCGAGCGGCATTTTGAATGTGCTGTTCGATCTCCGCAATTACAGAAACGAATACAAGTATATATTCACGCTCGCGATCTGTCTTGCCCCATTCCCGAGTCTCGCGCTGGAACCTCTCATGGAGGCACTCGAACTAAAAGCGGTGCCTGTATTTGCTATCATCGCGTTCGTTCTCGCTACTCCTTTTGCCCAGAAGATGTATCAATTCTGGCCTTTTGGAGAACAATTTAGAAATCGGGACCTGCCGCTGCTTGATGCGCGGAATTTCGACTTGAGGCTCGATAGCAGCCATCAACTGGCCGGTCTTATGGATGCAATCCGGCAGAAGACTCCTGTCGATAGTATTCTTGTATTGGAAAACAGCAAGATTCACTTCCCCACGCTGACGCGCCGGAAGGTTTACGTGCCGCCTGTGGATCGAAATCCGTTAGGGGTGCACGTAAAAGCCGAAAATCTGTTGAAGAAGAGCAGGGGCTACGACGCGCATATGATCGATGAACGGAGGTTGAATGTCAGAGAGTTGTTCCATTCTGACGACGCGTCGAGAAGGGCACAATCGCTCGCGGAGATTCTGAAATTCAATCGGCCAGTGGCGATTGTTTTGGATGAACAACAGGACGCCGCGTTGCTAGACTGGCTCGTTACCGCGGGAATTGGGAGATCCCGGTATAACGGCAACGGTTTTATTCTCTGGCTGATCGATCCGGCTGACCTGCCCGCCTCGCGCGCCAGCGGATCGTTCGATTGAATTCGCCGACCGTGCTCCCAGAAAGATAGTAATAGTAAAATGACCGGCATAAGCTACTACGTCCGATTGTCGGTAAGACGCCGCATAGCAGTGAAGCAGCGGGATGTCTTCGCACAATGATTTGGCTTGAAGTCTTGCTGGTGGTCATACTGCTTTTTGTGGCAAACCTGGCGTACCTGGCATGGTATCAGCGTTGGGAGTGGCGGAACACGTGTGGCATGGCCTACTACGGCAAACCGCTGGCGCAGCGACGTGCTCTAAAGAGAAGGATTCGCCGGTACTCGCTGGTAACGATGCCGCTCGTGAGGTTGTTGGCGATATTCAATCAGAAGCAGCGCACGATGCCGGTGTTCGAATACGAGGGAGTTTGCGGGCCCCCAACGGTGAGCAGTCCGGAAGTGTTTGCGCGGGCCAAGAATTACCACCCGCGGGCGGAAGATGTTTTTGTCGCCACCCAAATGAGATGTGGTACCACTTGGATGCAACAACTCGTCTATCAGATCGTCAATCGTGGGAAAGGTGAACTCGGTGACAACGGTCATGGCCACCTCTATGCCATTAGCCCCTGGATTGACGGGGTCAATAGCGTGTCGCTAGAAGACGCGCCGCTGGTTGGGGAAAGACCCACGCGTATTATTAAAACCCATCTGCCCACCAAGCTCTGCCCCTATAACAAACATGCGAAGTACATCTACGTCACGCGGCATCCAGGGAGCTGTTTTGCCAGCATTGTGGATTACAATCGCACCTTGCTCGGGCCGCTTATGCCCGCGGTGGACAAAATGGCGGACTGGTTTTGCAGTGACCGGATGTACTGGCTGCCCTGGCCCGAGCATGTTGCCGGGTGGTGGCAATGGGCGCAGCGCCGTGAAAATGTGCTCTTTGTTCATTTCGAAGACATGACGTCCAATTTCGCCGACGTGCTTGATCGGGTAGGAAGTTTTCTCGGTTATCACATGACGGCCGAGGAGAAGTGCCGCATTACCGCAAAGTGCAGTTTCCAATATATGAAGGACAACGAGGAACTCCTTGAAATGTCTCCGCCGAACATGTTTTCGGTTGCCGGCGGGCAATTTATGGCGAGCGGGACAGCAAACCGCCACCAGGATGTGGCGCCTGCAATTCGCCAGCGAATTCTACACTATTGCGGACAATCTTTGCGTGGAAGTGATTACCCAGCTCGCGAGTTCTATCCCGACCTTGTAGTGTTGCCGGGAGGTGCAATTGAACGTGCGCAACAGCCACGCTTAGAGCCATCTCATACCTAAGCGAGCCTTTCGGGGAGCCCACAGGCGCATTGCCACGCATGTGCGACAGCGCCCGTTCAGCTGAGTAAATTAGCAATGAATCGGCGCCGTTTCTTGGCGACGTTGAGCGTATCTATCCTGGCCCCGCTTGCAGCGCAAGTTGAAAGCGAGATTCAGGGTCAAACAGACAACTTTCTAGCCGGCCGATTCAACTGGACCGTTGGCCCGCCGCTGATTATGCCTGCCAATCGGCCGGAAGATCCCTGCTATGCAATCAAAGATCCTTCTATCGTGCGCTTTCATGAGCGTTGGCATCTGTTCTGTACGATCCGGAGCCAGAAGCGTTCACATCAAATTGAGTACTTGTCCTTTAATGATTTCAAGGACGCGAATAAAGCGGAACGCTATGTGCTCCAGTTAACCGACGGTTATTTTGCCGCACCCCAAATCTTTTACTTTTTACCACATGCGAAATGGTACCTGATCTATCAGGTCATCGATAACACCCGCAAGCCCGCTCTGCAGCCGGCTTACTCGACCACAAGGGAAATTTCCGATCCGACGTCATGGACCCCACCGGCCCTGCTTTTCGCCGAACAACCGGAGAATGTCAACAAAATGTGGATTGACTTCTGGGCGATCTGCGACGCCACCCGGGCGCACCTTTTTTTCACTTCCTTAGATGGCCAAATGTGGCGGGCGGAAACAAGATTGTCCGATTTTCCAGCTGGCTGGGACCGCCCGAGTGTTGTGCTTCGAGGCGACTTTTTTGAGGCCAGTCACACGTATCATCTTAGGGGATGGAATAAGTTTCTTACTGTGATTGAGGCAAAGGGAGGCGGTTTGCTGAGTAAATTTCTCTCTGCGACCGGCATACAGGGCGAACAACGGTATTACCAGGCCTACCTGGCGGATCGACTCGATGGCTTGTGGGCGCCGCTCGCGATAACCCAGGCGAAGCCGTTTGTTGGCCCGGCCAATGTGCGAGACAGACGTGGGAACTGGACCGATACCTTCAGCCATGCGGAATTATTGCGGGACGGCTTTGATGAAACGCTGGCAGTTGACCCCACCCGCCTGCGTTTTCTCTTTCAGGGTGTGAGCAGTGAAGACCGCGCAGGAAGACCGTACAGCGACATCCCCTGGCGGCTGGGATTGCTGGAATCCGCCTGACCGGTCTTAAGAAACGGAGAAATACCAGCGTCAATTTTTCCGCCTTTGACGTCTTTCCATCCCCGCGCATGTATCACCGCGGTTTGCCCAGAAAAGCGAAAAGATCGTGATCCTCTCTCTCTCCGCCAGACAAGTGTGGGCGCTCGTTTGTTTTAACCTGCTCCTTTTAACCGGCTTGCTGGGCCTCGTTGAAGTGTCGGTAGACTTCTTTATGAGCACGCCCGTTCTAATACCATCAGAAATACTCCTGAACGCCGCGCGCACAATCTACTGGAAGGAAAGGGATAAGGACCTGATTCAGTTTTCGCGCGACTGCGCTCAATATCATGAGCAATTAGCGTATACCTTGCGTCCCGGGACCTGCCACTTTGCCGGTCCGGAGTTCTCGAACACGTATCACGTCAATAGCCTGGGCTTGCGGGATGACGAGAACTCGCTGCACGCCCCCGAAGTGATCGTTATCGGGGATTCACAAGCGATGGGCTGGGGCGTCGAGCAACAAGAAACGTTCGCGCAGATATTGGAGGCGCGCACCGGCCTGACCGTCTTGAACGCCGCGGTCTCGTCCTATGGAACAGCGCGAGAAATCAGCAGTTTAAAGCGGCTCGATACTGGCCGCTTGCGTTTTTTGGTGATCCAGTACAGCAACAATGATTCTGTGGAAAACAAAGTTTTCTACCTGAAAAAAAATCGGCTGGACATCATGGCGCGCTCCGACTATGAGAGCATCGTTAATGCGCAAGAAACCATGGTTCCTCATATTTTTGGCAGAAACCTCAAGCATATTTCACGCCTTGGAATGGAGCTTGCCGAAGGCGAGATCGATTGGCTAACGAGCGCCGTCTCACGTCGGCTGGGAATTTCGCGTGCCACGGACTTCGTTGCACAGCCGGTTAATTCCATAGCCCAATTAAATTCAGCCGAGCTTTTTCTAAATGTCCTTATGCACAGCGGGGTTAACCTGAGCGGGATCGAGATTATTGTCTTCGAGATCAGCACTTACGGCAGAAACTCCCGGTTTCTCAGCCTGCTTCAGAAAAGCCTTCTTTCTAAGGATCGCGGCTCCGAATCTTTGACCATCAAAGTGATCGATGTCGCGAAGCTCTTGGGACCGCAACACTATTACCGGTTGGACGGCCATCTCAATGCGCAAGGGCACCGAGTCATGGCTGACGCCATCATAAAACAGATGGGCATGTTGCCCAAGCCCGGAGGGGAACAAACTCATTAATCTCTTTTTGGCGCGCGGTCTTGGAGGAAATGTCGCATTGATCGACCGCGTTTACCTCAGAAGCTGAGATGATCCAGACGCACTTTTCAATAATGTCGGTGGAGTTCATCAGTCTATCCGCTGTGGCAGCAATTCTGCTGGCTGTCTTCAGTGGGTTGACGCGTCAAATCGCGTTTTTGGCGGTGAACGTGTTTTTCTTGTGGTCCTTGCTCTTGGGGCCGATGGGAGCGCTCTCGACAATTGGGTTTTGTTTATTGGGCTATGTTTTAACCCGGCTGATCGCACGGCGATCGCAATTTGGCGTGTTGGTAGGCGCTCTCTCGATATACATTCTGTTGTTCATGTATATGCGCCGGTACGACTTTCTTACATGGATTTTACCTCAAAGCGTGTTAACCCAGGCGCTGAGCACCGTCGGGCTCAGTTTCCTGCTGTTCAAGATCGTTCACGTTATGATCGAAGCCCACAGCGGCACCCTCGGACCCCTACAATTTTCTACCTATCTCAACTACTGTCTCAACTTTACGACTTTTATGATGGGGCCGATCCAGAGATACCAGGATTATTACCAGCAGTGGTTCGGAACCAAGGAGGCGATTCCGCTTAAGTTTAAAAGTCACCTGGATGCAGTAGTGCGTGTCCTGGTAGGGCTTGTAAAAGTCTACGTCCTGGCAGAATGGTTCGGTGATTGGGCGCTTTCGTCGCGCACCGATTTACTCGCACTTTCACTCAACGGGCTATTTGTGAAAGTCTACGCGTTTTACTTCTATCTGTACCTTAATTTTTCCGGCTACTGTGATGTCATGATCGGTGTGGGGAGTTTGCTCGGGGTCAAACCGCCGGAAAATTTTAATTTTCCTTTCCTGGCGCGTAATATTTCCGACTTTTGGCTGCGCCAGCACCGCTCGCTCACTCTATGGCTGACGGACTACGTTTTTTCACCTGCCTACAAATGGGCGCTCGAAACTCGGCAGTTGGGCGACAGGCCGCTGCTGGCCGCGAACGGCGCGCTGATGCTGACGATGCTTGTTTCCGGTCTGTGGCACGGGACGACTCTAAGTTTTTTGCTCTTTGGCATCACGCACGGAATCTTTCTAATCATTTACCGTACCTGGGATACGGTTTTAACCAGATTATATGGGCCGGCAAGGGTGCGAGCTTGGCGCGCGAAATGGCCAGTCAGGTTGATCGGGATTGGGCTTACATTTAATGCCACCGCTTTTGCGTTCATCTTTTTCCGCCTTGATGCAGCGCAGATCGCAAAATTATTCGGCGGGCTACGGATGCTATGAAGTCAATTATTCTTCTCCGGCTTGGCGCAATAATGTTCCTGATCACAGTGCTGATTTTTTTGGCACGCACGAGGGTCGAGTTTGTTTACACGGGATTTTAGCAAGCTTGGCAATACCCTGTGCGCGATCGTCGTTGCCGTGCTCGCCTACGTCGGGGTCAACGCGGTTTTTCTTGGGCTCTCGGCGCGCGTTGAACGTCAGGAGAACGTGTACCCTTATAAATTCGAAGACTGGTACCGGTACTTGCTCCCCGGCCTCTTTGAGCACCGAGGCGCAAGGAGGATCATGTTGGTCGGCGAGTCGGCAGTGCGTGAAAACCTTCTCTATGAGGAATTTAACAAAGCCTTCCCAACAATGCATACGTTTCAAGGAGGGTTGAGTCTCGGTACGATTGACGATTTATTGATCTCCTTGGAATATATCACGAAAGTTTACGGCCGTGACGCGCTGCCGGAAGTCATGGTGCTCGGAGTTTCGCCTCGTTTTGTAGCGAACCTGCCGGAAACCCGTCCTTTTATAGACGTGCTTGATGGTTATAGCCCGTATTTCACGGTAGAAGAGACGCCGGCCGGGCCTCGCCTTCAGCCTAAAACTCAGTGGCAAGGATGGTCCAGTTGGGCGCGGTTTGTTTTGTTTAAACAGCAGCAGCGTTACCTTGGCGTGGTTGCCGCTCTAGCGCGGAGCTACCTGGTCGCGACCGAAGAGCCGACTCAGGAAGTTAACCCGGGGAGCATGCCCCTGGCATCGCCGCTGCAGGTTCTGCCGGTAAGCTTAAGACGGATAGCCCAAAACACTCTACAGAACTTCATTAATCGCTGGCTGTCGCCTTACCGATATCATGGTAACCCGCCGATGAAATTGGAAGGCATAAGGCATTGGCTGCACATGCCGAAATCGTGGTGGCCGAGAGTGCATCGCTGGGACCCCGACGCAAACCAGCAAACGGTCGACGGCCGATTGACACGTTTGCGCGAGCTGGTCGCCAACAAAGGGATCGCACTCTACGTGATCAATCTTCCAGAAAACCTAGAGAGCCGGCAACTGTACAATGAGAAAAACTACCAAGCCTATCTCCGTTTAGTGCGGAAAAATTTCGACAACGCGCCTTTTATCGACCTTCAAGATCTACTCCGCCCTGAAGAGTTCTTTGACATTGTTCATGCCACTGTGCCGGGCGCGCAGCGCGTGACCGCAGCGGTGATCCGTTTTATGAAGGATCACCCACGCTTTAATTCGGAATTGGCTAGCTGATCTCGTCAACGGTCCGCGAATTGCCACAACCTATTATTGGTCTAAGATCTACCAAGGAGCGAGTCGTGAGTTTCATCGGAAACCTCATCGAAACGCAAGATTATAGCGCCGCGTGGGAAGCTTTGATCGATCAAGCCCGGCGTGTCCAGGGTTACACGGAATTCGTTTCTCTATGTCGCTGGCGCGAAAAACTGGCCAAGAAAACGGCAAATCCAAACCGGCGGAAGTCTATTAAAATCGCGCTTTTGGGTGGAGCGACGACCGAAATGATGGAAGCTCCCCTGGTTCTTGCGCTGGAAGCCTTAGAACTGGGCTGTGAGGTTCTGCGCAGCGATTACAATACCTTCGCCCACGAAATGCTGGACCCCCGAAGCGCGACCGCGGTGTTCAAACCGGACGTAGCTATTGTGATAAGCTGCCCGGTTAACATTCCGAGCTGGCCGAAGGCGGGAGACGGTCTGGAGCGCGTGCGGCAGATCACCGACGAGGTTTGTCGCTACTGGATGGATCTGTGCGCGAAATTACACGAACACACCTACTGCGAGGTCGTTCTCAATAATTTCCATCCCTTCGCCACCGCGCCGTTGGGAAATTTGGGAGCCAAGCTACCGTGGGACACCAATAATTTCATTCGCCGCGTCAACCGCGAATTGGGCGATCGTCTGCCCAGCTATGTTCACGTGAACGATGTCGAGTCGCTCTCGGGCAAATACGGTTTAATGGAGTGGTTTGACCCGCGGTACTGGTACCACGCCAAGCAGCCCGTCTCTTTTGACTGTCTGGTGCCCTATGTCCGCAACACCGCACGGATCGTAGCAGCGCTGTTTGGCGGGTCGGCAAAATGTCTCGTGCTCGACCTCGACAATACCCTATGGGGTGGTGTGGTCGGAGACGAGGGTCCCGAAGGACTCGTGATCGGTGAGGGAGATCCCGTGGGCGAGGCCTTTAAGGCATTCCAGGAGTATCTGCTAAAGCTCAAGGAGCGCGGCGTCATGCTTGCGGTGTGCAGCAAAAATGAAGAAACCAACGCGCTGGCCGCGTTTGAGAAACGTCCCGAGATGCCGTTGAAGCGCGACGATTTCGTGGCCTTTAAGGCAAACTGGCTTCCTAAACCGGACAATATCACGGCGATCGCGGCCGAGCTAAACATCGGCGTCAACGGCCTGGTTTTTGTCGACGACAATCCTGCAGAGCGAGAACATGTGCGCAGATGTTTGCCCGAGATA
>Ga0066388_100003584_pt1 | contig 10130 bp, 10 predicted proteins | sample PanSoiMetaGPlot6_FD_64539 | JGI IMG/M metagenome (GOLD analysis project Ga0066388, IMG submission 64539) | Tropical forest soil microbial communities from Panama analyzed to predict greenhouse gas emissions - Panama Soil - Plot 6 (Hybrid Assembly) | ecosystem: Environmental > Terrestrial >... | reverse complement strand
GCCTCGCACGGACGCAGCGGCATTGCGGCCATCGTGCTCGGCAGCGTGACCACCAAGGTGCTTACGCACACGAAAATTCCGGTTCTTGTTTGCCATTGACGCGGCCATGATTGCGAAGGCCATGCCACACGCGATCTCCGTTGAACCAGCCGTATAGTCGGGCGAGAATGATTGCACACGGGTTGGACGGCATTCAGCTATGACGCGACGCATCTGGCGCTCCGGCGTAAATCTCCGCCGCCGGCTCTACGAGATCCTGGAGCACGGTCCGATCGGCGATCGCACCGGACTCATCGTCAGCCGCCTGATCGTCGTCCTGATCGTCACCAATCTCATCGCCATGACGCTCGATTCGGTGCCGGCGTTGCAGGCGCAATATGGCCCGCTGTTCCTCGCGATCGAGCTGTTATCGCTGATCGCCTTCACCGTCGAATACGCACTGCGCGTTTGGGTCGCGGCCGAGCATTACCGGCATTCGAGCGAACGCAAGGCGCGATGGAAGTTTGTGACCAGCCCGCTCGGCGTGATCGACCTGCTAGCGGTCCTGCCGTTCTGGTTCGCCCTCGTGCTGCCGGCCGATCTACGGGTCCTTCTGGTATTTCGAATGGTGCGTTTTCTCAAATTGGCGCGTTACTCGCCCGCAATGCGCTCGCTGTTGGACGCGCTTTACAACGAGCGACGCGCTTTGTTCGGCTGCTTCGTGATCTTGCTGGGGGCGACGCTCGTCGCCGCCAGTATCATGCATGTGATCGAACGCCATGCGCAGCCCGACAAGTTCGGCACCATTCCCGACGCGATGTGGTGGGCAATCGTCACGCTGGGTACGATCGGCTATGGCGACGTTGTTCCGGTGACCGCGCTGGGACGCATCGTCGCCTCGATCACGATCTTCGTCGGATTGATCATGGTCGCCTTGCCCATCGGCATTGTCGCAACCGCGTTCGCCGAGGAGATCCATCGCCGCGACTTCGTCGTCACCTGGGGAATGGTCGCCCGCGTGCCCCTGTTCGCGGAACTCGAGGCAACGGAAATCGCCGACATCATGCGACTGCTGCACGCGCAGCAAGTCGAAGTCGGTGACGTCATCACCAGGCGCGGCGAGCTCGCCCATTCGATGTATTTCATCGCGGATGGAGAGGTGGAAATCGAGCTCAAGCAGGAGCGCGTTCGGCTCGGCGCGGGCCATTTCTTCGGCGAGATCGCTGCGCTGCGCCGCACGCGCAGGTCGGCGACCGTGACCGCCGTCAGGCGAACGAGCCTGCTCATGCTCGATGCCCACGACCTGCGCGTTCTCATGGATCGGGAGCCTCGAATCGCCGAGCGTATCCATGAAGTGGCCCGCACCCGGCTGGGCGGCGAGGCACTCACGCCGAAGGGCGATCTCGTTGCCGAAGAGCTTGATGAGGCGGATACGCTTGAGCCGTCGGCGGATAGCCCGATTCGCTCACTGTAAGGATTCTTCCGCGCAAGCCATGGTCGGGCGGGCGGTACGTCGCGTCGCATTTACCGCAGGCCGGTCGATGTGCGAGATTGGCACGAGGACACTTGAGCGCGGATGCGGGACGGAAGGACGCGTGGATGTCGAGACATTGGGTAGGAGCGGCAGCCGCAGCGGCGTTTCTTGCGATCTCCCCGGCGTTCGGTCAACAGGACGAAGCCGCGGACTATCCCAATCGTCCGGTGAAGATCATCGTCAGCGTGCCGGCCGGCGGCGGCGTCGACACTGTGACGAGAATTTTCGCCGCCGCGCTCCAGCAGCGGCTCGGTCAGCCGTTCGTGATCGAGAATCGCGGCGGCGGTGGAGGCAATATCGGTGCCGAGACAGTTTATGCCGCCGATCCCGACGGCTACACCTTACTCGCGTCGCAGCCCGCCCCGATCACCAGCAACATCGCGCTCTACAAAAAACTCAACTTCGATCCGGCCGCGCTCGAATCGGTCGCCGTCATGTCCAAGTTGCCGAACGTCCTGTTGGTGCGTCAGGATTTTCCGGCGAAGACGGCGCAGGAATTCATCGCTTATGCCAAAGCCAATCCGGGCAAAGTCACGTTCGCATCGCAGGGGCCGGGCACGACGTCGCACTTGACTGCGGAACTCTTGATGAAGTTGACCGGAACCAAAATGTTGCACGTGCCCTATCGCGGGACGGGGCCCGCCCTCAACGATCTGGTCGCCGGACATGTGGATTTCATCTTCATGGAGCTCGCCTCAGCTTACAAGCTGCATGAGGGCGGCAAATCGAGAATTCTTGCCGTCGCAACTGATCATCGACTGGCTATGCTCCCTGACATTCCCACATTCACCGAGATCGGCGTGCCGGGCTTCGTCTCGGATACGTGGAATGCCGTCAGCGCGCCGCCTAAGACGCCGGCAGCGATTACCTTGAAGCTCAATCGCGCGATCAACGAGATCGCCAATGAGGCCGCGACCAAGGCGCGTTTTCGCGAGCTCAACCTCACGGCCGTCGCCGGCAGCCCGCAAGACATGGCGAAGCTCAAGCGGGAAGAGACCGAGCGCTGGACCAAGGTGATCCGCGAAGCCGGCATCCAGCCCGAGTAAACCCTGACGCAGTCGCGATGACCTCACTCGCATTCGGCCGGCGAGGCGCCCATGAGCGTGTCGACGGGTCCTCGTCAATCCGCTGTGGCGGGATCGAGCGAAATCCGCGCTAAGCAATGATGTCGGGGGTGAGCTGGTCCTCGATATAGGAAATTCGGTCGCGCAGGACGAGCTTGCGCTTTTTCAGGCGCTGGACCTGCAACAGATCGGAGCCTGGCGAGTGCTGCAGAGCGGAGATCGCGACATCGAGGTCGCGGTGCTCCTGCTGCAAGCGCGCCAGTTGCTCCCGCAACTCGCGTTCTTCCTCTTTGGTCATCGCCACCGCTGATGTTTGGGCGGCCGCAAAACGCGCGGCCTACATCCCAGCTGTGCGTCCCAAACGCGCTCACCTTTCAAGTAGCGCGCTTTGCGGGCTCTGACCACCGCCCCGTGTTCCATCCCATGCTCGAGCGTGGCGCGATCGCGTCAGGCGCGGCTGCGCGTCGCTTGGCCCGGACGGAAAGCAAGAGCTACTTCGCTCCGGCCGCCGACCGGTGCCTGCTTGCTTCCCGCGGTAGGTGCGAACTCTGTTGGCTGGAGGCCTTCAGGCCGGTCTCCCGAGGCATGAATCTTCCCCCGAGGCATGAATCATAAGAGGCATGAATCATAATGGGAATCCGGCGTTGCTGCGCTGCACAACCAAACCCACTTCGAAAAGAGGCCAAGACGGTGTAGACTGGCCCGGTCAGGTAAATTGATCTGGCTGAGGAGAACCCCCCAACATGTCCATTGAAACCCACCTTGCGGAACTGGAACGGCGGCATCGGGCGCTGGACGCGGAGATTGCCGAGGCCCGCGCGCATCCGTCGGTCGACGATCTTCAGATCGTGGAGTTAAAGCGTCGCAAGTTGCTGGTGAAGGACGAAATCGCGCGCCTGCAGATGGACGGTCTCGTTCACTGAGGTGGCATTGTAGCTGAGTTGCGACTTGGCCGCCGCTCCACGCGCATCGAGGGCGGCGGCCGGTTAAGCAAGAATAAGGGGAGGGGTCCGATGCGCAGGCTGTTGCGGGCCGCGGCCGCCGCTGCGGTCGCACTGGCGCTTTGCGGCCAAGCCCTGGCGCAGGACTATCCAACTCGTACTGTCACGCTGATCGTACCCTATCCGCCCGGCGGCGGCGTCGATGCCATGGCGCGCGTCGTCGCGGAGAAGCTTGCGGCCGTGCTGGGCCAGCAGGTGGTGGTGGATAACCGCGCCGGCGGCTCGGGCCTGATCGGCACTCGCGTCTTCATCAAGAGCGCGCCCGACGGCTACACGCTTTTTCTCGGTCACACCGGATCGATTGCCATTAATCCCAGCCTCTACACCAATGCCGGCTTCGATCCTCGCAAGGACTTGGCACCGATCGGGCTGATCGCGTCGATGCCTGTGGCACTGCTGGCGCACCCCTCGTTCCCGGCCAAAACGATCGGCGAGGTGGTCGCGATCGCAAAGAGCGCGGGGCCGAACTTCAACATCGGGACCTCGGCAGTCGGCACGGGGGGCTATCTCACCGCCGAGTTGTTCAAATCGGTCACCAGGATCGACGCGACGATCATCCCTTACAAAGGTACGGCGCAGGTGATGAACGATCTCCTCGGCAACCATGTGCCGATTGCGTTCGGTGTGTTGCCGCCCGCGCTCGGCAATCTGCAGGCCGGCACGCTGCGCGCGATCGCCGTGCTCGCTCCCGCGCGGTTTAGCCTTCTGCCCGACGTGCCGACCGCGAACGAGTCGGGACTTCCCGGATTCGAGTCGGTCCTGCATTACGGGCTGCTGGCGCCGGCGGACACGCCGCGGCCGATCGTCGAACGTCTTAACCGCGCGTTACGCGTGGTGGTCGACAGTGATGATGTGAAGCAACGGATCCTGGCCGAAGGCGGCGACCCTCTGACCTCGACGCCGGAGGACTACGCCAAGGACATCGACGGCGAGGAGACGAAATGGGGCGCGCTGGTGCGCAAGCTCAATCTGAAGGTGGAGTGAGGCGCGCACCTCGCCTGCCTACGTCTTCTTCAATTCCGCCGCGGCGCGCGCGAGCACCTCGACCACCTTTGTTTCCGCTTCCGCGTCATCGTCGAGCCGCTTGGCCGCGACCTCGCGCAGGTTTTCCAGTGCCGCCCGCACGAGCGGCGGCATGCCGTGGCGCTCCTCGTCCTCGCCGAAACGACGGCGCATGCGCGCGACCTTCTCCCCGATGGCAGCAAGACGCTCGAGCACGGCATCGACGAAATCGCGGTTGGCATCAAGGTAGGCGCGGCCCTCATCGGTGATGGTATAGAGCTTCTTGGCGCCCTCCGCCTGCGCGGTGACGTATCCGGCTTCTTCGAGATAGGTCAGCGTCGGGTAGACGATGCCTCTCCGATGTAGCGCAAGATATATCTTTTGCTCGGCCGGGCTCGGGGGCAGGGCAAGAATCTGAGATTTTCCCAAGTGTGAAGTAGCTCACACACCCCCGAAAAGTCGTCCAGCACACTGAGCGGGCAGGGTGACGGCGAGGGGACAGGCGATGGTCGCCGAGGAAGAACCTGTGACTTGCGACATTTGCAGAAAGGGCCGTGTGATCCAGCGCATGGAAGCAATGGCCTTTCGACAATCGAGCGACAAAGGGTACGTCCGTTGTGAAGTCACGGTCTCGGTCGGCACCTGCGAAGCTTGCGGCGCAAAATCGCTCGACCCGGGATCGTCTAAAATCTTGGACGCCGCTTTTCAGAGGGAATACGCGAAGCTGCGGAGTCACCAGTGAAGAGCCTGGCAAGGGAGCGTTTGATCGCGCTCGTCACTTGCCCGAAGCCGCGTTTCGTTCCTCGACCTCGGCCCAGCGCTCCAGCGAGACGATGTCCTTGAAAGTCTCGAAACCGACGCCGTCGTTCTTGCCTGCGGGCCGAGCGGCCTTGAGATCGGCGAGCGCGGCCTCGACCGCGCGTGCGACGCGGAAGATAAGCGTGGTCGGGTAAGCGACCATGGCGAAGCCGAGACGGTAGAGCTCCTGCGGCGGCAGCACCGGCGTGCGTCCGCCTCCCTCGACCATATTGGCCAGTTGCGGTACGCCTGCAAACACGCGCCCGATCCGCGTCAGCTCTTCGGCCGATTGCGGCGCCTCGATGAACAGGCCGTCCGCGCCGGCGTTGAGATACTTCTCGGCCCGGCGCAACGCATCATCGAGTCCGTGCACGGCGCGCGCGTCGGTGCGCGCGATGATGAAGAACTCCGCGCTGCGGCGTGCGTCCGCGGCTGCGCGCACCTTCGCCGCCATGGCGTCAGCCTCGATCACATCCTTGCCCGCCATGTGGCCGCAACGTTTGGGCGCGCGCTGATCCTCCATGAAGATCGCCGACACGCCCATCGCCTCGTAACCGGCGATCGTGCGCGCGACATTCTTGACGTCGCCGTAGCCGTCGTCGCAGTCGACCAGCACCGGCAGGCTGCTCGCTGCCATGATGTCGCGGATGCCGGCGCTCATCTCGCCGAAGCCCACGAGCCCGATGTCGGGCAGCGCATGGCGCGCACCGACGAGGGCATAGCCTCCGATCGCATAAGCGACAAAGCCCGCGCGCTCGATGAGGCGCGCCGAAAGCGCGTCATGGGCGCAGGGCAGGAGCAGCGGCTCCCCCCGCGCCAGCAATTCCTTCCACGTCGGTTTTGTCTGCATGCACAGCCTAGGGGCTGATCGCCTGCCGCGCCCGCGCGACGATGTCCTTCGGCGCGGCGTAAAGTTTCGCCACCAGGTCCTGCACCTTGGTCCCGGGAAGCGGCGAGATATCGATGCGAATGGTCTCCGCGTCCTTGAGGAACTCTTGGTCATGCATGGTGGCGTCAAAGGCGGAGCGCAGCGTGCCGAGTTGCTCTGCCGATAGAGCGGGCGCGGCGATATAGGAGCGCTGGAAAACCTGCTGGCTGATGATCAGTTCGACGACTTTGCGGTCGTCCTCGTGGCTCACGTATTTGAACACCGAGGGGACGCCCATGCGCATAAGTTCGTCGTTCGGTTCCAGACCGACCTGCAGCAGCACGTTGATCTTGCCGTCTCGAATCCAATCGGGGCGCTGCGACTTCAAGCTCGCCCAGTCCCAGCCGCACGCGCCGTCGATCTCGCCGCGCTCCATCGCCAGCGCGATCTCGGCGGTGCCGCTGTAGCCGGAAACCACGTCGTAGAGCGCGCCCGCAGTTTTCTTGAGCATGAAGCCGTATTCGCGGGTCGAATCGTTGGTCGAGACGCCGCCGAAGGCGACCTTCTGCGCGCGCGCATCGTCGAAAGTCTTGATCTTGGAGCCCTGGCGCGCGGCGCAGACGCGCGTGCCGCTGTTGGCGGTGCCGAGATAGAGCACCTTGGTCGGGTCGAACAGCGCCTCGGCTTTTTCGTCGAGCAGCGGCCCCATCACCGCGCCAGGCATGATGGCGGCGATCGCGGTCCCGTCTCTCGGCGCCATCGTGCTGATGAAACCGGCCGCTCGCGCGCTGCCCGCGCCCGGCATGTTCTTCGCCACGATCGAGGGCTGGCCGGGAATGTGGCGCCCATAATGGCGCGCAAGGGCGCGCGCATAGATGTCGTAGCCGCCGCCGGGCGGCGCCCCGATCAGGAGATCGATGCTCTTGCCGGCGTAGTAATCGGCGGCGGAGGCGCAGGTCAGTCCCGTGGCTGTCAGCGCGGTGAGTGCGATCAGCGCGGCCGAAATACGGGTCTTGGCGAACTGCATCGCAAATCTCCGCCGTACAAAGGCATCGCGAAAGCTAAGTCATCCGCAATCGCCGTACAACTCGTCCTCTGCTGCGCAAGCGAGAAAGTCTTCACGAAATCAGCTCGACCTCTCCGGCATAATCGTCGACGTGAGGCCAAGGCTTTGTCATCGCTCGCGTCGGGTTCGCTGCGCTCGACCGATCCTGCGCCTGCGACGCGAGGCGCCCCTTGCGCGCACATGCGCGGCATCCGATTTGAAGGTCGTGCCGAATATTGATATTGGAACGGCACGCATGGCCCGCATTCTCGAGCTTGTTTTGAATGGCCGTCGCCGCGTCGATGCGGTGGCGGACAATCTGTTGCTGCTGGATTATTTGCGGGAAGTTGTTGGCCTCACTGGAACAAAAACCGGCTGCGACGGCGGCGAGTGCGGTGCCTGCACCGTGCTGGTCGATGATCAGCCGCGTTTGTCATGTCTCACGCTTGCGGCCGGGGTGAATGGCCAACGCATCGATACGGTGGAATCGCTCGCTCAGGATGGGCGCCTTTCGGCGGTGCAGCGCGGCTTCCATGAGAAGCTTGGCTCCCAGTGCGGCTATTGCACCCCGGGATTCATCATGGCATCGGCCGGTTTGTTGCGCCGCAATCCCCGCCCCAGCGAGCAAGAGATTCGCGCCGCGCTCGGCAGCAACATCTGCCGCTGCACCGGTTACGTCAAAATCATCGAGGCGGTGCAATACGCGGCCGAGCTCCACGCCGGCGGAGTCGCGCCGTGACACTCGCGGCGCAACGACGACATCGCGCTACCTCCTCCGGTGGCCGAAGGGATTACCGGCTCGCGCCATGAACGAGATCGCCGCAGCGCACACCATTGGCGCCCACGTGCCCCTGGTCGATGGTCCCGACAAGGTATCGGGGCGGGCGAAATACACCGCCGATTTCGTCGCGCCGGGCCTGCTGGCGGGCCGCATCTTCCGCAGCCCCTATTCCCATGCCGAGATCGTCGAGGTCGATGTCTCCGCCGCCTTGCAGCTCCCTGGCGTGAAGGCGATCGTCACCGGCGCCGATTGCGACAAGACCTTCGGCGTGCTGCCCATCGCGCGCAGCGAGCATCCCTTGGCGCGCGAGAAGGTGCGCTATCGCGGCGAGCCGGTCGCGGCGGTGGCCGCAATCGACGACGCCACCGCCAAGCGCGCGCTCGATCTCATCAAGCTCGAAGTGCGGGAGCTGCCTGCCTATTACAGCTCGAAACAGGCGATGGCGGCCGGCGCGAGCGCGATCCACGCCCATCGGCCGAACAATATCGAGCGCGATGTGCTGTTCGAGCTCGGCAGCGTGGAGCAGGGCTTCCGCGAGGCCGACCTCGTTCGCGAGGGCACCTACGATTGCGCCGAGGTCTGCCAGAACCAGATGGAGATGCACGCCGCCGTCGCGGAGTACGACGCAATACGCGAGCGCATGGCCGTCTACGCCAGCACGCAGGTTCCCTATTACGTGCATCTGATGCTGGCGCAGATCCTCGACATGGACATGTCCCGCATCCGCGTGATTAAGCCGCATGTGGGTGGCGGCTTCGGCTGCCGCACCGAGGCGCTCAACGTCGAGCTGATCGCCGCATTGCTCGCGCGCAAGGCCGGCGGCAGCGTGCGCCTGATGATCAACCGCGAGGAGACGTTCATCACCCATCGCGGGCGGCCGCAGACCGACATCCGCCTCAAGCTCGGCATGCGCAAGGACGGAAGGATCACCGCAGTCGAATGCGAATGCTATCAGCGCGGCGGCGCGCATTCCGGCTACGGAATCGTGACCATCCTCTATTCCGGCTCGATGCTCTATGCCATCTACGACCTGCACAACGTCAAATATATCGGCAAGCGCGTGCTCACCAACACGCCGCCCTGCGGCGCGTTCCGCGGCCACGGCACGGTCGACATCCGCTTTGCCTTCGAGAGCCTGCTCGACGAGATGGCAAGCGAGCTTGGACTCGATCCGCTAACGGTGCGGCGCGCGAACTATTTGACGGCGCCGACTTTCACCGACAACGATTTGATGGTGAACAGCTACGGGTTGCCGCAGTGCGTCGATTGGGTCGAGCAGGCGAGCGGTTGGCGGGCACGGCAGGGCAAGCTCCCCAAGGGCAAGGGCCTGGGATTCGCCTGCTCACATTACATCAGCGGCGCCTCGAAGCCCGTGAACTGGACCGGCGAGCCGCACGCGACCGTCAAGATCAAGCTCGATTTCGACGGCTCCATCGTCGTGCTCTCGGGCGCCGCCGATATCGGGCAGGGCTCGTCGACGATCCTGGTACAGACCGTCGGCGAGGTGCTCGGGCTTCCACTCTCGCGCATTCGCATTGTCACCGGCGATAGCGAGGTGGTGCCGAAGGACAACGGCTCCTATTCCTCGCGCGTGACCTTCATGGTCGGCAATGCCGCCATCGACGCGGCGCAGAATCTCAAACGCGTGCTGGTCGCCGCGGCCGCGCGCAAGCTCGAGGCCAACCCAGAGGAGATCGAGTGCCTGGGCGAGCTTTACCGCGCCGGCGCGCAGGACCGAGGGCTCACCTTCAACGAGGTGGTGACGGAAGCGCTCAAGGACAGCGGCACCATCACTGTGACCGGCAATTATTCGACCATCCCGCAATCGCATGGCGGCAAGAAGTATCGCGGCGCCGCCATCGGCGGCACCATGGGCTATAGCTACTCCGCGCAAGTGGTGGAGGTCAGCGTCGACGAGGAGACCGGCGTGGTGAACGTCGACAAGGTATGGGTCGCGCACGACTGCGGCAAAGCGCTCAACCGCCTCAGCGTCGAGGGCCAGGTGCAGGGCTCGGTGTGGATGGGCATGGGGCAGGCGATGAGCGAGGAAACCGCGTA
>Ga0066388_100003583_pt1 | contig 10130 bp, 11 predicted proteins | sample PanSoiMetaGPlot6_FD_64539 | JGI IMG/M metagenome (GOLD analysis project Ga0066388, IMG submission 64539) | Tropical forest soil microbial communities from Panama analyzed to predict greenhouse gas emissions - Panama Soil - Plot 6 (Hybrid Assembly) | ecosystem: Environmental > Terrestrial >... | reverse complement strand
GGACACCTACAACGTGAGGATGGCGGTCGACGACCGCCTGCCCGCCGTCGTCCGCGCGATCAACCGGCTCCACCACGAGGACGAGACGCGGCACCTCGGCTTCGGACGCCGGCACACCCGGGAGCTCTTCGAACGCTACCGGACGCGCTGGGACGAGGGCACCCGGCGGGGGATCCAGCAGTACCTGCGCGACTACCTGACGGCGACCTGGCGCGAGTACTACAACCCGCGGGTCTACGAGGACGCGGGGCTGCCCGGGAACCCGTTCGAGATCATGCAGATGGCCTTGCGGCATCCCGCGACACGGGCGCGGGAGCGGCAGGTCGAGGAGAGGTGCGTGAGCTACCTGAGCCGGAACGGAATGATCGCAGAGGAGAAGGCGGCATGAGCATGGAGAAGAGGAGCGAAGCGGACGTGAGGGAATCGCTGAGGGGCTGGGTCTGCCGGACCAGCGGCAAGTTGAGCCCGGGGCAGCTGCGGGACGACATGCCGATCCTCGAGAACCGCTTGATCACCTCCCTGCAGGTGATGGAGCTGATCCTCTACCTGGAGCAGCTGCGCGGCGCGCCGGTCGACGTCGAGAAGCTCCGCCCGGGGACCTTCCGCGACATCAACGCCATCTACCAGAGCTTCTTCGTCAGCGAGAACTGAGGGAGTCATGGAAGTCATGGAACAAGCGCTCGAACAGACGTCCAGTTATCGCTGGCACGCCAACGGCCAATCGGCGTTCGGAGAGGACCTCCTCTCCCTCTATCGGAAGCTCGACGGGCTGTTCCTCCGGCTCGCCGGTCTCTACCGGGCCCGGGAGTACCAGTTCCCCACCTTCATCTCCGCCCGGGAACTGGCCAAGCTCGACTACTTCACCTCCTTCCCGCAGATCGTCACGTTCCCGGTGTGCCTGGACGCCGGCGAGGACAACCTCCAGGCGTTCAGCGATGGCTCGCCGCTCGACGGCGACGGCCAGGTCCGGTTGACCGCCACCGCGCCGGTCCGCGAGGTGCTGACCCCGGCCGCCTGCTACCACCTCTACATCCACCTGCAGGGGCAGCGGCTCGACGGACCGCGCCACCTGACCACCCGCAACACGTGCTTCCGGCGGGAAACGCACTACCTGCCCCTGCAGCGCCAGTGGAGCTTCTCCATGCGCGAGATCGTGTGCCTCGGGTCGGCGGAGGAAGTGAAGCGGTTCCTGGAGTCCGCCCGGGAGCGGGTGGCGCGGATCTTCGCCCAGATCAAGCTGCCCATCGACTGGAAGCCCGCCACCGATCCCTTCTTCCGCCCGCAGCGCAGCGCGAAGTACCTGGTGCAGAGGCTGGACCCGGTCAAGACGGAGATGGTGTTCGAGGACCGGCTGGCCATCGGCTCGGTCAACCTGCACCGCAACTACTTCGGCGAGGCCTTCGACATCCGGCGCGGAGACGAGGCGGCCTTCAGCGGCTGCGTGGCCTTCGGCCTCGAGCGCTGGATGTTCGCCTTCCTGAGCCGCTTCGGGCCTTCCGCGGGGGACTGGCCCGATCTCGACACTTTGAGGGTCCTATGAGCGAACGTTCCGTCCTCATCACCGGCGCCGACGGGTACCTGGGCTCGCGGGTGGCCCGCCGATACCTCGATTCCACCGACCTCGACGTCCGGCTGTGGGTACGGGCCGGCGATCCGGCCGGGTTCGAGGCCAAGCAGGCGGCGCTGGCCGAGCGCCTTCCGCGCCATGCCGCCGACCGGGTCTCGTATCACTGGGGCGACCTGCAGTGGGAGCGCCCGTTCGCGGCGCTGGACCCGAGCGGGATCTCCCACCTGGTCCACTGCGCCGCGATCACCCGGTTCAACGTGGACCAGCCGTCGGCGCGCCGCGTCAACGTCGAAGGCACGGCGCGGGTGCTGGAGTTCGCCGACCGTTGCCCGGACCTGCGGAGCCTGGGACTCGTCAGCACGGTCTACTCCTCCGGGCTCAAGGGGGGCGCCATCGAGGAGGTGCGGTTCGCCGACACCGGCTTCGCCAACCACTACGAGCAGTCGAAGTGGTCGGCGGAGGAGCTGCTCTTCGATCGCTTCGACCACCTTCCCTGGCGGGTGCTGCGGGTCGCGACCATCGTGGCCGACGACGAGGACGGGCGGGTCAGCCAGTACAACGCCGTCCACAACACGCTCAAGCTCTTCTATTACGGCCTCCTCTCGTTCGTGCCCGGGCTTCCCGCGACGCCGGTCTATTTCGTGACCGGGTCGAGCGCCAGCGAGGCCGTGTTCGACCTCGTCACCGGCGGAGAGTCGCGGTCCATCTATCACGTGGCCCACACCCGGGCGGAGTCGCTCACGCTGGGGGAGCTGATCGAGATCGCCTTCGAGCGCTTCAGCGAGGAAAAGGGCTTCCGGACGCGACGGGTGCTGAAGCCGCTGTTCGCGGACGCCGTATCGTTCGACCTGTTCGTCGAGGGCGTGCGGAGCTTCGGCGGCGGGGTGATGGGCCAGGCGGTCTCGAGCGTGGCTCCGTTCGCGAAGCAGCTCTACATCGCCAAGGACATCCACAACGCGCGGCTCGCCTCCTCGCTGGGCGGGTTCCCGTCTCCGGATGGCCGGCGGGTGGTGGAGAACACCTGCCGGGAGCTGGTGCGCACGGCCTGGGGACGGCAAGCCGGCCCGCCGGTGGTCTGGGGACCGCCCCTTTCGAAGGAGCACGACGCATGAGCCAAGCCATGAGCGACAACGAGCTCTGGGTCCTGAGCTTCTACCGCACCTCCGAGATCAGCGGCTCGCTGTTCTTCGGGAGGCTGGCCCGGTCCATGCGGCCGGGGCCCCTCCAGCGGGACATGACCAAGCACTTCGCGGACGAGTCGCAGCACGCCTGGTACTGGACCCGTTGCATCGAGACGATGGGCGGCCGGGCCCACAAGATGGCCGATGCCTACCAGGACCAGTACTTCGAGGCGGCGGGCATGCCGGTCAACTACATGGAGGTCCTGGCCATCACCCACGTCTTCGAGCGGCGGGTGATCAACCAGTACGCCCAGCACCTGAGCGTGCCGGGGGGCCACCCGGCGGTGAAGCAGACGCTGAAGACGATCATGAAGGACGAGAAGTGGCACATCCAGTGGGTGCGCGACGCCCTGCTCGAGATGGAGGGCGAATACGGCAAGGACCACGTGCGCGCCACCCTGGAGCGTTTCCAGAAGGCCGACCAGGAGGTCTACCGCAAGACCATGAAGGAGCAGGAGGAGCGCGCAAACGACCTGTTCCGCCGGCAGGCGGAAAGGCTCTAGGAGGAGAAATGGACCGAAGCGCGATCAAGGCCAGGATGTGCCGTCTGCTGAAGCTGCCGGAGGCCCGCGTGCCGGACGACGCGCGCCTCACCGACATCGTGCCCGACTCCTTCATGCTCGTGGAGACCTTCATCGAGCTCCAGGAGGAGTTCAGCCTCCGGCTCACCCAGCAGGACCTGATGGGCGTGCAGACCGTCGGCGAGCTCCTGCAGCTCTTCCAGGATCGGCTCCGTCCCGCGGCGCAACCGGTCGCCCGCTGAGGCGTTTGGTCCATGGTGTCCCTGGCCCGGAAGACGCTGCTCCACGACAAGGCCCGGTTCCTCAGCACGGTGGGGGCGGTGGCCTTCGCGGTGAGCCTCATCCTCGTCCAGATCGGGCTCTTCCTGGGCGTGCTGGGGAAGGCCTCGATTCCGATCGAGCGGGCGCGGGCCGACCTCTGGGTCACCTCCAAGAAGACCCCCACCATCGACTTCGCCCACCCCTTCACCGAGAACGCGGTGCTCCGCGTGCGCGGCGTGCCGGGCGTGGCGCAGGCCGACAACCTGATCGTCACCTACGCCCCCATCAAGCTGCCCACGGGGGCGCAGGAGAACTGCCTCGTCTACGGCCTGGAGAACTTCGAGGAATGGAACCTGCCCTGGCTGGTCGAGGAGGGCAACGTCCGTGAGCTCAACCGCGGCCTGAACATCCTGATGGACCGCTCGGCCACCCGGCGCTTCGGGCCCTTCCGGGTCGGGGACTACCGGGAGGTCGTGACGCGCCGCTTCAAGATCATCGGGGTCACGAGGGAAGCGGACAGCTTCAGCACCGTCCCCATCCTCTTCATGAGCTACCGGAACCTGCAGGCCCTCAGCGAGCTCCTGGACGGCAACTCGACCTACATCCTGGTCCGCCTGCGGCCGGGCGCCGACGTGGGGCGGGTGGCCGACGAGATCCGGCGGCGGCTTCCCTACAACGACGTCTACACCCGCGACGACTGGGCCCGCCAGTCCCGCGCCTACTGGGTGACCACCACCGGCCTCGGCGTCCAGATGGGGCTCACCGTCTTCCTGGGCATCACGGTGGGCGTGCTGACCGTCGCCCTGACGCTGTACAGCTCGGCCCTGGAGCACGTGAAGGAGTTCGCCACCGTGAAGGCCATCGGGGGCTCGAGCTGGGAGATCTGCCGGATCATCGGCGAGCAGGCGGTGATCGTCAGCCTGAGCGGCTACCTGGTCGGGCTCGTGCTCTCCCTCAGCCTGAAGTCGGTCATCGCCACGCACGCCGGGCTGGGGGTGACGGTCTCCCCGCAGTTCGCCCTCACCGTGCTCATGTGGACGGTCGTCCTGTGCCTGGCGGCGGCGATGCTCTCCTTCCGCCGCCTGGTCCGCATCGACCCCATGCTGGTGTTGCGTGGGTAGGGAGCAGGAGGAGGGCACGGTGGCGAAGCCGATCCTGGCGGTCGACCAGGTGGTGAAGAGCTTCCGGGAAGGCCGGCAGGAAGTCGAGGTGCTGCGGGGCGTGTCGCTCGAGGTCTTCGCGGGCGAGCTCGTGGTCCTGGAGGGCCCGTCCGGCTCCGGCAAGACGACCCTCCTCTCCATCATGGGCTGCATCCTCGGCCCGACCTCCGGACAGGTCCGGATCGCGGGAGAGGCGGTCAACGGCGACCAGCCTCGCTCGATGCAGCTGATGCGCCGGAACCGGATCGGCTTCGTCTTCCAGGACTACAACCTCTTCCCGGCCCTGACCGCATTGGAGAACGTCGAGTACGCCCTGACGATAAGGCGCCGGGGCGGGCGCTCTCCGCGGGAGGAAGCGAGGCGCGTGCTGGAGGCGGTGGGCCTGGGCGACCGGTTGAACTTCCTGCCCAAGGAGCTCTCGGGAGGCCAGAAGCAGAGGGTGGCCATCGCCCGCGCCCTCGCCGGGTCGCCGCCGATCCTCCTCGCCGACGAGCCGACGGCGAACCTCGACAGCGCCACCGGAGCGCAAGTACTGGACCTTTTCCGGGGCGTCGCCCGCGCCGAATCCAGGGCGCTGGTGGTGGTGACCCATGACCCCAGGGTGCGCGGGATTGCCGACCGCGTGCTGGCCATCCGCGATGGGCGGCTGGCCGCTTGACCCGGCGAGAAGCGCCGGACGCCGGCAGGCAAATTTTGAGGAGCCGGTCATGAGAAAGACGATCCTCTTCCTCTCGTTGCTGGGGATGACGCTCGCGGGACTCACCGCCCTGCGGGCCCGGGAGTTCGGCGGCGCGGACGCCGCCGCCGACGCCCGCCGGGCGCCGATGCGGCCGGACCTCATCGCCGCCGAAGGCCAGGTCGTGGCCTATCCGGGAGCGGAGGTCGTGGTGGGCGCCGAGAGCGCGGGCCGTCTCGTGCGCCTGTCCGTGACGGAGGGCCAGGCGGTAGCCAAGGGCGAGCTGCTGGCCGAGCTGGCCGCCGACGACCTGAGGGCCGGGCTCGACGAGGCGCGCGCCCAGCTCGCGGAGGCCGAAGCGGAGGCGCACCTGGCCGAGATCGAGCTGGCCCGGCGCCGGGAGCTGTTCGACCAGCGCATCCTCGCCCCCCGCGACCTGGACAACGCGCAGCGCGACCTCGACGTGACGCGCGCCCGGGGCGAGACCGCGCGGGCCGCCGCCGCGCGCTGGACGGCCCTGCTCGAGAAGAAGCGCGTCCTCGCGCCGATCGCGGGGACCGTCATCCGCCGCCATCGTCATCCCGGCGAGATGGTGGACTCCGGCCAGGCCCTCCTGACCCTGGCCGACCTGCGCCGGCTCCGGATCGAAGGCGAGGCCGACGAAGCCGACGAAGGAGCCATCGTGAAGGGAGCGCCGGTGCTCATCGGCTCCGACGCCTATCCCGGCCGCCAGTGGAAGGGCGCGGTGGAGGAAGTGTCGGAGGCGGTGACCTCGAGGCGCCTCACGCCCCAGGATCCTCGGCGGGCCACCGACGTACGCGTGCTCACGGTCAAGGTCGCCCTCCTCGAGGCCGCCCCGCTCAAGCTGGGCGCGACGGTGGACCTGAAGATCGAGCCGCGGTCGCACTGAGCGGGCAAAGGAGGATTGGATCGTCATGACGGATCGAACACTCAAGCGCGTGGAATCTGCCGGATGGGTCGCGATCGCCTTCCTGACCCTGATGGGCGTGGCCGGAGCACTGGGCCACATCCTCGACGGCGTAACGAGGGCGGGCGACCGGGCGGTGGTGCGCGATGCGAACATCATCCTCTACGGCTCGCAATTCTTCTATCACTGGCTGAACTTCCGGACCTATCCGTTCGCCCGCCTCGCCCACATGGTGCCGGGACTCCTCTACATGGTGCTGACGCCGCTTCAGTTCATGCCGCGGATCCGGACGACGTGGCCGCGTTTCCACCGGGCGAACGGACGGTTCCTCATGGCGCTGGGAATCCTGCTGATACCTTCCGGCATGATCTTCGCGTTCGTCCATCCCTATGTCGGCCTCCCCGAGCAGGTGCCGGCGGTCTTCTACACCGCCATCTACCTCGGCTTCGCCGGCATGGGGCTGCGGGCGGTTCTCGCGCGGCGCTTCCTGGAGCATCGTGAATGGATGATCCGGGGGTACTCCATGGGCCTCGGGATCTACTCCATCCGGGTCTGGTTCATCCTCTTCCAGCATCTGAGCCACCAGCCCTCGACCGTTTTCTTCGCGACCTGCTTCTGGATCGGCATCGCCACCAACCTGCTGATCGCCGAGATCTGGATCAACATCTCACGTGAGTACGCCGCCCGGACGCTCGGTCTCGGTGGGACGCGCCGCGAGCCGTCCCCGACCGTGGTGGCCATTCCCCTCGGGCCGCGCGAGCAGCACCCGCTGGCCGTCTGAGCACGTCCAGCCAAGCAGGAGACCCTATGGCCACCGAGCCCCTGACGAAACCAGACGACGAGCCGGAGGGGAGCCCCCGGCCGCAGCCGGTGCCGCGGAGCGTGCGCCTGCTGCGCGAGCGCACGCGGCGGGCGATGGAAGGCGGCGGCGCGAACCGCGTCCTCGCCCAGAAGACGAAGGGCAAGCTGACGGCGCGGGAGCGTCTCCGTGCCCTCCTCGACGAGGGGTCGTTCCAGGAGTTCGACCTCTTCGTGGCCACGCGCTGCCGCGAGTTCGGCCTCGCCGACAAGCCTCTCCCGGGCGACGGCGTCATCACCGGGACCGGAACGATCGACGGACGCGACGTCTGCGTGTTCGCGCAGGACTTCACGGTCCTGGGCGGCTCGCTGGGCCTCGCCCACGCCCAGAAGATCTGCAAGATCATGGACCTCGCCTACGACAGCCGCATTCCCCTCATCGGCCTGCTGGACTCGGGGGGAGCGCGGATCCAGGAGGGCGTCGACTCCCTGGACGGCTACGCCCAGATCTTCCGCCGCAACGTCAAGTGCTCCGGCGTCATCCCCCAGATCTCGCTGATCCTCGGTCCCTGCGCGGGCGGCGCCGTCTACTCGCCGGCCCTGACCGACTTCGTGTTCATGGTCGAGGGCACTAGCCACATGTTCGTGACCGGCCCCGAGGTGGTGAAGGCGGCCACCGCCGAGAACGTCGGCTTCGACAGCCTCGGCGGGGCGCAGGTCCACGCCGCGCGGTCGGGGGTGTGCCATTTCGTGGCCAAGAGCGAGCTCGACTGCTTCCAGCAGCTGCGGACGCTCCTCTCGTACCTTCCCCAGAGTCGCTGGGAGCACCCGCCCCGGCGGGACGACTTCGAGCCGGCGCCTTCGGACGCCCCGCTCCTCGAGAGGTTCTGCGACGTGGACGCGCGCAAGCCCTACCGGATCCACGACCTCATCGGGGAGATCGCCGACGCGCAGCAGTTCCTGGAGGTGCAGGCCGACTTCGCGCGCAACATCGTGGTGGGCTTCGTCCGGATGGACGGCGAGGTCGCCGGCATCGTCGCCAACAACCCGGCCCACCTGGCCGGCGCCCTCGACATCGACGCCGCCGACAAAGCAGCCCGCTTCATCCGCTTCCTCAACGCCTTCAACCTGCCCATCGTGACCCTGGTGGACGTGCCCGGCTACTGGCCCGGCCTGCAGCAGGAGCACGGCGGAATCATCCGCCACGGGGCCAAGCTCCTCTACGCCTACGCCGAGGCCACGGTGCCGAAGGTGACCGTGGTCCTGCGCAAGGCCTATGGCGGGGCGTACATCGCCATGAGCTCGAAGCACCTGGGAGGAGACGTCAACTTCTGCCTGCCGTCGGCCGAGATCGCGGTCATGGGCCCGAAGGGCGCGGTGGAGATCCTCTATTCCCGCGAGATCGACCGCGCGCCCAGCCTGCACGAGGGCGAAACGCTCAAGACGAAGCTCTGTCAGGACTACGCCGACCGCTTCGCCTCGCCCTACCTCTCGGCCTCCACCGGGTCCATCGACGAGGTCATCGAGCCCGGGCAGATCCGGCCCAGGATCATCCGGACCCTGCGCTTCCTCGCCCAGAAGCGCCGGCCGGGCGTGGAGGACAACGGCGGCAACATCCCGCTCTGAACCGCAGGTACCGATCGCCGCGGTCATCCATCCCGCAACCCCGCCAGCTGGCCCTGCAGGTACGTCCGCACGGCCTCGTCTGTCGTCAGACCCATGGCGACGGTGAACGCCTCGGCGGCCTCCGCGGTCTTCCCGGCCCGGGCCAGCAGATGCCCCCGGGCCGCCCAGAAAGGCTGGTAGCCGAGCATGCGCTTGTCCTCGGCGATCGGGAGGAGGGCGGTCAGGGCCGCCTCCGGTCCCTCCACCTCCGCCAGGGCGACCGCGCGGTTCAACACGACCACCGGCGAGCGGGTGAGGCCGAGGAGGTGGTCGTAGAGCTTGATCACCACCGGCCAGTTCCGCTCCCCGGTCAGCCGGCGCGCGACATGGGCGGACTGGATGGCCGCCTCGAGCTGGTAGCGCCCGGTCGGGCCGGCGGCGCTCGCCTCCCGCAGGAGCCGCTCGGCGAGAGCGACCTGCGAGTGATCCCAGAGGCTCGTGTCCTGCTGCTCGAGCGGCACGTAGGCGCCGCCCGCGTCGCGGCGAGCGGCGCGGCGAGCCTCGGCATGGAGCATCAGCGCCAGCATGCCCTTGGCCTCGGGCTCATCGGGGAGGAGCGAGACGAGCAGCCGGCCGAGCCAGATCGCCTCCTCCGCGATCTCGGGCACGCCCGCGTCTCCGATCTCGTTCCAGCCCTTGGCGTAGGCGGCGTAGATCGCGTCGAGAACAGCGTGCAGCCGTTCGGGCAGTTCCGGCGTCTCCGGAACGCCGAAGGGGACGCCGGTGTCGCGGATGCGCGTCTTGGCGCGTACCAGGCGCTGGCCCATGGTCGCGGGCGGGACGAGGAAGGCGGAGGCGATCTCCTCGGCGGTGAGGCCGAGGATGGTCTGCAGGATCAGCGGCGCGCGCATACCCGTCTCGATCGCGGGGTGGGCGCAGGCAAACATCAGCGCGAGGCGCCGGTCGGGGATCGCCTCGGGCTCGGCCGCGGCGGCTTCGAGCTCTTCGGCCATGAGCGTCAGGTGCTCCTCCCCGGCGGCGCGGGTCTGGCGGCGGCGGACGGCATCGGTCTGGCGGCGGCGGGCCACGGTCAACAACCAGGCATCGGGGTTGGCCGGCACCCCGTCCGTGGGCCAGGTGCGGAGCGCCACCGCGAAGGCTTCGCCCAGCGCATCCTCGGCGCCGGCCACGTCGCGGGTACGGGCGGCCAGGAAGGCCACGAGGCGGCCATAGCTGTCGCGTGCGACGCGCTCGGCAGCCCGGGCCGCCTCGTCGGCATGGCTCACTTCCAGTTGCCCTGCGCCTCCACGATCGGGCGGATCTCGATCGAGCCGTACTTGCTGGAGGGGCAGCGCTTGGCCCAGGCGATCGCCTCGTCGAGGTCGGGGACGGTGACGAAGAAATAGCCGGCGAACTGCTCCTTGGTGTCGGCG
>Ga0066388_100003581_pt1 | contig 10131 bp, 10 predicted proteins | sample PanSoiMetaGPlot6_FD_64539 | JGI IMG/M metagenome (GOLD analysis project Ga0066388, IMG submission 64539) | Tropical forest soil microbial communities from Panama analyzed to predict greenhouse gas emissions - Panama Soil - Plot 6 (Hybrid Assembly) | ecosystem: Environmental > Terrestrial >... | reverse complement strand
CAATTTCCGTAATGCGCGATCCCTGAAACGACGCCAGTGAACAGCCGTCGATTGGCGGACAGCTTTGCATTCGAGATTTTAGTTTTCGAATTCGGCGTGATCGGTCCAAAACGCAAGGAATTCAGGCAAAATTCCGGGCGCGCGCCCATCGTAAAGATATCGCGGATAATCCCGCCGACGCCGGTGGCGGCGCCCTGAAATGGTTCAATCGCGCTAGGATGATTGTGACTCTCCATCTTGAACGCAATCGCCCAACCATTGCCAATATCGACAACACCTGCGTTTTCTTCGCCCGCTTTTACCAGAATGCCGGGCCCCATGGTCGGAAATTTCTTCAGTTCTTTCTTCGAGTTCTTATAGGAGCAGTGCTCGCTCCACATCACGGAGAAAATTCCCAACTCAGTGAAATTTGGCTCCCGACCCAGTATTTTTTTAATGCGCCCGAATTCCTCCGTGCTGAGTCCGTGCTGCCTGACGAGTTCTGGGGTGACTGCTGGCTCGGCAGTCGGCATCTGGCTGGTCATCGTCAGATTCACGTTAACGAATCCAGAACGTCGCTCAATCACTCAAATACGAATTTTTCATCAAATCGTCACAACTTGGAAACGTCCGGCGCCTGACCGAACTACGAACCTTGGGTATCAATATCAAAAAGAGGGAGGCATCATGGTCAAGAAAGCAATTGTCGCTCTCGTTTGCGTGTTCATCGCATCGCCGGCGTTTGCGCAGACTACTACGACGCCCGTAAGGCATTATCGGACAACACCTGCACTGACTACTGTAGAGGGAGTAACAGTAACAGCACCTATCATAGCTGCCAAGGAAGGCAGTGCGGCCAATTATCAGCCTGCTGGAACATTGGTCGTCCGCACGGACAGTGCCAACCCGGAGCGGTTTGATTTCTATGGTCCCGGGCTTGTGTACGATAAGTTTGGCCGACTCGTACGTGGTCCGATTAAACCGGGCGCGCGAGTGGTTGTGTTTTACGCCGACAATGGTTACACGCGTCTGGTTGATCACGTAGTCGTCTTAGATTGACAAAACGTGTGCCCTTCGAATAGCGGGCGGTCGGCAGCCGTCAGAGGGAGAAATGGACAGGTGTAATCTAGGGATGCCTGTCAACTCGCCGAGCATGACGCTCGAGAGAAACATCAAAACAAATAAGGGAGGTATATATGAAAAGAACAATAATTGCTCTCGCGTGCGCAGTAGTTGCGCCTTTGGCATTTGCGCAGACGAGCACAACGACAACTGAAACAACAACAGAACCAGCAACGACAACACAGACAACAAGTACAACCTACACGGCTGGCACCGTGACAACATACGAGCCCGGTAAGACCGTTATAGTCAGGGGTGAGCAGGGACCAGTCAGCTTTGCTTTAGGCACGGCCGCACGAATCGTCAATGGCGCTGGCAAAGTCGTAACTGCGCCACTGCGAGCTGGGCAGAAGGTGCGAGTTTACTACACCGGACCTCAAACGGAACGGGTAGTCGAGCGAGTAGTTGTTGAAGACTCAGACTGATCTGCCTTAGCCACGACGTGGCAAGGATTGGTTGGGTCAAGAATTCAAAAGCCGCAGGGTCGAAATGATCCTGCGGCTTTTTGTCGACTGCATGACACCACAGAGTTCTGACGGCAAGATCGCTTGGAGCGCTAGGCGCCGCGTTGCATTTGCGTTTCGGGCGCAAATCGCAGAACATCACTGGATGGCTTTTGATCTGAAGGAGATTATCGCGGCGCGACTGGGTGAAAATTACCAACTCCACGAGCGGCACGTAAATCCGACGCTGGTGCAAGCCCAGCGAGTGATCGGGTTCGACAGGGTCTATGCGCGAGCAGAAGGCGCGTACCTCTATGACATGGATAATCGGGCGTACCTGGATTTTCTAAGCGGCTATAGCGTGTTCAATATCGGTCGGAATCATCCTGTGGTGAAACAAGCGGTTCACGATGTTCTGGATCTCGATCTGCCAAACATGGTGCAGATGGATTGCTCGCTTTTGAGCGGGTTGCTCGCGGAGGCTTTGACGAAACGAACCCCGCCGCATCTGAATGCTGTCTTCTTCTGCAATTCAGGAACTGAAGCAATGGAAGGCGCGTTAAAGTTTGCGCGGGCTGCCACCGGGAGAAAGCGAGCGGTTTCGCTTGCGAGCGCGTTTCACGGACTAAGCCTCGGTTCGTTATCGCTGATGGGATGCGAAAGTTTCACCGAAGGGTTCGGCCCTTTGATGGAGGGATTCGATGCGCGTGTGCCACTCGATGATATCGAAGCGCTGGACCGACAGTTGCGTTCGCGCGATGTGGCGGCCTTGGTGATTGAGACTGTGCAGGGGAAAGGCTGTCAATCTTCCAAGACCGATTTCTTTGTTGGTGCTCAGGAACTCTGCCGGAAATATGGGACGTTGCTTATCTCTGATGAAGTGCAGACTGGACTTGGGCGCACCGGAAAAATGTTTGGGTTTCAACATTGGAATCTGGAACCAGACATCATCACGCTGGCAAAGACATTGAGTGGCGGCTACGTGCCGTGCGGTGCAATCGTGACGCGACGCGACATTTACCAAAAAACGTTTTCGCGCATGGACCGTTGTGTCGTTCATTCGACGACTTTCGGGCGCAACAATCTTGCGATGGCATGCGGTTTGGCGGCGTTGGAAGTAATCGACGGCGAAAAGCTAATTGAGAATTCTGCGAAAATGGGCGCGCTGTTGATGGAAAAAGTGGATGGGCTGCGCGCGAAACACTCGTTCATCAACGAAGTGCGCGGCAAGGGTCTCATGATTGGGATCGAATTTCATGAGCCGCAGGAGTTCAAATTGAAGATGGCGTGGAAGCTATTGCACAAGATCGACAAGGTGCTGTTCGCGCAAATGATCGTGACGCAAATGCTGAGCAAACATCGCATTCTTACTCAAGTCGCAGGTCACGCCATGGATGTGATGAAAATCTTGCCGCCGCTTATCATCGGTGAAAAAGAAGTCGACATGTTCGTGAACGCGCTGGACGACGTGCTCACCGAATGCCGCAAATTCCCGGGACCAATGTGGGAGCTTGGAAATAATTTTGTTAAGGCTGCGCTTGGCTCGAAGCGCACAGCCGAGGCGAGGCCCGCCGTTTCCGCATAGCTTAACGGGCATACGCCCGTGCTCGCGCAGGCGAAATAGCGCCAGGGACAGCAGCAAGACTTTGTCGTTGTCGATCTTTTGATCGAGGCCTACGTTTGGGGCGAAATCCAAACGGAGAATTTATTATGAGCACTGTTATTGCTGAAGACAAAAAGACTGGAGCGAAACTCAATCAGCTCGAGCAATTGAAGAAGTTTACCAAAGTTGTCGCTGACACGGCGGACTTTGAGTCCATGAAGGAATTCAAGCCGCAAGATGCGACGACGAATCCAAGTCTGGTTTACGCTGCCGCGCAAAAACCGGAGTACGCGCATCTGCTCGATGAAGTGATTGCCGACCGGAAGAAATCAGGTCTGAGCGGCCACGAACAGATCGAGGACATCTGTGATCATCTACTGGTTCAATTTGGTTGCGACATTCTTGAAATTGTACCGGGACGCGTTTCAACCGAAACCGATGCGCGGTTGTCGTTCAATGTTGAAGGTTCGATCAAAAAGGCGAGGCGACTGATCCAGCTTTACGAAGAGCGCAAAATTCCGCGTGAACGTGTGTTGATCAAGATTGCGTCGACTTGGGAAGGATTGAACGCCGCGGAGCAGCTTCAGAGGGAGGGCATCCGCTGCAATTTAACCCTGATGTTTTCGTTGCCGCAGGCGGTCCGCGCAGCAGAAGCGAAAGTGCAACTCATTTCGCCATTTGTCGGGCGCATTTACGATTGGTACAAAAAGGAGATGAAGCGCGATTACACTGGAGCGGAAGACCCAGGAGTTCAATCGGTTACAGAGATTTATACGTATTACAAGAAGTTCGATATTGCGACCGAAGTGATGGGCGCGAGCTTTCGGAACACCGGTCAAATTCGCGAACTTGCCGGGTGCGACTGTTTGACGATCAGCCCCGAGTTAATGAAGGAGCTTTCCGAATCGAACGACCTACTCGAACGCAAACTCGATCCGGAAAAAGCGAGGCAGGCGAAAATCGAAAGGCTGAAACTTGATGAGAAAACGTTCCGGTATCTGGTGAATGAGAATGCGATGGCGACAGAGAAGACAGCAGAAGGCATTCGCAAATTTGCAGCTGACGTAGTGAAGCTCGAAAAATTCGTAGCGAACAAACTGTAGCTGCGATACTCAGAGCCGCGGGATGCGTAGTACAGCGACGCGGCTACAGCGATGTTTAATGTTGTTCTGGTTCGGCCAGAGATTCCACCAAACACAGGCAACATCGGCCGGCTTTGTCTGGCGACGCAATCCACGCTGCATTTGATTTGTCCGCTTGGCTTTTCACTTGATGATCGGCAGTTGAAAAGGTCCGGTCTGGACTACTGGAACGAAGTAAGTTTGAGATTGTGGGATTCCTTCGAGGCCCTGCAAGAGTCGCAGCTGCCGGATGCGAATTATTTTTTTCTAACCACGAAGAGCAAGCGCCCTTATTACGAAGCGAGATTTCGGCGCGACGATTTTCTCGTGTTTGGTCCTGAAACAAAAGGCCTTCCGGAGAGCTTGCTTGCAGCCAATAACGATCGCTGCATTTGCATTCCAATGCATGGAACCCGGAGTCTGAATCTCGCTACTGCTGTTGGAATTGTGTTGTTCGAAGCCATTCGCCAACAGCATGCCTGACCAGAAACATCGCAACCTGCGCGACACCCTGGGAGTTTAATCCGTAAAGGAAAGATAGAAGGAATATCATGAAACGTATTGTGTTTTTGACATGTATCGGGAGCCTTGCGCTAGCGCTGACGGCGTGGGGAGCTCCAAGAGGCAAAGCAGGACACGCGTCAGCGAAAGGTGGGGGTGCGCGTAGCGCGCACGTCGTTTCGCAGAAAAGCGGCGGAGGCCATTCGTTCGCTCGAGTGAATCGTACTTCGCGGAGTAGCCACGTGAGTGCATCGAGAGCTCGAACCCACGCCGCCGAGCGCAGGACGGTGAGTGGCAGCAGAGCGGCACTTGGGCATCAGAGAAATGTTTCTCGGGCAACTTCGCGAACCGCCCGAGCCGAGGCGGCGAGAACGCGCAATTCGCGAGTTGCGAGTCGTCAGGCCAGAACTGCAGAGCGGAACAGGACAGCGCTAAATCGTGAGAGAAATATCGAACGCGCGAACGTTCAGCGAAGCAATCGTGTGCAAGCGGCACAAGCGCGGAACGCGCCGGTAGCACAGGCAACTAGGAACGCCGCTCGCAGAAATCTGGCGGTGAATCGACAGAGAAATCTCACTCTGGCTCGTAACGTGTTGCATAATCGGGCAGGAAATGTCCGTATCACGAACAACTGGCGAGGAGCTCGCTTCAACGATTGGAGATACGCGACATTTCGCAATTACAACCGGACTTGGCATGATCGCGGGTGGTGGAGAGACCACAATTCACACATCGTGTTTGTGCTGGGAGGGTGGTGGTATTGGAATACTGGTTATTGGTATCCAGCCTGGGGATATGACCCATACGGTTGGTATCCGTATGACGGACCTATTTACACCGGCTATGCGAATGTGACGCCCGACCAAGTCCTTGTAAACGTCCAAGTCGCATTGCGAGACCAAGGCTATTACGCCGGTTCGGTCGACGGCGACTTGGGGCCGCAAACGCGTGCCGCATTAGCAGCGTTTCAGTCCGACAATGGGCTAGCGGTTACCTCGGCGGTTGATCAACCAACCTTGCAAGCGTTGGGCGTGGCATAAACAACAACAACTCAATATTCAAAGGCCGCATCGTGAACTGGCTGTGCGGCCTTTCTTTTTGGATGTCGACTAACAACATCAAGAACTCGCTCGAAGTGGCAAAGAGACATCCAGAAAATAACGCTGTGACGTTGAATAAGTGAGACCCTTGGCAATGTCTAACAGGGTTAGAAAGAGGAAGCTTATGAGAACAGTCTTAGTTTTGATTTGCAGTATTGGCATCGCATTAGTCGCGAGCGGTGCGCAGGAAAAAAAGAAGGAAGAAAAACCAGCACCGAAAAAACCGGCTCACGCAACACAGGTCGCCAAGCCAAAAAGCGGTGCCTCTCAAGCAGGTGGATCTCATCACCAAACCAATGCCTCACAGAGAAGTGCTGAGGCATCGAAAGGTAAAGCAAAGCGTTTGGACCAAACAAATGCTGCGGCGAGACAATCGGTAAGCAAAGGATCGCAAAAGGCAAAAGAAAAGAAAGGCACGCAGTCGCCTTCTGCTATAGCTACTCAGAGCGCGGCTGGCAGACAGGCAGCAAACCGGACAAAACAAGGCAAAACTAACGTTGCCCAGGCAAAATCGAAGCCGATTAAGCCGCAGCACTTTAATGTTCCAAAACAGCCAAATACCGCGAAGGCCCCGCCTGTGAGGTTCCAGCAGGGCAAACGCATTGAAGGAAGCCAAAACTGGCAGGGTCAAAAATATGCTGCTTTCCGCAACTACAAATCAGAGTGGCACGATCGGAACTGGTGGCACAGCCATCACAATCGTATCGTATTTGTATTCGGCGCTCCGTATTTTTGGAACGCGGGTTACTGGTATCCAGCATGGGGTTACTCTCCCAACGCCTATTACGCCTGGGACGGTCCCATTTACGCTTATAATAATCTGCCTCCCGACCAGGTGATTGCCAACGTGCAGGCTTCGCTTCAACAGCAAGGTTATTATCACGGAGACGTCGATGGCCTTATTGGACCGCTGACGCGTGCGGCAATCGCAGACTACCAGCGCGATCACAGTCTTTACATAACATCCGCAATCGATCAGCCAACACTGCGATCGCTTGGGATGGCATAAGAAACTTTGATCGAGAAGCCGCCGCCGATTTTTTCTCGTGGCGGCTTTTTGTAACATTCGCTTCGAAGTCGACTTGAGCACATCACTTGCCAAAACTGTCCTCGAATAAGTATACGCGACGAAACGTCTAGCAATTCATCAAGAAAAACCTATGAGAACATTCCTAATTTTACTTTGCAGTTTTGCACTCGCGTGTTCCGCGGGCGCTGCGCAAAATGACAATAAATCGAAGAAGCAAGGGCAGAAGAATAAGCAGGCTCAGTCGGCACAGTATGCACGACCTGCAGGCGGGTCTAAGAAGGCAACGCCGAAGCGTTATCAGCCATCCTCAGCGGCAACGTCGTATCAGAAGGCAAAGGGGCGGCAGGGCGTCAATAACCGGGTCTATCAGTCGAGATCGAATGTAAAACCCGCGAAAAAGAGTTCTCAGCAAGTTGCCGCACAGAATGGGCAAGCCACGCGATATGCGAGCAAGAAGACGAACCAAGCGCGGCGAGGCGTCAATAACCAGACTTATCAATCGCGCTCGAACGTAAAAACGTCGAAGAAGACTTCGCAACAAATCGCCGCACAAAACGCGCAGACCAGACGATACGCAACCTCTGCGACCTATAACAAGAAGACGAAGCAATGGAAAGGCAACACAGCTTCACCCGTCGCATTCCAAGCGAATAAGAAATACAAGGCGCAGCGTTTCAATTTGGCGTCTAACACGCGTCCGACAAAATTCGCCTCTGTGACGTTTCAGCAAAACCGGCGAATTCGGGGAAGCCAGTACTGGCAGGGTAGAAATTATTGGGCGTTCCGAGATTACCGGCCGGTGTGGCATGACAGGAGTTGGTGGCACAATCATTACAACCGCATCGTTTTCGTATATGGCGGTTGGTATTATTGGAATGCGGGTTGGTGGTATCCGGCATGGGGTTACGCTCCCAATTCGTACTACGCTTATGATGGTCCGATCTACGCTTATAACAGCTTGCCACCCGATCAAGTCGTCGCCAACGTCCAGGCGGCGCTGCAAGCGGACGGCTATTATCAAGGGGATGTGGACGGGTTGCTCGGGCCGCTTACGCGGGAGGCAATCGCGGGTTACCAGCGCGATCACGGACTTTATGAAACGGCTGCAATTGATCAGCCAACGTTAGAGTCGCTGGGAATGTCCTAGCAAACCTCTTAACCAAGAAGCCGCCGTGGAGTAATTTCAGCGGCGGCTTTTTGCGTACATACGAGCGACACGCTCTTGTCTTAGTATCGTGTATGCTGCAGATAAGAGGACAAATCTTCCTCGATGGAAACCACAACTCCGCAACTAATGGCGCGTGATCTTTTCCAATCATTTCGCATGGGCTCCCGCCGAATCGAGGTCTTGCGTGGTATTTCGATGGAGATCGCGCGCAACGAAGCAGTCTTTCTCTCCGGCGCTTCAGGTGCAGGTAAGACAACGCTTCTCTACACCCTCGCCGGTTTGGAGCGGCCCGAGTCCGGGACGGTCGAATTTGAAGGGCGGAACCTTTACAACGGCACGTCTGCCTCACAAGCGCGTTTTCGCAACCAGAAAATGGGTTTCATATTCCAGGGGTATTTTTTGTTGCCGGAGCTGACTGCACTGGAAAATGTCTCACTGCCGGGAATGATTGGTGGAAAATCTACACGGGAACGCGCCGAAGAAAGCTTGACGGCCGTTGGTTTGGCCGGCCGCATGCATCATCTGCCAGCAGAACTTTCAGGAGGCGAACAACAGCGCGTGGCGATTGCGCGGGCGTTAACGAATAATCCCGAAATCATTTTCGCCGATGAGCCGACTGGAAATCTCGACTCGAAGACTGGCGATGCGATCATCGATCTTCTGTTGAATCTCGCGCGCGAGCGGGAAAAAACGTTGCTCGTTGTAACGCACGATATGCGGCTGGCCTCGCGGGGCGACCGTCAACTGCACATCAAGGACGGCGTCTTGCAGTAGAGAAGAGGTGAAGAGTTAAAAGAATCACAACGTGACAACGGATTGGCGCTTCAATGCACCAACGTTTCAACCATGAAGCGCTTTTGATTTTGCAGCTTGAATTGCTTGCTTAAGCATTGGAGATTTTCTTGCACTATGAAAACCACTGATGCGACGGTGTTAGACGAACCGAAAATTCACGAGCCTGGTGCCGAGGCAGCAATCGAACCGGCAGTCGAAAGTCGACCGCGTCGGACAACCGGCGTCAAGGATGCAAAGATTTATATTGACGGAAAATTCTATTCTGAAGCTAACGCGAAGATTTCCGTGTTCGATCATGGTCTGCTTTACGGCGACGGAATCTTCGAAGGAATTCGTTTTTACAACGGGCGCGTCTTCCGACTTGAAGAACACCTTCTCCGGCTGTGGGATTCAGCGCGTTCGATCTGCCTGGAAATTCCGATGACAATGCGAGACATGACCGAGGCGGTGCTGGAGACAATCCGGCAAAATCACTTGCGCGACGGTTACATCCGGCTGGTGGTGACACGCGGGATCGGCAATTTGGGTCTGAACCCGACGCAATGTAAGTCTCCAAGCGTCATCATCATTGCGACGACGATCGCGCTTTATCATGAGGATTTTTATCAAAAAGGCCTGACCATCGTGACCTGTGCAACGCGGCGGAGCAGTCCGGCGGCTCTAAATCCGGCGGTCAAATCGTTGAATTATTTAAACAACGTGATGGCGCGGATTGAAGCAAATTTGGCGGAGGCAGATGAAGCGCTGATGTTGAATGACGCGGGGAACGTTGCCGAATGCACCGCTGATAATGTTTTCATCGTCAAACACGGGCAAATCTTCACGCCCCCCGTCGCGGCGGGTGCGCTGCGAGGGATTACACGCTCGGTTGTGTTTGAAATCGCCGCCGGACTAGGCGTCAAAGTTCGAGAAACTGACATCACGCGTCATGATGTTTTTGTTGCTGACGAATGTTTCCTCACCGGCACTGCCGCAGAGATTGTCCCGGTCGTCAAAGCGGATGGACGATCGATCGGCAGCGGAAAGCCCGGGCCCATCACCGCGCGGATCATCGCGCGATTTCGTCAGGTGACGCGCGAAACCGGTACACCAATTTTCTCCTAAAAATTGAGCAAAGCCGGCTCTGACGCAGAAACGTCGTGGAAATATTGGGGTTGAATGTTCCCAGGACACTAAGGTCTAATTAGAAGAGATGTTGTGTGACGTTTGCAAATGCAATGACGCGACGGTCTTCCTGACGCAGATTCTGGAAGGCAAAATGCAGAAGGT
>Ga0066388_100003579_pt1 | contig 10134 bp, 6 predicted proteins | sample PanSoiMetaGPlot6_FD_64539 | JGI IMG/M metagenome (GOLD analysis project Ga0066388, IMG submission 64539) | Tropical forest soil microbial communities from Panama analyzed to predict greenhouse gas emissions - Panama Soil - Plot 6 (Hybrid Assembly) | ecosystem: Environmental > Terrestrial > Soil... | reverse complement strand
TCGGCCCGCCGCGTTGAATGTTGCAAATGATCAACGGAATCTCGGCCATCGACGCCCAACCGATCGCTTCCGCCTTGAGCGAAATTCCGGGACCGGCGCTGCCGGTGCAGGCGAGCCAGCCGGAATAGGAACAGCCAAGCGCGATTGAAACCGACGCGAGCTCGTCCTCGGCTTGAACGAAAATTCCGCCGTACTTCGGAAGTTCGCGCCGCAAAACTTCCATGACCGTGGACCAAGGCGTGATCGGATAACCGGCGCCGAAACGGACGCCACCAGCGATAAGTCCGTACGCGAGCGCGGTATTGCCATCCATGGTGATCTGGTCGCGCGCGCCCGGTTTCTTTTCAGGCTTCTCAAACTGGTAAAGATGTTTGAGCAAATTTCCGACGGGATAAGCGTAGCCGGCCTGGAACGCCATCATCGCGGTGTTGACCACGCTCTGATCTTTGCCGCCAAATTTCTCGGTGATGATTCTCTTCAGCTTTTCAACGTCGAGCTGGAAAATTCTCGAAATGAGGCCGAGGACAAAAATGTTTTTACCCTTGTCCTTGGCCGTGCCACCGAGCGCTTCGACCGTGAGTCCCGTAATCGGGACCCCAACATAGAAATAACGTTTGTCGTCGACGTTCGGCTCGACGTTGTCGGAATCGTAAAGCAATACGCCGCCTTCGCGGAGAAATCCAATGTGGTCCTGATAACTGTGTTGATAAAACGCGACCAGAAAATCGGCTTCGTCGCCGGCGGAAAGGACTTCGCCCGAACCGATGCGGACTTGGAAGATCGACGGACCGCCGGAAATCGTGGCGGGAATGGTCATGTAAGTCATGACGTCCTGCGCGCTGCGACCCGCCAGTCGGGCGAGAAACGCGCCCGCGGTTTGAATTCCGTCCTGCGAATTACCGGCCAGGCGAATGACCGCGTCCTGAATATTTTCCGGGCGCAGATCGGCGCGGTCCGGAGGCGGCGCGCCGGCAATCGCGGCACGATCAGGTTTCTGAACTGCGGTTACATCAGGATTTACAGATTCGCCCATGGGTGATTATCAATTTTACGCAGTCAGAACAGTAACTCTCCAGACTCAACTCTCAAGTCAGAGCTCTGAGATCAGACGTCGGAAGTCAGACACATCTCAACATCTCAGCGGCCGAACCGCTCAACTTGCGGCTTTAGCCGCTCGGGAACCAGGCGTGCGCCTGCCAAAAGGCGAGCAATTCGGCGTTGTTGCCGCGAAAAATATTTCGTTCCGCTTTGCGCATATTCGCCACGCCAATCGGAAATGCGCTCCGCGGACGCAAAGCGCATTTGCCGTCGCCAGTGTATTGCCACAAATCCCAGCCGCCCCAGGGCGAAGTGTAGCGCGGTTGCGAGTGGTAATTGGCAATCCAGAGCCAGCAATTGGAAAGAACTGCCCGTTCAGCGGCGCTCGCCCCGCCGCCGTAGAGCATCGAGCGCAGCTGATTTTCGCTGCCGTAAAGCCCAGGATATTTTCCGGTCCGCTCCTTGATTCGCTGCACGAACGCGGCTGCCTGCGGTGTGCTCATCGATCCGCCGCGATAGTGCGTGTTCTGTTCGAAATCGAGTACGAGCAAAACGCCGGGGCGATTTTTTTCCTGCTCGTGCGGCGCGGTTGCGATCGGATGCGACGAACCGACCACGGCGAGAAAGTGATCGGCCTGCTGAACCGGATTCGTGCCGTCGCCGAAATGATATGCGCCCCACAGCAAGCCTGCCTGCATCGCCTGCAATTGCCGCTCGGCGTAACGCCAGTCGCGTTGCAATCGCGGAAAACTCGCTTCGTGAATGATGCCGACGACACCTTCATTTTTCATCGCTACAAAGTCCACTCGCATTAGGTCGTAATGCGACAGGTTCACAACGCTGTTGCCGGCGAAGCCGGTCAGCGGAAAAAGCGAAAGCGCGAGAACAAAGCGAAACTTCACCGGCGAAAAATAACGCGCCGATTTCATTCGGCAACAGCCGCGGAAACAGAAGTCAGAGGTCAGATATTCAAGCGGCTCAACGCCTCAACTTGTAAACGACTCAGCCGCTGGTTTTTTGCGGTTCGGCTTTCTTGTCGTCCGCGCTCGGAGCGCGATCAAGGCCGCGGCGTTTCAGAAGCGGTTCGAGATAAGGATCGCGCCCGGTGAAATTTTTGAAGAGGCTGAGTGCGTCGGCTGAACCGCCGCGGGATAATAATTTCTCGCGGAAGAGATCGCCGTTCTCGCGTGTTAATCCGCCGTGTTGTTTGAAAAATTCAACAGTGTCGGCGTCGAGCACTTCGCTCCAGATATAAGAATAGTAACCGGCCGAATAGCCGCCGGCGAATGCGTGGGAAAAATAAGAGCTGCGATATCGCGGCGGGACCGGCGGATAATCAACGCCGGCCTTCTGCAATGCCTGCTTTTCAAACGCAATCGCATCGGTCGGAATTTGTGAGGGATCGAGTTGATGCCAGGCCTGATCGAGAAGCGTGGCCGCGAGATACTCGGTCGTTTTGTATCCCTGGTTAAATTTTTCCGCGGCCTCGACTTTATCGAGCAAAGCCTGCGGCATCGGCTGGCCGGTCTTGTAATGCTTGGCGTAGTTTTTCAAAACCTCCGGCCACGTCGCCCACATCTCGTTCACTTGCGACGGATACTCGACGAAATCGCGAGGCACGCTGGTTGCCGCGAAGCGCGGATATTTCACGTTGGAAAACATTCCATGAAGCGCGTGACCGAATTCGTGAAACGCAGTGCGGACTTCATCATGGGTGAGCAATGTTGGCTCGCCGGGCGGCGGTTTTGGAATGTTGAGATGGTTGGCGACAACCGGTTTCGTGCCGAGCAAGAAGTTTTGCGTAACATACGAGTTCATCCAGGCGCCGCCGCGCTTTGACGGGCGCGCATAATAATCGCCAATGAAAATGGCGAGCTGTTTGCCGTCGCGATCGAACACATCAAAGACGCGGACATCCGGCTGATAGACTGGAAGATCGTGGCGCTCCTTGAAACTCAGGCCGTATTCCTTGTTCGCGGCATAAAAGACGCCATCGAGAAGCACATGATTCAATTCGTAGTACGGTCGCAACTGGGATTCATCGAAGTCGTATTTCGCTTTGCGCACTTTCTCGGAATAAAAATCCCAATCCGCCGCGCCGATCTGGAAGCCGGCTTTTTCTTGATCGACAATCTTCTGCTGTTCGGCAGCTTCGCGTTTAGCATTGCCGACCGCGGCCGGTGCGAGATCGGACAGAAGTTTGTTCACAGTCGGGACATTGTGCGCGGTCTGATCTTCAAGTTGATACGCGGCCCAATTTTCGTAACCGAGCAGCTTCGCTTTTTCCGCGCGGAGCTGCGCTGTCTGCATCACGACCTGCTTGGTATCGAACTCGCCGCCGTGACTGTTGCGTCCAAGCGACGTTTGCATAATCCGCTCTCGGAGTTGTCGATTTTCCAATGAGCCGAGCAAAGGTTGCCCGGTCGTGTTTTGCATTTGGATGACGAACCTGCCGTCCTTGTGCTCGGCTTTCGCCGCGTTGGTTACGGTTGCCATTTGGCTATCCGACAAACCGGCGAGATCTTCCTTTTTATCGACCACCACCGAGGAGGCGTTCTTTTCTTTCAGAACATCTTGCTCGAACTGGGTCTGCAATGTGGCGAGCTCGGCGTTGATCTTTTTCAACTTCTCCTTGTCCGGATCGGAAAGCTTCGCGCCCGCGCGGACGAAATCTTTGTAATAGCGCTCGAGCAGATAGGCCGATTCCCGATCGAGCCCGAGCGAATCGCGTTTGTCGTACAGCGCTTGGACGCGCGCGAAAAGTTTCCCGTTGAGATGGATCGCGTCGCGATGCGCGGAAAGTTTGGGCGCCAGGTCCTTGTCAATCTTCTGCAGCTCCGGGTTGGTGTTGCAGGCATTGAGATTCGAAAAGATGCGGTCGGCGCGATCCAGCAGGCGCCCGGTCTTTTCGAGCGCGACGATGGTGTTGTCGAAGGTTGGCTGCTCGGAACTGTTGGCGATTGGGTCGATCTCTTTCAATTGCTCGCGCATGCCGGCTTCGATCGCCGGTTGGAAATCCTCGTTCTTGATCTTATCGAACGGCGGGAAGTGGTACGGCAGCGCGCTTTCCTTGAGAAGTGGGTTGTCGGTCGGGTCGGCAGCGGACACGGCGGTGATTTGCGCGCTCAGGAGAAAAACGCAAGGGATGAAGAAAAAACGAAGAGACATAGGAGCTAACTTTTGCGCACGTAACGGCTCGAGCGCAAGTTCAGAGGAGCACCCCCGCTTCGGGTGTTCTTTTTGCCGCCTCGCCAAAAACCTCACGAAAAGTTTGCGATGGCGAGGCCGCATCGCCAGCACGCGAGCCCGCGTGCGCTCCCCGGAAAAGGGTCTGCTTGAAAATTATCGCTGCCTGCATGATGTCGATCTCCCGCATGTCGATCGTACGGTTGAGCGCTTGGTTATTGTTGCTTCTGGCATTTGCTTTTGCTGCCGCCACTGCTGCTGTTACAGAAACATCAACACAATTCGACGCCAAGGCCGCAGAACGCTTCGCCAAACTCGCGCTCGCGTGCGTGCACAAGGAGTATCCGAATAAGATCGCGCACGTACTGAACAGCGACGCGGACGTCGCGCCGCCACGAAAATTGACGCCGGCGTTTTGCGGTTGTTACGACTGGCACTCATCAGTGCACGGGCATTGGTTACTCGTTCGCCTTCTCCGGACCTTTCCGGATGCGCCGTTTGCCAAAGACGCGCGGGACGCGCTGAAACAAAGTTTGACCGCGGAAAATCTGAAACAAGAGGCCGCGTATGTTAAAGGCGAAGGCCGGTCCAGCTTTGAGCGGCCGTATGGATTATCCTGGTTACTTCAACTGTGCGCCGAGCTTCGCGAATGGGACGATCCGGACGCGAAAGAGTGGGCTGCGAACCTGAAACCGCTCGAAGAAGCGGCGGTCCAACGATTGACGACATGGTTGCCGAAGTTGTCGCATCCGGTCCGCATCGGCGAGCACGATCAAACGGCCTTCGGCCTCGGGCTGATGTTCGATTATGCGCGGACGGTGAAGAATGACGCTTTCGCTAGATTGGTTCGCGATTCGGCCAAGAAATTTTTTCTGGCGGACAAGAATTGCCCGCTCAATTACGAACCGTCGGGTGAAGATTTTCTTTCGCAGTGTCTTGGCGAGGCAGATGTGATGCGGCGCGTACTTCCGCAAAAGGAATTCGCGAATTGGTTGAAACAATTTATGCCGCAAATTCCAGTTGGCCGGGAGGAAAACGAGAATGCTGATTGGTTGAAGGTTGTCGTCTCACCCGACCCGAGCGATCCGAAACTGGCGCATCTCGACGGATTAAATTTAAGCCGGGCGTGGATGTTGGAGGGAATTCTCGCGGCGTTGCCGGAAGACGATCCGCGGCGACCGGCATTGCAAGCGGCAGCGGACGCGCATCGGCGCGCCGGATTAGCGGCCGTGACCGGCGAACATTATGAAGGTGGACATTGGCTGGGAAGTTTCGCGGTTTATTTAACGACTGAGCGTGGGATCGAGCGCGAGGGACAGAATCAATAAGGCGCAGTCGGCAGAAATGTGACCTTGTTTGTTACCTCATTCGCAAATTTTGGGTACATCCAAGCGCGACGCTAACAGCGTTTCCTTTAGACGTCTCGAGCCAATGAAGCTGCCAGATTTGGTCGAACAGAAACTGCGCGATCCGGAAGCAATCGTTCTTCCGTGGACCGCTCCGGTGCGTCGAGGCAAAATGCTTATTCATTACCATTGTGAAGGCAAACTAATCGGGCACCTTCCAGTACCGCGCGGAAGCGTTCGCTGACTGGCTACGCTCAATGGCGGAGAATGTCAGCGTTGCAGCCGCTGAGACGAAGAAGAAGTGCGAATAAGCGTTCCGCCCGATGCAAACCTAACGCAGGAGTTCTGCGTGCAGATCGTTGATCAAGTTTTCGATCTTCCGGAGATCCTTGCGTCGTCCTTTTTCCGGTTTCAACCTGCGCTCGCGCAGCAACACGATGACTTTCTCAATCTGATCTACGCGGTCGCGCGGAAATGTTTTCAGTGCTCTCAGCGCTGAGATCTGGCTGGCTACTTCCGCGAGCTGAATTTCCAGCCGAGCTTCGTACGCGTGCAAGGCTTCTCGTAGTTCGCGCCGCAACGCCGAAAGCTGCGACGAGATGAGCTGGATTTGAAGTTTTTTGTGGAGCTCCTTCTTGGTTCCTTGCTTCATACCGCCGCGAGCATTCATGCGTCGGGACGATTACCAGAGAAGAGCTGGCGGCCACGATTTCTGATTGCCGACACTCAATAACGGATTTCGCAATGAACGATTAGTTAGAATCGCCGAGCAGACGGTAGCCGAAGCCGCGCACTGTCTCGACCGCGTTGGCGGCCTTGCCGAGTTTGTCGCGGAGGCGGCGAATGTGAGTGTCGACCGTTCGCGTATTGATGAAAGCTTCGTATCCCCACGCGCCGGAGAGCAACATTTCCCGTGAATGCACGCGCCCGGGTTTTTTCATGAGCAGGCTAAGTAACTTGAACTCGGCGGTCGTTAGCCGAATAGGTTTTCCGGCAACGTCGACCCGGTGCCGAATGGGATCGAGCGTGATCAAGCCGCAGACCAATTTCTCATCTTCCATTTCGGCGGAGCGTCGTCGCTCAATCGCTTTAATTCGTAAGACGACTTCGCGCGGACTGAACGGTTTCGTCACATAATCATCCGCGCCCAGCTCGAGACCAGCCAATCGATCAGCTTCCGCAGCTTTTGCCGAGAGAATGATGATTGGAATTTCTCGCGTCACTCGATCGCTCTTCAGGATTTTGCAAACTTCCAGCCCAGACATTTTTGGAAGCATCAGATCGAGGATGATCAGCCAGGGCAATTCGGAACGTGCCTTCTCCAATCCGGACAATCCATCGTTCGCGGTCGAGATGGTGTAGCTGGTGTCTTTCAACAGCCGAACTGCGAGCAAATCGATCACATCTTGTTCGTCTTCTACGATCAGGACAGTCTTGCTTCGATTGGTCTGCATGTGCCGACGCGTGAAGGATTCGCTAGCTTGACCGCGACTGACGAAGGAGGCGGTGTCGGGAGTTTGTTGAATCATAGGAGCCATAATCAGGCGCTTTCATAGAAAACGCCGCGCATACTAGGCGCAGGAAAATGTCTTTTGTATGACCGTTGCGTTAAAATTGCGTTACATCTTTCGACCGCTAATTCGTCAGAAAACGGAGGCCTTCACGGCATTCTTATCGCTGTCACGGGTCTGCAACATTTGGTCGCAGAAATGTAACGACACCCGTCTTGAGAGCGGTTTGCGCGACCGCATAATCAAGCCGTGCGATCCGCGAAAAATCGCGTTTTCTTTCTATTCGAGCGCGATGAAAGCGCTGTCGGGCGGTTTGTCGCTTGGGCGTCGATCTTGTTCTGCACGGCGAACTGCGCTCTTGCGATCGAGTCGGTCCCGCAAACCGGGCCGCTTTTTATCAGGCAATACCGCGTTCTCGGCGCGCATCATTTGACCAAAATTGAGATCGAGACCGCGGTCTATCCGTTTCTCGGCCCCGGCCGCGGACCGCAGGATGTCGAACAAGCGCGGGCCGCGCTCGAAAAAGCGTATCAGGCCAAAGGGTTTCAAACGGTTTCGGTTCAGGTGCCGCAACAAACCGGCGCGGGCGGAGTTGTCGTCCTCAACGTCCAAGAAAGTACGGTCGGCCGACTGCGTGTTCGAAATTCCCGCTATTTTCTGCCATCGACGATCAAAAAGAACGCACCGTCCCTGGCGGAAGGAAGTGTTCCGAATTTTAGTGACGTCACTCACGACATCATATCGTTGAATCAATGGCCGGATCGACGGATCACGCCGTCGCTTAAGGCGGGCGTTGTTCCCGGAACGGTCGATGTCGATCTTACCGTGCAGGACACGTTTCCGCTGCACGGCGACGTTGAGTTAAACAATCGCTATAGCGCGGACACAGATCCGCTGCGTCTGAATGCGGCGCTCAGTTACAACAATCTCTGGCAGCTCGGCCACTCGATTGGCGGCAGCATGCAGATTTCACCGGAGGATTTGAGCCAGGTTCTGGTTTACTCGGCCTACTATGTCCTTCGATTCGCCGACCCAAGCTGGCTCACGTTTATCGCGCAAGGCATCAAACAGGATTCCGATGTTTCGACGCTCGGCAGCATCGACGTTGCCGGCAAAGGCGAAGTGATCGGCGGCCGCGCGATCATCACTTTTCCAGCCCTCACGAATTTTTTTCACTCGCTCACCCTCGGGCTCGATTACAAACATTTCGACCAAAACGTGACCATCGCCGGCGTTATGGTGCCGACGCCGATTTATTATTATCCGTTCAGCGCAAATTACACGCTGACCTACGCGCCGAAAGGCTCGATCACAAACGCCGATTTCGGCGTGACGTTTAACGTTCGTGGCATGGGGAGCACCCCGCGCCACTTCGATCTCAATCGCTTCGATGCCGACGCGAACTTCATTTATTTGCGCAGCGACATTTCGCATCAACATGATTTGCCGTACGGCTTTCAAGGTTTTGCGAAATTACAGGGACAGGTCTCCGATCAACCGCTGGTCAATACCGAACAGTTCGCCGGCGGCGGATTGCCGACCGTCCGTGGTTATCTCGAAGCCGAAGTACTTGGTGACAACGCGTTCGCCGGCTCGCTCGAATTGCGCAGCCCGAATTTCCTGAGTTCGTTAGGTGCGGAACAGAACGAAGGCCGCATCTATGTTTTTGTTGATGGCGCGTATCTCGAGTTGATCGATCCGCTGCCAGAACAAGACTCCAGGTTCGCACTCGCCGCCGCTGGCGTCGGCGCCCACGTTCGACTGCGCAGTCATTGGAACGGCTCGATCGACGCGGCCGTTCCCTTCATCAGCCAAATTCAAACCACCGCACTCGACTGGCGCCTGACCTTTCGGGTCTGGGCCGATTTTTAAAGCAAAAAAACCGGCAGCATGAAAACAAATCTCACTAGATCGACCTCACTGCTGATCGGACTCCTGTTTGTGTTCTGCGCAAACACCGCTCACGCGTGGTGGAACAAAGAGTGGACCATTCGCAAAAAGATCGACATCGACACTTCAACGGCCGGCGCGCCCATCGCGGATCCGATCGGAACCACCGCGATCCTGGTTCGCCTGCACGATGGAAATTTCAAGTTCACCGAAGCGAAGGAAGACGGCAGCGATATTCGCTTCGTCGCCGGCGATGACAAAACGTCGCTGACCTATCACATCGAAAAATACGACGCGCTCCTGAACGAAGCGTTTGTGTGGGTGAAAATTCCCGATCTCAAGCCGGGCGCGAAGACGACGTTTTGGTTGTATTACGGCAACACCGGTTCGAAAGCGACGCGCGTCGATGATCCGAAAGGGACCTACGACGTCAACACCGTCCTCGTTTATCACTTCGCCGAGAACAACGCGCCAGCACACGATTCAACGACTTACAATAACAACGCGCAAGCTGCGGCTGTTCCCGTTCTTGGCTCCCTAATCGGACCCGGCGTTCGATTCGACGGCACGAATTCGGTCAAAATCGCGAATTCAGAGTCGCTCGCCTGGACCGACAACTCGACAATGACCTGGTCGGCGTGGATTAAACCGACCGTGAATCAGCCGAACGCGATCATCTTCAAGCGCGAAGGTTTCAGCATCGGTGCAGACAACGGGAAGTCGTTTGTGGATGTGAATGGCACACGCGGCGCCGCGGCCCAGGCCATGCCGCCAAATTCCTGGCACCACCTCGCGGTTACGGCTGCCGGATCCGCCATCACTCTATATATAGATGGGCAAAGCGCCGCCACTCTGAGCGCTTCTCTACCCGTTTCGACCGCGGCGCTGTCGGTGGGGGATACTTTTACTGGCGAGTTGGACGAGCTGGAGATTTCCAAGGTCGCGCGCCCTGCCGGATTCCTAAAGATCGCGGCGATGAGCCAGGGGCCGGACAAAGCGGCAAAGTTAATGACGTTCGCGAGCGACGAAGTAAAGACGAGTTGGTTCAGCGGCGGCTATGTCGGCATCATTTTGAGTTCGCTCACTGTCGACGGATGGCTCGTCATCTGCATTCTCGTTGTCATGTCCGCCATCAGCTGGGTCGTGATGGTGAACAAGGCGAA
>Ga0066388_100003578_pt1 | contig 10136 bp, 9 predicted proteins | sample PanSoiMetaGPlot6_FD_64539 | JGI IMG/M metagenome (GOLD analysis project Ga0066388, IMG submission 64539) | Tropical forest soil microbial communities from Panama analyzed to predict greenhouse gas emissions - Panama Soil - Plot 6 (Hybrid Assembly) | ecosystem: Environmental > Terrestrial > Soil... | reverse complement strand
CTGGGCCAAACCCATGGAATGCTTGGACGCTGGAGTGGCTCGCGGATTCACCGCCGATAGCGGAGAATTTCGAGCGCGTGCCTGTTGTACGCAGCAGACGCCCCTTGTGGGATCTGCAATTTGGTAGTGGCGGCGATGGAGATGGACATGCATAGTCAAGCAAGCGCTCAACCATATCAAGAGATACCGGTGCATCCACTCGATGCCAACCTTAAGGTCAACCGAAACATCCTCGGTATGTTGCTCTTTATCGGTTCAGAGTCGGTGTTCTTCTTATTGCTGATTCTTGCTTATGTCAATTTCCACAATCAATATGGCATAGGTGCAATGGCTGCGTGGCACCTGGATGTCGTCAAGACCGGCATGTTTTCAATCGCTCTCTTTTCCAGCAGTTTTACCATGTGGCTCGCGGAAAAAGCACATGCCAAACGAAGCGGTTTCGCGATCTTGTGGATGCTGGCGACGATTGGGCTCGGTGCAACATTCATTACCGGACAAGGGAGTGAATACATAGGGTTGATTCGAGAAAATCTGACAATCAGCCGTGACATGTTCGGCAGCACTTTCTTCACGCTTACAGGCTTCCACGGCTTGCACGTGATTATCGGACTGATACTGTTAGCGGTGGCGCTCTGGGTCATGATGCGCGGCAAAGAGCATGAGATAACGGAAGCTGGATTGACCTCCGTCTCTTTGTATTGGCACTTCGTTGACCTGGTTTGGGTGGCGGTCTTCTCAGTTGTCTACCTGTGGGGATTCGTGAAATGACACCTGAACTGTGGCAACTTCTTCAATCTCACTGGGAGCCAGTCCCATCGATTGCTATCGGTTTGATCGCACTGCTTATCGGCTATCTCTGGGGTACGAAATTCAAATTTACCTGGAAGACAGTCATCTTCATCTTCGGTATCGCAATACTGTGGATCGGTTTGATGTCACCGCTTGACGAGCTTGGTGACGAGTATCTGTTCAGCGCACACATGCTGCAACACATGATGCTGGAATTTATCGGTCCCGCTATGCTGGTCGCGGCTCTGCCTGCAGAAATGGTGCAGAGCTGGATGAAAATCGGTGGGATAAAGCTGGCAGAGCGGATCTTGGGCAATCCGATTTTCGCCTTGATTGTGGCGACCATAGTTATGCTGGTCTGGCATGTCCCGCCAATTTACGACCTGACATTGGAAAACGAGACTGTTCATATTATTGAGCACATAACTTTCATGGTCTCCGGCACCATGCTCTGGTGGCCTGTGTTCAAGCCGATTCCCGAAGGACGACTGAAGCCGTTGGCGGCAGTCGTGTATTTGGCAGTCGCGGGATTTGTGGCTTCAATTCTCGGCATGATTCTGACGATGGCTGATGCCCCGTTTTATGCCGCTTACGCCAATCCGCACGATCACCACAATTTGCTGCCACTGTTCCGCGAGCAGTGGGGGCTGACGCATCTGGAGGATCAAAAGCTTGGTGGTGCCATCATGTGGGTAATCTGTACGCTCAATTTTTTCTGGGCCTTGATGGCTGTCATGATCGAATGGTTGAAAGAACAGGAGGGCACTGATGTCAGAACAGCATAAGTCTGAAGATGCTCAGGCGGCTGAACCGAAAATGCCTTCACACGAAACTGAATGGATTCCAGGCGAGCAGCTGGAATTAATCCGGATACCGCCCCCGTCGATCTGGCCGATAACATTGGCACTGGGCACTACCGGTATCGCATTTGGTGTCGTTACTCACTGGATATTGTCAGTGGCAGGTTTATTCCTTTTTTTGTTAGGCGCTAAAGGTTGGATTGAGGATTTGAGAAACGATGTGTTGCAGTGATCAACCGCCCAAAGAGGAACCGAAGGTCTCGATCGATTGGTCGAAGATTCTTGTTGACCGCGCCGAGTTTTTGAAGCTCGTCGCCCTTGGTTGTTCGGGTCTCATAGGATTGATCGTGGCGATTCCCGGTATCGGGTTTGCCTTCGGGTATTTCCTCGTGCCCAAACGGGAAGACTGGATCAAAGTCGGTCCCATCGAGCATTACGAGGTCGGTAATACGGTTGCCGTCAATTTCACCGACACAACCGGTACACCCTGGGACGGAGTTTGCGCGAAACGGGTAGCCTGGTTGCGGCGCATTGATCATTCGAACTTCCAGGCATTTGCGGTCAACTGCACGCACCTTGGATGCCCGGTGAGGTGGGAACCTGGTGCAGCTCTCTTTATGTGCCCATGTCACGGTGGCGTCTACTACAGTGATGGCACCGTAGCCGGCGGTCCACCGCCGCGGCCTCTGCATCAGTATCCGACCCGCGTTGCCAACGGTCAGGTCGAAATCAAAGTGGGTCCGGTGCTGACTGAAGGTTAGATGAACAATTAATGGCAAAGGTTATAGACAAAGCGCTGGAGTGGCTCCAGGACCGGACAGGCCTGGTGCAGCCGATCATCCATATGATGTTGCATCCGGTGCCAGGCAAGTCGACGTGGGCTTATGTTTTTGGTACTGCCATCATGACTTCGTTTGTGGTGCAACTCGCTAGTGGAGTTGCCTTAACAACGATGTACGTGCCGAGTGGTGGCGAGGCGTGGGAAAGCATCAAGTGGATGACCGAAAATGTACCGTTCGGAGCCTGGCTGCGTGCAACGCACTACTACGGCGCGTCCGCCATGATCATTTTCGTGGGTGCTCATGCTATTCGAACCTTTCTTTTTGGTTCCTTCAAATTTCCACGCGAGCTTAACTGGATAAGCGGCGTCTTTTTGCTGTTCCTGACTGTTGCCATTGCCTTCACCGGTCAGGTTTTGCGCTGGGACCAGACGGCGGTTTGGACAGTTGCCGTAGGTGCTGAACAAGCATTGCGCGCGCCAATAGTAGGAAAGACTCTTGTGAGAGTTTTGTGTTCAGGCGACAACGTCACTGGAGCATCGCTGAGCCATTTCTTCGCAATGCACGTTTTTATTTTTCCGTTGTTGCTGATTGCTCTTATCGCCTTCCATGTCTGGCTCGTTTTGCATCATGGCATTTCAGAACCGCCGACGCCAGGCAAACCGGTCAATAGGGAAACATACCGGGATGAGTATAAAGAGCTTCTGAAGCGAGAAGGGAAGCCGTTCTGGCCCGATGCGGCCTGGCGTGATGCTGTTTTCAGTACCATTGTCGTGCTGGGCATCTGTGCTTGCGCATTGCATTTCGGACCGCCGGCGATTGAAAATCCGCCTGACCCATCGCTCGTAAATGCCGAGCCGAAACCTGACTGGTACCTCACCTGGTACTTTGCCTTACTGGCGCTGGTCCCCGCCCAAATAGAAGACTGGTTCATTTTGATTTTTCCTGTATTTCTCGTCGTCGGTTTGCTGGCGCCGCCATTCCTCTCGAACACGGGTGAGCGCAGTGCCAGCCGACGCCCATGGGCGGTGGCGATCGTCGTCGTCGTCGTGGGATCGGTGTTGGCGCTCTGGCGAGAAGGTATCAACGAGTACTGGACGCCGCGATTTGAAGCAAAACCTGTTCCAAAGCAGGACATCGGCGCAACCGCCGGACCAGTAGCCGAAGGCGGAAAGGTATTCAACGATCGAGGATGCTTGTTCTGTCATTCAATCGACGGACATGGTGGCAGACGTGGTCCAGATCTGTCTGATGTAGGCGAGCGATTGACACACGATCAACTGACGATCAGGATTGTCAACGGTGGCGTAAACATGCCGGCCTACGCGGGCAACATTTCACCGAAGGAACTCGAGTCAGTGGTCAAATTCCTGGAATCACGGCGCCCGCACCAGACTGTTATCGAATCTTCCAACAACACGCAAGCTAAGTAAGAGCAGATCACGTTTTTCCATTGGGCGGTCAGCTAGGGCGTAAGTCTCTGATAGGAACCGTGTCCGACAGTAGCGGTAGTGAGGCAGGCTGCCATCTTGATTAGTTTGGCCGCGATACTCCTATCGGTCTTGTGATCGCTGTGACGGATTCGCGTGAGCAGGTCACTGCTTTGGAAGATGGTCACGATTGACACTTCACTGCGCTGCAGTTCCTCGCCACTGCTTGAATGGAAGCGGACCAAGCGGCGGCGACCGACCTGATCGACTTGACACGCCGCTGAAGCGGTCTTGCGATCGGTGGCAATCAGAATCTCTTCTCCGGCTCCAATCTCAATCAGTTGCTTGTCCAGGATAGCGCTCGCTCCATGGGCGCTGCTGCTGTAAAGACAGATAAGCTTGGTTGCCCCGCCCGCTGGCTTGATCAGGGTAACGGCTCCAGGCAGAATTTCTACCTGGTGACCCTGAGCGTTAACTTTGACATGCTCGGACGCCGAGATGAGAACTTCTCCGGTGTAGTGGGTGAGGATGCCCGGCTGGTTTTCGGCAATGTGGGCGGTTCCGCTGTGCTTGATAAGGGTGCGGCCCTGGGCAGTGTGATAAGTGATGATTTTGGTTGGAGTGGCAGGTCTGACAAAAGCGATCGGCACTAGAGTGCCTTCATCTGTGACATGATGCATGGCAGAGCTGTCCGTATCCGTCTCTGTGATCGAGCTGCCGCTGCCTGAGGCAGCCCGTTGATTCGATGAATCGAGCGACAGAGTATCTGGCATGATCAGGCGTGCAGCGTCGATTGCGGCAACGTTCGGCAGAAGATATATGTCTGCCGTATGCACGCTCTGAATGTTACCCGCGGTTGCAACCGCTGTGTCAACCTCAATAGACTGACCGAGATCCGGTGCTGGGGGAGCTGCAAGAGTAGAAGCGGTTCTAGATGGTAATGAGTGTGCTGCAATGGTTCCAGCAGCGGTCAGGGGAGGATCGGCAGTCACTTGGACCTCGCCATCCAGCCGGATTGCTGAAGCGGGTAGCCCCGCCGTATCAAACACTATGTTTCTTCCGAAAGCGTTCAATGTGTTTGTCGGTGACTGAGCAGTAATGCCATTTGCACCAAAGAACACATTGGCACCGCCACTGGTATTGATGCTTACGTTCGGTGGTATCGGACCCGCCATCTGCGCTGGCGTTGAGCCAAGAAATATTTGGACTTGACCCACTCCACTCCTTGTTGAAGCCGCGTGCAATATTGCACCTGTGCCAACTTCAATTGAGCCACCGCCGCCGGAATCACGGTTCTGGAGGGATATGTTTCCATCACTGGTACTGATCTGAGCGTTGTTTCCCACCAGGAGCAGTCCGGTTCCGGCGGTTAGGGCTAAACCCCCGGTCGCAGTGATCCGTGCACCATTCCCCACCCCGAGCGACCCCGCACTTTCAAAAGTCCCCGTGCCACTAATAGTCAGCACTGTACCATCGGAAATTGTTAGTGAATTGCCTTCTGCCATTGCCAGGAATGATGCCGTTCCGGAGGCTTGGAACGTTCCTGAGCCGGACAACGTCATGTCGCCATTGCTCCGGACGGTTGTCGAGGAAGCACCGCTGGTTTGCACTATTCCGTTGTTTATCAATGAACTATAGTTGACATTGATTGTGATACCTGAATCCGCAGCCAGCTTGACACCCGCATCAATGGTGATTGGAGAATCCCCAGTCGTCTGCTTTGTGCTACTGGTCGTCATAATGGCAGGTCCGCCTGTAAGGTACAGCGTTGCGGTGCCGGTCGCTGCAGATTTGGCAATGGTAAGCGGTAGATGAGGAACAGGCTCAAAGGGCCCTGGTGGAACAACAGTAGTTGGCGTAATAAGAATGGCGCCGCCGCGAGTAGACAATGTTGCGAAGGAGTCAACGGGCAGCGTGACGGAAACGGGAGACCCGGGCAAGCCGGTGAGGACGATGGCAGTCCCGGATGTTCTCGTGCTCACAACAGATGTATTTGGACCAAAGTGGATTGCCAAGGCTTGTAAAGCCACCTGCGCATAGGCCGGGGGAAGTTCATCACCGCCTGTAACCGTGATTGTCACACCAGCCGCTAAATTGACTGCGCCACCACTAGTGGAATTAATTGATGCGAGACCTGTTGGTGGCAGGTTAAACGTAATCGATTGGTTGATAACAAGATTAGTTGCACCAGCACCAACAACAATCAAGGGAGCAGCAGGCCCTCCCTTAAGCTTCGGATTGGCAATGCCAGTTGCACTAAGTACGCCGGAATTGCCATCAAGTGTTAGTGTTCCACCATTGCCAGTGATGTTGATCGTACGCCAGTTGTTCAAGCCGTCCGCGGCCGGTGCCGATGTCGTTATCTCCCCATTGTTGAACAGAGTATTGTCCTTAACAGCGACCACGATCGGCCCGCTCGCCGCCAACGTAACACCGCTGCCCACGGTGGTCGCCGCATCTGTGGTGCTCGTGACGAGAAGTCCGCCAGCTCGCAGAGTGGTCGGCGCCAGCCCCCGGTCCGAGAATGTCAGTGCCTGACCGGGAGCAGGAATAAACCTTATGCTGCCATCTGGACCGTCAAGAATCTTGGCAAGATCTTGGAAAAAACTGGGGGCTCTGAATCCGTTTGTCTGAATGGTTGCACAGGAGCCAGAGGGTAGTTCAACCATCAGCCCAGAACCGGCTGGAGAGTTGACCGTAACTATTGAGGAAGACCCGGTGACGCTCCACATGCTGGCGGTGCCAAGCTTAAGGTCGGCAGTGGTGATTGAGAAATTGCCCGAGGTCTGCACGTCCCCGACCGCTAGTGAACCGGCGGCGGCGGTCCCTGGATGCGCCTCCATGTTTATGTCGCCTTTGGTTATGAAACTGACAGTGGGCAGGTTCACGTTTCCGCCTGTGGCGCTGGCTCCGGTGATGTTATTGTTGGCATCGAAAGTTACTCCAGCCGCCAGAGTAATAGCGCCCCCCTGACCATTGGTATTTCTGGCATCGACAGTAGAGGATGCAGTGACACCCGAGGCGGTGATGTCGCCGCCTGCCAGAGCAACGAAGTCGCCGCCCTTTGTGAAATACGTGCCGTCCGTAAGAGGCAGATTTAGGTTGCCACCGGCGGTGAAGACCGGATCGCCGGTCAGGTTTACCTGAATCAGCTTAAGATCACCCTGCCGAACGCCAATCTCAGCAGTGCCACCGGATACGTACACGCTGCCATTAATACGATCTACTGCCACCTTTATCCGTCCCTGCGGACTAACAAAGGACACGTTGTTGGCAGAGATAATGCCGCCCACCACTGAGAGCTCGGCCTTAGATTCCGAGCTGGAGGCGAGAGTCTGGAAAGCCACCTCGTTCTGGGCGGTGATCATACCGAGTGAGTTCTGGACAGTGAGTGTAGTTCCTGTCAGGTTAGCAATCTGGATGTTTCCGGAAGGCGCTTGTATGGTTCCCGAGTTGGCAAGCCGTGGGGTGTTTACATTGATCGTGGCCAATTGAGAGACAATGAGGCCGGCATTGGCAATGTTGGGTGCTTGCAAATTCACAGCGTTGACCGCCTGCAGTACGGGATTGGCCCCGGTTGCCCCCCTGGGCAGGGCGTTGGTGATTGACCCGCCGGCCGTGACCGTCAGACTGCCGCCGCCAGCGAGTGTCCCGGCATTGACGATATTGTTGCTGGCCTGCATAGACAAGCTCAGACTGTTGGACAAGTTGCTCATGCCCGGCAGACCGGATTTGGGCAAAACAGACGTGAACACAGCCCCCTGCTGATTGACGATGTTGGCGGCGCTGATCGAGGCGGTGGTGACGGCAGGGCTGGACGAAACTGCATAAAAAGTACCCGCGTTGGTTAGATCTCCGGAGAGAATCAAAGTGCCAGTCCTGGCAAAATCATCAATCGCGGTAACCCCCCTGGGGACAACAAGGCTGGAGACATGCTGGGTCAGCTCTGTGGTGAGTTGGAATGAACCGCGGATGGCAGTGCCGGCGGGTCCCAAGCGGAGAGTCTGCTGTCCTGTAGATAAGACCTCCTGAAGAGCGACGAATTCTCCCGGAGTAAGCAGGTCGGAGCCACTAATTGTGCGCCTCGTGCCTCCCTCACGAATGCTCACCCGCCCGCTGACCAGAGAGCCTGCAGTGAGGGCTCGGATAGAGGAGCTGAGATCGAGGCTGGATGCATTACTGGTGCCACTGATGGTGACATTGCTGGTTTGCGTTGTCGATGACCGGTGTGCTGGAGCGGCATGCACGGGCAGTGGGACCAACAACTGCATTAAAATCATGAAAGTGGGTAACCAAAAGATACTTCTACCGTGGATCCCAGCCGAACACATGCGCATGCACGGGTAAGTCATGATCAACCCTCCGATCTATGAAACTTCGAAACCGGTCGGAGAATCCCCATGCTCGACCTCGCTCATGCAAGGCCTATTGTTGAAGCCGGAAGAATTGCGCACGAACCGCCGCTGGAAGGCGCGCCTGTCTCTGCCTGTCTCCTGATCCAGTTCCTTCACAGGCAGTGACTTTTAGAAAATGTCCCAATCAGCCAAACCCAGCCAATCACTGACTGGCGAAACTCTCCGATCCCCCAACCTTTCTTTAGAGCCTGACCGCCTCCAGGCAGAAAGTCTCGCAAAAGGCCGCCAGAATCGTGACAGGTTGGAACCCGGTCAAACACTGCCTAGCTGCCCGCATCCTCCGCCTCGCCTTTTTACCCTAACTCTATTTCTTCACAGGCAGAAGTGGTTGTCAAGGATGCCTGCGAAGGGGTTTCTGTAGCTTGGGCATCGGAGATCCATGTTTGCTTGGAAAGCGTGGCTAGCGTAGCGAACTTGCGTATACTGGAGAACCTCGCAGACCAGACCCGATCAGAAATCGATTCCGGCGGCTCGCGGTGGTGGCCTGAATATCTGCCGCACGGCATCGGCTGGCCTAAAGATGGATGGCCCTTCTAGATCCGGATCATTCATTAATTCGGTTAGCGAATCATCCTCGTTCCCTCTGCGTGGATTGATCGACATCGGTGCTAAACGAACTGGCGGCATCGAGGTCTTGACAGTCATTTCGGATCTATTCCGAATCGAAAAGTGGTAAGCCCTTGGCGACCGCAGGTCGGTCACTTCATGCAATTTCAATTCATCTTTCCGACCAAAACAGTCCATGACGACTGAGTCCTTCACGATTCCCGAGATCCGACCTCGTAGGAAACCTCCGTCGTAAAACGCAAATTCAACTGCCCGAGGATCATCAATATCCTTCAGCCAAACGCCGCCATCAAAGTAGATCATGCCGTCAATACTTACAGCGCCACCACTTGTAGTGACAGCACTTTTCACAATCCTGCCCGATAGCAGCACTGGCGAGTATGAGTAATCGTTTCCCACATCGGTCAACTCCAGCGTGGAGCCGTGAATGCATACATTCCCTTGCTTCAGACTCCGCTCCGCGATCCGGTTGATAGGCAAATTTCCTTCGAGAGAAACCGACCCGTCCGAATTGGTCTTATATGCAATTTCCGCGACGGCGGTTGACGAAGCACTCAACACCGACGTCAAGACCAACGCGAAACTTTTTTTCCAGTCAAACAATCAGCCGCCTCAATCGATGGTAAGGCACTAAGTCGTCGCTGCCATTTGCAGAGCTCAATGGCTCTCTCAATGCGTTGCGGCGCGAGTGAGCCCTGCCATTATATTCGCTCCGCCGCGTTGTTGTCGATGGATCCTATATTCGTGGGCAGACATTCGGAGTCACCATCGTCGCTCGTTGACAATTGTCGCCGAACTCATCCATGAACCGTTTCCCATGAGACCCCCAGCCGGGCAATTTGCTTACATGTCCGAAAATGGCGAGAAACGGCCGTAGCAAACCGTTAGAATCGACGCTATGCAACTCAGAGGTGAAACTTGCTATGAGGCTCTGACGGCGCGTGACCGGCGCTTTGACGGCTTATTCTTTGTCGGCGTAAAGACCACGGGCATTTATTGCCGCCCCATCTGCACCGCGAAAATTCCTGCCTGTCGCAACTGTAAGTTTTTCCGCAGCGCGGCGCAAGCCGAGCTATCAGGTTTCCGGCCATGCCTGAGATGCCGCCCTGAATTGGCCCCCGGGACAGCAAGAGTGGACGCCTCCAGCCGGCTCGCCGCAGCCATTGCCAGCTATATCGAAGACGGCGCGCTCTCTCAGATGAGTGTGGCCGAACTGGCGGAGAAGGTCGGCGTAAGTGAGCGCCATTTGCGGCGCGTTGTGAAGTCCGAGTTCGGAGTTTCTCCGCTGCAATTAGCCCAGACTCAACGGCTCTTATTGGCTAAGCAATTGTTGACTAGTGCGGATTTACCGATCGC
>Ga0066388_100003577_pt1 | contig 10136 bp, 10 predicted proteins | sample PanSoiMetaGPlot6_FD_64539 | JGI IMG/M metagenome (GOLD analysis project Ga0066388, IMG submission 64539) | Tropical forest soil microbial communities from Panama analyzed to predict greenhouse gas emissions - Panama Soil - Plot 6 (Hybrid Assembly) | ecosystem: Environmental > Terrestrial >... | reverse complement strand
AGCGCGAAATCGGATAACGCTCGTAGTGCTCATTTCTCCACTCCGCTGACCGAATCGCCAGCGGCAACACCCGAGAAAGGTTTGGCTCTCGGAGTGCTGAGGCAGGCGGCACACGATTTGCGCCGGTTCCGCTCGGCGACCAGGGGAGTGAGACGGGAATTGTATCTCGACGCCTATGATTGGGTCACTGCGAGTGACTTTTCCTGGCCGTACTCATTCGTCAATGTTTGTAAATTGCTGAATGTTTGCCCCGAAGTCGTCCGTACCGAACTCTTTGCAGATGCCTCATTAAGCTGGTTCGATTACTGGACGAAGCGAGCAGGCCACGTTTCGGCCAAACTGCAGGCCTCTTTTGTTCGTGTCTTTGCAAACTGCCCTAATCCGGAGGTCGTCGAAGGCAACCCCTCGGCTTCAACTATCTAAGCAATATGAAAAAACTCCTCACTACACTCTCTGATTGGTGCCGCTACGCCTGGAGGCCCCTCGGCGGTGCGCCGAGGCGCCACGACATGTTTCTAGTACATAACATGGCTTATTTTAACTTCGGCGGCGGCTGGAGGGAACTTCTGATGAACAATCAGGTCCAGAATACATGACGCTTTCTATCGAAGCCAAAGTGGCAGCGGCGGTCGCAATAGCTTTTGCAGCATTGAGCATAGGCGCCATTGCCCAAGAGCAGAGCGAGCGTGGAACCAATTCGGGAAACAGTCCCACGCTGACCTATGTGAGCGCGGCAGGCTCTGGAGATTATTTGCCTGCGCCGTAACGGCGATACCGAAATTTCAGGGGTATATTGACTTAGCGACGGCACCACGCCCGCAAAACAGTCAGAAAATTTGAGTGGCAATCTCCGCCCCGCTCTAGGGGCGTTACTCGATCGTCACTTAATTTGTATCGCAAGGCGAAGCGTTATGCGATAATACCTCCTTCACGAAAGCAATCCCGGGAACGCTTCAGGAGGGTGGTGCCTCGTTTCAAACGACGCATTGGACTGTTGTTTTGCGTGCGCGGGAGACGGAGTCGGAGGAGTCCGCACGCGAGGCTCTTTCTGGGTTTTGCGAAGCATATTGGCCACCGCTTTACAGTTTTCTTCGCCACCGCGGTCATTCATCGACTGACGCGCAGGATCTCGTCCAGGGTTTCTTTGCTTATCTCCTCGAGCAGAACACCTTGACGCGCGCGGATCAGCAAAAGGGCAAGCTTCGCACTTTTCTGCTGGGATCGTTGCAGAATTTCCTATTCAACGAGTATGATCGTGCCCGCGCACTCAAGAGAGGTGGCGGGCGCCAGATCGTCTCCATCGAGGACCATCTTCCCGAGGCCGAGGCGGCGATGATGGCGACCGCTCACCTGAGCGACGCCGCATGTTACGATCTTGTCTGGGCCTCGACCATCGTTTCGCGGGCTTGGGATAATCTGCAAAAGGCATTTATCGCAGAAGGTAAAGCGGAGTGGCTTGAAGAACTAAGACCCTTCGTCGCGGGCGGAAGCGTTGCGCCACTGAATCAGGAGGAAGCTGCGCGTCGTCTCGGAGTGCCGATCGCCACGCTGCGCACGTGGCTTTCCCGTCTCCGTCAGCGTTATCGAGAATCGTTGAGAATGGAAGTCGCCAGCACGGTCTCTGATCCCGCAGATGTTGATCAGGAGCTGCAGCATCTCTATCAAATATTGATGGCATAGGCTGAATTCGCGCATGGACGACAAAGCTATGGGTCTGGGAACTGCGGACGCCGACGCTCGAGGTACTGGGACGTGCGCGACGTGTGGACGAGCGCTGACGCAAATTGGGCCGAATGGCGAATGCCTGCGCTGTCTGGTTGGCCTCGGCTTTCTTGCGGACGGCGAAGAACCGGAGAGACCAGCTGCGCGCCGTCGACTGGCCCCCGGACTATTAAAATACGGGCACTTCGAGGTGGAAGTGGGCCCAGACGGTTTTCCGATTGAGCTCGGCGCGGGAGCGATGGCCGTTACTTACCGCGCTCGCGATACGGTCTTGAATTCGGAAGTGGCCCTAAAGGTCATCGACCGCAGAGTGGCGCAGAATCCCGGCGCGCGATCGCGTTTTCTGCGTGAAGCACGGGCGGCTGCGAACATTCATCATCCAAATGTCGCTCGGGTAACTTACTACGGAGAGCAAGACGGCGAGTGTTTCTACGCCATGGAACTGGTTAAGGGCGAGACACTCGAAGCCCGTGTGCGCCGCGATGGGCAAATGCCGCTCGCTCTCGCCTTGGAGGTGATTGAGCAGGCTGCGCGGGCGTTGGCTGCTGCCGAAGCATGCGGTGTGGTGCACCGCGATATTAAGCCATCGAACATCATGCTCGAATCCGACGACAGCGGAGCGCTCATGGTCAAGCTGATTGATTACGGAGTGGCCAAAGTCATGGGGCTTCACGCAGAGCCCGGGATTGAGCAAACCCAGGCGGGTTTTATAGGCACGCCGGCTTTCGCCAGTCCAGAGCAGTTCGTCGGCACCGCACAATTGCCGATTGATACACGTTCGGACATTTATTCTCTGGGAGTTACTTTTTGGTATCTCCTTACTGGTCGGACGCCTTTCGTGGGAGGGACAATGGAAGAGATCCGCGTGAGGCAAACAGGTCAGCTCCCGTTAGAACACGTCAAAAGCCTCCATCTTCCTGGACAGGTTATCGCACTGCTGAAATCGATGCTGGCGCCGGACCCGAAGGACAGACCACAGTCGGCGCGGGAGTTACTTTCTGTTGTTCACAGCTGTTATTCACGATTTAATCCCGAGGCGAAATCGAGGCGCACGCGAATCACGTTGGCAGGCGTGGCAGCGACGTTGGCAATCGCAGCAATCGCGCTTGGAACTTGGTTGTATCAACGAGCACACCCCCTGGCACCAATTGAGCGATCGATCGCAGTGTTGCCTTTTGAAAACCTGAGTAGTGACAAGGAAAACGCTTATTTTGCAGAGGGAATACAGGACGAAATCCTGACCCGCTTATCCAGGATAGCTGATCTGAAGGTGATCTCGCGCACCTCGACACAGCATTATAAAAGTGCTCCGGAAAATGTACCCGAGATCGCGAAGGAACTCGGCGTCGCTCACATTCTGGAGGGAAGCGTGCAAAAGAGCGGCGACGCCGTGCGCGTAAATGTGCAGCTGATTAAAGCCGCAACTGATTCCCATCTTTGGGCCGATACCATTGATCGCAAAGTGACCGACATCTTTTCGGTGGAAAGCGAAGTTGCCAAGGCCATCGCGGACCAATTACGAGCTAAACTGACCGGCAACGAACTGGAAATCATCGACGCTAAACCTACCAACAACCCTCAGGCCTACGATTCCTATCTGCGCGGCCTGGCTTACACCCTAAAGACGGCATTCACGCCGGAGAACTCCCTTGGAGCGCAGAAATACGTGAAAGAAGCGGTTCAGTTAGACCCGAACTTCGCCCTGGCTTGGGCTTTGCTTTCTTACATCGATGCGAGTGGCTATCTCACACAGAGTCTTCAACCAACGCCCGCTCTCCGTGAAGAAGCGCACGAGGCTGCGGAAACGGCTCTCAGGCTACAGCCTAATCTTGGCGAAGGTTTATTGGCCAAAGGCTTCTATTACTACGCTTGCTTAAAGGACTACGACACCGCGGTGAATTACCTCGAGCAAGCTGAGCGCGTCCTGCCCCATAGCAGCCGCATCCTTCAAGGCCTTGCCTACGTCGAGAGGAGACGAGGTAACTGGGACAAAAGCGAAGCGTACTTCAACGAAGCTGAAAAGCTCGATCCACGCAATGTTAATCTGATCTCGCAACACGCACGTTCCTATGTCTGCCTACGCCAGTTTCCCAAGGCTTTGGCGAGACTTGATCAGATTCTCAACATAACACCCGACGACATAGATACCATTGTAGTAAAGGCGCGAATAGCCCAAGCCGAGGGCAACCTTCAGCAGGCCTCGGCACTTCTAAGTCCTCTCCGACTGGGTACCGGCTACGTCAATGCGTTGGAAACACAAGTTTACCAGGCTATCCTGGAGTCGCGTCCTGTTCCCGTCATTGCTCAACTTAAAGAGATATTAGCCAACCCTGATCAAACGCTCGGTTTTTATGTCGGCGAACTGCGCTTTTGGCTGGGCTGGGCCCAGGAAGTTGCCGGCGACCATGGTGGTGCGCGCGAAAGTTGGAGTCAGGCTCGCAGCGAACTGGAACCTTTCCTCAAAGAACAACCTGAAAATTTCATTTTGATGGGAGACCTCGCACTTACAAACATGAGTCTCGGTGACAGCGCCGCCGCACTGGCTTTGGTCGAGCGCGCGGTCGCCTTGTTTCCAATCGACAAAGATGCCCTGACCGGTCCCAGGCCGCTCGAAATTCTCGCCCGCGTAACCGCCCGAGCCGGAACCCCCGATCGCTCTATCTCTACCTTGGAGAAGCTGCTTTCGATCCCGTACGAAGCGCCTCTGGCCGCAAATCCGCCTCTAACTCCAGCATTGCTCCGGCTGGATCCAATGTTTGAACCACTACGGAAAAATCCCCGCTTCCAGAAACTGGTGGTCTCTTCTGCTTCAAAGTAGGATCGGCATACGCACTGAGAAGCATAAATATTTCCAGCGGATGCGCTGCGAGAATTTGCAGCGCTAAAGGGGAAGTTGTTATCGTTCAGAACGCCAATGTGTTTCGGACCAAAAAAGAGGATGTCCTCAATCGTCTGGAAGGGAAATACGAAGTTCCTGCCGATAATTGCGCAAACTTTGCCATCGGGAGCGCGTACGCGCATCGCTCTGCCTGCGCTATCGGTTCTTTAGTGAAAGGGGAAAAGTTGAATGCAGGCGCTATTGCACGAGCGCGGATTCATAGGATGGTTCGTAATTGGTTTGCGGGCCTTAAACTTCCAAGTTCAGGACGTCCCGGAGAAGACTGGGCTGTTCGCCTAGCCAGAATTTTAGATTAGGGAGTCACATGCGAGTCCTACCAGATGCTTTGAAGCAGGCGGAGGAAAACGGCGTAGCAATCGGTCATTTCAACGTCGCCGATCTGGTTTCATTGAAAGCCGTGTTCGAGTCTGCGCGTGAATTGAATGTACCTGTTCTCGTTGGAGTGTCCGAAGGCGAGCGCGACTTTATCGGAGTCCGGCAGATCGTAGCCCTGGTGCGAAGTTACCGGGAGGAGTTCGACTTTCCGATTTTCCTGAACGCTGATCATACACATTCCCTGGCAAAAGCGATTGATGCTGCAAAGGCTGGGTTTGACTCGATCGTTTTTGATCTTTCCGCGTTGCCGTACAAGGAAAACGTTCGCCAAACCAGAGAGGCGGTCAAAGCGCTCAAAACAATTAATCCAAACATCATCGTAGAAGGCGAGATTGGCGATATTGGAACCGGGTCGGAAATACACGAAGAGGCTCCTGACCTTTCGAAAGGCTTAACAAATCCAGCGGAAGCGAAGGAATTCGTTGAGTCTACCGGAATCGACGTTCTGGCTCCGGCTGTCGGCAACATGCATGGCATGTTGAAGAGTATGGTGAAGGGAGAAACGAGGAAGCGGTTAGATATCCCGAGGATCGCTCAAATTAAGAGCGCGACGCGGATTCCGCTCACCCTGCATGGCGGATCAGGAACCGACGATCAGGATTTGCGAAAGGCGATCGCTGCTGGAATGAACATTCTGCACATCAACACTGAACTGCGGGTCGCATGGAGGCGTGGGCTGGAAGAGGGTTTGTCGAAGCAACCCAACGAAGTCGTCCCTTATAAGATCCTGCGATCGGCGGTGAAATCAGTAGAGCAAGTGGTTCTCTCACGCCTCAGGCTATTTAATAAGTCTACTTAAGCGCGGCGTGACATGCGCGGCCTTATCGGCTTTCATGGCGAGCCACAAGAAACGAAGACGATAAGAGCAGCCAAGGGTCTGCGAATCAGATGGAATCATCTCGTTTTGAAGGAAGACTGGTATTCTTCGTAAGATACGGCAGTATCCGTCAGCTTATGAAACCGCCGCTCCACACAATTGTCATGTGTCTGTCGATTTTCGCCCTGTTTGGCGCGCCTGACATAGGAGAGGCGGGACCCTTCGACGACTTTTTTAAATCGATACGCAACTCGTTTGCGCGTCCGACGCCTAAGCCGCGAACACCGCAGCCCCGCCGGAGCAGCGGTCGTAAGCAGAGTAATGAGGTCCCGCCGAGCGATGCTTCGGATGCTTCGAACAATCAGGTTTCACCGACCCCGCCACCGGTCTCTGCGCCTCCGAACCGGAGCAACGTCCGGGTCGCGAAGGCAACCGCTACAAGGAAAAATCCAAAGGGCGACTTGCCTTATGGAATTCCCGTGCCGGGAAAACAGGGCTTTGTTACGAGTCCGTTCTCCCCAGACAGTGGTTACATCGACGTCCGGACTTTTTCCCCTGGGACCGAAGTGAGAGATCCCTACACGGGCAAGACTTTCCTTACGCCGTAACGACTGCAGAAAGATTCACAATGGATGGTTGAGAGCAGTGACTCTCGTAGTGGTCATCCCCAGAGCGCTGGATCGGGCAATCCGATTCTTGCATTTCGGTAAGAAAGTCCCTGGGGACGGTCGTGCGCGAGGAGTAGCGGTCCGTCGAGATCGACCCAGTTCGCGAAGCTTGCCAGGAGTTGGGCAGGCGCGATCGCGAGCGAAGTGCAAACCATGCAACCAATCAATAATTTGAAGCCGGCGTTGTGGGCACGCTCGCACAACCGTAGCGCTTCGGTTAGCCCGCCGGTCTTATCGAGCTTTACGTTAATGCCTTCGTAACGATTCGTCAGGCGAGGAAGATCGGCAGTGGTATGGCAACTCTCATCGGCGCAGACTGGAATCGGACGATCGAGAGTTTCCAGGACTTCATCGGAATTCGCAGGGAAAGGTTGCTCGATGAGCTCGACTCGTAATCGTTTCAACTCTGGGACAACGTTCTTATAATGTTGAAGCGACCATGACTCGTTAGCGTCGATGAGAAGTCGTGTCTCGGGTGCCGCTTCACGCACAGCCTCGACTCGCGCAAGGTCCCGATCGTTGCCCCCAAGTTTGAGCTTCAGTATCGGCAGTTCCCCATTCGTTTTCGCCGCTGCCGCCATTCTCTCGGCTGTATCCAGGCTAATCGTAAACGATGTTTCGACTTCACGAACGTTCGGGGTATTGGCTAACTCCCATACGCGCTTGCCGGAAATTTTCGCCTCAAGATCCCAAAACGCGCAGTCCAACGCATTGCGTGCAGCACCTGCGGGGAGGAGGTCTTGCAGAGTTTGGCGACTCAAATTCTTTTCGCCTCGCACCGATTCGATCTGCGCCACCACTGAGGCGACGCTCTGGTTATAGCGCGCAAGCGGAACGCCTTCGCCGCGCCCGATATGTTTGCCATCGGTAACCGTCACAACCACGATGTGCGCTTCGGTGCGACTGCCACGCGAAATACGAAACGGATGCCTGAGAGGCCAGATTTCCTCGTGAGCTTCGATGGTGAGACGACCGGGTATCACAGAAGCGAACCAATCGGGCGTGTATTCTTTCAAGAGAAGGAAACAAAGATCACAAAGGCTAAAGAAGAACGTGACATCGGTTAAGTTTCGTCATTAACTGTAAAGAGAACCCTTTACTCGCATCTGCCGCAAGCAGAACCATACAACTATGAAGCTGAAAGATTTAAGGAAGAAGATCCGAAGACTAGAGAAACGTCTGCAAGAAGGCCCGAAGAGACTGGCCAAACTAAAACAAAAACTAAACGCGGCGGAGGCGGCAAAGGCGGCCAAGGCCAGAAAAAAAGGGGTTGCGAAGTCTCCTAAGGCAATCGAAAAAAAATCAGACGCTGTCAAGAAGCCGAAGAAAAAACTGAATCTTTCACCGGAACGTCGGGCTCAACTTGCGGCGGCGATGAAAGCCAGGTGGGCGGCCAAGCGAGCCGCCGAGGGGCACACCAAGGGGCCTTCGGGCGATAACCAACATTCCGCCCCGCCAGGAGCAACGCCGCAGGCGCCCGAAAACAGGCCCGACGGCGTCTGAATCGTTTGTTGTTGACGCAAACGTAACACCGACCGTCAACGTTCAAGTCGCTGCTGCTTCACCTGCGTCGGCTCGCGCCACTGACTTCTGCGTGTCGTGGACATGTAACGAGATGATCATTGACCATGCCGGTCGCTTGCATCAACGCATAGCAGATGGTTGAGCCCACGAATTTGAATCCGCGACGCCGTAAATCGCGGCTCATTACGTCGGATTCGATTGTGCGTGCGGGAACGTCGGCCATGCGTCGCCAGCGATTTTGAATCGGTTTGCCGCCGACAAAGCTCCACAGATAAGCGTCGAACGTTCCAAATTCTTTGCGCACAGCGAGGAACAGTTTTGCATTCTCTATTGCGGCCGCGATTTTTAGTCGGTTGCGCACAATTCCTGCGTTACCAAGCAACCGCTTCACATCGCGAGTGCCGTAGCGTGCGATCTTCTCCGGCTGAAATCCATCGAATGCCTTCCGGTAGTTGTTTCGTTTGTTTAAAATCGTGGTCCAGCTTAGCCCAGCTTGCGCACCTTCAAGGATGAGAAATTCGAAGAGCGATCGATCATTGTGCACGGGTACGCCCCATTCCTTATCGTGATAGGTGATGTTCGGTTCAACTGTGGCCCAAGGGCAACGCGCCATATTGAGGAAAAGGTGTAATCACATCTTAAGTGCGACACGAAGATGTGGGATCAACCGTTTACTAAATTCAACCGAATCCCCGGCAGATAAATGGGACCACTCGGGGCAATTGAACGATGCCAGCTCGGGAAAATCTTCATAGTAAATGCCGGGGACCGCGGTGTCCTTGATGATTCGATCCCAGAAAGCTGCGCGAGGTGTTTCGCGATCTTCAAGAGCCTTTAATTCACCACTGTTGGGAAGGCGAATGAAAACAATTTTGCAGCCGCGACTCCTGAGTTTTTGTACGGCTGCAACAACGTCATGAAAGCGTTGTTCAGTCGCCTGGCCCATCTGTTTCGCAAACTCTTCCTTTGAAATGTAAGTCGGTGGAGGTGGCGGACTAAAAAGCGCCAGCCAGATTTGCTGGATCGTGCTCTGCAATTTTCCAGGCCGGGCGCAGTCTTCAATCATGCGCGCTCGACGTTCACGATCCAAAGTTCGGAAGTACGGCGGAAGCCGCGGCGATACAAGGGCATATGGCCGATTAGAAATGGGCAGACGTTTTAGCAGATCGTCGAGAGTCAACTCTTCCTGTTTTAAGAACGCGACATGTTCCTCCAACGGCACGGCGAGATATTGGCTGGCACGTTGTGCGAGTGTTTGAGTATGAGACCGTCGAACGGCTTTTTCAGAACGATCCATGGGAGGCGTGCCCGGCGGCGCAACAAACAAACGGGGAACAAGACTGCAAATGACTGTGCCATGAAAATTTTTGTCATTCGCCAGATCGGCCAGTACCGGATAAGCACAACTGCCGCCCATTGCCAACTGAACGGGGCGTTTGCCTAACCCCTTTTGAAGTTCATCGAGATCAAGATCGAACAAACCGCGTGAATCGCCGATAATGACGATGGAATCGGGCTTCACCCGCTTGCGAGCCGACGTCCAGAGGTCCGCATTATCGTTGAGCGTGGGGCGGTAACCGATGGAGCGGCAATAAAGTTCCCACGCATACGCGGCAGTGATGACGATCAGGACAACCGCTAGTGTGATGCCGCGCCAGGGCAACTCCGGGACCGGCCGCACATATTCCAGTGGGGGACCGCCATGGATGCTTTCCACTTCCGGTGGCTTCTTGAAGAACAATCGCGGCAGACGAAGCCTCCGCTTAAAATTGGAAGTAGATAAAGGCATTACTATTTCCTTGAGTCAGGATGATGGCGCACGCCATGAAAGCCCACCCGGTTGTCACAACCCAGGGCGGCGCACGCATCACAGCCGTTTCGATATTCGTATCGCGCAGGAACCAGTGCACGAGAATCATCCCGCCGGTGACAAGTCCGATTTGAAGCATCTCGCGAGTGGTGAGAATGGCGTCACCATTCGGATGTCCACCAAACATGCCCCCCAGCATTCGCGCGGCGACAGTGAAATCCGGTGCCCGAAAAAAAACCCACGCGACACAGACAGCAGCAAAGGTGGCGAACCCGCCGACGAGTCGGGTCGCGAGGGTGCCAGCCCACGCTTTATGTTCGA
>Ga0066388_100003575_pt1 | contig 10137 bp, 6 predicted proteins | sample PanSoiMetaGPlot6_FD_64539 | JGI IMG/M metagenome (GOLD analysis project Ga0066388, IMG submission 64539) | Tropical forest soil microbial communities from Panama analyzed to predict greenhouse gas emissions - Panama Soil - Plot 6 (Hybrid Assembly) | ecosystem: Environmental > Terrestrial > Soil... | reverse complement strand
CTAAAACGCAAGCTGGTGTTGCCGGTCAAAGGCGAAATCGCTGCCCTGGCAGACACCATCAACGAAATGATAGACACGCTGGCAACTTTCGCCGAGCAAGTGACATCAGTTGCCCGTGAGGTAGGAGTCGAGGGCAAACTGGGTGGACAGGCGAGAGTGCCGGGGGCATCGGGGACCTGGAGAGACCTCACGGACAACGTCAACCAGCTCGCCGCCAATTTGACCACCCAGGTGCGCGCGATCGCTGAGGTAGCTACAGCCGTGACCAAGGGCGACCTGACCCGATCGATTACCGTCGAGGCCCTCGGTGAAGTGGCCGCCCTCAAAGACAACATCAACGAGATGATTGGCAACCTCAGGGACACGACCCAGAAGAATACGGAGCAAGACTGGCTGAAGACGAACCTGGCGAGGTTCACCCGGCTCTTGCAGGGACAGCGCGATCTGCTCACCGTTGCCGATCTGATTCTGTCCGAACTGGCGCCCCTGGTAAACGCCGAACACGGAGTCTTCTACGTCAAGGAGGGAGATGGGGCGGAGCCGGTCCTCAGCCTGCTCGGCACTTACGCTTACGAAGAGCGAAAACACCTGTCGCAGACGTACAGGCTCAAGCAGGGACTGGTCGGGCAATGCGCATTGGAGAAAAAGCGCATCCTGCTGACCGACGTTCCGACCGACTACATCAAGATCAGCTCGGGATTGGGAGAGGGGACGCCACAAAACATCGTCGTCCTGCCTGTAATTTTTGAAGGTGAAGTACGAGCAGTGGCGGAGCTCGCCTCATTCCGCCCGTTCAGCGAGACTCACCTGACGTTCCTCGATCAGCTTACGGAAAGCATAGGCATCGTGCTCAACACGATCGAGGCGACGATGCGCACGGAAAATCTGCTCAAGCAATCTCAAACACTCGCTCAAGAGTTGCAGAGTCAGCAGCAGGAGCTGACCGAAACCAACAGCAGGTTGGAGCAGCAAGCCAAGACGTTGCAAGAGTCTGAGCGGCTCTTGCAGCAGCAACAAGACGAGCTGCAACAGACCAACGAGGAACTGGAGGAGAAGGCAAGGCTCCTGGCCATGCAAAATGCCGAAGTCGAGCGCAAGAATCGTGAGATCGACCAGGCTCGCTTGACATTGGAGGACAAGGCTCAGCAGTTGGAGTTGACATCGAAATACAAGTCGGAATTTCTTGCCAATATGTCCCACGAGCTGCGGACGCCGCTCAATAGTCTCTTGATTCTCTCCAAGTTATTGGCGGAGAACACGGAAGGGAACTTGACGAGTAAACAAGTCGATTACGCAAAAACCGTGCACACGGCCGGCAACGACTTGCTGGCGTTGATTAACGATATTCTCGATCTCTCCAAGATCGAATCGGGCACTATCGCCGTCGACACAAGGGATGTTCCGGTTCAGGAGATTTGCGACGATCTGGAGCGCAGTTTCAGGCACGTCGCCGAGAGCAAGAATCTGCAATTCCACGTAAGCAGCGCCGCCGACTCGCTCGCTCACATCCACACCGATTCCAAGCGGCTCTTGCAGATTTTGAAGAATCTCCTATCCAATGCCTTCAAGTTCACCGAGAGTGGCGAAGTGATGCTGACGGTGGCAGTAGCCGCGTCGGGCTGGACACCCGATCACCGGACACTGAACAGCGCCGACAAAGTCCTGGCCTTTTCGGTGACCGACACCGGAATTGGCATACCGTTCGAGAAACAGAGGATCATTTTCGAAGCGTTCCAACAAGCTGACGGGACCACTAGCCGTAAATTTGGAGGAACGGGACTGGGTCTGGCAATCAGCCGCGAGATTGCGCGCCTGCTCGGTGGAGAGATCCGTGTGGTCAGCACCGTCGGCGAGGGCAGCACCTTCACGCTCTTCGTCCCGGACACGCATGTGCCCGCGAAAGTCGATTGGCCGGCAGAGCCAGTGTCTGCCCGCGCGCCCAAGCCTTCGCTGGACTACGTAGCGACCGATTTCAACGAGGCGGCTTTGATTGAGAGCCAGGTCAGCGACGACAGGGGAAATATCGAGCCGGGCGACCGCGTGCTCTTAATCATCGAAGACGATGTCCACTTCGCCGAACTGCTGCTTGACCTCGCCCGCGAGCGGGGCTTCAAGGGCATCGTCGCCGTCCGCGGCGAAGCGGGGCTGGCGCTGGCCCGCAAGTTCACGCCGTCGGCGATCACGCTCGATCTCCATTTGCCGGATGTCGATGGTTGGACCGTGCTCGACCGCCTCAAGCACGATCCGCAAACCCGCCACATACCGATCGAGGTCATTTCTGTAGAGGGAGACAAATGGCGAGGATTGAGGCTCGGCGCCGTCGACTTTCTCGAAAAGCCAGTAACTCGAGAGAAATTGATGGACACTCTTGCTGCAATCAGTAATTTTATCGAGCGGCCCGCAAGAACCCTCCTGGTAGTCGAAGACGATGAGATAGCCCGGCAGAGTATCGTGGAGCTGATTGGCAATGGTGACGTGCAAACCACCGCAGTCGGATCAGGACAGGAAGCACTGGCGGTGCTCAAATCTCAACAATTCGACTGCCTGGTGCTGGACATCGGGCTGCCCGACATGACCGGACTCGAGTTGATTCGAAAGATTCAAGAAGAGCTTAAGCTGACGAATCTTCCAATCGTGGTCTATACGGGCAAAGAGCTGAGCAAGAAAGAGCAAACCGAATTGCTTAAACTAACAGAAGCTGTGATCGTCAAAGATGTGAAGTCCCCCGAGCGGCTGCTGGATGAGACGGCTCTGTTCTTGCATCGCGTACAATCCCATCTGCCTGAACCCAAACGCAAGATGCTTCAGGGTCTGCGCGAGGCCGATCCCTGGCTGGCAGGACGCAAAATACTTGTGGTAGACGATGATGTTCGAAACATCTTCGCTCTGGCCAGCGTGCTCGAGCAGCACAATATGCTGGTGGCGTATGCAGAAAGCGGTCGGGAGGCGCTCGACGTGCTCCAGCAAAACCCGGACATCGACCTTGTCCTCATGGACGTGATGATGCCCGATCTGGACGGCTACGAAACCACTCGCGCCATACGAAACATGGACGCGTTTGCGTCGCTTCCCGTAATTGCCCTCACAGCCAAGGCTATGAAGGGCGATCGCGAGAAGTGTCTTGAGTCGGGAGCCTCCGACTATATTGCCAAGCCGGTGAATGTCGAGCAACTACTGTCATTGTTGCGCGTCTGGCTTTACAGATAAACCAACCTGGATCCAGGCTGTGAATACATGGACTGGCAATGATGAACTGGAAGCTACGGAAATCAGCTTATTGCTGGAAGGAATCTACCGGCACTATGGCTTCGACTTCAGAGAGTACGCCTACACCTCGCTCAGACGGCGGATCCGTCAGATGATGACCATCGAAAACATTCACAGCGTATCGGCCTTGCAAGACAAAGTTCTGCACGATGGGGATTGCATGCGCCGCTTTCTTCTGGCGATCGCGGTAAATGTTACTTCCATGTTCCGCGATCCGGCCTTTTACGTCGCTGTCAGGGAAAAGGTTGTTCCATATCTTCGCACCTATCCAACGATCGACATCTGGCATGCCGGTTGCTCGACTGGCGAAGAGGTCTACTCCATGGCCATTCTCCTGCAGGAAGAAGGGCTCCTGGATCGATGTCGACTATATGCCACAGACATGAATGAGACCGTACTGGCATCAGCCAAGTCCGGCATCTTTCCGCTGTCCGTAATGAGGGAGTACACTCAGAACTATCAGAGAGCGGGTGGACGAAAGAGCTTCTCTTCCTACTACATTACCGATCAAGCCAATGCCATCTTCGATCATTCGCTCAAGAAGAACATGGTCTTCGGTCAGCACAATCTGGCAATGGATGCCAACTTCAAGGAGTTTTCGTTGATCATGTGCCGCAATGTGATGATCTACTTTCAAAGATCGTTGCAGATGCGCGTTTTCGAACTACTGCACGAGAGCTTATCGGTCTTCGGGATACTCGCCCTCGGCAACCGAGAATCTCTCACGTTGAGCCCTCACGCATCGTCATACGAAGATCTTGTGGGCGAGATGAGACTTTTCAGGCGGGTCGCCTAATGCCGTTCGAATTGATAGTTGTCGGCACCTCGTTGGGCGGTCTAAATGCTCTGTCCGTCTTATTGTCTGCGCTTCCTACCGACTTCCCACTGCCGGTGGTGCTCGCTCCTCATCGCGGCAAAGACAGATTTCCGTCGCTGGCTGACTGCTTGTCCGAGCGCACGAGCCACATCATCGAAGAGCCCGACGACAAAGCACCGATTATTCCCGGACACGTGTACATGGCTCCCGCTGATTACCATCTCATGATCGACAATGACTGCCTGGCTTTGTCCACTGAAGCTCCGGTGCACCATTGCCGCCCTTCGATCGACGTGCTGTTTCAGTCCGCCAGTGAGCACTTCGGCAATAGAGTCGCAGGAGTAATACTGACCGGCTCCAATGATGACGGGGCGCTCGGGGCTCGGACAATCGAAGAAAGAGGAGGGCTGGTGATTGTTCAGGATCCTCGTGACGCCGAAGCCTGCGCTCTGCCCAATAGCGTGCTGCTGTCCACTAAACATGCGCGTGTAATGCCCTTGCTGGAAATTGCACCATACCTCGTCTCCGTTGCCGCGATTCGAACCTGAAATGATGATGCCCCCAGATCCAGTCAACATTCTTCTCGTGGACGACCAGCCCGAAAACCTGGCCGTGCTCGAAGAGATATTGTCTGACCTTGGTCAGAACCTGGTCAAGGCTCAATCCGGCCGCCAGGCACTGCGGTGCCTGCTCAAACAACAATTTGCCGTCATCCTCCTTGATGTGCAAATGCCGATCATGGATGGCTTTGAGACAGCCAAGCTGATCAGGCAGCACAACAGATCTGCCGCCACACCCATCATTTTCCTGACGGCAAAATATACCGAAGATACCGACTCAACGCTGGGATACTCTCTGGGAGCTGTCGATTACTTGATCAAGCCATTCGTGCCCGAGATACTGCGGTCTAAGGTCTCCGTCTTTGTCGAGCTCTTCAGGAAGAGTGAGGAGATACAAAGACAATCCGAACTGATTCGCGAGATCCAGCAGAAAGAATACGAGTCCAGGTTGCTTGCCCAGAAGCAATTGATGGAAGCAGAAAATCTTCGCGTCCAACAAGAACTCCTGGCGCAGGAGATGGAGACGAAACTCCTAGAGCAAAAGAGCCAGCAGCTTCAAGAGTCCAATCGCTTGAAGGGGGAATTTCTGGCCAATATGAGCCACGAGATTCGCACACCGATGAATGGTATTGTCGGCATGGCCGAACTCCTATTGCATACACAGCTCAATATCGAGCAGCAAGAGTTGGCCAACATCATGCGCGAATCGGCTCACGCACTGCTTACAATCATCAACGATATTCTGGACTTCTCAAAAATCGAAGCCGGCAAGATCGATCTCGACATAGTGGACTTCGATCTCTTGTCGCTGGTGGAAGGGCTGGCTGGTTTGATGGCAGACGAAGCTCGCCGGAAGGGGCTGTCGCTCATGACCTTTGTCGATCCCGATTTGCCCCGGGTAGTTCGTGGCGATCCTCTGCGCTTGCGGCAAGTGCTCCTAAATCTCCTGAGCAATGCAGTCAAGTTTACCCACCAGGGCGAAATCATAGTGCGTGCGGCTGCCGCATCCGACGGTCAGCCGGGAGCCACTCCTGGCGGCACTACCATCCAATTCACGGTTAGGGATACCGGCATCGGTCTATCACCAGATCAAATGGACGTCCTTTTTCAACCGTTCACCCAGGCAGACGGCTCAACGACTCGCAAGTATGGCGGTACTGGTCTTGGCCTGTCGATTTCGAAACGGCTGGTCGAATTGATGGGTGGAAAGATCGGAGTGGAGAGTTGTGAAGGCGGCGGCTCTACATTCTGGTTTACACTTCCTTTCCAACAATGCGGCATGCAAGTTTTGCCCGAGGTCAGCGAGCAGCTCCAGAAGACTAAGATTCTGATAGTTGATGATAGAAACGATTCTCGGAAGATCCTGAAAGGTTACGTTTCAGCATGGGGAATGGACTGCTCAGCCGTCACCAGCGGCGACGAGGCCCTACGTACACTCGTGACCGAGGCCGACAAAGGTGATCCCTACGAACTGGTGATCATGGACTTGATGATGCCGGATATGGACGGCTTTGCGCTCGCCAATGCAATCGGGGCAGAGCCGCGATTGCCGACGACCAAGCTCATACTGTTGACTGCCTACGATGCGAAAGGACTGGGTCAAAAGGCGGTCAACTCGGGATTCTCCGCCTATCTTACAAAGCCGGTCAAGCAAGCCCACCTGCTGCATTGCATTTCGCAAGTGATCAGCCTGCCTGCGAAGTCCGACCAGACAGCCAATTTACCGGAGCCAATCGAGATCGCTCCTGGCAAACGGCCGGAAAACGGAAAGCGGATACTTGTCGCCGAGGACAATCCTGTCAACCAGAAAGTCACATTGCTGCAGCTACGGCGGCTTGGATTCGCTGCTCAGCCCGTCTGTACCGGCAAGGCAGCCGTCGAACTAGCTCTGGGAGATCATTTTCACCTTATTTTGATGGACTGTCACATGCCAGAGATGGACGGATTTGAGGCTACAAGCTCCATTCGGAAGAACGAGTCCATGACGGGCCACCATGTGCCAATCATAGGCTTGACGGCTCAAGCAATGGCCGGCGATCGCGAAAAGTGCATTGCTGCCGGCATGGATGACTACCTCAGCAAACCGGTTACCCTGGACAAACTAGATGCCGCCATCCAGAGGTGGATCCATAAAGATGTGTTGATGGACGTGCAACCCGCTCAAGGCAGCGCGCAGATCGGACCCGGGAGCATGCAATCGGGCGGCAGCCAGATGCTTCACCTGCAAGAGGCGCTCGGTGAGGAGGACTTGAATGACCTGGTCACGTTGTTCTTGTCGTCGACGGAGGCGCTCCTGGTCAAATTGCGGGCAGCCACCGAGCTGCAAGATCGACAGAAAGTTGCCGCTCTAGCGCACGAGCTCAAGGGTTCTGCTGCCTCCATGGGCGCCATGGCCCTCGCCGCGGTTGCGCTGGAGATCGAGCAAAGCGCTCAGCAGCCCAACACCGACTGGGATCATGTTGCCCACAAGCAGACTGTCGCCGAGCAAATATTTGCAAGCGTCGAGAAGCCCTGAAACACGCCACCGGACCACTCGCCATTTGACGCGGCCAGCTCAGGCTCTCAATGCATCTGTCGCACGTTCTGTCTGCGCAGAGCCAGCTTGGTTTTCACTGGACCCGGCACTCCGTAGAACACGCCGTTGGTCTTAACCAGCGTCGTGCCAAGCCCCAGGACGAAAGCCGAACGGGATGCCCGCTGTCCGGCAGCGGCATTCGCCCGCGCAAGCGCACCCTCTTCATGGCCCCAGGATTCCGGTAGGCACAAATCCAACATCATGTCCTCACACCTCTAGTAAGCGTCGCATCCGCATTGGACACCCTCTACATCGGAGAGCATACGCCGTCAGTCGTTACACATACATGTAGGACTTGTTGCAAATTTGTGACGCCGCAAAAGATTCGTGTCCAGAATCTGAGCTGCCCGGGTAGATACAGTCAGCTGCTGATTAGAGAGTTCGGTTAAAAGCTGGAGCTGACCTACTACGGTCTCGAATGAGACGATGGAGGTTCAGCCATGTCATATTGTGAATTTGCAGGTAAGTACTCTAAACAGCTTGAAGGTGACAAGTCCACCGGCGTGATGAAGGACGACGGAGATTGCACTGCAAAGCTTCTGGAAGACTCCTATACTATTTACGAGAAACTCCCCGCAAAAAACACCGGGTGCGGGTCGGCCAAAGGCGGCTGGGAAAGCACCGCCTCTAAGTGCTGGGACAGCACAGCTTCTAAATTAGGTTCGGACTCCAAGCAGATGATGCTGGCGTCCGAGAAACAGGTCCTGACACCGGCAGAGCTTCAACAACAGGCCGACGAGAACCGGCGCCAGCAAGAGCTTAGCGACAGAGTGATGAAAGACCTATCTCATGGCAGGTTCGGCGACCGAACCGAGCAAGAAGCTCTTCTCGACGTCTTTCGCAACGCAGCTGGCGCCGCCGGCCGGCAGGGCGAGCAAGCCGCGCTCGATAAGTTCAATAATGCGCTGCGCGACAGGCACTCTCAGTTTCACCTGGAATTCGGGCAAAACATCATCAAGACACCGGGCGGCCGTCGTCTCCAGCTCGTAGACACGCACGGCAGAGTGAGCGCGCACGTCGACTTCATCGTACCAACCCAGATCTAGCAAGTAATGCGGGCTGGCCCGCCGTGCTCTGACGACTGCTTCCACATTGTTCTGTTCAGAGCGCGGAGGCGAGCGGTTCCGCCGCTCGCCTCCGGCCGGCGACCATGGCATATGACGGGTCGCACCTGTCACATTGACTCTCGAAACACGGGCGTTGCGAAGGCAATGTGACAGCTCCGTCCCATCGGGTGCCTACCATCACTGCGGCGGACTTCTGGATCACTGGATCACTCTGCGTGTCGACGATCATGCTCGCATGTCAGTCTTCGTCAAGATCGAGCACGACCGCATTTACGGAAACATCGCAGTCGGGAAGGCGGCGCTGCAATTCAACCACAGCTTCCGTGTTGTAAAAAAGTGGTGAGCCGGTGACCCAAAGAGTCGTGAGCTGTTTCATTGTTGAGAGAGCCGACATGCCGCCGGCCGTAATCTGAGTGTCCATCAGATTCAGGAATGTGAGTTCCGGCAACAATCGCAGAGTATCAAGTGCCAAATCGGTGATTTTCGTACCTTCCAGCTCTAGCTTGCGCAGCAAGGGCAGCCAGCGCAGATAGCGAACGCCCTTATCGGAAACACAAGTCCAATTCAAGTCAAGGCTCAAAAGATTTTTCAACCTTACCAAGTCAGGAAGACAAGCGTCGTTGACCTTCGTACTGAACAAGGACAGTTCTTCAAGGCTAGTACAATTGCCGATTACCGCAAGTCCCTCGGCCTGAACCGAGAGCGCACCCAATCTCGCTTTCTTAATCGGCAGTTTGGACAGGCGGGCAAGTCCGTCAGCGGTAACGGCCGTGTAGGTCAACCCAATTTCGTCAACAGTGGCGCACTTAGACACGTGGCTGATTGCTACGTCCGTGATGTTGCTCAAATGGAAATCCACATGCCGCAGAGCCGGCAACGACTGCAGAGCCGCCAGATCGTCTTCGTCCTCAAACACTACTCGTTCAAATTGGAGTTCTCGAAGCCCTTTGAGCTTAGTTATGTGCGACAGCTGACCGCAGGGCAATGTTGCGGGAGCAAGCCGCATCGCGGTTATCACGTCTGGCGGTAAAGTCATTAACCAGGAGAGATCTTGGAGGCTCCACTCGCTTACGAAGAGGTGCACGTCAGTACCGACAGGGACGGATACTTCCCCTTTGGCTTCTCTTTGCCAATTGAACCGTCCACCGCCAACGCTAAGATGGCCAAACGCTCGATCTTGTGGAAATCGCAAGATATTCTCGTTCACGCGCGCAACCTCGTTGCAGATAGCGGCAGTATTGGACAAATCGTTATGGCATCAGCTTTTCGTCACTCCAATCGCGAACGACGAATCTCTGATTTCAATGACGCAGTGCGTTGCTCAGCACTGAGCTTGCCACGGTCTCGATGCCCCCTGGCAATGACGGGGCAACCGGCCATGACAAACAAAAAAGAAGACCCGAAAGTCTTCTCAAAAACACTGGGTTTTTGGGAACCCTGATAACTGAATAGCCAATATTAGAGCCTGTCGCCTTCACTGCCTGGTCTTGAGTAGGAAATATCCCACCAGACAGCTTCTTCGGCATCGACCTAGGAGAGGCCTTAAACCGCTGGGACCGTGAGGGTCTACCAGCGAGGCGCATGCCGGCTCGATTCAACACCGATTGAATCTAACCGGTCATCTCCCTAGAAAGGAGGTGATCCAGCCGCACCTTCCGGTACGGCTACCTTGTTACGACTTCGTCCCAGTCACCGGCCCTGCCTTAGGCGGCTACCTCCCATAAGGTTAGTACACCGACTTCGGGCGTGACCAGCTCCCATGACGTGACGGGCGGTGTGTACAAGGCCCGGGAACGTATTCACCGCCGCGTGCTGATCGGCGGTTACTAGCGATTCCGACTTCACGCAGGC
>Ga0066388_100003574_pt1 | contig 10139 bp, 11 predicted proteins | sample PanSoiMetaGPlot6_FD_64539 | JGI IMG/M metagenome (GOLD analysis project Ga0066388, IMG submission 64539) | Tropical forest soil microbial communities from Panama analyzed to predict greenhouse gas emissions - Panama Soil - Plot 6 (Hybrid Assembly) | ecosystem: Environmental > Terrestrial >... | reverse complement strand
GTAGTCAGCGAACTCGCTGGTTCTGACTTTGGTCGCGCCTTCCATCAATCGTTCGAAATCATAGGTGACTTTTTTCTGCTCGATGGTTCGCTCCATGCCGGTCTCGATCAGAGCGGCCGCTTCGTTCCAGCCCAGGAATCGGAACATCATTACGCCGGAAAGAATCACCGATCCCGGATTGATCACGTCCTTGTCGGCGTATTTAGGCGCGGTGCCATGCGTCGCTTCAAAGATCGCGTATCCGTCGCCGATGTTCGCGCCCGGCGCGATGCCCAATCCGCCAACCTGGGCGGCGCATGCGTCAGAGATGTAGTCTCCGTTCAAGTTCGGCGTAGCCAGGACTGAATATTCCTCCGGACGTGTCACGACCTGCTGGAAAATAGAATCGGCAATCCGGTCGTTGATCATGAGCTTCTTCTTCCACGCGCTGCGTCCGTGACTTGCATAGATGCTGTCGAGCACGGATTTCACTTCCGCGTAAACCGATTTTCGAAACTCCTCCGAGGCAAACTCCATGCCCGGCTCTATGGCCGCCGCGTTCTGCTCAACTGTCATGTTCGGATTCTTGTCTTTGTTATCCAGAATCCAGCTCTCACGCTCAGTGACAACCTGACCACGGAATTCCTCAGTCGCCAACTCATATCCCCACTTGCGGAACGCGCCCTCGGTAAATTTTTGAATGTTGCCCTTGTGGACGAGCGTCACAGTCTTGCGATTATTTTTTAGCGCATACTCAATCGCCATGCGCACCAGGCGCTTGGTCCCAGTAACTGAAATCGGCTTGATGCCGACGCCGGAATCCAACCGAATCTGCTTCTTGCTGCCCTTCAGCATGTCCTCGTTCAGGAACTCAATCAGGCGTTTGGCTTCAGCAGTTCCCTCTTCCCACTCCACCCCGGCGTAAACGTCTTCCGTGTTTTCGCGGAAGATCACAATGTCCATCCGCTCGGGATGCTTAACCGGAGAAGGTGTCCGATTGTAGTAGCGAACCGGGCGCACACAGGAGTAGAGATCGAGCACCTGGCGCAGCGTGACGTTGAGGGAGCGGATACCGCCGCCCACTGGTGTAGTCAGTGGCCCTTTTATCGCCACACGCAGATCGCGAATCGCGTTGACCGTGTCATCCGGCAGCCACGTGTCGAATTTGGCCTTCGACTTCTCTCCCGCAAACACCTCGTACCACACAACTCGGCGTTTGCCCTTGTAAGCCTTCTCAACCGCCGCATCGAATACGCGGACCGACGCTTTCCATATGTCACGACCTGTGCCATCGCCCTCAATAAACGGAATCATGGGGTTGTCGGGAACGACATACTTCCCTTCTTTGTATCCAATTACAGCGCCATTACTCGGCACAGCCGCGCCGTTGTAAGAAGCCGGCATTCCAAGTCCTCCCTGAAAGTAAGTGAGCAATTATAAAGGCATACAGCTCTCATCCCGCATCACCGCTCTCCCAGGTCATTGTCGGGTGGCACAACGCTTTGAGCGCTGCGCTGACTCCCCTGTCTTCATCGGCGGCTAAAGCCGCTGAGGTGATTACGATGAAACTTCGTTCGATAAACCGCCCCGCTCAGCGCGTGCCGATAGAATGACGCATGCGATTCCTCGCCGCCACCTTCTTCGTTTTCGTCACACTTCTCACCGCCGCCGCGCAGACGCCCGCGCAAGATGCTCCGCCTTCGCCCGAAGCTCACCGTTTCTGGGACCGCAAGAACGTCCTTCTCTTTTCTGGCATCGCCGTCTTCCGCGGCCTGGATTACGCATCCACCCGCAACATGCAGTCACGCGGACGTGAAGAAATTCTGCTCCCTGATGACGTGGTTAACAACTCGGCCGGATTCGCCAGCCTGCAGGCCGCGGCCACGATGACCTCTGTTGGATTAAGCTACGTTCTACACCGCTCCGGTCATCACAAGCCTGTGCGCTGGCTTTCAATCGGGCATATCGGGGTTACTGCCTTCGGGGTGGCACGCAACTACTCATTGAAGTCGCAGCACACCCGGTAAACCGCGAACAACGGGCTTTTCGCGCATCGGCCCCCAATCTTGTCAAGCCCGCTCGAAGGCGTGTTTTTAGGTAAGTTGCCGATTTCAATCACAAATAATCCCGATTAGCTTGGCGCATTTTCCCCCTTAAAAATGCTATGCTGAATTTATAAGCTGTTCGCAAAGCGCGGGGCCTTTTGAGATTCCGCGCTTTTTTGATGCTCGATGATATTCAGCGCTCTCAAAAGTTCTTGCGGCGATGCAAATCGATGTATTCGGGCGCTCGCAACAGTTTTGGCGTTGTCGTTTTGTTTTATAGCGAGAGTCTCAGCCGATACATCCAGTTTGAAGCTAGCCTCTGAGGAGCTCAAGTCTGGCAAGCAAGCCGTCAATAGCGCAAGCGCGTCACAAACTTGCTGTGACCAATGCCGGATCAGTTCCGGTCGCGCTTTATCAGATCGTTTCGTCCGGAGTGGACTTTAAGCAGACTAATGACTGTCCCTCTTCGCTTGCGGCCGCTGCGAGCTGTTCCATCTCGGGTACGTTTCAACCGGTGATCGATGGCCCGCGGGAAGCTGCAGTGATAATGATAATTTTCGGCAGCGGCGGCATCGCCCCGCACACCCTTGTGGTGACGGGAGTGGGGGAATGACAGCCAAACGTTCAGCGCGGCGGATACCAGGGCAGCAGCAGCCATTCTCGCCATCACAAGCAAGAAAACACTGATGTTTGCGAGATTCCACAATTAAGCGAAGGTGGAAGAGCCTCCCGGTCCGCATGCGGAGCCGGGACGGCCGCGTCCCGGGTCTGAAAGAAACTCCCGAATTCCCGCTTTTTGCGACTCTGCCAGCCGTAGGTGACGGCCTGCCGCGCTTAGCCACGCTAAAGTTGAGGCAGCGCAGGCAACCAGTATCGCGACTAGAGGCTGAGGTGAGGCAGCAGTTGGGGACAGCTTCGGAATACTGGAATAGCTGCGACCAAAAGGGGCAGCTACTATGGCTGTGGGCACAGCCGGTAATCGCTTCGGAGGCTTGCCAGGCAGATACCGGGCGGCTTGGCCTGTGTTCCACCTGAAGGCGTACTCGAGCGTCATCACCACGAACAGAAAACCGCCAAGAGAACCAAGTGCAACTATTTCAGTCAGGCAAAACTGTATTGGGTGGGTGTCAAGAGGCATGAAGATTTCGGTTGCTAGTCAGTATGCAGTTCGATCATTAGCCCACCCCAGCTCCTTGGCGAGCTGGTTCCACTTGCTGTCCACCATAGCTTTGGTTTTTGCGTCCATCAGAATTTCGTCGGGCCAGGGGCGGGTGAAGCCTTCGCTGGCCCACTTGCGCGTCGCATCAATGCCCATCTTTGAGCCGTAGTTAGGCAGCCGCGAGGCGTGATCAAGTGAATCGACTGGCCCGAGCGTGAATTGGATGTCGCGCTCGGGATCGATGTGATTAAGAACTTTCAGCGTGACCTCGCCGAGGTCCTGCACGTTGACGTCTTCGTCCACCACGATGATGCATTTGGTGAACATTGCCTGGCCGAGCGACCAGATGGCGTTCATAACTTTGCGCGCCTGGCCCGGGTAGGATTTGCGGATAGAAACGATCATCAAATTATGGAACACCCCCTCTATAGGCAGGTTGATGTCCACGAGTTCGGGAATGGTGAGCTTCATCAACGGCAGAAAGATTCGTTCGACGGCCTTGCCCATGTAAGCGTCTTCCTGCGGCGGCTTGCCGACGATTGTAGTCGCGTAAATAGGATTCTTGCGGTGCGTGATACAGCTCAGATGGAGCACTGGATACAGATCTTCGAGCGAATAAAACCCCGTGTGATCGCCGAACGGACCTTCGGCGCGAAGTTCATCAAGATGCACGTGCCCTTCCAGCACGATTTCGGCTGAGGCTGGCACTTCGAGATCGATCGTTTCGCACTTCACCAACTCGACTGGCTTTTGGCGAAGAAAGCCTGCGATCAGATACTCCTCGACATCGGGTGGAGCAGGCACGATGGCGGAGAACGTCAGCGCTGGATCAGTACCAATGGCAACGGCGACTGCCATTCTGCCCGCCGGCAGATGTTCGGCGAGGACTGACCCCCCGGACGTCCTAGCCATGATGTCGACCGAGCTCCGAGGGTGCGCCACCCTATGCTGATTTTGGATAGGGTGGGGATTTTCTTGGTCTCCCGCGGCTCTTCGCAGGGCTTCGCGGTAGTGTTCTGCGCCAATTTTCTGGCGCTGCCAGTGCATACCGGTAGTGCGACCGTCATAGACCTGCATGCGATACATGCCGACGTTGCGTTTACCGGTTTTGGGGTCGCGCGTGATGACACAAGGAAGGGTGATAAACCGACCCGGGTCTTTGGGCCAGCACTGGAGGATGGGAAACCAGTCGAGCGAGAAGTTGTCTTTTCGGATGACTTCCTTGCAGGGGCCGCTCGCCACCGTCTTGGGGAAGAACTTTCCCATTTCAGCGAGCATCGGCAGAATTTTGACTTTATCGAGAAAGCCTTGCGGAGACTTCACGTCCATGAAAGCACGAATGCGCTCCGCAACTTCGTCGAGTGAATCGACTTCAAGCGCCATCTGCATGCGCCGCTTAGAGCCGAACTGGTTGATCAACACCTGATGTCGGGCGTGGCCTGAGACATTCTCGAACAGCAATGCCGGTGTGGGAGGGACATTCCTGTCTGTCGTCTTGTCCGCGACGCCCTTGCTTACGCGATCGGTGATCTCGGCAATCTCAAGAATCGGATTTACTTCGGTCTTGATGCGCTTGAGCTCGCCGGCGCGTTCGAGCGCAGCAATCCATTCACGAAGATCGTTGTAGGCCAAGCTTCGTTCCTTTCAGAACTCAAACACAGATTTAAACACAGAGGCGTGCCTCAGTGCCGCTGTGTGTCCGAACCTGAGAAACGGGAGAAATTAAATGCTTCAATCAACTGACATCACGACGACTAGCCGGCTCGCGCCTCCGCACCGGCTGCGGAGATTATCAATGTTCTTGGCGACATCTTCGAATTCATCCATCCGGACGGCCACCTCGGTCCGCGCTGGGACAGCCAGATGCTGACGCGAATCACTCTTTCCTTCCCGCTTCCGCTGTCATGGAATCCGGATCTGGTCCTAGACCAGATCGGCCGCCACCAGCTGCTGGCTGGGATGCACGATCGCGCCTAGTCTAATAGACTTACCAAGATGAATAGGCGGGTCGTCATCACCGGAATGGGCGCGGTTAGCCCGAATGGCGTCGGCAACACTGCTTTTGGCGAAGCAATCCTTGCCGGCAAGAGTGGGGTAGCGCGCATCTCGCGTTTCGATGCTTCGCAGATCCCGGTACAGATCGCGGGCGAAGTCCGCGACTTCGACGAGCTTGCGTGGGTCGAAAAGAAGGAACGCAAACATGTGTCGCGCGTCCTGCCGCTCGCGCTTGCAGCAGCGACTGAAGCGCTGGAGGGAGCGGGCGTTGATTATAGATCGCTTTCGCTCGAGCAGCGTCGGCGATTCGGCGTAATCATCGGTTCAGGCGGCGCTTCCCAGGAGTTCACCGAGGAGCAGTACCGCCTATTCTTCCACCAACAGTACAGCAAGATGAGCCTGTTCTGCGTTCCCACTGGTGTTATGGGGACGCTTTCTAGCGAGTTGAACGTGCGCTTCGGACTGCGCGGCGCGAGCCATGTGATTACATCTGGCTGCACATCTTCGACTGACGCTCTCGGTTACGCCATGCGTCAGATTCAGTCCGGACGCCTCGATACGGTTCTCAGCGGCGGCGCAGACGCACCGATTGCCCTGGGAATCGTCAAGGGTTTCATTCTGATGAAAATCATGACCGACTCCTGGAACCACGCGCCCGAACGCGCTTCCCGCCCCTTCAACGCCGACCGCGATGGATTCGTCCTCGCCGAAGGCGCGTGGATATTCGTGCTTGAAGAGTACGAGCATGCCCGCGCGCGAGGCGTAATGCCCTTGTGCGAAATTTCCGGATACGGTTCCACCTGTGAAGCTTTTCATCGCGTGCGCTTGCAGGAATGCGGAGAAGAACCCGCACGCGCCATCGGACTCGCAATGCAGCACGCGGGCATTGCAGCACACGACGTCGACTACGTGAATCTTCATGGGACGTCCACGCAATTGAACGATCGAATCGAGACGCGCGCATTAAAACTTGCACTTGGCGATCATGCGCGCGAGATACCAATGTCTTCTCTTAAGTCGCAGATCGGTCATCCCCAGGGCGCCTGCGGCGCGGCCGGTATTGCCGCAACCATTGTCGCCATGCAGTGCGGAAAGATTCCGCCAACCATCAATCTCGAAAATCCGGATCCTGATTGCGATCTCGACTATGTGCCCGAAGCTGGCCGAAAGAAAGATGTCGAACATGCCGTGTGTAACTGCATCGCCTTTGGATCAAAAAACTCAGCGCTGGTCTTAAGAAAGGTCGCTTAGATCGAACAAGGAGATCGGTATGGCTGATGTTCACGCGATCGTTGTCAAAAGTCTCAGCGAGCGTTACAAGACGCTGGCGGAAACAGTCCACGAACTCGCCGGCCCTCTAAACGACGAGCAGTTTTGGCGCAAGCCGTTCCCCTTCGGCAACAGCTTCGGCCATCTGGTACTGCACCTCACCGGTAATCTTAACTACTACATTGGCACGCAAATCGCCGGCACCGGCTATGTTCGCGACCGCGACCGAGAATTCAGCGAGAAAGACAGGCCTGCAAAAGCCGAGGTGCTGAAGCGTTTCGACCATGCGATCGCGCTGGTAGTACAAACCATCGGAAAACAGACAGCACAGGATTGGCCGATGTCATATTCCGCCGCCCGCGAGGAAGACGCCGAAAGCCGGTTCAATATTTTTCTGCGCTGTTGCACGCACCTGCACCATCACGTCGGGCAAATGATGTATCTAGCCAATGGCCTGAAGAGCCTCGAAACATAATTGCCTACTTTCCGAGCAGGTGCAGCACTGTCCCTTCCACCTTCGACCACGCCGCCGAGTGTGGATCAATCAGCTCATAGTGTCCCGCAGTCGAAATTTCCAGATAGTGGACGTCTTCTCCGCGCGCCTTCTTGTCCTCGGTATACTTGCGGCTGAAGAACGCAGGCACTGTGTCATCCTTCGCGCCATGGACCAGCCACTGGGTTGCTGCGATCTTCAACCGCGTTGGATCCGCCTCGTGATAGTGCTCAGGCACATCGTTCGGCTTTCCGCCGAGAAATTCAACCACCGCATCGTTGCTCAGATGAAGCTCGAATGCCTGCTGCATATCAACCATACCCGCCAGCGAAACCGCCCGTTTAGCAGAGGGCTCATGCGCTGCCAGACACAAAGCAAGCTGTCCGCCCGCGGAATGGCCCATCACCAGCGCATTTGCTGGATCCAGCTTGTAGCGGGTGGCAACCTGGGGTAGAAAACGCCAGGCGGAGGCGATATCTTCAAACGTTCCCGGCCATCCGCCGCCCTTATTTCCCACCCGCCGATATTCGATATTCCAGGTGGCAACTCCTCTGGCCATGAGTGCCGCGCACACATGCCCGTTGTGCGCCAGATCGTATTTGGCTCGCCAGAAGCCTCCATGAATGTTCATGACGACCGGAAACGATCCGCCCGCCTTGGGAAGGCGTAACTCTCCGAACTGATTAGGATCGCTTCCGTAGGCAAGCCGCGCGTCTGCCGTGGGAGCAGGCAGCTTCAGAATGTCGTCTGAGTTCACCACAAACTACACACGATCATTTTGTCATCCTGAGCGAAGCTGAGGTTCGCGATGCGAACGCCAACGGAGTCGAAGGATCCTCTGGCGGTCGGGATTTGCACTGCCGATAAGAGGCATTCTCACTATGCTTGTGCTAGAAACGCCTTCGCGGGCTTGTTCCCCGCACGCAGGCATGAGGTCCTTCGACTCCAAAGATCCTCCGCTTCGCGGATGATCTTCTCCGCTCAGGACGACAGGTTCATAGCGACTGCGGTCGACTTTGCTAGCCTTTAAGCTTGAGTTTTGACTTGTTGTCTTCAAGAAATTGGCGCAGCCGATCGCTTGCATCCAGCAGGCGGATCCACTGCTCGTAATAAAGAGTTACCGGAAATCGGCCAAGCCCATACACGCTGACTCCGCCTTTCTCGCCCACTCGAAATTCAAGGCTGCCGCTGCGCTGTCGCCCCTGCTGGCTCTCCAGCTCCGCCAGCCTCGCCTTTAACTCTTCATAACTCGGTTCTGCCATCCTCGCACCTCGGCCAAAAATGTGAGAAACATAATAGAAGCTACCTCGCATCCCGTCGAGTAATGTCTGAATGACAGCTATGCCGCCCCGCGCAACTCATGCCGGATTACGTTCACATCTTCACCCCCTGTTTGCGAAAAGACATCTTTGGCCGTGGCGTATTGCTCCTCGCGATCCGTGTTTACGATAACCAGAGACCTGCCCCGCTTCAGCAGTTCGCGATAGAACAACACGTCATCCCGAGGCACTCCGATGTCCAGATTCTTTTCAGCCTCGTTCCCAATTTCACCGCCCGCCACCGCTCCACCTAAGCCCAGCACGGCTGCTGCGCCCAGGCCCGCGGCCATGATTGGTCCAACCCCAGGAACCATGAGGCTGGCCACCACTGAGCCTAGTGTCAGGCCGGTGCTCGCGCCCACGGCTCCCCCCAGCACTGCTCCCATCGCCGGCCCCATTCCGTCGCGTTCCGCATCGGTGGTCGGAACCTCATTCAATTCGCTTTCGGCCCGCTCACCGGTAAGAAAAATGACTGAACGCTGCCTTACACCGTCGTCTTGCAATTCTCTCAACGCCTTTTCGGCCTGTGCTCGTGAAGCAAAAATGCCCACTGCTGAATACATTGGATTCTCCTTTACCGGGCACTTAGGATGCGGCGCCGTGTTCGTCAGGTAGCCTTTAGGTCTTTGTACAGTCTTTTCTGTAGCGCGGAATTTCTCATAAGGTCAAAAATTTTCATTGCTATTCCTACTCTTCAATTCTCTAAACCCGCGCCAGTTGGCACTCAACCGAATGGCAAATTGTTTGCATCTATATAAAACCGAGAGGTAGTTGAGCACTTAAGACCATGATGCAAATTCATACAGATCGCGTCGGTGATGTTGCCGTTGTTCAGTGTGAGGGACGCCTGGTTCGCAGCGACTCAGCTTTTCGCTTACGCGATGAAGTTATTTCCCAGAGCGACGCACGCGCCATCGTGCTCGACCTGTCGGAAGTTAACGCGCTTGAAGGTGGTGGCCTGGGGATGGTGATGTTCCTCCAGCGCTGGGCCCATGATCACGACATTCAGATGAAGTTGTTCAATCCTTCTGCCCCGGTGCGCAGCCGCCTCGAACAAGTGGAGTGGATTCCGGAATTTGAGTTTGCTTCCGCAGATGCTGTCTCAGAATTACTGAGGCGTCAGCGCGTTCATTAACCGGTGGTGTACGGTGTAAGTTCACTCCAGGGCTTGGGGCTCATGGATCCAGAGATGTGTGAAGCGGTGAGACAGCTGTGCATGCTGGCTGCTCACGAGGAATCTGACGAGAAGCTGGCCACTCTCGTGCGGGAAATCTATCACCTGGTTTCGGCTTCGCCGCTCAACCGACCCTCATCCGTGCCGCTCGATTTCGATATAGAAAAATCCTCAGTTGAATAGGCGTGCTGCTCCTGTTTGACAAAAGTTTTACGCGTTACTGACACAGGTCTGACATCCACAGGCAGCACCACCACTAGCCTGCCTGCGTTACGTTTTCGCGCATTCAGACAAAATGGGAGGAGCAACATGAAGGATTGTGTGTACTTGCCTTAGTGGCTACGCTTTTTTCCTTTCTGTGGAGCCTTCGCATTTGCCCAGGACAATAAAATCAGCCCAGGCCACCATCGACATTCGAGACTATTGCGATCCTAGTAGCTTTAACACTGCCGTCGGACCCGGTACGTGCGCCCGTGACACCACGAATGGGGAGATCACCTTTTCCGGTTTCATCGCTGAATTGACTGCTGACAAATCCGTTGGCGCATGGCGCTTTGCGCCCCAGCAGATCAGTGTCCCATAAGGGGCCACGCTCCACGTCAACAACCTTGGCGGCGAAACCCACACCCTCACTGCGGTAAAAAGATTCGGCGAAGGCTTCCTCGACTTTCTGAACCGCCTGTCAGGCAATCCTATTCCCGCGCCC
>Ga0066388_100003573_pt1 | contig 10140 bp, 8 predicted proteins | sample PanSoiMetaGPlot6_FD_64539 | JGI IMG/M metagenome (GOLD analysis project Ga0066388, IMG submission 64539) | Tropical forest soil microbial communities from Panama analyzed to predict greenhouse gas emissions - Panama Soil - Plot 6 (Hybrid Assembly) | ecosystem: Environmental > Terrestrial > Soil... | reverse complement strand
TTTTTTCCCTGCTAGTTGCCTGGGCAGTATTAGGACAGGCAATAGTACGCATGAGAAGGACAGCCGTAGCAAATAGTTGCACTTCGTCGGAACCAAGCTGCAAATGAAGACGTCAATCTTGGTGTGGTTATCGCGGTTGGTCGGGCAGCTGCGCACTCTCGGTCCTTATCTGGCCATTGAGCTCATCCTCCCGGGCGGCTCGCTCATCGCGTTGCTTCTCTGGCTTTACCACCGCAATCGCAATGTTTGACATGAGAAAGCATTTCACTCATTTCATTCGAATCGCGACGCCGTTTCTCGCAGTGTCGCTGATCGCGGGCTGCGCGGCTACGAACGGGCTTTCCACGCAGTCCTCGCTCGGCGGCGCCGATAACCTTGCGGCAGCGAAGTCGATCGCTGGCGTACCCGTGAGTCCGGCGGCATGGCCGACGAGCGATTGGTGGAAGCAGTTCAAGGACCCACAGCTCGATCAACTGATCGACGAGGCGCTCGTTGGCAGCCCAACGCTCAAGGTGGCCGAAGCGCGCACACGCAAAGCGGTCGCGGCCGCGAATGAATCGCGCTCCGCGCTATATCCGCACGTCGATGCCAACCTGCAGATGACGCGCGAACGCTTTCCGGAGAATGGGCTGTTCCCGCCGCCGGAGGCTGGCTCATGGGGAAGTTTCAACCAGCTCCAGGCTACGCTTTCATGGGAGATCGACCTGTGGGGCAAGAACCGCGCTGCCTACGAAAGTGCGCTAGGGGAAGCAAGAGCGACCGAGGTCGACGCGTATGCCGCGCGCCTGGCGCTCTCGGTCGCGATCGCGCAGTCGTACGTCGATCTGCAGCGTGCCTATCTGCAGCTAGACGTCGCTGAAGAAACGCTGACGGAGCGCGAACAGATCTACGCCCTGACTCGCGATCGTAACGCTGCAGGGATCGACTCGCGCCTGGAGTTGAAGCAGGCCGAGACGGCGCTGCCTGCGGCGCGCGAGCGCATCGTGCAACTCCAGGAGGCGATCCAGCTCTCGCGCAATCAGCTCGCAGCGCTCTTGGGCCAGGGTCCGGACCGCGGTCTTGCGATCGCTCGTCCTGGCGCGAGCGTCATCGCAATGCTGGGATTGCCCTCCGCGTTGCCTGCAGAGCTGCTGGGTCGCCGACCCGACCTCGTGGCGCAGCGCTGGCGCGTCGAAGCGGCGAGCAAGGACATTGATGTAGCGAAGGCGCAGTTCTACCCGAACATCGATCTGCTGGCCTTTGCCGGATTCCAGAGCTTCGGGACGGCTGGCTTTCTGTCGGCGGCGAGCCGCATGATCGGCTTCGGCCCGGCTGTGAGCCTGCCGATCTTCGAGGGCGGCCGGTTGCGCGCGAACCTCGCTGGACGCGATGCAGACTACGACATCGCGGTCGAGCGCTACAACCAGACGCTGGCGGATGCGATGCGCGACGTGGTGGATCAAGTCGCCTCCGCGCGCAGCGTCGACGAGCAACGCGCTCAGCAGCGGCAGGCGCTCGCGACGGCGCAGGAGGCCTATGACCTTGCGCTGTTGCGCTATCGGGAAGGCCTGGGCAACTACCTCCAGGTGCTGAGCGCCGAATCGCCGCTTCTCGATCAACGCAGCCTCGACGCCGACCTGCGCGCACGCGAGCTCTCGGTGGCGATCGGTCTGGTTCGAGCGCTCGGCGGCGGATTCGAAAGAAGCACGATTGCTGTTGCGCGCGAGGAATCGCGCTAGGCCGTGGCCGGGAAGGAAACGCAACCATGAAAACGCAAGATACGAAACTGCTACAGAAAACCGCTGGACGGCGCTGGCTCGCTTCGGGCGTCAGGCGGACGCGTCTCTCCGCCCTCGTGGTCATGGTGACCATCGCGGCGGCCGTCATGGCGGGCGAGTCGTGGGTACTGAAGAACGCGCCGGCCACCACGTTCGCTTGCGAGCTGGCTCAGGCAAGCGACTTTACGCGCGCGTTCGACGCCACGGTCGCGGCAAGGACGACGAAGGTCTCGGATCAGCGCCCCGACTGAAGCAATCGAGGCAGTTGAAGCATCACGACAGGAAGGCAGGAAGAGAATCATGGCACAGGACACGGCTGCAACTCCCGGTTCGCCTGCAACCGCAGCGACCAACGGAAATGGTGCCGCCCAGGCGCGGCGTCGCAAGCTGATCGCGATCGTACTCGGCGTTTTCGCTCTGGCGGGCGCCGCGTATGGCGTCTATTGGGCGCTGGTGTCGCGTTATCTGCAATCGACCGACGATGCATATGTCAGCGGCAACATCGTCCAGATAACGCCGCAGATCGCCGGCACTGTGGTGGGCATCCGCGTCGACGACACGCAATTCGTTCAAGCCGGGCAGACGCTGGTCGAACTCGATCAGGCAGACGCCAAGGTCGCGCTCGACCGGGCAGAGGCTGAGCTGGCGAAGACCGTGCGCGAAGTGCGCAACCTGTTCGCGACGACGGCGCAGTTGCGTGCGACGACCGAGCTGCAGGAATCGGATCTGAGGCGAGCGGAAGACGACCTGGCGCGGCGCGAGCGCCTTGGCGCCTCCGGCGCAGTGTCGGGCGAAGAGCTTCAGCATGCGCGCGACGCGGTGCGAAGCGCGCAGGCAGCGCTCGCGGCAGCGAAGCAGCAACTCGAAGCCAATCGCGCCCGCACCGACCGAACGACGGTCGAGAGTCACCCTGATGTTCAGGCGGCGGCCGCGCGCGTGCGCGACGCGTATTTGACCTACGCACGTACCATATTGCCGGCGCCGGTCGCCGGCTTCGTCGCCAAACGCAGCGTGCAGCTCGGACAGCGCGTGAGTCCCGGCTCCCCATTGATGGCTGTGATTCCGCTCGAAGCGGTCTGGGTGGACGCCAACTTCAAGGAGGCGCAACTGCCGGGGATGCGCATTGGTCAGCCCGTCACGCTGACCGCCGACCTGTACGGAGGAAAGGTCGAGTATCACGGCCGGATCGCCGGCTTTGGTGCGGGCACTGGGTCGGCATTCGCCGTGCTGCCGGCGCAGAACGCGACCGGGAACTGGATCAAGATCGTGCAGCGCGTGCCGGTTCGCGTTGCGCTTGATCCGCAGGAGCTCGCTCAACACCCGCTGCAGATCGGTTTGTCGATGCAGGTCGAAGTCGACACGCGCGAGCGCGGCGGTGAGCGTCTCCCTCAGACTGCGCAAGCCCCGCAGGATTACACGACGACGGTGTTTCGGCCGCTCGACGACATGGCGAGCGCACGGGTGAAGGCGATCATCGCCGCGAACGCCGGCGGCACAACTGGCTCAGGGATCGCCGAAAGGCCGGCGGTGCGAGGATCAGAAACGGGCCAGCTCGCGGCGCTTGGCCGGAGCCGCACTGCAGGCAATCGGGCGTCCTCGTTCTAAGCACGGCGCGAGCCGGAACCATCGTGGCAGTCGACCAAGCACGCACCGAGACGCATGCACCAGCGCGGGGCGCTGCTGCATCGACCTTCGTGCCGGCGCCTCTCACAGGAAGCACCCGGTTGCTCGGCACGGTAGCGCTGGCGCTCGCCACGTTCATGAACGTGCTCGACGTCTCGATCGCCAACGTTTCCATTCCAGCGATCTCGGGCGACCTCGGCGTGTCGCCGGACCAGGGCACCTGGATCATCACGTCTTTCGCGGCAGCCAACGGGGTGTCGCTGCCGCTTACCGGCTGGCTCACACAGCGTTACGGACAGGTGCGGCTCTTCACGGCCTCGACACTGCTATTCGTGATCGCGTCCCTGCTCTGCGGACTCGCGCCGTCGATGGGGCTGCTGATCGTGTTCCGAGTACTCCAGGGTGCGGTCGCAGGGCCGATGATTCCGCTCTCGCAGACCCTACTCCTGTCGAGTTACCCGAAGGAGAAGGCGGGTACAGCCCTCGCGCTGTGGGCGATGACCACGCTGGTCGCCCCCGTGGTCGGACCCGTGCTGGGCGGATGGATCACGGACAATATCAACTGGCCGTGGATCTTCTACATCAACGTGCCGGTGGGTGTAGTCGCCGCCGCGATCACCTGGCTCATTTATCAGAAACGCGAATCGCCGCGGCACAAGCTGCCCATCGATGGTGTCGGGCTTTTTCTGCTCGTTGCGTGGGTTGGCTCGCTGCAGGTGATGCTCGACCAGGGCAACGACCTCGACTGGTTCGGTTCGAAGCTGATCATCGCGCTGGCGATCGTCGCTGCGCTCGGCTTCGCGCTCTTCTGCGTCTGGGAATTGACCGAGGCGCATCCGGTGGTCGACCTGCGGCTGTTTGCGATGCGCAACTTCTGGACCGGAACGCTCGCGCTGTCGCTCGCGTTCGGGGCCTACTTCGCCAGCATCGTCCTGCTGCCGCTGTGGCTGCAGCAGTATATGGGTTACACCGCGACGCTCGCTGGCTGGGCGCTCGCCCCGGTGGGCTTTCTGGCGATCCTGCTGACGCCTCTTGTGGGCAGGAACATACAACGCGTCGATCCCCGCCTCGTCGCAACGACTTCCCTGGTGATTTTCGCGGTTGTCGCAGTGATGCGGGGTCACCTCAACCCACAGGCCGATCTCGCCACGATCATGATTCCAACGATCATTCAGGGCGCAGCGGTCGCGTGCTTCTTCATTCCGCTCATCGGCATCGCGCTTTCGGACCTGAAGCCGGACCAGATCGCGGCTGGCTCAGGGCTCACCAACTTCGCGCGTATCACCGCGGGCTCGTTCGCGACCTCGATCGTGACCACCTTCTGGAGCCACCGCGCAAGCCTCCATCACGCGCAGCTCGTCGAGCACGTGACGCGCTACGACTCCAACGCCACCGCAGCGTTTGCGACGCTGCAGTCAGGGGGAATGTCGGTCGATCAGGCGTATAGCTTCGGTAACACGCTGATCAATCAGCAGGCATTCACGATGGCAGCGCTCGACGTCTTCAACGTATCGGCGGTGCTGCTCGTGCTGCTGATTCCGGTGGTGTGGCTCGCGCACCGGCCGGCAGGCGCGGCGCGCGCGGCTGACGGCGCTCACTGAACGAGCTTTGCCAGCGTTTCGTTTCCCTGATCAGGCGATGCAACGCCGTGTGCCTTAGTCTATCCTTCGGCGATGCTCCGCCAGGCAAGCACTACCCTGGTCTTCGATACCCCCGGCCGCGGCTTATCGAGATTACTCGTCCCGTTGCTGAGTTTGCAATATCAACCGGGCTCGAAACCGGACTGTTGACGCTCTTCATTCGCCACACGTCCGCGAGCTTGCTCGTGCAGGAAAATGCCGATCCTCTCGTTCGCGCGGATCTCGAACGTTTCTTTGCCCGTCTGGTACCCGATGGTGAGGCGCTTTTTCGGCATCGCGACGAGGGTCCCGATGACATGCCCGCTCATGTCCGGGCAGCGCTAAGCGCCACTCAACTCTCGGTCCCGCTCGTTGCGCGACGTATCGCCCTCGGTACCTGGCAGGGCATCTACCTTTGGGAGCACCGGGTGGCGCCGCATCGGCGCGAGGTGGCGGTACATGTCGTCGGAAGCTGAAGGGATCGTGTACTCGAAGAAAGCGACGTGACCACTGCGACCCCGTTTGCGCCTTCGTCGTCGCGAGTGGCCACGTCGTTGCGCCTCAATGCGTTGCGACCGGCACCACGTTGAGGTTGTAAGTGATGTCAAGCACAGCGCCGGCGCTCGGCTGCTCCGCGTGGATCACGAGTGTATGCGCGCCCACTGCGAGGGGTTTCAGCTGCACATAGTAACCGTCATCCACGGCCGGTGAATAAATGCCCCCGGTCAGATCAGGAGTGCACGCTCCGACGAAGATGTTGTCGTCGGGCAGCGCAATCTCGAACACCGGCGACACCATACGGCGCAGCGGGCCGACGGGTTGCCCGTCGAGAGTGACCGACATGTTCGCAGCTCCATCGACGTACGCCTTGGACAGGGAGCGATAGAAACTGGAAGGAAGAGCGGCGCCTTGTCCACATTGGTCGGGCGTGTCGAAGTTGATCTCGTTGATGACCGGGAAGAACAGCGTCGCGGTTTGCGGTATGTCGCAATCGCGCGTGACAGGGCCGCTGACCCAGGAGCCGGCGAGAAAGAACGTCGTGCCGTGCTGACCCACCATGCATTGATCGCCGGTGGTATCGAGCAACGGGTTGACCGATGGCGGAATCGACAGCACCCATTGCCACCATTCGACGCTCTGCTGGCCGGTGGCGACGCCGCCCCTGGCGAGTGCCGCATTCGCTGGGAGGAAGACTGCCAGGATGATGGCGGCCGCTGTCGCGACAAAGCTTCGTGTTCTGTTCATGGTTTCCCTCCTCTGATGATTGGGTAAGTGAGATGCCGGTCATCCAGGCACCTGCGGCCTTCGCCAGGGTCGAGGAAAATCCGTTCTCACTGGGCGGCACTCTCGCGCCAGTGAGCCCCTTCTGTCCTTAAGGCTGTCTTAAAGATTGCTGAAATCCGGAGTTTGCAGCCCGGCGCCCGGCCGGGCGAACCCGACGGAAGGCGCCTTGTGATCAGCCGCGGTCGGTCAGCCAGGCACGGGCCTGCGCCAGTGCCGCTTGGTCGGAGAGCGACCGTCCCGCGGCCTCGGCGGTGGCGTAAGCGCTCGCGCCCAGCGCCTCGCGCGTCTTCGCGATCAGCGGCGCGATAAACGCCTCGTCCGCGGGCTCGGTATGCATTCCGATCCGTTGCCACAGTGCACCGGCAGCGCCGTAAAGCTGCGCGGCGCGTTGCCAGTCCTCACAAAAGGCCGCAAGACCAGCCGTGATCTCCAGCACATTGGCCGCCAGCGGCATCGAGCCGCTGCGTTCGAGCATCGCCAGCGCCTCGAATAGCATCGCCCGCGAGCGATCTTTCGATCCGCGCGCGACCGAAAGGCTCGCGAGACTGACCAGACCGTTGATCACGATGCGAAGGTACCCAAGTTTGCGCGCAAGCGACAGGCCCTCCTCGTAGAGAGGCTCTGCCGCAGCGAAATCGCGTTCCAGTCGGTACATCTCCGCCAGAAGGAACAGGTCGGATGCAAGGTCGTACGTTTGCTTCGCTCGACGCGAGAGCGGAAGGGACTTTTCGAGATAGGTGCGCGCATCCGCGTGCTTGTGCTGCGAATAGGCGCTCACGCCGAGCCATCTGAGCGCGGTGGCGGTCGCCTCGTCGTCCTTAAGTTCCCGGGCAATCGAAAGCGCTTCCTGCAAGTATCCATCCGCTTCAGCATAGCGCTCGAAACAGGACGTCAGAACGCCAGCCGAGATGAGTCCGTCGCTCCGCTCCCGGCTGCGCTGCTTGGCCGCAGGACGCTGGAGGGCTTCCATCGTTACTCGGTACCCCAATTCCAACCCGCCGCGATTGATCCAGTAGGGTGACGTCGCGAAAACCAGCCGCAGGCCCAGGTCGCTGCCGTCTTTGGCACGATCGCACCACGTGTGGGCGGCGAGCAGGTTCTCCCGCTCCTGACCGAGTCGGGTGAACCACGCTCCTTGTTCGGCACCTCGAAGGTGCGTTTTGGACTCTTCGGCGAAAGCAAGATAGAACTCGAGATGTTGCGAGCGGGCTCGATCATTCTCGCCCGATTCGTCGAGCCGCTCTTGTGCGTATTCGCGCACGCTCTCGAGCAGCCGGTAGCGCTCGCCCATCGCTTCGACGACCACCATCGACTTCTCGATCAGGTCCGTCAGCAGATCCAGGATGTCCGCTCCGGCGATGTCGTCGCCGGCGCCGATCGCCTCGGCGGCCTCCAGGGTGAAGCTGCCGGGGAAGACAGCCAGACGGCGCAGCAGCGCGCGCTCCTCAACCGTCAGGAGCTCGTGGCTCCAGTCGATCAGCGCGCGTAGCGTTTGCCGATGGGGGAGAGCGGCGCGGTCACCCCGTGTCAAGAGGTGGAAACGATCGCTCAGCCGCTCGGCGATCTTCTCCGCCGACATGGCGCGCACCCTCGCCGCGGCGAGCTCGATCGCCAGCGGGATGCCATCGACACGACGACAGATGGCCGCCACCGCGGGGGCGTTCTGATGGGTTAGCTGAAACGCCGGCTGTGCCGCGATCGCGCGGTCAACAAACAGCTGCACCGCTTCATAGCGCGACAACGTCTCCAGGGCCATCGTCGGGTCCGGCTCCGGCATGGCCAGCACTGCCACCGTATAGGTCGTCTCCGCGGCGAGCTTCAGCCGTTCGCGGCTGGTGGCAAGGATCTTCAGCTGCGACCCGGATTGCAGGAGCTGCTGCGTCAGATCGGCACAGGCCTGCACCAGGTGTTCGCAGTTGTCGAGAAGAAGCAGTAGCCGACGCTCACTGAGGTACCTCAACACAGCCTCCAGCACCGGGCGTCCCGGTTCTTCACGGACACCGAGCACCGAAGCCACCGCCTGGGCGATCAAGCGCGCATCGTTCAGCGGTGCGAGCTCCACGAACCAGATGCCGTCGGGATAGTCGCCCACAAGGTCGGCGGCCGCCTCCTGCGACAGGCGCGTCTTGCCGATGCCACCGAAGCCAACGAGCGTCAGCAGCTGCGTCTTCTGAAGCAGCTCCTTGATTTCGGTCAATTCGCGCGCGCGGCCGATGAACGACGTGAGCTGCTCCGGCAGATTGTGGTTTGCTTGTGCTTCCTTCTCCTTCGGCGCCGCCTTGCCGTCGTGGATCAGCTCCAGCGTAAAGCGGTAGCCATGCCCCGGAATCGTGGCAATGGCCTCGGGGCCGAGGATCTTCCGTAGCGCCGAGACCTGGACCTGCAGATTGTTTTCCTCGACGACGAGATTGGACCAAACCCGGTCGAGCAACTCGCTCTTCGACACGAGCTTTCCCGCACGCTCCACAAGCACTATCAAGAGATCAAAGGCACGCGGACCCACGACAGCCGGGTGGCCATCCACCAAGAGGCGGCGCTCCGCTGGTTGAAGCTCACAGCGGCCAAAGCGGAAGCAGGCAGCGGTTTCTTCTTTTCGCATGGCGCCCTATCGGCATGGAGCGGGTATTGATAAAGTCTATATGCGCTCGCTACCGCCCGCTTCGACCTAGGTCAAACGATCTCTACCACCTGCATCATGCCTATGTACGCGCGATGGCGGCCACGGCGCAACATCGCACCGCGCGTATGGCCCTTCGACATGCGTATAGACGGTTACTTTTTCGACGCCAAAGCGGGGGCTGGTCAGGGCGGGGACTGTCTCTTCGCCGCCGTCGCGACGACGTTGAGGAGTTCGCTGGCCTGCTTGTTTTGCACGCTCTTCCGCAACAGGATGTCGGCTGCGTTGGTCGACTTGCCGTAATAGACCTTGTTCCACTCGTCCGAGACGTTGACGATGGTCCCGTCGAGGTTGATGCCCGCGTAAACGCCCTTCGAGCGGCTGAAAGCGACAAGGTCGGCGGTGATATCCGACCTCGCGCCCGCGCCGACAGGGCCAGCAGCGATGCTCGCGTCGCCGCCGAGCTTGAATGAATCCGCCAGAAGCGAATTCAATCCCTTTTCGGTCATGACCAGCGTGACGACTTCGGAGACCGCGATTCCGGCCTGGAACCCGACGCTGGCGGTCGCGAGCGTGTAAAACGCCGGGCCGACCCACTTGCTGGTCGCGGAGTCTCGCGCGACGACCACCGCGCGGCCGCCCGATCCGCCGAGGATGAACCCGGCGCGGGTCACGCTCGGCGCGATCAACACGGCCTTGGCCTGCCCCAGATTGCGCTGCAGCCAGGTCATGTTCGGATCGTTGAGGAAACTGGCGAGCGTGAGCTTGGCTTCGGTCACGAGTACCCGCTGGTCGGCTTGGGCAAAGGCCGTGGGCGCCAGGAGCAGCGCCATCGCGAGCACGAACGTCCGGGCAATGCGCGAAATGCCCGGGCCCCGATCGACAAGATCTTTTCTCATTGGTCTCGAGCGAAGCGGGAAAGAGCGGACCAGCATTCTAGCAGGCGCAAGGAGGCACGGTGACTCCGGCCCGCAGTCGGTTCTGGCGCAGAAAACGGACGCTCTCCACAAGCACGGCGTCGGGTTGATCGCGATGAGGCGAGTGCTTGCAAGCCGCAAGCTCGACCCGGGTCAGTTGGCCAGGGCGGAGCCGGCGGGCAATGCGATCGATCTGCTCGAGCGTACCGTATTCGTCGTCGAGGCCCTGCACTGCGAGCACCCGGCAACTAATTTCGGGAAGCAGTGCCTCGATGTTCCACGCGGCGAAGGCCGGGTTGAGCCAGATGTCGTTCCAGCCCCAG
>Ga0066388_100003572_pt1 | contig 10140 bp, 6 predicted proteins | sample PanSoiMetaGPlot6_FD_64539 | JGI IMG/M metagenome (GOLD analysis project Ga0066388, IMG submission 64539) | Tropical forest soil microbial communities from Panama analyzed to predict greenhouse gas emissions - Panama Soil - Plot 6 (Hybrid Assembly) | ecosystem: Environmental > Terrestrial > Soil... | reverse complement strand
ACCGCGCGGCGGACACGGCCCCACAGGTCCGGTTCCCACGAAATGCTGAACGGCAGGGCGTATTGGCTGACGTTGTTTCCCGAACCGCCGAGATTGCCGAAGAGGTTCCCCGACTGATGGGAGCGGGTGAAGGACACACCGAGCCCGGCGGTCGGGTAGTAGGCCGCGCGGGCGCTCCACACCAGTGTCCGCGCCTGGCGAAACTGCGCCTCCGCCGTCGCCAGGTTCTGGTTGGCGACGTCGACCTGCGCCTCCAGCTCGTTCAGGTCGGGATCGCCGTACAACTCCCACCATGCGCCGCGCAGGACGTCGTCCTGCGGCTGCGCCGGCTTCCAGCCCTCGAGCTCCTTGTACTCCGGAGCGAAGGGTGCGCTCGGCCGCACATAGTCGGGACCCACCGAGCAGCCATTCAAGAAACCACAGATGAACACCGATAAACACAGATAGAAGGCTGGCCGCATCCAGCGTGGCAACCGGCGAGCGAACCGTCTGTGTTCATCTGTGTTCATCTGTGGTTCTCACTACGAGATGGGATGCAACAGCCGCCGCCCGACCGCCGCGTGGCCGCGCGCGACCCAGGCGCGCAGGCGCTCGAGGTAGAGGTAGACGACCGGCGTCGTGTACAGCGTGAGCGCCTGGCTGACGATCAGACCGCCGACGATGGCGATGCCGAGTGGGCGGCGCAGCTCGCCGCCGACGCCGCGGCCGATCGCCAGCGGCAGCGCGCCGAGCAGGGCCGCCATCGTGGTCATCATGATCGGCCGAAAGCGCAGCAGGCAGGCCTGATAGATCGCTTCGTCGGCCGGCAGGCCCAGATGGCGTTCGGCGTCGAGGGCGAAGTCGATCATCATGATCGCGTTTTTCTTCACGATGCCGATCAGCAGGAGAATGCCGATGATGCCCATGACGCTGAGGTCGATGCCGCACAGCAACAGCGCCGCGATGGCGCCGATGCCCGCCGACGGCAGCGTGGACAGGATCGTGATCGGGTGCACGTAGCTTTCGTAGAGGATGCCGAGGACGATGTAGACGGTGACCAGCGCGGCCAGGATGAGCAGCGGCTGGTCGTTGATCGATGACTGAAACGCCTGCGCCGTGCCGGCGAAGCTGCTGCGAATGGTGGGCGGCAGGCCGAGCTCGCGCGTCGCCGCATCGATCGCCGCCACCGCTTCGCTCAAGGCGACGTTGGGGGCGAGGTTGAACGACAACGTCACAGCGGGGAACTGGCCCTGGTGGTTGACCGCCAAGGTCGTCGGCCCGATCTCGTAGTGCGTGAAGGTGCTGAGCGGAATCATCGCGCCGTCGGCGGCGCGTACGTACAGATCGCGCAGCGTGTCGGGCCGCTGCCAGTACGGCGGCGCGACCTCCATCACGACATGGTACTGGTTGAGCTGGCGGTAGATGATCGACACCTGGCGCTGTCCGAACGCGTCGTAGAGCGTGTCGTCGAGCAGCTGCGGTGAGATCTGCAGGCGCGACGCCGTGTCGCGGTCGACCACCAACTTCGCCTGCAGTCCGGCGTCCTGCTGATCGGTGTTGACGTCGGTCAGTTGCGGCAGCGCGCGCAGCGCCTTCAGGACGCGCGGCCCCCAGGTCGCCAGCTCCTCGAACCGCTCGCCCTGCAAGGTGTACTGGTACTGCGCGTTGCTCATGCGCCCGCCGATGCGGAGATCCTGGGTCGCCTGCAGAAAGGTGGGGGCGCCGGGCAGCGCGCTGAGCGGATCGCGCAGGCGGTTGATCACGTCGTCGGCGCTGGCGTCGCGCTGAGCGAGCGGCTTGAGGCCGATGAAGAAGCGCCCCGTGTTGCGCGCCGAACCGCCGCCGCCGCCGCCGCCGGTGAAGGCGAGCACGCTGTCGACGGCGGGATCGCGGCCGATGACGGCGGCGACCGCGGCCAGCTTGTCCCACATGGCCTGGAACGACACGTCCTGCGAGCCCTGCAGGATGCCGGTCAATCGGCCGGTGTCCTGCTGCGGGAAGAAGCCCTTGGGAATCTTCATGAACAAGAAAACGTTCACCACCACGGTCAGCAGCGTCAGCGCGAGCATTTTGCGCGGGTGGCGCAGCGCCCAGCCCAAGCTCACCTCGTAGGTGCGCACCATCCAGTCGAGACCGCGTCCGAGCAGGTGCGACAGCCGCCCTTCGCGCGCCAGGTCGTGCGGGCGCAGCAGCGCCGCACACATCATCGGCGTGGTGGTCAGCGACACGACCAGCGAGATGGCGATCGCCACCGAGAGGGTCACGGCGAACTCGCGGAACAGCCGGCCGATCATGCCGCCCATGAGCAGGATGGGGATGAACACCGCCACCAGCGAGGCGCTCATGGAGAGGACGGTGAAGCCGATTTCGCGCGCGCCGCGCAGCGCCGCGTCGCGCGTCGACATGCCCTGCTCGATGTAGCGGCTGATGTTCTCGAGCACGACGATCGCATCGTCGACGACGAAGCCGGTGGCGATGGTCAACGCCATCAGCGAGAGGTTGTCCAAGCTGTAGCCGCACAGATAGAGCACGCCGGTGGTGCCGATCAGCGACACCGGTACGGCCACGCTGGGAATGACCGCAGCGCGCACGTTGCGGAGAAAGGCGAACACCACCAGGATCACCAGCACCACCGCGACCAGGAGGGTGAGCTCGACGTCGCGTAACGAGGCGCGAATCGGCGGCGTGCGGTCGAGCACGATCGCGAGCTTGGCGGCGGCCGGCAACGAGGCTTCGAGCTGGGGGAGCACTTCGCGCACGCGGTCGACCGTCTCGACGATGTTGGCGCCCGGACTGCGGAACACGACCACCAGGACCGCCGGGACGCCGTCGGAGAACCCTGCGGCACGCACGTCCTCGGTGGCGTCTTCGACGCTGGCGACGTCACCGAGGCGCAATGCGCCGTTGGCGGCGTAGTCGATGATCAGGGGCCGATATTGGTCAGCCGCGCGCAGCTGGTCGTCGGTATCGATCTCCCACACCTCGTCGCCGTTGATCAGCTGTCCCTTCGGCCGCCGCACGTTGGTGCTGCTGAGGACGCGCCGGACGTCTTCGAGGCCGACGCCGTAGCGGCTCAGCGCCGACGGGTTGAGCTCGACGCGCACCGCCGGCAGCGAGCTGCCGCCGACGAACACCTGACCGACCCCTTCGATCTCGGACAGGCGCTGCTGCAGGACCGACGCGGCCGCGTCGTACAGCTGGCCGGCGCCCATGGTGTCGGAGGTGAGCGAAAAGATGAGGATCGGCGCGTCGGCCGGATTCACCTTGCGGTAGGTCGGGTTGCTCGGCAGGTTGGCGGGCAGGAAGCCGCGCGCGGCGTTGATGGCGGCTTCGACATCGCGGGCCGCACCGTCGATGTTGCGGTTGAGCTCGAACTGCAGGACGATCGACGTCGTGCCGAGGTAGCTGGTCGACGTCATCTCCGTCACCCCGGCGATGCGGCCGAACTGCCGCTCGAGCGGTGCCGCCACTGACGTCGCCATGGTTTCGGGACTCGCGCCCGGCAGGGCGGCGGAGACCTGGATGGTCGGGAAGTCGACCTGCGGCAGCGCGGCAATAGGCAAGAGCCGGAAGCCGACCAGACCGGCGAGCGCCAACCCGATGGTCAGCAGGGTGGTGGCGACTGGCCGCCGGATGAACGTCGCGGACAGGTTCATGTCTGGCCGTGCTCGAGCGCGCCGTGCGCGGGGTGGCGCGCCACCAGCCGCTGCACGCGCTTCGCCAAGCGATCGAACGCCAGGTAGATCACCGGGGTCGTGTAGAGCGTCAGCGCCTGGCTGACGATCAGGCCGCCGACAATGGCGATGCCGAGCGGCCGGCGCAGCTCGGCGCCGACGCCGCGGCTGACGGCCAGCGGCAGCGCGCCGAGCAGCGCCGCCATGGTGGTCATCATGATCGGGCGGAAGCGTAGCAACGAGGCTTGAAAGATCGCCTCCTCCGGCGTCTTGCCTTCGGTGCGCTCCGCTTCGAGCGCGAAGTCGATCATCATGATGGCGTTCTTCTTCACGATGCCGATCAACAGGATGATGCCGATCAACGCGATGACGTTGAGGTCGCTGCCGAACATCCACAGCGCCAGAATGGCGCCCACACCGGCGGACGGCAGCGTCGAGAGGATGGTGATCGGGTGGATGTAGCTTTCGTACAGAACGCCCAGCACGAGATACACCGTGACCAGCGCGGCGAGGATGAGCAGCGGCTCGTTGGTCAGCGAGGCGCGGAACGCCTGCGCCGTGCCCTGAAAGCTGCCGCGAATGCTCGGCGGCATGCCGGCTGCGCGGGTGGCCTCTTCCACGGCGCGCACCGCCTGGCCGAGCGACACGTCGGGCGCGAGGTCGAACGACAACGTGACGGCGGGGAACTGCCCCTGATGGGCGATGGACAGCGGTGCAGTGGTCTGCACGACGCGGGTGATGGCGTTGAGCGGAACCTGGCCGCCGGTCGCGCCGCCGACATACAGGCTCGCGAGGCCCTTCGGCTGGGTCTGGAGCTCGGGCGCCACTTCCAGCACGACGCGATACTGGTTGAGCTGCGTGAACATGGTCGAGATCTGGCGCTGACCGAAGGCGTCGTAGAGCGTGTCGTCGATCAGCTGCGGGGTGATGCCGAAGCGCGAGGCCGTGTCGCGATCGATACGCACCAGCGCCTCCAGCCCCTCCGTCTGTTGGTCGCTGCTGATGTCGCGCAGCTCCGGCCGGGCCCGCAAGGCGTCGACCAGCTTTGGCGCCCAGTTCGCCAGCTCCTCGGGGTCGGCGTCCTCGAGGCTGTACTGAAACTGGGTGCGGCTGACGCGATCCTCGACCGTGAGGTCCTGCACTGGCTGGAGGTACAGATGAATGCCGGCCACCTGGGCCAGCTCGGGTTGCAGGCGCGCGATGACCTGACTGGCACTCTGCCCGCGTTCGGCCAGCGGTTTCAGATTGATCAGGATGCGGCCGCTGTTGATGGTGGTGTTGGTGCCATCGATGCCGATGAAGGAGGACAGGCTCTCGACCGCCGGATCGCCGAGGATGACGGCCGCCAACGCCTGCTGCCGCTCGGCCATGGCCGGGAACGAGATCGACTGCGGTCCTTCGGAGATGCCGAGGATGACGCCGGTGTCCTGCACCGGGAAGAAGCCCTTCGGCACGGCGATGTAGAGCACGATGGTGAGCGCCAGTACGCCGATGGCGACCAGGAGGGTGGCGCCCTGTCGCTCGAGCACCCAGCGCAGGGTGCGGGCGTAGAAGGCGATGACCCGATCGAAGGCGTCCTCCGAGGCCCGGTAGAAGCGCCCCTGGCGGTCGCGCGGTACGTGGCGCAGCAGGCGCGCGCACATCATCGGCGTCAGCGTCAGCGACACGACGGCCGAGAGGAGGATGGTGGCGCCGAGCGTGATGGCGAACTCGCGAAACAGTCGGCCGACCACGTCGCCCATGAACAGCAGCGGGATGAGCACCGCGATCAGCGACACGGTGAGCGACAGGATGGTGAAGCCGATCTCCGCCGCGCCCTCGAGCGCCGCCGCCATCGGCGAGTGGCCCTGCTCGATGTAGCGGGCGATGTTCTCGATCATCACGATCGCGTCGTCGACCACGAAGCCGGTGGCGATCGTCAGCGCCATCAACGACAGATTGTTGAGGCTGAAGCCGAGCAGGTACATGACGCCGAAGGCACCGACGAGCGACAACGGGACGGCGACGGCCGGGATGACCGTGCCGGCCAGGTTGCGCAGGAAGAGAAAGATCACCAGCACGACCAGCACCACCGACAGCATCAGCTCGAAGCGCACGTCCGCTACCGAGGCGCGGATGGTCGTGGTGCGGTCGGTGAGCACGGTCACGTGCACCGACGGCGGCAGCGCGTGTTGCAGTTGCGGGAGCAGGTCCTTGATGCGGTCGACCACCTCGATGACGTTGGCGCCGGGCTGGCGTTGGATGTTCATGATCACGGCGGGCGCATCGTTCATCCACGCCGCCTGCTTGACGTTCTCGGCGTCGTCGACGACGTCGGCGACGTCGTCCAGCCGCACCGGCGCGCCGTTGTGCTGGGCGATGATCAGCGGCCTGTATTCCGCGCTCGACAGCAACTGATCGTTGGCGCCGATGACGAAGGACTGGTGCGGTCCGTCGAAGCTGCCTTTCGCCTGGTTGACGTTGGCGCCAGCCACGGCGAGGCGCAGCTGCTCGAGCGTGAGCCCGTAGGCCGCCAGCGCGGTCGGGTTGGCGCGAATGCGCACCGCCGGCCGCTGCCCGCCGCTGATGCTGACCAGGCCGACACCCGGCAGCTCGGCGATCTTCTGCGCCAGGCGCGTATCCGCGAGGTCTTCCACCGCCGGCAGCGGCATGGCGTCGGAGGTAAGCGCTAGGGTGAGGATCGGCGCGTCCGCGGGATTAACCTTGCTGTAGACCGGCGGCGTGGGCAGGTCGCGCGGCAGGAAGGTGAACGCCGCATTGATCGCCGCCTGCACCTCCTGCTCGGCGACGTCGAGGCTGAGGTCGAGGCTGAACTGCAGCGTGACGACCGAGCTGCCGCTCGAGCTGGTCGAGGTCATCTGGCTCAACCCGGGCATCTGACCGAACTGCCGCTCGAGCGGCGCCGTAACCGAGGACGCCATCACGTCCGGACTGGCGCCGGGGTAGAAGGTGACGACTTGAATGGTCGGATAGTCGACCTGCGGCAGCGCCGCGACCGGCAGCTGGCGGTACGCCACCGCGCCCGCCAGCAGGATCGCCACCATCAGCAACGTGGTGGCGACCGGGCGGACGATGAAGGGGCGCGACAGATTCATGCGCCGTGCACCGCCGCGGGAGCTGCGGCCGGCGTTTGCAGCGTCACGGCGCGACCGGCGCGCAACGCCTCCGCGCCGTCGACCACCACGAGCTCGCCCGGCGCGATACCGCTCTCGACGGACACCAGGTCGCCTTCCGTCACGCCGATCTTCACCGGCCGCACGTCGGCGGTGTGATCCGGCTTGACGACGTAGACGAACGTGCCCTGGGTGCCGCGCTTCACCGCCGCGCTGGGGATCAACGTGGCGCCGCGCTGGACGTCGAGCTCGAGTCGCGCGTTGACGAACTGGTTGGGGAACAGCGCGTTGTCGTCGTTGGGAAACTCCGCCTTCAGGCGCAGCGTGCCGGTATTCGGATCGATCTGATTGTCGACCGTCAGCAGCACGCCGGTCGCCAGGCGGTGCTGCTGGTCGCGATCGTAGGCCTCGACCGGCAGCCGTTCACCCGCCTGCAACCGCCGCAGCACCGGCGGCAGGCTGTCTTCCGGGATGGTGAAGATGACGCCAATCGGTTGCAGCTGCGTGATCACGACCAAGCCACCGGTATCGCTGGCGTGCACCATGTTGCCCGCGTCGACCAGCCGCAGCCCGAGCCGACCGCCGATCGGCGCGGTGATGCGGCTGTAGGCGAGCTGCAGCTTGGCGTTGTCGATCTGCGCCTGATCCGTCTGCACCGTGCCTTCGTACTGGTGGACGAGCGCTTCCTGCGTGTCGAGCTGCTGCTTGGGAATCGAGTCCTCCGCCACCAACTTGTGGTAGCGCTGCAGGTCCACCCTGGCGTTGGCGAGCAGGGCCTGGTCGCGCACCATCTGACCCTGCGCCTGCTCGAGCTGGACCTGGAACGGGCGCGGATCGATTTCGGCGAGGAGCGCGCCGGCCGCGACGATGTCGCCTTCGCGAAAGTGCACCGCCATGAGCTGTCCGTCGACGCGGCTCTTCACCGCCACCGTCGCCAGAGGCGTCACCGAGCCGATGCCGTTCAGGTAGACCGGGATGTCGCCGGTCTTGGCCGCTTCTGCCACTACCGGCGCCGGGTGCGCGGCTGCCGGCGACGCCGCCGGCTTGCTTTCCGGCGCGGCCGGCGTGCGCCAGTTGGCGAGCGCATACGCCGCGCCGGCCAGCAGCACAAGCGCCGGGACGATCAACCACCGGCGGCGTCGAAGCGGGGACAGATCCCTATCACTCATGGCGTTTCCCATTGCGACCGCTCGCCTTGGCGAGGTCGCGAATTGCCGCCAGCGAGAAGTGCGTCACGTGGTCGGCGATGCGCTGCAGATCCCGGCTCGGCGCCACTTCGGGATAGAGCCGAGTGATGATCGCGGCACTGTTGCGGTAGAAGACGCACTGCGCGATCACGCTGATCGTGCAGAAGCGCACCGTTGCATCCGACGCCGCCGGACCGATCAGCTCGCGGATGATGTCGGCCAGTTGTCCGTGGTTGGCGCGCATGCGCCGGCGCACCAGGCGATCGAGCGCCGGCGTCGGCTCGATCAGTTCGCGCGCCAGCAGCCGCGCCATCCATGCCGGCCGGTGCGGGTCGAGCAGCCGCGACAGGAAGGCGGTGACATAGGCGCGCAGCCGCTCCGCGGGCGGCGCGGCGCCGCCATCGTCGGTTTGCAGCGGCTCGCGCTGCTGCTCGGCGTACTCGAAGACCGCCGCATAGAGGCCGGCCTTGCCGCCGAAGTGGTAATGCGCGGCGGCGATGTTGGCGTGCGCCCGCCGGCAGATGCGCTCGATGGTGGCGGTGCGGAAACCGTCCTCCGCGAACACCTCGGCGGCGGCTTCGAGCAAGCGACGGCGGGTGTCCGCCGAGCGTTCGGCATGCGTCATTTCAAATGAGTATTTCAAATGAGGATTTCGTCCGTGTCAAGATGGGTTCACAGGGACCCCGGGGCTTATCATCGATGCTCTTGTTGGTGTCCCCGCACCGGCATCGACGGCGAACGTTCGACCACGGATTACACGGATGACAGGATTCGGAGGGTTCCTGGGCAGTGGAAGCCCCGGGTGATCCGTGAAATCCGCGCAATCCGTGGTCGAGATCGGCTTGTTGGCGAGCCCACATGCAGGATGGCGCCCGCCGTTCGTGCACGGCGTCGCGCTGACTACCCGAGCCGCTCGACGACGCGCCGATCGAGGGCCAGCGCTACCGGGCCACGCGCGGCGAAGTCGCTCCAGACGTCGGGGTAGATCACGACGTTGAAGGCGCGCGCCACGGTGGCGGCCGGGACGATGGCGCCGGCGCGCCGCTCGGCCAGTAGGCGCGCCGCCAGGCGGCGCGGCGCTTCGTAGTCGTCGGCGGCTACCAGCGCCTCGAGGCTCACGCCGTAGCGCTTGCGCGCCGCCGCCGTCCGCAGGTCGACGAGCTCAGCGTCGATCTCGACCTCGAACAGCACATGCGTGGCGAGCGCCTCGGGCGCCGCATAGCTGGCGACGATCTCCAGCGCGCAGCCGGCCGGGCAGTCGGCCAGGTACACGGCGCGCACCCCGGGGGCGTTGTAGCGGCCTGGAAACTGCGCCGCGCCGTCGCCGCTGAACGCCTGCTCGGCGTGCGCGGCGCGCACGCTGCGCCACAGGATGAGGTTCACCCCGGCACACCGTGCTCGATGCGGCCGAGCACCTGCTTGACCTCCGCCCAGCCGAGCGAGGTGTCGAGCAGCGACAGCGGGGTCTTCCCCCCGAGCGCCGGCGTGGGCCGGGTCAGCCAGGCGCGGCCAGCGGCGCGCGAGCCCAAGACGTCGGCGGCGCGATCGAGCACATCGTGCGTGCGCGCCACCTTGTCGGCGATGCTCGCCGGCACGACCGCCGCGTGCTTGAGCCGGTGCAGCGTGCGCTCCGGAATGGCGAGCGCGTCGGCGACGGTGCGCACCGGCAGGTCGAGCGCCACCAGCAGCCCGGCCAGCGGCGCGCGGCGGCCAGGCCCGCGCCCTTCGCGGATGCGCGTGATGGGTTGCACGCGTGATGCCATTTGACACACAGCGTATGCCAATCGGCGCACCTCCGCAAGGGCTGACCCGCGGCGGTGCTGCCCGGCCATTTGGTTCACCACGGAGGAACACAGAGGGACACGGAGGGGTCCACGGAGGATCGAGGGTGCGCCCGGCCAGGCGCACGCCTCGCTTCCTCTGTGAGCCTCTGTGTACCTCTGTGGTGAAAAACGGCCAGGCAGCGCCGCCGCGGGTCAGTCCTCCGACTGATCGACGCTCGCTCCGGCATCACCCACGCTCTTGCGCGCCTCGCGCTCGGCAATGAGCTTGCGCGCCACCCGCTCATAGTCTTCGGCGAAGTGTTGTCGCGTGTGGTTGGCCTGTGCGAACTCCCAAGCACCCCGCGACATGGCACGCAATTGGTCTGCAGGTAATGCGGCGAGCCGTCGGACGGCGCGTTGAATG
>Ga0066388_100003571_pt1 | contig 10141 bp, 7 predicted proteins | sample PanSoiMetaGPlot6_FD_64539 | JGI IMG/M metagenome (GOLD analysis project Ga0066388, IMG submission 64539) | Tropical forest soil microbial communities from Panama analyzed to predict greenhouse gas emissions - Panama Soil - Plot 6 (Hybrid Assembly) | ecosystem: Environmental > Terrestrial > Soil... | reverse complement strand
GAATTCCGGCTGTCCGGCCCTCAACGTTGGGAGTAGCGCCCTCGGCTGCGCGGCTCGGATACAGATAGGCGACAAAGGTTTCGTCGAGGGTGATTCTAGCTACATCGGCACCGAGGTGAACGGTGGGTTCACGTGGCGCTTCGCAGCGAACGCGGCGTTCGACCTAGCCGGCTACTACCTGGCGGCGGGTGGAGCATTGAAGATGGGCGAGCTTCTGAACGGCGTGGTCGTCAAGCGCGATCAGAACGACGGCTACTATGCCGCCGCGCGCGTGAGGCTGCAGTTCTAGGCTAGCTCGGCTCGCGGTGTCACGACGGGGCATAGGCGGTTGGATCCCATGCCCCGTGTGAGCCTGTGGCGGAGCAGAGCTGGAACCGGGCCGGACGACGACGCCACTTTCTCGACCCTGCTGCCTGACTTTCTGCGAGCGCTCTTCATCTGAACACTCGTTCATCATCTTCGATGTCCCCGCGTCAGAGACGCAATACCTCGCTTCGCCATCGTCGGCGTCTAAGCGGCCGTCCGGCCTGCGCGGGGAGCGTCGACCTTCGCGGCAGACCCACATCCGCGTGCTCCCGTAGACGTTCTCGCCGATGATCGGAGAGCGTCTAACTGGTCGAGAACAAGCCTCCGCTGCCAAACTGAGAGTCGCCTGAACGTGACGGACGCGTCATCTCGGCGCAAGAAAACCCCTCTAGCGTGCGTCTCCTGTGAAATACGGATCCGAGGAGACGCCTATGCACGGCTTCGTACCCGGCGGGCAAGCGCGACGCGCGACATTCCGGCTCGTATCGCTGTTGTCGGTGTCGCTGCTCCTAGCGTCTGTGGTCTATGTGGGCGCGGAACCGTCTGAAGACGACAGGGACACATCCCCGCCAAGCCGCGGTCGGTTGAGCCGCGTGAGGCACATCATCGTCGTCATGCAGGAGAATCACTCGTTTGACAACTACTTCGGCGTGTTGCCATACGCAGTCGGTTCGCCGTATCGACGGGGACCCTGTGACGCTGACGATCACACGTGCGTCGACGGCCTCTCGTGTGCGCGCAACCCGAGGACGGGAGCCTACGTGTGCCACGATGCCAATCGCGACGATAGCCGGCAAAAGAAGGTCACCGCCTTCCACAGCGCCGACTTTTGCGCGAAGACCGATCTCGATCACTCGTGGGCCGGCACTCACCGGGAAGTCAATTTTTTCGAACCGAATGCCGGACCCCGCGACAGCGCGAATGATGGGTTCGTGTTTGTCAACGACCTCAGCAATCAGCCGGACAATCTCGTCGAGACCCGCACTGACGACCAGACAATGGGCTTCTATAACGAGGACGATCTGGGCTTCTACTACGACCTTGCCAAGACCTTTGCTCTGTCCGACCATCATTTCAGTTCAGTGCTCGGACCCACCTTCCCAAATCGCTCGTATCTCATGGCGGGGACGTCGTTCGGGCACCTGACGACGAGCGAAGAGGTCCCGGACATTACGAAGGCACCGTTCCTGTTCTATCGACCAATTACCGGCACCATCTTCGATCTCCTCGACCAGCACAGCATCTCCTGGGCCAACTACTATCAGGATGTTCCGCAAGGGACCAGCTTTCGAAACTTCCTCGCTGACCCCACGCACTTCCGATTCTTCAGCAAGCCCGGGCCCGCACAGCTACCGCCGAACCCGTTCAACTCGTTCCTCGATGATGCGCGGGCGGGCACACTACCCGCAGTGGCCTTCGTCGATCCAAACTTCGGGTTCTTCGACCCGACCAAGGAAAATGACGAGCATCCGGGCCCTGGCCCTGGCTCCAATATTCGCGCGGGTCAGAGTTTTGTCGCCCGCGTCGTCGATGCGGTCCGTAACAGCCCCAACTGGCCCGACTCGATCGTGTTGATCACGTACGACGAGCACGGTGGCTACTACGACCACATGGCGCCGCCAGCCGCGCGGCAAGGTGGCGCGCGGACCCCCGATGGGGTCGCGCCGGGGCAGTGCGCCGACGCCTCCAACCCGTCCCCGAGCGAGGCCCCGGGAGGCGGCCTCAACTGTACGGAAAGCAAGATCGAGGCGGCCCAACTCTGCCCCATGTTCAGCCCAACGGGCCCGTTCCCAGCGCAATGCGCAAGCTTCGATCAGCTCGGAGTTCGCGTTCCACTGTTAGCCGTCTCGCCCTTCGCCAAGAGGCATTACGTTTCGCATCGCGTGACAGACCACACCTCGATCTTGGCGCTAATCGAACGTCGTTTCCTCACGCCGGATCCCGACGCGAGCAACGTCGCTGCCGAAACACCACACCTGACAGCGCGCGACGGGAAAGCGAACACGCTCGAAGATCTTTTTGATTTCGAGACGAGTCCGTCACTCGACGCCTTGGTGAATGCGTCACTCGCTCTTCCGCCGAACAATCTGAGCCCTGGCTGCACTCCGTGAGTGCGCGGCGCCCCTAAGGAGCGCGGCCCGCGATAGGGCGAGATGTCGACTTCGCGACAGGTGGCGCTCACGCCGACCCATTCGGCGCGTTTGAGCGGCATACCGATGGTTGTCGAACCCTTCGAGAGCCGTCGGAAGGGCTACCGCACGGAGGCTGACGCGTTCCGAAGGAGGGAAACGTAGCGCGTGAGAAAACGGCTAGAAGAACCGCCCACACGATTCACCCCTGGCTGTTGGTAGGTATGGCGAGCTTGATGGCCGCAGTGATGACTGCCGTGGCCGCGGGCGACGGATTCCGCGAGACCGCGAAGATGACCGTGATGACGGACGCGGCCGAGACCGCGAACACTTCTTACCCGGCAACCTGGTGGTCAGCCGCAGCGTGTACGACAACCGGGCGAGCAATGTCGTCTCGGGGTAACCATCCTGCCGCCGAATTGCGCGACGGGTTGTGCCGTCGCGAGCGCGCACCTATCCCGGTGCGTGGAACAACGACCTCGTGGACAGCAGTTTCGGCATTACATCGAAGATCGCTCTTGGACCAGTTCACACCCTCTGGCGCACTCGTGAACACCCTGGAAGTGCCGAACAGCTCTCAGCATGGCGGGCCGCCGAAGAAGGATCAGATGGTCACCAGCTTCTCGTCCAAATCGGAGCTGCGCTGAACCGGTCCACCGATTGAACCTATCTGACGTTCATGGGCTACCTGGCGCCAATCAACACGCTCGACGCGTCCAACTCCAACACTCCTGGCGTCGTCGATCCGACGAATCCGGTGAGTGACAGCTTCTTTCGGGCGGTCGCCCAAGTAGACGTGCACGGGAAGTTCCACTTCACGAGCACCAACGCGTACAGCGGCAACAACGGGCGCACGGCCATCCTGAACAACACAGAGGGCACCAATGTGCTCTACACGGCGGGGAACGCCGGCAATGGCGCGAATCTGCAGCCGGACGGCGTCATCATCGGCGCTGGTGCCCAGATTCTGACGCCGGCAGCGCTCTCCCACGGCCCGGCTGAATCTCCGGTCGCGCACCCATCGGACGTTTGTACGGCGACCTTAAGAACCCAACGTTCATTGAATCGTACCGACAACTTCATCGAATCGTAGCGCCGTCCCACTATTGTCCCGCCGGCTGTGTGTTGCATGCATCCCGCCGCCCCGCGGCAGCCTGTCGCGGGGATCATCGCATTGGGGCTGACACGTCCCAGAAGGAGGGAAGCATCATGAGAGGCACGACGGGAGCTGAGTCCAGTGGCCGAAGGGCCGCGCGAGGGCTTCAACGCTGGCTTCCGGGGGCGGTGGCAGGCTTGATTGTCGCAGCCATGACGACCGGTCTGGCGACGGGCGACGGATTTCACGAGGGGGGCGACGACGATCGTGACGAAGGGCGCGGCGCCTACGCGATAGGTCTCTGGGGTGATCTACCCTACTCAGACGTTCAGGCGTTGACCGGTGTGCCCAACCTGATCGCGGACATGAATAAACAGGATCTCGCCTTCACGGTTCACGATGGAGATTTGAAGGCCGGCAATGGTATCGCCAATTCTGTGACGCCCACGACCTGTGCCGACGCCCTCTACACCCAGGCGCTCGGCTTTTTCAATGCGCTCAGAGCGCCAGCGATCTTCACGCCGGGGGACAACGACTGGACGGACTGCGATCGTCCGTCGAACGGCGGCTTTTCATCGCGCGAGCGTCTTGACCACGAGCGGCTAGTCTTCTTCAGCACGCCATTCTCGCTCGGGCAACGCCGGTTGCGCCAGGAAGTACAGACCGAGCCGCTGTGTCTCGGCGTTAACGGGTTTGTGCCCTGCGTCGAGAATCGACGTTGGACGCGCGGTGGCGTGACCTACGCGACACTTAACATCCAGGGTTCCTGCAACAACCTCTGCGACACTGCGCCAGACCCTGCCGAGTACGCCGCGCGGAACCTGGCCAACATTGCCTGGATGCAAGCGACCTTTCAAGTCGCACAAACCCGCGGCTCAGCCGCGATCATGCTCATCTCGCAGGCCGACCCAGGGTGGGACCTGACCGACGGGACGCGGGCGCCTCTCCGTGACCCGAAGACACTGAAAGAGACCGACGGCCAGCCTGACGGCTTTCACGACTTCCTCGACGCGCTGCGCGCTGAGGTGATGGCCTTCCGCAAACCGGTAGCTTACGTGCATGGGGACTCCCATTACTTCCGCATTGACAAGCCATTCCTGGACTCCACTGGTCGTCGCATCGAGAACTTCACGCGCGTTGAAACATTCGGCAACAACGCGGCGAACGGAAACAACGATGTGCAGTGGGTGAAGGTATTCGTGGATGCGCGTAGCCGTGAGGTCTTTGCGTATCAACCTCAAATCGTCCCTGAAAACCGCACGGCCGTCCCAGCACCATAGGGCTGGCTGGAAAGAACTCTGACGGCCCTAACGGCGGCCCGAGGTCCACGACGTCGAACTTCAGGCCGACGGCGTCGCCCAGCTGGATCGTCGTCACGGAGGTGTGAACGTGAGGTCTCCTCGGGGTCGCGACGGTTCGCGTGCCTTTTTTGAGGCTGGCCCACGAGCTCAACTCTAAGCGCGCGGAAAATGACGCCCAAGGTCGCGCACTGTCTTGCGGAGCCTGGATGGTCTCCCCTGACTCACGTCGGACCCACAGGGCCTCCCCGCGCGGCCACCACCACTCAACGTGGCCGCCTCGCTCAGCACACGAAGTGAAACTCCGCAGACGGCTCTCGGTGGGCACGACGTTCCGTTAATGAGGAGGTTCCCGATGACAATCAGGCTTCTTCTCCTGGCGCTGCTCATCGCCCTCAGCGCGACCGCGCCGGCCGCCGACGCTGCGGATCCAGTCACGATCGAGTACTGGCACATCAACTCGCCGACGTTCGGCGGGCCCGCGGTCAAGGAGCTCGTCCAGGTCTTCGAAGCCAAGCATCGCGGGATCAAGATTGCCGAGAAATTCCAACCTGGCGTGTACACAGGTCTGATGCAGCAGCTTCAAGTCTCGCTTGCGGCCAAGCGGCCGCCGGCGGTCGCGCAGATAGGCTACAACCTGACGGCGTACGCCGCCGGACAGTTCCCACACGTCCTGCTGGACAAGTACCGGCAGAGCGACCCCGCGTTCTTCAAGGGCATCCCCGACAACATCATGGCCCTCGGCAATCTGAGCGGCGGGCTTCACGGCATCCCGTTCGGCGTCAGCACGCCGGTGATGTACTACAACCCCGATCTGTTCCAGGCGGCGGGCCTCAATCCCGATCAGCCGCCCCAGACGTGGGCCGACCTCTTGAAGGTGGGACAGACCATCAAGGACAAGACGGGCAAGTTCGCCGTGTACCTCCAGCAGCCCAACGACGAGTGGATCGATCAGACGCTGATCTGGGGCAACGGCGGCCGCCCGCTGTCCGAGGACGGCAAGCGGGTGGGCTGGGATTCGCCGCAGGCGATCGAAGCGATGCAGATGTGGCAGGACATGGCCGTCAAGACGAAGATCGCCGCGAACCTGACCTGGGAAGAAGGGCTCCAGGCATTCCTGAGCGGCCACATCGCGATGTGCCTCACGACCATCGGCCGCCAGGATCACATGCGCAAGAACGCCGCGGGTTTTCAGGTGCGAGCCGTGCCGGTGCCGCGGTTCGGTGGCAAGCCCCTCGCGACGGCGACCGGCGGCAACGTGCTGATGATCTTCGCGACGGATGCGGCACAGGAGAAGGCGGCGTGGGAGTGGATCAAGTTCCTGCTCTCGCCGGAGGGCGCGACGATCTGGACCAAGGGCACCGGCTACCTGCCGCCGCGCGCCGAGCTGGCGACCGATCCCAAGTATTTGAAGCCGTTCTTCGACGAAGCGCCGATGATGAAGGCGGCGCTGCAGACGTTCCCGTACGCCAAGCCGTGGGTCAGCTTCCCGGGCGCGCGCGGCCTCGAGATCACCAAGATCCTGATCAAGGCGCGTGAGGAAGTCCTCGAGGGCAAGCGCCCGTCCGAGCCGATCTTGAGGGAGGCGTCGCAGCAAGCGAACGCGCTCTTGCCCAGGTGACGCAGCGCCGGCGCGAGCAGTTGACCGCGTATCTATACCTCGCGCCGGGCTTCGCCCTCGCCGCGGTCTTCGTGTACTGGCCGCTCGTGGCCAGCACGACGTTGAGCTTCTACGACTGGAACCTGGTCTCGCCGATCTGGTCCGCCGTCGGTTGGCAGAACTATCGAGAGCTCGTGAGTAACCGTGTGTTCTGGCTGGCGCTGGTGAATACAGGCAAGGCGGCGCTCGCCTTCACGGCGCTGAACGTGATCGCGCCGCTACTTCTCGCCGTCGCTGTGATGCGAGTCTCGAGTCGCTGGCGCGACGTCTACCGGGTTCTGCTCTTCTCGCCCACCGTCATCTCAATGGCCATCGCCTGTGCGGTCTGGCTCTGGATGTTCCACCCCCTGTACGGCGTCATCAATTCGTCGCTTCGCCTGTTGGGTATTCAAGGCCCCGCCTGGCTCTCCTCCGGCGACTCCGCGATCTGGGCGATCATCATCGTCACGGTGTGGAAGACTTTCGGCTTCAATTTCGTGCTCTACGTCGCGGGCCTGCTCGCGATCCCGGCCGAGATGTACGAGGCGGCGCGCGTGGACGGCGCCTCCGAGCGCCAGCTGTTCCGGTACGTCACGATTCCGCTGCTGGCCCCGACCACCCTCTTCGTTTTGCTCACGACGTTCATCCTGAGCCCGCAGAACTTGTTCGTGCCGACTCAGATCCTCACACAGGGCGGCCCCAACGAGGCGAGCAACAATCTCGGCTACCTGGTCTATCAACTCGGGTTCGAGTACTTCCGCATCGGCTACGCCTCGGCGGCAGCAACGCTGGTTTTCCTTCTGTTCCTCGGGCTGACCGCGCTGCAGTTCTACCTCGCCGAGTCGCGCATCCACTATGGCCGGTAAAGAACGCGCAATCCACGCGCTACTCGCCGTGACATGCCTCCTCATGGTGTCGCCGATGCTCTGGATGGTGTCGACGGCGGTGAAGCCGCCGGGAGAGATTTTCGCGGGTACCTTCCGCCTCTGGCCCGAGCATCCGACCGTCCAGAACTTCAGGGCAGCAATGACGCAGGTGCCGATGGTGAGGCTCTTCTGGAACAGCCTGCTGGTTGCGGTCGTCGTGACGGGTGCCCAGGCGTTCACGAGCGCGCTCGCGGCCTACGCGTGCGCGATCTTCCGGTTTCCCGGCCGCGGCCTGTGCTTCGGCTTCTTTCTGGCCACGATGATGGTGCCCTTCCAGGTCACGATGATTCCCAACTACCTCCTGATCGCGCGGCTCGACATGCTCAACACGTATGCGGGCCTGATCGTGCCGCAGGTGGTAACCGGCTACGGGGTCTTCATGCTCCGACAGACATTCAAGAATCTCCCGGGAAGCCTCGTCGAGGCGGGCATTCTCGACGGCGCGACGACCTGGCAGATCCTGTGGCGCATCGTCGTGCCGGCGACGCGCACGGCGATCGTCGCGCTATGCGTCCTCTTCTTCATTAACACCTGGAATCAGTACCTCTGGCCGCTGCTCGTCGCGACCGACCAGCACATGAAAACTCTCCCGGTCGGGATGCAAGAGTTCGTCAGCCTCGAGGGCGGAACGAACTGGGGGCCGTTGATGGCCGCCGCGTCGATGGCCATCGTCCCCGCGCTGATCGCCTACGTCATCGCCCAGCGCTATGTCCTCGAGAGTTTCGTTACCGTCGGGCTAAAGGAGTAAGACCCTTGACGCCGTGTTCTCTTCGACGGTCCGGTCATTCATTCACTTCGCGAGCTAGCCATTGACGCGACCTCCCACCCCGGCGTACCTTCCTGCTCGCGATGCGCCCGCACGACGAGCTGAGTCACCTCCTTCACGGCCTCGCTACCTTCGTTGCGGAGCACCGAGCGTGCGGGGAGCTGGACGGCGGGGCGGACGACGAGGAGGGGCTATGGATGACGTGCGAGTGTGGCGCGTCAATCCACCGGACGCTACAGCGTGCCACCCCAATGTGATCCCGCCGCCTTGACGTATCGACGCGTGATTCCCGGACGATCAAATCGAGAGTTCTGATAGGCCGGATCGATGGCTGGCTCATTTCCGGATTGTTGCGCCACCGCGCGGGGGCCTGTCGAGGGCACAGTGAGGTGGCGCGAAGCAAAGATGGGAGATGCTTGACGGCGCGGCAACTCCGACTTCCGGAAGTTGATGTGGTCCGATGCCGTCGGTCGGCTGCCCAATTCATTCAGAAGCGCCCGACAGAGGTTCCCTAGATTGGTCTTCAGTGTTTCAGGCTTAACGAAACCGTTACATCCCCGGGGCATAAGCTCAACGGACGAGGGGCTGAGACCGTGAATGGCTGCTGCGGCCCGAACACAATCGGAGCCATCCCGGACCGAACATGGTGCGAGGCGAAGAACACGGGCGGCTCGAACATCGCGTGCGCGGCCGCCACGCCCGCGAAGGCCCCGATGATCTGCGCTCCGATGTAGAGCGGGACATCCGGCCAGCCGATTCCACCTTGCGACGCATCAGCAAGTGTCACCGCCGGATTGAAGTGCGCCCCGGAGATCGGCCCGAACGTCAGGATGAGGGCCACAAGCGCTGCTCCCGTGGCGATCGTGTTGGCGAGAAGAGCCACGGCGACGTTGCCTCCAGCCAGACGCTCCGCCATGATGCCCGAGCCGACAACAGCGGCGAGCCGCACCGACGTACCGACTGCTTCGGCGGTGACGCGCTTCGGCAAGCTGAATTGTTGCGCTTTCGTTACGGGCACGCGACCTCCCTTGTTAAGGGCTGCACTGCGATCGAATCGCGGTTGAGCCTACACGGAATGTGACATGAACAAGCAGCGCGTGCTCTTCCTCTGCACGCACAACTCGGCGCGCAGCCAGATGGCAGAGGGCCTCCTACGAGCGATGGCAGGAGATCAGTTCGAGGCCCAGAGCGCGGGGACGGAAGCGACGCGCGTTCACCCGCTAGCGATCCGCGCGATGGCCGAGCACGGCATCGACATCAGCGGACAAACGTCGAAGGTCTTCGTCGGACTTCTAAGGAGTCGTGGGACTACCTCATCACGGTGTGCGATGACGCAAACGAGCGGTGCCCATTCGTTCCTGGCACGCGCAAACGCCTGCACTGGCCGCTGGAGGATCCGTCCCGTGCCACGGGGAGCGAAGAAGAGCGACTCGCCGTCTTCCGTCGAGTGCGCGAAGAGATCGAGGCGCGACTCACGGAGTGGCTCAAGGCGCAGTAGATCCGAGCACGTCCAGGCTGTGTGCGATCGGAGACATTGACGCACCATCGTCGCATCAAAGTAGCGTCGCCGGCGTGCCCCTGTTCGCCGACCTGGACGCCTTCTACCTGGAACACGAACGCTGCGGCGACCTGGACAGCGGCCTCGACGGCGACCGCGTATGGATGGCGTGCAGCGCGCGCGGCGCGGTAATCAATCGGAACGCGGACGATGATTGACCAGCGCGGCCCGCTCCTGCAACCGGCCGTCCTCTGCTAGACTCCCTGCGAGCCATCCTCAGGCCGCCTGGGTGCCGTACGTCGCGATCTTTGGCATTCCCAAGCCGTGGGCGTGGAAGGTCTCAACCATCGGGGCTTTGTGCGGTCGAGGGTGCCAACTCATAGCACACGATGCAGCGTGCCGTGTGGGATGCGGAACGCAGCGTGATGTGAGGAATTGACGTCTCCGGGGCCGGCGCGACATTAGCTGTTGTCGAGGCGAGGC
>Ga0066388_100003570_pt1 | contig 10142 bp, 11 predicted proteins | sample PanSoiMetaGPlot6_FD_64539 | JGI IMG/M metagenome (GOLD analysis project Ga0066388, IMG submission 64539) | Tropical forest soil microbial communities from Panama analyzed to predict greenhouse gas emissions - Panama Soil - Plot 6 (Hybrid Assembly) | ecosystem: Environmental > Terrestrial >... | reverse complement strand
TGGCAATACCTCCACATCTTCGATTACGGCCAATATCACTGGCTAGTCGCAATCACCGTCGGCCTCGCGCTCGTTGGCGTCGTGACATGGGGAACGATCGGCGGCGCGATGCTTCCGTTCTTGTTGCGGCGCCTCGGGCTCGACCCCGCGACGTCGTCGGCGCCGTTCGTCGCCACGCTCGTCGATGTCACCGGTCTGGTGATTTATTTCAACGTTGCCCTGTTCATTCTTCGCGGCACGCTCTTGTGACCCGGTTCGTCTTGAGCGCCGCAATTGCGATCTTGTTCGCGCCGTCCGCGCTCGCCACGACCAAAGGTCTCAGCCAAATCGTCACGCCTGATCTTCAGGACGAGGGTGATCTTTCGTTGAGTCTGCAAATTCAGGACGAGCGAATCGCGAATCCATACCAACTGCAGGCTGAGATGGGACTGACGAAATGGGGCGAGGTCGCGGTCTTCCGCGGATTCGATCCGGACGAATGGATTTTCGGGACGGAGCTCGGAATCCTGAGGACTGAACCGTATTTGTTGTCGGTCGGATTTGTGAATTGGTCGCCGCATCTCCATGTCGATCCTCAGCCATACATCGAGTTGGGTTATTACACCGAACATAACAAGTTCATCGTGGGCGGGATTCATGCCGGTTACAAAAATGAAGCGATTCTCGGTTACGCCTACGACTTCAATAAAACCTGGCGGGTGCAGGTTGATTGGCAGAGCGGGAAAGAAAATTCATCGACCATCGGTTTCACCTGCAATCTGACCCGCGATTTCCAATGCAATCCCGCGATTTACTTCAGTAACGACGATCCGCGCCGCGTTTTCGGCTACATCGTGTTCACCTACACTTTCCACGTTTGGAACCCGAAGGAGAAACAAGACAACGCCGCGATCCCCGGCCTCGCCAAACAATCTTTGCGCTCCGCGAATTAATTCGCGGTTTCGCGGCCGTCATTAGCCCGATAAAATTCTTTCGTAGGGGACGCTGTTAGTTTCCTTTTTCGATTAATTCGGCAGGCTAGTACCTTCCCTACAGAAGCGCGCGAGCAGCATTAATTATTAGAGTCGTGCGCCTTGCAGGCCGATCAGCGCGAGAAACGCGTCCGTCTCTGACTTCGTCGCTTCCCTTGAGCGAAAGAAATCACCCGCTAAATCAGTCTCAAAGAATCCTCCTCCAACAGCAAAGTGACCGAGAACTTTATCGCCGTTATAAAAATAGGCGTAGTAGGACGCAACCGGAACGCCGGCCATCGGTTGAGTCCAACCTGATCGCCGTTCCGACACAAATTTCAAAAGCGCGGCGATTTGACCGTCATTATCGATGCGCTTGATGAAGCGCATGTTTGAGCCGGTAATCTTGATGAGCGTGACGTTTGTCGGCGGCGTGATGGATTTCCCGCGCTCGCACCCCGCGGCAAAAATAAGTGCTAGTGCGGATATCCAAACGATAGCAGCCCTCATAGGGAATTAATGACAGCGGAGTTATTTCTTAATCGCGACCCATTCGTTCCGGGCGCGGGAGTCGGCCACGGCTTGGACGACGCGCATGTAACGCAGGCCGTCCTCGAAACTTGGTCGCAGGCGGATGCGGCCTTTTGATTTCACCGCCGCGATGAAATCGTTTTCCACGTTCCAGTCCGTCACCAAATCCTTCGGAACATCGACATCCTGCATTTCGCGTCCGCCATACTTCACGCTCCGGACGCGTTCGTTGCTGAAATCGTAAAGCAACGCGCCGCGGTCGCCGAAAATTCGCAACCGATCGTTAGGCGCACCCGCATGAACGCCGCTGAATTCGAGCACTCCTTCGGCGCCGCTCTCGAAAACGCAAAGGATGTTGAGCATATCGGGAACGATGACGTGATAACCGCGCCGGTCGGCCGTCAGAATTTTTCCGCGCGCGAACACGCCGGCGATGTCACCAAGCCAGCGTTGCATCACTTCCACGTAGATCCCGAGGGTAAGCACGTTGAGTCCGCTGATCTCAATCTTCTGTCGCCAATGGGCCGGCGCTTCCGGATTCAAATAAACGCCGGTGAAACTTTGCATCCGGACGTCGTGCGGTTTGCCGATGAAATTTTCAGCGAGCAATTTTTTAATTAAGAGATCGGCGCGCATCCCGAATGGTGGTGGACAAAGCATCGTCACCAATTCGGGAAAACGTTTCGACGCGGCGAGCATTTCTTCCGCTTCCGCCAGATCCATTGACATCCGCGCCTGACAAAAAACGTGTTTGCCGGCTTCGAGCGCCGAGACCGTCACCGCCGAATGCATGTATGGCGGCGTGCCAATCCAGATAATGTCGAGATCGGGCAGCGCGAGGAGATCGGCCCAGTTCGCCATCGGGGTCGCGGCTCTGCAATTTTCCTGACAAAACTTCTCGCTGCTCTCGTAGGTCGAATTCGAGACCGCGACGATATCGACGTCGGGATTCTTTTTGAGCGCGGGCAAATGCCGGGTTTTGACGATGTTCCCCGCCCCGACGATTCCGATTCTCAGCTTGCTACTTTTCTGGGCCATCTGTTCTCAACCACGAATAAGGATTAACGACGGCATTGTCACATCATTTGTTCAATTCACGGTTGAGACCGCTTGACAATCGCCGCTCGCGCGGCATCTTGTGCGCCCCCGTTTCAAGCACTATGTCGAAAGTTTGTGACATTACCGGTTCGAAAGCTATGCGCGGCAGCGTGATTCACCGCCGCGGTATGGCCAAGAAAAAAGGCGGCGTTGGCCGGCACGTGACCAAAAATGTGCCGCGCTGGTTCGCGCCCAACCTGCACGAGCACCGGATCTGGGTGCCGGAGCTGAAACAATTCGTGCGTGTGCGCCTGACCGCGCGCGGCTTGAAGACGATCAACAAGAACGGCGCTTACAAAGCTCTGAAAAAAGCCGGCGCGATCTGATTTGTGTAGCCACGGCGCTGCGGGCCGTCGGTTAAGCGCGCCACAGGCGCGTGGCTACAACGTTAACTACCGCCGATCTCTGCTTCACTTTCAGGTAGGGGTGGTTCACCAAACCGCCCGCGGGCGATTGGGTAAATCGCCCCTACCTCCGCCGTGACTGATTCTTCCGCCGGAGGTGCGCCTGCTTCAACTCGTGCTTCTTTTTCCGCTGCGGATGCGGCTCCTTGCTCATTTTCTTTTTGTTCTGTTGGCGATTCTTTCTGATCTGCCGCTGAGACACCGGCAGCTACAATTTCTTTTGGTTTCGCCTTCGCGCGCGGAAGATCGAGCGAGCCGTCGTTGAACTCGATCACGTGACCGGACGAAATCAGCCAGAGTAAATCCGACGCGAGCGCGAGTTTCCCCCGCTCAGCTTCTTCTCCTTGAAGATCCATAATTAACTTGTCGGCCAATTCTTTGCGACCGATTCGGGGCTGCGCGGCAATCGCGTCGACGATCGTCCGGACCTGGGATGAGACGGCGGTTTGTTCACTGGTAAATGGGCGCGGATAAATCGACGTGACAAACAACATTCCGCGCCGATGTCGAAAAACGTAGAGAGCGGTTTCGCGAAATCGCGCAGCCAATTCCTGCATCATCGGCGAGGGCGATTTGGTCTCCCGATTCCATTCGTTCTCGATGACTTTGTTGAGGACACGATCGTGCATGCGCCGGCTCGCCGGACCGTCGATCGATACTTCCGAAACCGTGCGCACCAGCCCCGGCAAATAATGGTTCTCGAAATGCCGCTCGGCTTCGGTCGCGGATGAAAATGTCAGCGACGGTTCTTCGCGCAGTGTCGAATAGGTCGTCACTTTGCGCGCCTCTTCTTTCCATTTCTCGATCTCTGGGGGATCGGTCACGATTTGAATCTGCCGCTGATAATCAGCGAAACTCATTCGCCGGCTGAACCGCTGCTCGTAAAGGTTTCTTAAACGCCGCTGATAATCGTGATGATTGGTCGGGCCGAGGAAGGTGCCACTCAATCGATCGCGCGCGACGTTGGTAAAATTTCCTTTGACCGGTTCGGTCTCGGTGACGTCGATCTTGTAAAAGTCTGCGTGGGCGGAGCGAAACGCGTTGCGTTCTAGAAAATGGCGATCCACCGAAACGGCGCCGTTTTCACCGAGCTGAAAAAGCGAAACTTCTGGCGGCGCGATTAATTTTACATCGTGTCGCGTTGCCTTTTCCAAAAACAAGCGAGCGAGCGCGAACAACGAGTACGCGACCGAGCTCGATTTGATTTGGGCAACGACATTTTCAAACGCGGCGGTGCGCGGCAAAAATTTCACCGCGATCGGCGGCAATGGACGCTCGGGATGTTGATGCTTGCCCGCCGGGGCCTTGGCGAAGGCGGCTCGATCTTTGCGGTGGCGATCGCGATCGCGTGGAGGTCGTCGATCCTGCCGATGCGGTCGGTCCGGCCGCTTATCTTTTGCGGTCGCGCGATCGAACTCACGGCGCGGTCCCTTTCGATCCGGTCGACGTTTGTCGCGCGGCCGACGCTCCTGCCCGCGACGTTCCCGTTGATCTTCGCCGTCGTGTTGTGCGAAGCGCTCGCCCGGCGGCGGTTCGCTCACCCACGCAGGTAACATTTTTAGATCGACTAGGTCGTCGAGTTCGACAGGCACGTCAGGCACAGCCTTTTCTCTACGCCAATGCGCGAATAAAACCAGCGGGTTGTGCCTTCTCGATTTGAGGTGTGAATAAGCCGAATTCTTTTACTTGCGGTGCGGCAAGGGGTGGAGTAAGCGTTGCGCCCAACCCTAAAAAGATTTTATGGCTGAGAAAACCATCGAGGAAAAGGTCAAGGACATCATCGTCGAGCAACTCGGAGTGAATCCGGAGCAGGTGACGCCCCAGGCGTCGTTCATTGAAGACCTGGGCGCCGATTCGCTCGACATTGTGGAACTGGTGATGGCGTTCGAGGAAGAATTTTCCGTGGAAGTGCCGGACGAAGATGCAGAGAAATTGCAGACCGTCGGCGACGTCATCAATTACATCAAAGAGCGTGCCAAGACAGCTGGCGGCGGCGAAGCGGCCGCGAGTTAGCCCGCGACTTCCAGTTAGCGACGAAAACACGGCTTCGGCCGTGTTTTTTGTTTCCCGGTTGCGCACACGCGCAACGCGCCCAGACTAACGACAATGGATTTCAAGATCCTGGAGAAGCCATTGCTGCACGTTTTCGGGAGCGATATTTCGTTTCTCGGAATCGTCGCGTTCGTCGTTTGGTTTTCTCTTGGCGTTTTCGTGGCGCGCGCGCTGCAAAGCGATGCCGTTCGGCGTTTCTTCAGCCGGTTCAAGATCGAGAACAACTTGATCGCCATCCTGACCACGATCCTCAGCCTAGCCGCGATCGTGTTTTTCACCATCACCGCGATCAACGCCGCGGGCATTCCGCTTTCATGGAACGCGCCGTTGCCGGCGATCAAGCTCAGTCTGTTCCAAATCTTTTTGCTGATCGCGCTTTTGATCGCGATCTTCTGGTTTTCCTCGCGGACGAAACGTTTTCTCTTTAATCGGTTTCTCGCCAAGAGCGGTCTCGATCGCTCGTTGCAGTACGCGATCGCTCAAATCGTCAGCAACATCGTTCTCATCGTCGGCATTTTCATCGTTCTCGATAACGCCGGCATTCATCTCGGGGCGTTGACGGTCTTCGCGGGCGCGGTTGGCGTTGGTGTTGGTTTCGGTCTGCAAAATATCGCGAGCAATTTCATCAGCGGCCTGGTGATTTTGGCCGAGCGGCCAATCACGGTCGGAGACCGCGTCGAAGTCGCAGGCATCGTCGGTCAGGTGCAGCACATTCGCGCGCGCAGCACGGTGATCGTGACGAACGACAACATTACCATGATCGTGCCTAATTCGAAATTTATCGATTCGCCGGTCACGAACTGGACCTACGGCGATCCGCGGGTGCGTTTTCGCATTCCGGTGGGCGTCGCCTATGGCAGTAACATCGACAAAGTGCGCGCGGTGCTGGTTGCGGCCGGCAAAGAAAATCCCCACACGCTGAGCGATCCCGAGCCGAGCGTATTTTTGGAGAAGTTCGGCGAGAACTCGATTGAGTTTGAGCTGGTGGTCTGGAGCAGCGAAATGAGTTACCGCCCGCGGCGTTACCGAAGCGATTTGAATTTCGCGATCGAGAGAAAACTGCGTGAGGCGGGGATCGAGCTCGCCTTCCCGCAGCGTGATCTCCACATTCGTAGCGGCGTGCTCCAAGTTCAGAACATCGATCGAAATGCGCGATGACGCTGTCGTTCCTTTCACTCAAGGAACGGCCAGAATCCTGACATTGTCCGATGTCCGAAATCTGGACGCGTGGAAGCATGCGTTTCAAGACAAGTGCAAAGATCATCGTTACTACGAATTGATCGAGCGGACGCTGGCGAACGATTTTGAATATCGCTACGTCGTTTTGGAAGATGAGTCCGGAAGCGTCCGCGCAATTCAACCTATCCTGTTTGTTCGGCAAAATTTGATCGAGGGCGTGCGCGGATTTTTTCGCGCGATTGTCGATCTTGTTCGCAAGACGTTCCCGCGCTTTTTGACCATGCGGGTGTTGATGATTGGTTGCGCGGCCGGCGCGGGTGAGCTGGATGCCACGAACGCCGAAGGTGAGCGATGGATCGCGCAGGCACTGGGACAAACGCTGCGCGACTATGCCCGCAAGAACAAAGCTTCGCTCGTCGTCTTCAAAGATTTTCTCGCGAGCCATCGCGATGCGTTGTCGGCCTTGCCCGATTACGGCTACGCGCGCGTGCCCAGCATGCCGATGACGCGGCTTGCGGTCTCATTTCAAGATTTCGACCAGTATCTCGGAAAACTTGGCTATATCAGCCGCAAAAGTTTGCGGCGAAAATTTCGCAGGACGGAACGCGCGGCCAAGATCGACATGCAGGTTGTGAACGACGTTTCACCGACCATCGATCAGATGTTTTCTCTTTACCTCCAGGTCCATGAGCGTTCGCCGATGAAATTTGAAAACCTGAGCAAGGAATTTTTTCTCAGCATCGCCAAGGAAATGCCGGAACGCGCGCGATTTTTTGTTTGGCGGATCGGCGATCGAATCGTCGCGTTTAGTCTTACGCTCCTTTGCGGCGACACCCTTTACGACGAAGTGATCGGACTCGATTACGATGTCGCGTTCGATCTGCATCTTTATTTTTACACCATGCGCGACGTGATTCGCTGGGCGATCGAGCAGAAGCTGCGCTACTACGTAAGCGGTCCGCTCAATTACGATCCGAAACTTCATCTCGGCCATGAGCTCGCCCCGCTCGATCTTTACGTTTTGCACACCAGCGCGTTCTTGAATCCAATTTTCAAGTTCGCCTTGAAATATCTCGAACCGACACGACATGATCCCATCTTGAAAGAATTTCCAAACGCCGGGCAACTAACCGCGTAAGATCGACATTATCGTGTCTGCTAATCGCCAGTTCTACGCCGGTGCGGCTCGCACCTCCGACCGACCAACGGGTTTTACTAATCCCTGGTTTCAGTTTGTCCTGAACATCGTCGGCGTCGTCATTTACGAACTGCTGTTGAAAGCCGGCGCGTCAGCCTCAGCCGATCCATCCAATAGTTGGTCGTGGTTCGGAATCAATGCCCTGGCGTCGCCGCTCACCTGGTTGGCAATCGCTGTGGTCGTCGTCGACCTGATTATCTGGCTCTATATTCTGCGATACATTCCTCTGTCGATCGCGTTTCCGTTGTCGCGCGCGGTTGATGTGCTGGTGCCGATCAGCTGCTGGCTCATTTTGAAGGAAGCAATTTCACCGCTGCGGTGGTGTGGCATCGCATTGGTGATTATCGGTCTGGTGATCGTGGCCAAACCGGCCGCTGAGTTGGAGCAACGCTTATGACGAAGTGGGCGCTCTTTTTCATTCTCCTTTGGCTGGCCACGTTCGTCACCGGTCAGCTGTTGTTTAAGCGGGCGATGGAATTGTCACGAAAACTCGGATTCCGAAATCGCCAGACCATCTCGATTCTGGGCGTCGGGATACTGGTGATGACAACTTCGTTTTGTCTAAATCTCGGTCTGCTCCAGCGTTTCGATCTCAGTTACCTTTATCCCTTCCAGGGTTCGAGCATCATCATCATCACATTGCTGGCAGCGCTGATTTTGAAAGAGAGCTTAACGGCGCGGCTGATCGCAGGCACACTCTTGATCACTGCGGGCGTGGTGCTCGTTTCAATGAGCTAACGTCGGCAACAATCGTTCGAGCGACGCGAAATTCGTTTTTCGAATTTCGTCTGCGTTCGGCCGATCGAGCTTCGGATGATCCCTGTTTGACGCGAACTCTTGGGTCCAGCGCTTGTACTTCGGCTCTGTATATGCGCCGCAGATATCGCCGCCGATGATTGGAGCGTACGCGCGCAATTTTCCGAGCGCCCATTCCAGATCGGTGACCGTGAACCGGCCGTTCTCCCAATTTGTGACTGCATCTTCGATCCGAAGACAATCAAGGTCGATCGTGACGTAAACATCCGCGCCGCGCAGATTCGCCGTGAACTTTTCGAATCGATCCCGCCAATTCTCGCGTAAGATGGCGTTGGGAAGTTGTCGATCTTTCATCGGGCGATCGTCAGCCCAAGGGTGAACCTCCAGTCTGCCGTCGCGCTGCGCGCTACGATTCGCAAACAGGTTGTGCGGCCACCAGTATTCGAAATTTCCCAAACCCCAGATCGCGACGTGCTGGACGTGCTGCAACTCAAGTGCGCGATTAATCCAACCACCGCAAGCCCAGCGCGGCGGTGTAATCGCCCAGTCCGGATGATTATCAAATGAAACGAGAACGAAGGGTGGACCAACGCGGCGAAGCCAGAGCGCGCTCAAGTAATGGAAATCACCGGACCCGTAAAGAATGAAGGGTGCCAGGTCCGAGCCGGACTGGCATTCGAATTCGTTATAAAACTTCTCGACGATTCGCGCCGGCGCGCAGAAACGAAGTTGCGGTCCCCATTTCCGCGCATCGAAGACGGGCAAATGGAGCGGCTCGTGTCGCCACGCGTCGTCCAGATTAAGATGAATTACGCGCGTCAGTGGTCATTTCTGGGGGCGCGATTGAAACCGGGTGTCGCTCTGTCTCGCGACGCGAAGACTTTCCGCAGCCTCGGTCAGGTTCGGGTCAATTCGGAGCGCCTCTTCGTATTGGACGATTGCCTGAGACGTTCGACCCTGGCGAAGGAGCAAGCTTCCCAAATTGCTGTGGATATCGGCACGTTTGGGATTGAGACGTAATGCTGCGAGATAATGGGCTTCAGCATCCTTGGTTTCGCCTTTGGTCAGAAGAGCAGTCGCTAGTTGTGCGTGCGCATCGGCATAATTGGGATCGATCTCCACCGCGCGTTGATATTGTGCAATCGCGTTGTCCAGCTCCCCCTGCGTCTCAAGAAACGCCCCAAAATTGAAGCGCACCGCGGCCGACTCCGGGCTGAGCTCAATGCCTTTCTGGTATTCTGCTCGCGCGTCATCTGGTCGGCCGAGCCGCTCCAGCAAATACGCATAGACGAAATGAACTTCACCGGAGCCGGGGTCGAGCTTAAGCGCCTTTTCAAAATGTTTTTGCGATTGCTCTAATTTTCCGTCGTTTTTGTAAAGATTGGCGAGATTGACATGAGCCTTCACGTAGTTTGGGTCAATCCGAACAGCCGCATCGTATTCTTCGCGCGCTTCTTCCAGCCGGCCAAGTTTTTCGAGGACCGCGCCATGATTGAAATGCGCCCGCGCACTGGAGGGAAGATCCGACACTATCTGGCCGGTCTGATCAAGCTCCGGAGCAGCACCGTAAATTCGACCGAGGAAAAGTCCGGTCAAAGGTATCAAGAACGCAACCGCCCATTTTGCCCCGTGCAAAGCCCAGCCCGGTAGAAAACCGCCCAATGCCACATCGGCTGTGCCGCCAACGAGTCCAAGTGATTGACGAGTCGATTTCTCGCGGACTTTCCAGATGAAACCGTCGTAATAGTAGTGCAGCAGCGCCGAAGCAGCGATTACGCCAGTGAGCACGCGCGTCACTGTTTCCATTTCGAGATGCGAATTGAGATAACCGATCGATCCGTAGGCAAGGACCAACCCGACATATAATCCCATCAAGGATCCGCTCCTGCGAAAAACAAAACGCATGAAGCCGCTGATGGAGCTGTCCTTCTCCACACGGTTCCGATTATAGATCCAAACGATCGACAAGTATTG
>Ga0066388_100003569_pt1 | contig 10143 bp, 8 predicted proteins | sample PanSoiMetaGPlot6_FD_64539 | JGI IMG/M metagenome (GOLD analysis project Ga0066388, IMG submission 64539) | Tropical forest soil microbial communities from Panama analyzed to predict greenhouse gas emissions - Panama Soil - Plot 6 (Hybrid Assembly) | ecosystem: Environmental > Terrestrial > Soil... | reverse complement strand
AAGGTATCCCTCGTCGCCGCAGCATTAGTTGTGCAGCAAGGCCTTGTTGAAAGCATAAGGCGTCCCAGGGCAGTCGCCGTGAAGCGGTAACTATTGCCCACCGGATACGCCTCACCGTAAGTACACGTGCTTGGTGTTTGGGCTCCGGTCGACGAATTGGGCGTGCTGCCAGGAGTCCCAGATGGCGGAAGGGCAGCACAACTATACCGAACCCAGCGACCGCCATCCATAGCGTAGCCTCAAGCAGCAGCAATCGGTCCCGCCGCGGCAGCCGGAAAAATTTTCCAATGAGGGAGATTGCTGGATGGGTCACCGCACGTCGGAAGCCCCGGCCCATATGCGAAGCGAGAGACGGTCATGAGCTCCGTAGACGGTGCATGTGTTGCCTGCCGCCATCTCGATCGGCCGCGTCAGAGGATAGAACATCGCCCAGAAGCACGACATAGCTCCCACGCTCGGCATGTTTTCGTAGCATGCTTTGTGGTCTAACTCGAAACCAACCCATTGGACAATGCCGTTCACACTGCCGCCTGTAGAAGATACGGAAACCGCCGCTCTGGATTCTGGGAATGGCCCACCCGACTGAAAATCGAAACGGAACAGATCGCTTGGATCGCTTCGCAGTATGAGCCGTTTGGAACCAACATCAATCTCATACGAGGGCGGCGCCAGTCGGTTGAATGCTGAGAGGTCGAAACCTTCTACAGTATGCATCCGTCGGCGATGTGCTTCCTGATCCTCGGCCAGAGCAATGCGGACCACGCCGCGGGCGGGAATAGTTGGCGCGCCAGGCCGTATTAGGCGACGTACGGCCTGCTCCGTCGTCGGAAGTACCCCGGCGCCAATCATGTTGTTGCTTAGTGCATCGCAGATCAGCACGTCAGCGGGGCAAGCGAGATCAACTCCGATTTCGAGATCGGCAGAATGCTTTGCAACAACGCGCACCCGATCGGCAAAGCCGTTGCGTCCGATGATCTCAGATGCCACAGCCGCCACCGAGGGGTTGCGTTCGCAGGTCACAACTTCGGCGGCGCCTGCGCTGGCAGCCATCATCGCGAGAAGCCCTGTACCCGTCCCAATGTCCAGCACGTGCGAGCCCGGTCGGATGGCCCGCTGCAACGCCATCTCGTAAGCTCGATGGCGTACGTCATCTCGGACCATTTGAAAGTACCAATGAGGTACGTTGTGACTGAATATCTCAGCAGCAATTGCATGGACTTCAGAATTTAGGGGAGCCTGAGCAACTGCTTGCGCGCCTAACTCACGCGCTCGCTCGCTTTGTCCCTTCGCGAGCAGCAGACAAGCCAAGCGCGCCAACGGCACCGGCTTGTCGGCTACATGGTCCAACAAACGTTCGAGACCCTGGGTATCGCCGGTCAAGAACTCCGATACTCCTACTGGTATTATCGTCGAAAGTTACGCAGCCGCCCAACACACGAAACGCCACCTGAGGTTGATCTGCAGCATCTACTACACAATTTCGCCCACGCGTGCAGCCGTCGGGTCCACTTCAACGGTCCGTCAACGATTACCGCCCGCCACTCGTCGCAAGAAGTGCCCAGTCGAGATAGCGCGCGGCAGCGCGAGTGCATAAGGCACGCTGACTTCGTCCCGTTCCCATCCGCCCGATGGCCAATTTTCGGTCAACCGGCGCAGCCGCGCCAGATCGAGAGCTGTGGCCGCGGCTGGACAGGCCTCGAGACGATCGAGCTCGTCTGCGATCTGATCGCGCGCGGCGGTGAGATCTTCGTGCCAGTCCGCCACCTGCAGGCCCCTCCGTGGTTCTTCGAGGACCTGTTTCGGCAGGCGGTCGGCAAGCGCGAGGCGCGCTAGCGCTCTTGGCGTTCCATCTCGAAGGAACTGTTCGGTCGGCACTGAAAGACAGAATTCAAGCAGCCGCACGTCGGCAGTTGGATCTCGATGATCAACCCGCAAACCACCGAGACCTCCTTTGCGGTAATTACCTGGATCACTCCTCTGCAGGATCCAGAGTCGCATCGCGAAACTGTCCTTCGGAGGACGACAAACAAAATCGAGATCGCGTGCCCTAGCGCGAGCTGGCAGATCAAGCTCGGTAACTCGGCGCGGGTGGACGGCCGTATAATCGCAGACTTCTAGAGCGTGTCCATTTGCAATTCTATTGAGCCAGACCCAAAGGGCAGATGGACACCACGGACCAAACGTTCTGGCCAAAACGCCCCGCCACCGCATCCGTCGCATGGCGAGACTTCGCATCTCGCGCCAAAGGCGCAGCCACCGACCGCTCCGAAGCAGTTCAGGCAGCAACTCCAGGCCATCGTAACTCAGGCCCATATTGCCCCTTTCGCCGCTCAACATGACCTTCACGTTCCTTTTCCGGATGGCGCTGTTCATGCTGTTCGTCCATCCGGCACCAGAAAGATCGATAAGAGGCCTTTCGAAGAGAAAGAAATTCCGATCAAGATCTTCGAGGGGCGAGCGGCCCTGGTTGCGAACCAGAACATGCTCGATGTTTGGGTAAAGCGCTGCAGTTGCAGCAGCATTCGGCCCCTCGTCAATTATGCGGTTACGCGGAACGGGGCCGTCATACCCTTCACGCGGTAGGCCAGTAAAGGCGAAGAGGCGACGACCGGACGCCGCCAGCAACCTCGCCGCAGTAGCCGTCACTGCTCCGCTGTCGAAGCCGCCACTTAGATAAGATCCCACTTCCCCTGTGCCGCGCAGTCTGCAGGATACCGCCTGGTCCAACAAGTGACGCAACGCCTCGCTATAATCTTCCGGCCGGGGGAACGCGATCCGACGTCTGTTTGGCTGCCAGTGTCGCCGCGTGGCTAGGCCGTTGGGGGTGACCACAACAATATGCCCAGGCTGGACTCGCTCGACGCCGAGAAAAAAAGTCTTCGTTCCCGTCTCTGGCATCAGCACCAGGGCCTCGGCAATGCGTTCCTCGTCGGGGGCATAGGGTATTTCGGGAAGCGCATGCAAACCCTTTGGCATGCTGGCGAAGGCGAAGAATTTATTGCCGCGATGATAATGCAGCGGTCGCTGGCCCAGCGGATCGCGTGCTAGCAGGAGTTGGCGACGCGCGCCGTCCCACACAGTGAACGCATAATCGCCGACCAAGCGGTCGAGGCAGGCTTCGTCCCAGCGCTCGAAGGCGGCAAGAAGAATCGCGGCATCGCAGAGGTTACGTGCTTGCGATAACGGAATCCCCAAAGCTTCGGTCAATTCGCCGCGGTTGTCTAAGCGAACATCGGCGACAAGTACGAAACGCCCGGCGCCACCGATGAGCGGTTGGTCGTCAAACGCATCCTCGGGCAGCATCCGCATCAGCCGCAGGCCGAGCGCCAGCCCACCTTCCGACCATTGTGCGCCGTCATCTGGGCCGTACAATTTTTGGGCCGCCAGCATCCGCGCGCAGCCGTCTGCGGCATCTGGCCCGTCGAAATGCCAAAGCCCGGCAACGGCGGTCATGCCTGCTTAACCGCCTCGATTAAGCCTTCGGCGCGAAGCTCCTCGAGCAGATCCAGCACTTCGCGCTCGCAAACGTCGGGGTCCACCTTGTATTCCGTAAGAAGCGTCGCACAGAGATCACCAATTCGAGACGGGCTGCCGAGTAGGTTCCAGATGCGGGAGCCTACTCGATTCAATCCGTAACAGGTGCCGTGCTCAATGTTGAGAGCAACAATTTCACCGTCGACCTCCGCCTCGATGAAACCGTCGCGGCGCGCAACAACAGTGGTGCAAGACAGGGGGCGCAAATCCGGCAAAAGTTTCCTGCATCCCTAAGTTGGCTGGAATAACGCCTACGCACAAATCCCGTAGACAACTTATTTATGAATGCTGGAGTTCGCTGCCGCTGCCGCCACCTTTTCCGTCATTGCCCGGATTTCCACCACCCCGGGCTTCGTTCGCGGCGAGACGACGCAATGCTGGCCGCTCCCACAGCGCGCGGCCCTCGTCACTTCTATCTTCTAACGGCTTAGGATTGTCGGTCGACATCGCTCATTTGTTACTCTAGATCGCGAGAAACGGCAAGGATGGAAATGCATTTTTGTGGCAAAAATGTCACAAATGCCGCTGACTGAGATAACGTGGTAGGATAAAGAATGGCATTCTACCGTCTCGCCGGCTTGCGGATCGTTTCGGATTTTCCGCTTGTTGGGCTTCACACGTGCCCCGACGACTTTGCGCCGCACAATGACGTCACAATCCGGACAGCCCCTGTCACTGCCAGGGGAGCTACGACGTACTGCGATGGGCAACAGATCGGAGAACACAACGGAAGAGAGGTATTCCTCGACTTTCCCAGAGTTGGCCGCTTTCTTGTACGGGCCGGCAAAGAAATCCTGATAGACCCGGCGCCTGCCTCGGACGCTAGCGAAGTCCGCGCCTACTTGCTGGGTACCGCGTTCGGAATGCTGTGCCATCAGCGAGGAATCACCCCGCTTCACGCGTCCGCCATTGACCTCGCAGACGGTTGCGTCGCGTTTGTCGGTGCGTCTGGCGTCGGCAAGTCAACTTTGGTTGCCGCTCTGGCCCAGCGCGGGCATCAAATCATCTCTGATGACGTGTGCTTTTTGCAACTTGAGGGCGAAGGAAACGTACAGGTCGGGCCCGGCATTGAGCGCATTCGCCTGTGGGAGGACGCGATGTACGCCTTGGGCTACGGCGGGCCGGGAGTCGATCGAGAGATGCATGGATCCAACAAGTACTTCGTTCCAGTTCGTCCGCCCCGCAATCCGCTCGATCGCCGCCGCTTGCATCGAATCTATGAGCTCCACTCCGGTCCTGATGGAGCTATCGAAGTGAGCAATTTGTACGGAGGTGCGGCCGTCGAAGTGCTTATGCAGAACGTCTACCGACTAGGTCTCGCCGAACGTTTAGGCTATAAGCCCGATGCATTTATCGCTTGTGCAGCAGCGGCGCGCAACGTCCCGGTGTTTCGGCTAAGGCGACCAAAGCATTTCCATGCTTTGAAGGAAACCATCGAGATTCTGGAAGATCATTTGTGTGACGTAGGATAGGCAGTCCTGCTCGTCCCACGAACAAGCATTTTCTGAGCGCGCCATGGGTTTTGAATTCAAAAAAGCGCCGCAGCCCGGCCTCGTCTCGATAATAATTCCTTGCTACAATGCCAGGCGTTTCCTGGTAGAGGCCTTGGAAAGTGCTTTCGCGCAGAGCTATCCATATACGGAAATCATCGTCGTCGATGATGGCTCATCTGATGGGACGGCAGAGCTGATCCATGCCTACGCCGATCGTGTGCGCGCAGAATTCGGTCCCAATCGCGGTGCTAGCGCTGCCCGCAATCGAGGCACAGCTTTGGCTTGCGGCGAGTTCATTCAGTATTTGGATGCTGACGATTTATTGCCGCCTGACGCCGTTGCTCGCCGGGTAGCCGCCCTGCAGGAAACGGGATCTGATGTGGCCTATTCCGATTGGGAGAAGCTTTTTGAAACTCAGCCAGGCATATTTGAAGTCTGCGAGCACTTTGCACGCCGGATTGAAGACGTTCATCCTGTCCTCGAGATTGCTCTAATGAGCAATTTTTGGGCACCACCCGCAGCCCTGACCTTCCGGCACACGATTGTCGAGAAGATCGGCGGTTGGAAGGAATGGTTGCCAATTCTTGAGGATACGCGTTTTCTGCAGGACGCGGCGCTTGTTGGCGGCAAGTTTGTATGCGTCCCAGGTGTCGGCGCTAGGTATCGCGTTCACCGCGACGCCAGCCTATCGCGTGGGGACCACGTCGCATTCGTCTCCGCACTCTTCCGCAATACCTGCGATCTGCAGGCGATATTCGAGGCTAGGGGCCGCATGAGTGCCGACGAGCGCCACGCTCTTACTAAGTCTTACGGTCGCGCGGCACGTTCATTTTTTGTTTATGACAGGAGGCCCTTATTTCACGAGTGCGTCGCGAGGATCTATAACGTCGAGCCGGGGTTTCGGCCGAGTTGGCCAAAAGTAGCAAGCTTGCTCTCGAAGATGTTTGGGTTCAAAGCGGCGAGCATGCTACTTCCCGTACTGAGTAGATTGCAGCGGGCCGTGAGGCAACGGTAGGGCTTACACATTTGGAGCCGGCGACGCGCGGCATTTTTTAACTTCCGTTTTCCGCTACGCTTGACTGTTTCGACTTAAGTTCACCACGAGGAGTAACGTGAGCGACCAATTCCAACGATTAGTGTTTAATATTCTTCCGGGCAAGAAGGCCATAGGTCGCGCGCTTCTCGCTATACTTCGGAGAATAAAGGATGACAAGAAACTCAAAGCCATTATTGATTGCTTACCTAAGGTTATCGCCTCACGCTCGGCGATCGTCTCACTGCGGAACGCTCGTTTCGTCAAGGAGACTTCATCGGGTAGAGATTTGGTCATTTCCTGCGGCAATACCGTGCATGAGTGGTATCCAGCGATGTTAAAAACCAATAGGAAGGGCTTTGTTGGCGGCTCAGAGGAGGCCGTCATCAATCTTTCAAGGGAATTGGCGAAGCTCGGCTGGAACGTTACCGTCTACAACAATTGTGGGAACAAGCCAATAAGAGACCTTGTGACTTATTATGAAGGCAACGGAGTTAGGGCGCACCGGGTTATAACTTACCGTCCATTCTGGGAGCGCAATTTCCGCGACAAACAAGATGTGGTCATCCTTTGGCGTTTTCCACGACCGCTTGACACGCCCATCAATGCACCGAAGATATTTGTAGACCTGCACGACACTGTGACAGCAGACGAATTCACGCCTGCGCGCCTTCAACGATTAACTAAAGTGCTCGTTAAATCGCAGTTCCATCGCTCACTATTCCCCGATATTCCGGATGCCAAGATTGCGGTAATACCGAATGGCATCGACCTATCGTTGCTTGAGAGCAATCCGCCGATAAAAAAGGACCCTTACCTTATCGTCAACACGTCCTCAGCAGACCGCTCAATGGATGTCCTCCCCAAGCTCTTCAAGGAGGTGAAGAGACGCGTTCCTCGAGCCAGACTGCAATGGGCGTATGGTTGGGATGTTTACGAAGCTTACATCGACAAGAATGCAGACAGCAAGAAGTTAGAGTGGATGAAACAAACGCAGAGGGAAATGGATGCGGCGGGAATTGAAACGCTCGGCAAACTAACCCAAGTAGAAGTTGGCAAGCTCTACCAACGAGCCTCTATTCTCGCGTACCCTACGGAGTTTGCAGAGATAGACTGCATTTCTGTGCGGAAGGCGCAAGCGGCTGGCTGTCTTCCCGTAGTAACGGACTTTGGCGCCCTCGCGGAAAGTGCGCCATTTGGGTGGAAGGTCCACTCTACCAAAACAAAGGACAATTGGCGCAGACCAGGCCAGTTTCACTTTGGTATCGAGGATAAACGCTTGCAGCAAGAATGGATAGACCTATGCGTTAGAGCACTACGAGCTAGAGGACCCAATCATGGCCATGATACGGATGGAAGAGAATGGTCGCGTCAATTCGAGTGGAACAAGATAGCAGCTAAGTGGAATGAGATTATGACCGCATAGAAAATGGACGGCTCTTCTCGAAACAGACGGGGAGCAGGCCATGCACCTGACGCGCACCAGTTCGGCCGACAGCGATAGATATTCCCCTCACGTGTCCTGATGCACGTGCCGAATCTATCCCTCATCCTGCCAGTTCATAATGAAGTCGAGTCGCTAGAGGCGGTCGTCTCCGAGTGGGACTCTTGTCTTAAGAGCATTCCCGGTTTGGAACACGTTTTCATCATATGCGAGGACGGGAGCAACGACGGCACGAAGGGACTGATTGCTAAACTGGAGCATCGCTTCCCCCTCATTAATAACTCCGTATCTTTGCGCCGTGGTTACGGGCAGGCAGTTTGCGACGGAATCAGCCTTGCAAAGACCGAATACATTCTCTGCATCGATAGTGATGGACAAATTGATCCCCCAGATCAAATGAAGGAAATTTGGAGCTGTAGATCAAAAGATCGCTTTTTGATGGGCTGGCGATATCCGCGTGTTGATCCGACCATTCGTCTGATATATTCAAAATTATTTGGATTGTATCACAGGGCGCTTTTTCCGCATCGCCTGCATGATCCCAGCTGTCCATTCGTCTTCGGCCCCGCGTACCTATTCAAAAAAGCCACATCTTATTTGATCTACATGAAGGAGGGATTTTGGTGGGGATTCGTCGGAGCCTGCTACAGGCTTAATATTGCGATTGACGAAGTACATATACGACACCGCGAGCGTTTTGCCGGCAAAACCCAAGTTTACAGACCGCGCAAAATGTTAGCAATCATGGTTAGAAACGCGATCGGGTTATTGAAACTACGGCTAGCAGAAGGAACGCCCCAGAGTAGCGACAAAACAGACCCCGGGTCAGGTCCGAGGGCAGGCAGCGACGGCAGCAACACAAGAGGAGCGCAACAGAAATGAGCGAGCGATTTACCTTCGATATGATTCGGCAGAATGAGGACAAGAGAGAGTGGTCGAAGGCAACAAAGTGCTGGCGACTGGATTCACCTCCAAGCGCGTGCGACTGATCTGCTCCTTGCCTGAGTGTGGCTCTGGTGATACGAACTTCTGCCTACCCCGCCGGAGTAAGAGTTTCCACCTTCGATGTAGATTGAGGCAACTGTGCAACGGAGAGTTAGGCTTTTGATCCACAATCTTGCGTTCAGTCTCTCAATTTTTCTTTTGCTTGATTTTTTGCTTTCTGAATTCATAATTATTGGATCACAGTTTGATCGTTATGCCCCTTTCGGGCTGGCCGCTATTAGGATAAATCGTGCCTCTAGAACAGAGCATCCCATATTCCATCATACGCTGCGGCCTAATTTTGACGGACCCGCCCAATGGGGCCCGAAAGTATATCGCATACGCACAAATAATCTCGGGTTCCTAGACGAAGCCCCACGCAATGTCGCGAAAACACCCACGCGAACGCGATTTGTTTTCATTGGCGACTCGTTTACAGAGGGATTGGGCTACCCCTGGGAACAAACATTCGTTGGACTACTTTCTCGCTCACTAGACAAAGCTGAGATCCTCAATGCCGCAGTTACGAGCTATTCTCCTACAGCATATTACATCAAAATTAAATGGCTTATCGATGCGGGTTATGTTTTCGATCACGTAGTCGTGCTGGCTGATATCTCTGATATCCAAGACGAGATGTTGTATACAGTAAGCGGTGGGGCCATCCAATACTTTGGGCGAGATTTCTGGCCACACGAGAGTGACGGGACGAATTTCCGAAGATTTATGCAAGCTCGCTTTCAGCTCACCATGTTTGTATTACATCTGGTGAAAACCGAGGTAGGGTTCGCTGCCAGCGAGTCAACGAAACCCGCTAAACGAAGCCGTCGAGAATTGGTATTCAACCTATGTCGAAGCGCTTGGACATATGATAAAGGGGATCCTGCGACCGAGATGCATTATCGTGGCCCGGACCAAAATACTTTTTGGGACTCGTATTGTCCATTGAGAGATAAAACTTTCTCATTTAATGACCCGTCGCCTAATTACATTGATACCGCTATTGAGAAGGCTCTCCATTGGATGAGTGAGCTGCATGAGCTGCTGGCACAGAAGGGAATTCAACTTTCGGTCGTGGTTTATCCATGGCCAGCGCAACTTTACCACAACGATAGCGATAGTTTACAAGTTGCGGTATGGGAATCTTGGTGTAAGAGTAGATGTAAGCATTTTATTAATGCGTTCCCAGACTTTTTCGAATATAGGAACAGGCCAGATTTTGATTGGTATCAATACTTGTTCATAGAAGGCGACATGCACGTTAATGCACGAGGTCACAGGATTATGGCTGACAAAATTTACAAGGTGCTCAAATCGGAGATTCGATGATAGATCATCGTGCTTCCGCCCCGAAACACGTCGCTGCTTACCTTTCGTAGCGTTACGAAGGGTACGCTGCGGACTGTTTGGCCAGATATGTTGCCAGAAACGCTGCGGCGAGAGCGTGAAGCACGTGCGACTAAGCCATGCTAAGCGCCCTTGAATCACACTTCCTCAAACCGGTCGGGCAGCGGTTCCGCAGCTGGCCGTGGCACCAGTGGCTGGTCCTGGCACTGATTGGGGTTTACCTGCTGCCCATCTGGGTCTTCAAATATATTCCTACGCAGGATGGCCCTAGCCACCTGTACAACTCCCAGGTCCTGGCCTGGATGTTT
>Ga0066388_100003566_pt1 | contig 10144 bp, 7 predicted proteins | sample PanSoiMetaGPlot6_FD_64539 | JGI IMG/M metagenome (GOLD analysis project Ga0066388, IMG submission 64539) | Tropical forest soil microbial communities from Panama analyzed to predict greenhouse gas emissions - Panama Soil - Plot 6 (Hybrid Assembly) | ecosystem: Environmental > Terrestrial > Soil... | reverse complement strand
AGACGTGCTGGCCAACCACGCCACCTCGAGCATCCCCCTCGTGTTGCGCGTCTCGTTCATCCTCAAGCGCGTCTGGATCCAGCCGCCCGATCCTCGCGCATATCCGAAGGTCGGCAACAATGCCATCCTGGCCGTCGAGGGCGACAACGCCCAGCTCGTCACGCCGATCCGCACGAAGGCGCCGGCCGCGCAGTAGCTCCGTCGCCTTGACGTTCGGGAGGCGGCCTCCTACACTCCGCCTCATCCGGCGTGCGATCGAGGAGACGCCATGACGACGCTTGTGATCAACGGCCGGTCCTACTCCGTCGACGCCCCCGACGACACTCCGCTGCTGTGGATCATCCGTGAGCGCCTGCGGCTGACCGGAACGAAGTACGGCTGTGGCATCGGGCAGTGCGGCGCCTGCACGGTGCACATCGACGGCGCGTCCGCGCGGTCGTGTGGGGTGTCGCTCGGCGAGGCCGCCGGGCACAAGATCACGACCATCGAGGGTCTCGATCCCCAGGGCAAGCATCCGCTGCAGCTCGCGTGGATCGCCGAGCAGGTGCCGCAGTGCGGCTACTGCCAGCCCGGGCAGATCATGCAGGCCGCCGCGCTGCTCGCGCAGAAGCCGAAGGCCACCGACGCCGAGATCGTCGAGGCCATGAAGGGCAACCTCTGCCGATGCGCCGCGTACCTCCGCATCAAGCGCGCGATCAAGCGGGTCGTCCAGGGCGGTTGATCGTGTCCCCCGGTCTCGGTCGGCGCGCGTTTCTCGCCACCGCCGGCGCGGCCGGACTGACGTTGGCCTTTGGTCTGCCGGGCCGGGATCGGGCCGCGGCGGCGGATGCCTTCCAGCCGAACGCCTGGCTCACCATCACGCCCGACGGCGTGACGACGGTCCACATCCAGAGCGCCGAGATGGGACAGGGCGCAGGGACGGCGCTCGCCCAGATCGTCGGCGAAGAGCTCGGGGTCGACTGGAAGGACGTCCGCGTCGACCATCCGCCGAAGAGCGACCCCGTGCTCGGTCGCATCCAGACGAGCGGGAGTCAGAGCGTCGCCGCGTGGTTTGACATCCTCTCGCGCGCCGGCGCCGCGGCACGCCTCATGCTCGTCGACGCGGCGGCGCGGCGCTGGACGGTCGACGCCGCCGACTGCGTGGCGGTCCATGGCACCGTGCGACACCGGCCGACCGGCCGGGTCATCTCGTATGGAGACCTGGTACGCCGCGTCCCGATCACGAAGACGCTGACCGCGGACGAGGTCAAGGCGATCGCGCTGAAGACGCCGGGACAGTACACGCTGATCGGCACGTCTGTTCCCCGCCTCGACATTCCCGAGAAGGTCGATGGCCGCGCGACGTACGGCATCGACGTCTTCCTGTCCGGTATGGCGTACGCGAAGGTCGCCTATCCGCCGACCCGCGCGGGCGGCAAACCTCGCGCCGTCGACGATACGAGCGCGCGTCGCATCGATGGCTACGTGCAGACCGTGGTCATCGACGATCTCGTCGCCGTGGTGGCGCAGACTCACGAGGCGGCGATCGCCGCGCGCGATGCGCTGCGGGTGACGTGGGACGCCGGGCCGCACGCCGGGATCAGCTCGGCGTTGATCCGTGGCGACGCCGAGCGCCGCGCGCGCCGGGACGCTGGAGTCTCATTCGTGACCGTCGGCGATGCCGCGGCCGCGATGGCCGGCGCTGCCCGCACGCACGCGGCCGTCTACACGACAGACTCGGTCCAGGTCGCGCCCATGGAGCCCATGAACTGCGTCGCACGATGGAGCGACGGCCGGTGTGAACTCTTCACCGGCACGCAGTCGGTAACGCGGGCGTTGAATCTGCTCTCCCGGCGCCTCGGCATCGCGCCGGCGGCCATACAGATCGATCACCGGTATCTCGGCGGCGGCTTCGGTCAGCGCATCGAGCCCGACATCATGCTCGAGGCCGCGCTCATCGCGCGCGCGGCGGGACGGCCCATCAAGCTCATTCGCTCGAGAGAGGAAGACTTCGCGCGCGCCAGCGCCCGCACGCCGACGGTCCAGACGATGAAGGCCGGTCTCGACCCGTCGGGAGGGATCGTCGCGTGGGAACACGTGGTCGTCTGCGATTCGTTCGCACCGCTCGACGCCAAGGGACTCGACTGGACGGCGCTGACCGGTTCCCGTCCCGTGTACGATATCGCGCACCAGAGCGTGCGGTGGATCCGCAGCCAGAGCGGCATTCCGGTCGGCTCGTACCGGTCCATCGCCGCCGGCTACACGAGCTTCGCCGTCGAGACGTTCGTGGACGAGATCGCCGGCATGGCGCGGGTCGATTCCCTGGCATTCCGGCTGTCGATGCTGCGCGGACAGCCGCGCCTGGCCAATGTGTTGCGGCTCGTCGCCGCACGCGCAGGCTGGGGCGCCCCGCTGCCGGCCGACGTCGGACGCGGGCTCGCGTGCACGACGTACCCCCAGGAGCCGTCGGGGCGGCAGCAGACGTCGACGGCCGCCGTCGTGCAGGTCCGACTCGACGGGACATCGGGCGCCGTCGAGGTCCAAAAGATCACGTGCGTGATGGACTGCGGCCTCGTGATCAATCCCGACGGCGCGCGAGCCCAGGTCGAAGGCGGTCTGCTGTTCGGACTCAGTGCGGCGCTCAAGGAACAGGCAAGCGTCAGCAACGGCGGATACGTTCAGAAGAACTTCGAGGACTATCCGATTCTCCGGATGGACGAAGTCCCCGAGGTCGACATCCACGTCGTCCCGAGCACCGAACGTCCCACCGGCGTCGGCGAGCCGCCGGTCACGGTCATCGCCCCCGCACTCTCCAACGCGATCTTCGCGGCGACCGGAGCGCGCGTCCGCCAGCTGCCGCTTCGGCCCGAGCGGGTGCTGGAGGCCATACGCAACAAGACGTGATCAGTCGGCGCACATTTCTCGTCGGCACCGGCATCGTCATCGGCTTCACGCTGGCCGACCCGCCGCTGACCGGGGCCGCGACCGCGTTCGAGCCGAACGCGTGGCTCACGATCACGCCCGACGGCGCCGTTACCGTCCACATCGCTCGCGCCGAGATGGGCCAGGGCATCGGCACGGCGCTCGCCCAGATCGTCGCCGAGGAGCTGGACGTCGACTGGAAGAACGTCCGCGTGGATTATCCCGTCAACGATCCAAAGTTCGGCAGCATGCACACCGTCGGTAGCCTGAGTGTCAGCGCGTCGTTCGGGACGCTCTCGCGGGCGGGCGCGGCGGCGCGGCTCATGCTCGTCGACGCGGCGGCTCGCCAGTGGCGCGTCGCTCCGGCCGAATGCTCGGGCGAGCGCGGTGTGGTGCGCCACACCGCGACCGGCCGATCGATCTCGTACGGCGACCTCGTCGCGCAGGTGCCGATCACGAAAACATTCAGCCCCGACGAGCTGAAGGCCATCCCGCTGAAGAGGCCTTCGAAGTACCGGCTGGTCGGCACGTCGATCCCGCGGCTGGACATCCCCGAGAAGGTCAACGGCCAGACGAAGTACACGATCGATGTGTTCCTGCCACAGATGGTCTACGCCAAGGTCGCCTATCCGCCGACGCGCGTCGGCGGCCGGCATCGGACGGTGGACGACGCCGCCGCGAACAAGGTCAAGGGCTATCTGCAGACGATCATCACCGACGACCTCGTCGCGGTCGCCGCCGAAACGTACGAAGCCGCGGTGGAAGCGCGCGACGCTCTCAGGATCACGTGGGATCCGGGACCACACGTCGCCGTCGATTCCGCGTCGATCTTCGTGGACTACGACCGCCGGGTCCGTCAGGACGTCGGCCTAACGTGGTTTGCCACGGGCGACGTCGCGCCCGCGCTGCGACAGGCCCCCCGGAGCCACTCCGGGACCTACATGACCGATTTCGCCGCCCAGGCCCCCATGGAGCCCCTGGCGTGCGTCGCGCGCTGGGTCGATGGCCGGTGCGAGATCTTCACGGGGACGCAATCGCAGGCGCTGGGTGTCCGGGACATCGCACGTGCGTTCGACATTCCCGCGGACAAGGTTCGCATTCATCAGCAACCCATGGGCGGCAGCTTCGGCCGGCGTATCGAACCGGACATTGCGCTCGAGGCGGCGACCATCGCTCGCGCCGTGGGCCGCTCCGTCAAGCTGATCCGGTCACGAGAGGAGGACTTCGCCCGCGGATATCCCCGGACGCCGACCGTCCAGGTCATGAAGGCGGGGATCGGCGCGACCGGCGCGGTCACCGCGTGGGAGCACGCGATCGTCGCCGCCTGGCCCCAGGGCCGCTTGGGCGTCCTCGATGCCCAGGGACGAGACTTCTCGGTGTTGCGCGGCACGCGGCACCCATACGAGATCCCGAATCAACTCGTGCGGACGATCCGGGGCGAGCACGGCATTCCAGTCGGTCAGTACCGCTCAGTGGGCGCGGGATGCACGTCCTTCGCGGTGGAGTGCTTCGTCGACGAACTGGCCCAGATGACCGGCACGGATCCACTCGACATGCGGCTCGCGATGCTGCGTCGGCAGCCGCGGATGGTCAACCTGCTGAAGCTCGCGACCGCCAAGGCCGGCTGGGGCACGCCATTGCCGCGCGACGTCGGGCGTGGCGTGGCCTGCACTACCTTCGGCGAGGAGCCGACGGTGACATGGACCGCAGCTGTCGCTCAGGTCCACGTCGATCGCTCGTCGGGCGCGATCCGAGTCGAGAGGATCACGTGCGCGGTCGACTGCGGGCTTGTGATCAACCCGGACGGCGTTCGCGCCCAGCTCGAGGGCGGGCTCTTGTTCGGCCTCAGCGCCGCGCTCAAGGAGTACGGGACGGTGAGCCGCGGCGCCTTCGATCAGAAGAACTTCGAAGACTATCCGATTCTGCGGATCGACGAGGTCCCAGACGTCGAGATCCACGTGGTGGACAGCGCCGAGCCGCCCGCGGGTGCCGGGGAGCCGACCACGACGGTGATGGCGCCCGCGCTGGCCAACGCGATCTTCGCGGCGACCGGAGCGCGCGTCCGCCAGCTGCCGCTCCTGCCCGATCGCGTGCTGAAAGCGCTCGCCGACAAGACATGATCAGTCGCCGCGCCTTCATCGCCGGCGCCGGACTCACCGTGGCGTTCACGCTCCCCCGCCCACGCCTGACCGGAGCGGCCGCATTCGAGCCCAACGCGTGGCTCACGATCACGCCGGACGGCAAGATCACCATCCACGTGACGAAGGCCGAGATGGGCCAGGGCGTCGGCACCGCGCTCGCGCAGATCGTGGCCGAGGAGCTCGAGGCCGACTGGAAGGACATGCGCGTCCACTATCCGATGCCGGATCCGAAGTACGGTCCGATGTTCACGGGAGGCAGCCGGAGCATCCACGAGAGCTTCGATGTCCTGTCCCGGGCCGGCGCGGCGGCGCGGATCATCCTGATCGACGCGGCGGCCAGGCTGTGGGCGGTCGACGCCGCCGATTGCGTCGCCCAGCGCGGGGTCGTCCGTCATCGCCCATCCGGCCGATCGATCACTTACGGCGAGATCGTCGCCCGGGGACCGCTCACGAAAACGCTCACTGCCGACGAGCTGAAGGCGATCGTGCTCAAGAAGTCGGGGCAGTACACGCTCGTCGGTCGCTCCATGCCGCGCTTCGACATTCCCGAGAAAGTCGAGGGCCGCGCCACGTTCGTCATCGATCTCTTCCTGCCGGGCATGGCCTACGCCAAGGTCGCTTATCCCCCTACCCGCGCAGGCGGCAGGCACACGGCGGTGGACGACAGCACCGCCCGGCGTGTGAAGGGATATCTCAAGACCGTCGTGATCGACGAGCTGGTTGCCGTCGTCGCCGAGACGTACGAGGCGGCCAGCGAGGCGCGCGACGCGCTCAAGGTGACCTGGGATCCGGGACCGAACGCCGGCGTCAACACCGCTTCCATCTTTCAGGAGTATGAGCGGCGGGCTCACGGGCAGGCCGGCAGCCGATGGGTGAACATCGGCGATGTCACCGGCGCGATGGCGGCGGCGGCCGCGACCCACACGTTCGCGTACACCACGGATTTCGCCGTGCAGTCGCAGATGGAGCCCATGAGCGCGGTCGTCCGCTACGACAATGGCATCTTCGATATCTTCACCGGCACCCAGAGCCAGACACGTGCGACCGCCGGTTTGGTCGAAGGCCTCAAGGTCGATCCATCGCGGATCCGGATTCACCAGCACTATCTCGGCGGGGGCTTTGGCCGGAACCACGAATGGGACGTCGAGCTCGAAGCCGCCCTCATCGCGCGTGAGACCGGCCGGCCCATCAAGCTGATCCGTTCGCGGGAGGAGGATTTCGCGCGCGGATTTTACAGGACGCCGACGCTTCAGATCGTGAAGGCGGGACTCGATGCGAGTGGTGCGATCGCCGCCTGGGACCATGCGATCGTCCAATCGCCCTCCTCGCGTATACGCCACAGTCCGCCGGCTGCGCGGCGCCTCGAGATCCGAGGCGCCGACCACGTCTACACGATTCCGAACTGGTCCGTGCGTGCCATCGACGGGGATTTCGGGCTGCCGGGCGGCTTCTACCGCGCCGTCGAGGTCGGTTACACCGTCTTCGCGGTCGAGACGTGTCTGGACGAGTTGGCGCACCTCACGAAGGTCGATTCGCTGCAGTTCCGCCTATCGATGCTCGACAAGACTCCGCGCCTGGCCAGCGTGCTGAAGCTCGCCGCCTCGCGCGCGGGGTGGAGAACTCCGTTGCCTCCCGATACTGGTCGCGGGATCGCCGCAGCGACGGAGCCCCAGCCGCAGTGGCAGACCTTCACCGCGGCCGTCGTCCAGGCGCGCGTCGATCGCGCGTCCGGCGCGGTCACCGTCGAGAAGATCACGTGCGTCGTCGACTGCGGCCTCGTCGTCAATCCCGACGGCGCGCGGGCCCAGATCGAGGGCGCGCTGCTCTTCGGCCTGAGCACGGCGCTCAAGGAGTACGGCACCGTGAGCCGTGGGGCGTTCGAACAGAAGAACTTCGAGGACTATCCGATTCTGAGAATGGACGAGGTCCCCGAGGTCGACGTGCACATCGTGCCGAGCCCGGAGCGTTCGACGGGTGTCGGCGAGCCGCCCCTCACCGTCGTCGCGCCGGCGCTCAGCGGCGCGATCTTCGCCGCGACGGGCGCGCGCCTGCGGAATCTTCCCTTTCTGCCGGCCCGGGTGGTGAAGGCCCTGAACGACAAGACTTGACGCGGAGGTTCTGATGAACCGTCGCCGCTTCCTGAAACGCGGTGTCATGGCACTCGGCGCGACCGCCGTGGGTTCGGCCCACGCACCATCGCCCGCTTCCGACGATCCGTCCAAGGTCCTCGGCGGACCCAAGCGTCCGTATGGAGATCGCTCGCGGTTCGAGCGCGCGGTGCGCGGCCTGCCGCAGCCGCCGACCAAGACCGACGAGTGGGGTCCGAGTGTCACGCCACTCGGCGCATCGATGGGAATCATCACGCCGTCCGCTCTGCACTTCGAGGTTCACCGCGGCGGCGTCGCCGACATCGACCCGAAGAAGCACCGCCTCCTCATCCACGGCATGGTCGAGCGCCCCGTGATCCTGACCGTGGACGAGATCAAGCGGCTGCCATCGGTGTCGCGCATCTATTTCCTCGAGTGCGCGGGCAACACGCTGTCGGAGTGGACAGCGCCGACCGCCCCGACCGTCGACTGGACGCACGGGATGACGAGCTGCAGCGAGTGGACGGGCGTTCCGCTTTCCCTGCTGCTGCGTGAGGTCGGCGTGCGCAAGGGCGCCACGTGGATCATCGCAGAGGGCGCCGACGGCACCGGCAACGAGCGGAGCCTCCCGCTCGCCAAGGCGATGAACGACATACTGGTCGCGTACGGTCAGAACGGCGAGGCGATCCGGCCAGAGAACGGCTATCCCCTGCGCCTCATCGTGCCGGGCTGGGAGGGCAACGTCAGCGTCAAGTGGCTCCGACGCCTCACCGCCACCGATCGGCCGTACATGACCCGCATCGAGAGCGTGGACCACACCGGGCTCATGCCCGACGGCAAGGCGCGACGCTTCATGTTCGTCATGGAAGCGAAGTCGGTGATCACCTTCCCGTCCGGCGGTCAGCAGATGGCCGGCCCGGGCTCCTACGAGATCACCGGCCTGGCGTGGAGCGGCCACGGTCGCATCCGCCGTGTGGAAGTCTCCACCGATGCCGGCAAGACGTGGCGCGACGCCACGCTGCAACAGCCCGTGCTGCCGTTCGCGCATACCCGGTTCGGCCTGCCATGGCGATGGAACGGGCGCGAAGCAATCGTACAGTCGCGGTGTACCGACGAGACCGGTTACGTCCAGCCGACCCTCAAGGAGCTCGTGAAGGTGCGGGGCGTCAACTCCAAGTTCCATCTGAACGCCATCCAGAGCTGGAAGGTGGACGCGGATGGTAGCGTGACGAACGTCCATGTCTAGGCGTCTTCCGCTCGCCGCGACGATCGTCGCCCTCGTCGCCTGCGCGTGGCCGGTCGCCGCACAGCTGCCGACGTACGGCGTCGGCCGCGCGCCGACCGCCGAGGAGATCAAGGCGTGGGATCTCACGATCCCGCCCGATGGTGCCGGCCTGCCGCCGGGCCGCGGCACCGCCGTCGACGGCAAGCCGGTGTTCGTCCAGCGCTGCGCCTCGTGCCACGGCGAGACTGGAGAGGACGAGAAGTACTTCCGGCTCGTCGGCGGCCGCGGCACCCTGGCCACCGACAAACCCATCAAGACCGTCGGCAGCTACTGGCCCTACGCCACGACGCTGTGGAGCTACATCCGACGCACGCAGCCCTTCGACGAGCCGGGGTCGCTCACCTCTGATCAGGTCTACGGAGTGACGGCGTACCTGCTCCATCTCAACGGGATCATCGGCGAGAGCGAGGTGCTCGATGCGGCCTCGCTGCCGAAGATCCGGATGCCCAACCGCGATGGGTTCATCCCCGACGCGCGCCCCGACGTCGGGAAGACGAAGCGCTAGAGCGGTGGAGCGCCGGCGTTTCCTCGGTCGCGGGATGGCGCTCGGCGCGTCGCTGGCCGCATGGTCGACGGTCATGCGTGCGCAGTCGGCGCCCGACGACCCGTCGAAGGTTCTCGGACAGCCCAAGCGTCCGCTCGGCACGCGCTCCCGCTTCGAGACGGCGGCGCGCAAGGCGCTCCGGGGCAAGACCGATGAGCACGGCGCGAACATGACGCCGCTCGGCGATCTCGTGGGCACCATCACGCCCTCCGAGCTGCACTTCACGGTCTTCCGCGGCGGCGTTCCCGAGATCGATCCGAGAACGCACCGCCTGCTGATCCACGGCCGGGTCGAGCGCCCCGTGCTCCTTTCGATGGACGACATCAAGCGTCTGCCGTCGATCTCTCGCATCTACTTCCTCGAGTGCTCCGGAAACGGTCAGTCGGAGTGGCGGGGCCCACGCGAGCCGACCGTTCAGGGCACGCACGGCCTCACGAGCTCGAGCGAGTGGACAGGCGTTCCGCTGTCCCTGCTGCTCCGCGAGGTCGGCCTCCGCAAGGGTGCGGCGTGGATCATCGCCGAGGGCGCCGACGCCACCGGCAACGAGCGGAGCATTCCCGTGACGAAGGCGATGGACGACATCCTCGTGGCCTACGGTCAGAACGGCGAGGCGCTGCGCCCGGAGAACGGCTATCCGCTGCGCTTGATCGTGCCGGGCTGGGAGGGCAACGTGAGCGTCAAGTGGCTGCGTCGGCTCACGGTCGTCGACCGGCCATACATGACGCGGATGGAGTCCGTCGAGCACGCGCTGCTCATGCCGGACGGCACGGTGCGCGGCTTCAGCGTGGTGATGGAGGCGAAGTCGGTGATCACGTTTCCGTCGGGCGGCCAGCGGCTGACGGGCCCAGGATTCTACGAGATCACAGGGCTCGCCTGGAGCGGACGGGGCCAGATCCGCCGCGTCGACGTGTCCACGGACGCGGGCGCCACGTGGCGTCGCGCCACGCTGCAGGAGCCGGCGCTGCCAAAGGCGCATGTGCGGTTTCGCCTGCCCTGGCGATGGGACGGCAGCGAGGCCGTGCTCCAATCGCAGTGCGTCGACGAGACCGGTGGGGTCCAGCCGACTCTGCGCGAGATCGTCAAGCTCCGTGGCGTGAATTCGGTGCACCACCTCAACGCCATCCAGAGCTGGAAGGTCGCCGCTGACGGGACCGTCAGCAACGTGCACGTCGTATGAGCCTCACCG
>Ga0066388_100003565_pt1 | contig 10144 bp, 13 predicted proteins | sample PanSoiMetaGPlot6_FD_64539 | JGI IMG/M metagenome (GOLD analysis project Ga0066388, IMG submission 64539) | Tropical forest soil microbial communities from Panama analyzed to predict greenhouse gas emissions - Panama Soil - Plot 6 (Hybrid Assembly) | ecosystem: Environmental > Terrestrial >... | reverse complement strand
TGGTCGCGCGCCACGGCGGCTACGACAAGATCCCGCCCAAGGCGTGGGCCGAGTACAACCGGGCGATGGCGGATTGGCAGGAGCGCCGGCGGAGCCGCCACGTGGTGGTGCAAGGCGTAGACGCCGATCCCGAGGCTGTCTGCATCTGCGGGCTCGCCGGCGTCTACATGCGGCCGCGCAAAGGCGGCGGGCGCCCAATCTGGCGCTGTGAGCAGCATCGCAATAGCTGGCCAGACTACGCCATCGAAGTGCCGGACGACACCGGGGCTGCACATGGGTAAGCACGAGACCGGTTACGCTCGTGTCGAGCGCGATCTCTACCCAACGCCGGATTGGGTGATCACCGCTGCGCTTGCTGAGCATCTCGACCTCGCCGGCATAACGGCTTGGGAGCCGGCCTGCGGCGATGGGCGGATGGTCGCTCCGCTCGTGCGTGCTGGCTGTAAATGCGTCTTCGCTACCGATATCGTCGACCACGGCGACCCTCAGGATGACGTGCTCGACTTCTTGAGCGGGGAGACGCCGCCGCCGTTGCTCGACCCGATCGATCTGATCGTCACCAATCCGCCTTTCGGCGAACGCGGCAAGCAGGCGACGGCGTTCATCGAGGTTGGGCTCTCCCAGATCACAAGGCCACGCCAGCACGTGATCGGCAATCACGCCTACCTCGCGCTATTGCTCCCCTGCGACTTTGATTCCGCCAAGACCCGTACGCGTTACTTCGGCAATTGCCCGGAGTTCGTCGGTAAGATCGTGCTGCGCGAGCGCATCGTCTGGTTTCAGCGCGACGACGGCGTCCGCGAAGCACCGAAAGAAAACTCGGCTTGGTTCATCTGGCAGCGCAGCCTGCTGCGGATCCGCCGTCCGCCGATCATCCTCTACGCACCCGCCAATGGGGAGGCGGCGCGATGACGGGCAAGCAGGCGAAAAAACTCGACAACCCGATCTTGGCCGAGCACGCCGCCGAGATTCGTCGCCTCGGCAAGCGCGTAGCCGAAGATGTCATTGAGATCGGCCGCCGCCTGACCGAGTGCAAACGCATCGCCGGTCACGGCAACTGGCTGCCGTGGCTCGAACGCGAGTTTAGGTGGACGGACAAGACGGCCGAGCGCTTCATGAGCGTTCATGCGCTCGCTGGCAAATTCGACAATTTGTCGGATTTGGAATTGCCCATCAGCGGGCTCTACCTGCTCGCCGCGCCGAGCACACCGCCGGAGGCCCGCGATGAAATCGTCGAGCGGGCAAAAGCAGGCGAGACGATCCCGGTCGCCGAAGTCAAACGGACCATCGCGCGACGGCGTAACGTCGGTACGCCGAGCAGGCAAGCGAAGGCTGGCGCGATCGCGGCCACGAAGGCGGTCGCAGACCAAGTGCGCAAGCCCGACACTGACGTGCAGGCAACCCGGGACAATGCGGCCAAAACCACCCACGCACTTCGCGGCCAACCGGAACCGCCCGACCGCAAGGACATCGGCGCGGCGAGCAGCCCTGAGATCGCACACCTTGCGCGCATCGAGGAACTGGAAAACGCGAAACGCCGGCTCGAGATCGAGAATAGCGGGCTGCGCAGCGAGATCGAGGAACTAAAAACGGAGCGCGCGCCGGAGAGCAAGTCGGCGTCACGGTGCTCGATCTGCCATGAGAAAAAGCACGCCGTGCAGCGTCCTGTTTTTATCTGCGGCCGCCCCCGCGCGCAGCCGGTACTCGGGCCGATTGTTCATGACCACATCTGGCAACAACTCGCCGAAGCGAGCGAGCGTTTATGCGACACCTGCATGTATCAGCGGGCGTGGGACCGGCTCGGTCGCGTTCTGACGCTGGCCGATCTGCTGCCATGTCCGTGCAATCTTTTTCATCGGCCGCACTCGTGGTTCGACTTTTTCGTCGAGATTGAGGGGAAACCGCCGAGCAATCTCGCTGAGTTTCGAAGCGCCGCCCGCGTTCTCGGAATCGCACAGCCATGATCGACATAGGACTCACCGCGCTCGTGCTTGGAGTCATCGCGCTCGCCGTCGCGGTCGATGCCGGCGCGCTGGCGATGTGGGCGCATTCACGATGGAGGGCAAGCCGATGAAATTCGAAATTCCCGGTGTCAGATGCCCGTATTGTCCGCCGGGCGCGCAAGCCGAGGGCATGTATTACGTCGGCAAAAGCTATTGGCACTTCTGCCGCGCCCATCGAACGAAGTGGATGGCGGGCTGGGATGATGACATCGACGACAACAAGGACGAGCAGGACCGTCGATTCAATGAGCTTGGACTTGGGGGATTCGAGCATGTCGGAAAGGCAGAGACGGAAGCATTGACCGCAATAACAATAGCTGAGCCAGTCATGCCCGCGTTCGTGTTCGCGCGCCGTCGCGATATCGAGATCGAGAGCGGGCTGCTGCTCGCTGGCAATCTCGTCATCGAAATTGCGAAGGGCAAGAAGGTAAAGCCGAAGCACCAGCGCATGATCACCGAGATAATGGAAATGCTGGCCGCTCAAAGCCCGGGGCGGGCAAATGCCTGCTGACGCCGTGATCTACGCATGGCACGGCGGCCGCCGACCCGACAATGCCGCCGATGATGCAGCGATAGAGCGCTGGGCAAAAACCCGGCTCACTATCGCCGTCAGAATCGATCCGCGCGACGACGGCAGGGTGCGGATCGACAGCGACATGTTGCGGCAGGCGGGTCTGATCAAGGAGCACTAGTGAGGACCCGAAAGCCCATGAACCGGCGCCATAGTGAGGAGGCGAAAGGAGAAAGGCATGAGCTATAGCAGCATCATCGGTGAACCGGACGGCTACTGTTTTCATTGCCGAGAACCCGCCGACAAGCATCACCCGGTCGGCCCGCTCATGGTCACGATCTCCGGACCCGACGAAAAGGAGAAGCACGAATTTTGCAATTGGGAGTGCTTGGGCCACTGGGCCGCGGCGGCGGCTGGTGGCGTGCTCATCGTCGATCGGAAACGCGGATGATCGACGTGCCGCTCTCGGTGCTTATACTCGCCCTGGTCGTGCTCGCCTCGTCGTCGACGTCGCGGTGCAGGTCGCATGGATGCGGGGAGCTATGAACGAAGGCGAGCGCTGATGTTTGTCTTGCTTCAAATTTATCCGCCCGATCCTCAGCAGGACGCGGCGCGGCGGTGAGGCCATGAGCGACGACGATAAAATCCCGATCCATGGAGGAGGAAGAATGAACAGACACCAGGTGCGGATCATGCGGCTGCCGCACAGCCAAAACCTCGCCGCCGACATACCGTTACCGGGCTATGAAGGCATCAACTCAGCCGGCCTCGACTTGATGGCCGCACTGCCCCCGAACATGCCAGTCATCGTCGCGCCCGGCGGTCGCGCCGCCATCCCGACCGGCCTCGCATTCGCGCTCCCGCCGGACATCGAGGGGCAGGTCCGGTCGCGCACGGGGCTTGCGCTGCGCTACGGCATCGCGATTCTCAATTCTCCGGGCACACTCGACCCCGACTATCGCGGTGAGCTGCATGTCATTCTCGTAAATCTCAGCCCCGAACCGTACACGGTGACGCGGGGTGCTCAGCTGGTTTTTTCGCCAACCTTGCAGGTGAGCATTCACGAAATATCGGCCCCGGCAACAGACAGTGAAACGCCGCCCGCAGCATAGACCGCTTGCTCGCGCGCATCGTCATCGGGTGCGCAGCCAGCGCCACCATGACATCGGTTTCTCGGCGGGTTTCGCAAAGCGCCGATCCCCACCGATTTATTCGTGCGGGAATTTCCAATCTCGCGGCGCTAGAAGGCGACGGCGATGACCAAGGCATCCGCCGCGCGTGTCGCCCGGCGTAGTCGCGGGCGGCCGCCGAGCAAGGAACGTCTCGCCGTCGATCAGGTGATTGTCGACATGGCCGCCGCCTTGGCCGAGGTCTATGGGCTTAGTCTGCGACGGGCGCGCGCCCTTGCCATGGCGCTCCTGCTGGGAAAGCCAGACGCAGACGGGCCACTCCGATTACCGCGCGGGGCCGGTAAGCTCCTGCGGGAGAAGCTGGACCGGCCGCCCCCGCGCGCAGCCGGTACCGGTAAGGTCCCACGATTCATATTGGCGGCCCGCAAACTGCCCAAAACAGTCAGCGGACACGAGGCCAGCGTCCTCCGCCGCCTTAAAGGCGCAAAGGTGAAACCCCGCCCCAAGGTGGTCGAGGACTTAGTCCGAATCCTCCGCGCTAAAGACGAGGACCTGATGCGCCTGCTGGTGTCGATTACGACCGCGATTGTTGCAGGCGGGACACATTTATGAGTCGAGTTCAAAAGTTCGAAGTGTGCAATAAGCTCATGAATGCAGTCCCAACTCGACCTCGACGACGCGCTCATCGCGCGGTTCCTCGGCAGCCGGTATCTAGGCCGCCGCTATCTTCGATATGCGGAGCTTGAGGAACTCGGACTCTGCGACAATCGCGGATCTCTCGAAAATTGGATGCGTGCGGGTGCCTTCCCACGAGGCATCCGCATCCCTGGACCCTGCGGCAAGACCCTCGTCTGGCATGCCGTCGAGGTCGCGCGGCTGGTCGCACAACGCGTCGCCGAGCGCGATGCACGCCCTGACAACGAAGCGGGCACCCCCACGGGGTGCCCGTCCGATTCCAACGACGGTCCGTTCGCAGCGGACCGCAATGAAGCTGAACGGCCATGTCTATACCTGCCACCGGCAACTTGAGGCAAGCCACCGACCCGACCAAAACGGCGGGCCTTGTCATCAACTGGGCGCGAGGCGTTTCCAGCGACGCCGTCGCCAGCGCAATTGGCCTTGATCGCGTCTGCATCCTCCGCGCCGTCGATATCGGTGTCCGCCGCGGATGGCTCCTCACCGAATATGGCGAGCGGGTGCTGACCTTCCCTGCTCGGCAGGGCCGCCCGCTGCCGCCCGCTGAGCCCTCCACGCTGCCGCGGAGGGCGCCATGACCGACCGCCACACCACGTACGCGCGGGCGGCTGCCGCCTATGACAGGGCTTTCGAGGAATTCCTCGCCAGCGAGATTTTCAACGCCATCGTCGAGGCATCGCGCTGTACCGACACCAACGCCATCGCGTTGCGCACCGGCGAGATGGCGGCGGCGCTGCTCAAGATGCTCGCCCTCACCTTGGCGCTATCGCCCTGCGCGCGCTCGCCTACGGCGTTGCGCACCGAAGTCGACGAGCTGGCGAAGCGTCTGGGCTGCCTCACGCGCGAGGCCATCGACAATCAGGATTTTCAAGCCGTCGGTAAACGTATCTTTCACGGCGATGACGTCGGGGGGCACGCATGACAGCGAAATTGACCCTCACGTGCCGGGAGTTCAAACCATTCAGGCGCAACACGCTTGTCGGATTTGCGCAAATTCGCATTGTCGAGCTGCACCTCGACGTCAAGGACGTCGCCGTTCATCAAAAGAACGCCAGTCGCTGGGCCGCGCTCCCGGCGAGGCCGATGCTCGATAAGACCGGCACCGCGATCCGCGACGCCACGACCGGCAAGATTTCCTATTCGAACATCTTCGAGTTCAGCGATCGCGGGTCGCGCGATGCGTTTTCGCACGCGGTGGTCGATGCGCTGTTGCGCGCGTTTCCTGATGCGTTCGAGGGTGGGGAGGTGGCAGCATGAAAGCGAACACCGCCATCATCGCGGCAACGAAGATCCGGCTCGCGCTGATGCGCGGCGGCCACATTCCGCTTCCGCTGTACGGAAAGGAGCCTCCAGCCTACGGCAGAAACAACGCCAGGAAAGGATTTACGAACTGGACGGCGCTGCGCGAGGTCTCCCCCGAAATGATCGAGATGTGGCAAAAAATTTGGCCGGACGCGATCAACACTGGCGTGCTCGGCACTCGCACCCCTAGTATCGATATCGACATTCTAGTCCCCGACGCCGCCGATGCGGTCGAGCGCTTGGCGCGCGAAATGTTTGAGGAGCGTGGCGAGATCTCGGTGCGCTTTGGACTGCCGCCGAAGCGGCTGATTCCGCTGCGGACCGATGAACCGTTTGCAAAGATCGCGCGCGAATTTATTCCGCCGGGTGGCGTGAGGGATGGCGAGAAGCTCCCGAAAATCGAAATTTTAGCCAACGGACAACAATTCGTCTGTGACGGCACACACCCCCAGACGCAAGAGCGCTACCGCTGGTTCGGCCGCAGCCTCGATCAGATCCCGCGCGAAGAGCTGCCCTATGTGCGCGAAGCTGACATGCGGGAACTCGTCGACGCAGCAGCGAAGCTCCTCGTCGACGCGTTTGGCTTCAGCGAAAAGTCGAGCGCCAAAGCCGATGACGGCGGCATACATGAGTCCGGCGAGGAACCGCAGGCGGAGGTAATGCGCATCGTTGCGGCGCTCGCCGTCATCCCCAACGACAACCTCGATTGGGATGATTGGAACGCGGTTGGGATGGCAACGTGGCGGGCCACCTCTGGCGCGGACGCCGCCTTCGCTGCTTTTGACGCCTGGTCGAAGAAGTCGCGCAAATACGACGCCGACAATACAGCGCAGAAATGGGCCGCCTATTCGAGATCCCCACCGACGCAGGTCGGGGCGGGGACGGTTTTTTATCTCGCCGACCACGCTGACCCGAATTGGCGGCTCGATTATGAGGCCAGCAAACACGCTGGCGAAGAAAAACCGCCGCCGTGGGAGCCGGACGAGCAGGACGGCAGAGGCGGGCAGCAGCAGGGAGGCGGGCAGCCCATTTTTGACCCCTGGGAACGCTATATTGTGCCCACGTTCCCGCTCGACATCCTGGCGCCAGTGCTGCGGGACTACGTGACTTCGCAGTCGCGGGTGATCGGCGCGTGTTCGGCCGCCATGGCAATGGCAACGCTCACCGCCGTCAGTGCTGCAATGAGCCACCGCTGGTCGCTAAAAATGATGCAGCATGGTGGTTGGTGGGAGCATCCACGACTTTGGACGCTGCTTGTTGGCGATCCATCACTCAAGAAGACGCCGGAAATGAACGCTGCGACGGCGCCGCTCGAACACCTGCAGGCCGAACTCTATCGCGATTTCAAAGAAGCCCTGCGCCAATACAAGGAAGCTGGCAACGAAGACGATCCAGAACCGCCGGAGGAGCCGCCGCGCTATGTTGTGATGGACACCACCATTCAGAAGCTCGCTGAGATCTTATCTCGCACCGACCGTGGGCTGTTGGTGAAACGCGACGAGCTAACTGGCTGGATCGGGGACATGGATAGATACAACAAGGCAACACATGCGACTTCGGATCGGGCATTCTGGTTGAAAGCCTGGGATGGTGGGCCCTATCTGGTTGATCGCATCAGCCGTCCCTCAGACTTTGTCGAAAACCTATCCGTCAGCGTCCTTGGCGGCATTCAACCCGATCGCCTTGCTGAATTGAAAGGCTTGACGAGCGACGGCCTGCTCCAGCGGTTTCTTCCGGTGATGATGGGAGAGGCTAGTTTTACGCTCGACGAGCCAGTCAATCAAAACGCCTACTCAACACTGATCCGCGAACTCGTCGACCTGCCACCGCAGCACCTCACCATGACCGATAATGCGCGTGGGAAAATCGACGACCTACGCCTTCACCTGTTCAAACTCGAAAAGGCTTCCGGCGGCATTGGAAAGGGCTTCCAATCTTTCATCGGTAAGCTCCCCGGTTACACCGGGAGGCTCGCCCTCGTTCTCCACCTCAGCGAGTTCCCGAACGAACGCTTCATCGGCGGCAAGATCGCCGAGAACGTGTGTCGGCTCGTGCTCAACTTCCTGATTCCGCATGCGTTCGAGTTCTACACTCTGGGTGAGACCGGCGACCAGCTCAAACGGCTTGCGAGTTATGTGCTCACCTGCGGCAAAGACCGCATCCTGGCGTCCGACCTCACCACCAACATTCGCGATTTCCGCGGGCTGTCGCTGTTCCAGGTCCGCGAACGTGCGTCGCCTCTTGTTGCTGGTGATTGGCTTGATCCGGTCGATCGCACGCCAACGTGCAAGGCATGGTGGGTTAACCCGGCCGTCAAGGTCAGATTTGCCGAACAAGAACGGAAGGAGGCTGAACGCAAGCGCACCATCACCGAAATGCTCCGCGCAAGACGCATGGCTTCAACTTAAGGGCGAAAGGATGCAATAACTGGCTAAAATGATGCACTGGAGGTTGAGAATCCTGACAATCCTGACCGCGTGCGCGAATCTAAAGGTTTCGAAGCACTCTTTTTTTACGGATTTTCTCTTTCTTTTCGCGCGCGTGGTCAGGTTTGTCAGGAAACATTTTGCAGAAACGAGCAGAAACGAGTCAAGCAATGCAAATAAAGCAGGACATACGCGACAGCACTCTACGGTTTGCGCACCTCAAGCCCATACTGGTCGGCGATCTCCTGTGCGTAGGCTCGCGGTGGAGGCCCGCCGTCAGCGTTGTGCTTTGCGTTTGTGCGGCCGGGGACGCAAGTGCAGTGGTTGCCGGAGCAATGTTGTTGGCAAAATCGATGGAGAATGAAGGGTGATCTCTCGTTTCCTGACATTCCTGATACCCCCCTCGTCAGGTTTGTCAGGAAAAGCCGTGGCTGCGAGCGCGAAGCGACCAGCGCGCGCCAGGAGGCTGAACCTAGTGGCCACAGAAGGAGAACCAAGCCATGAGTGACACCCGTTCAATCTTGTTCCGCCGTGATGCGCTGTTGAACTAGCGCCCAGCAGCTCGGGGGCGCTGAAGCCTGGCCGGACCAGGGGTTAAACCATGGCCCTGGTTTCCGGTCGGGCGGCGGGGGAAGATCGCCGCGACCACTGCTTTTACCCGCGCGGGTAATTGCACTTTTGCCGCGCGGGGGCGGCGGGGGCGGAGGCGCTTACAACTCCGGCAAATTCAAATCGGACAAGTTGGCCGATTTGGCAGGGCGGGGGGAGGGTGAAAATTTTCGCGAGACCGGCAGGCACGGAGCGCAAATGCAATCGCTCGCAGAGTTAGTTTTGCTAATAATATCAATTGGTTACGGGACCAAAAAGTCTTCTCTCACCGGATGGGCATGGTGGAAGCTGAGAAAGGTCGGGCCGGCGGCAAAGAGTCTTGGTTTATCGCAGGTTTAGCGGCATTAGATCACGGACACCTCAATATGTGGTAGGCTCCGCCTATGGCCCCGACACGTCGGGTAATCAAGCATGGGCCTCCGAGGACCAGGTGCTAAACCACTGATGGCGCGGCGCGAGGCGCTCAAAGCGGCAGCCTCGTGCTCCTATCCGTGGGATGCACCTGGACTCTCGCGCGCTGCTCGAGTGATTACCTTCCTCCAGGATCTCGAGATCACCACCGGTAGGCAGGCGGGCACCAAGCTCCGTCTGCGGCCGTGGCAACGGAAGTTCGTTGAGGCGGTCTATCGAGAAGACAAGCGCGGCATTCGGCCAATCCGGACGGCCGTTTTGAGCATGGCGAGGAAGAACGGGAAAAGCCAGCTCGCTGCCGCTCTGGCGCTCTGTCATCTCTGTGGCCCTGAAGCGGAGAGCCGTGGCGAAATTTACTCCTGCGCCAACGATCGTTTTCAATCAGCACGGATTTTCAATGAGATGGTCGCGTTAATCGGTCGCCACTCGGCGCTGTCCGCGTGTACTAACGTCACGTCGTTCCGCAAGGAAATCCACGACCTGGTCAACGGCTCCATCTACGTCGCGTTGACTGCCGAAGCGAAGACAAAACTGGGGCTGAGCCCATCCTTCGTGATCTACGACGAGCTTGGCAGCGCCGACAACCGCGCGCTGTTCGACGCCATGGATTCTGCGATGGGAGGGCGTGAGAACCCGCTAATGCTCGTGATCTCAACCCAAGCGGCCGATGACTTCGCCCCCATGTCTCAACTCATCGACTACGGCCTCAAGCTCAAAGGCGGGGAAATCCGCGATCCTGCCTTTCATCTCACGCTCTACAGCGCGCCCGAAAACGTTGACCCGTGGAGCAAAAAGGCCTGGCGCGCCGCCAATCCGGCCTTAGGTGATTTCCGTTCGCTCTCCGACGTCGAGCGACTTGCGAAACAAGCGCAGCGGATGCCGGCACGCGAGAACGCGTTCAGGAATTTGATTTTGAACCAGCGCGTCGCTGCAGAGGCGCGGTTCATTGATGCCGCTGCGTGGCGTGCCTGCTCCGGCGAGCCCAACGTCCCCGTCGGTGCCCGCGTTTATGCGGGACTCGATCTCGGCGCCACCCGTGATCTGAGCGCTCTGGTG
>Ga0066388_100003564_pt1 | contig 10144 bp, 9 predicted proteins | sample PanSoiMetaGPlot6_FD_64539 | JGI IMG/M metagenome (GOLD analysis project Ga0066388, IMG submission 64539) | Tropical forest soil microbial communities from Panama analyzed to predict greenhouse gas emissions - Panama Soil - Plot 6 (Hybrid Assembly) | ecosystem: Environmental > Terrestrial > Soil... | reverse complement strand
TCGCCGCCGCCACCTTTGCCGACGACCATATAGACGTTTGAGGCACGGCCAAAATGTATGACGGCCACTCGTGGGTGATCGCTGTACTGCTTAACTTTTTCCAGCGAGGCCTCGCGCTGAGTTTCAAGTGTTTTGCAGAGCTCTTCAGCCTGCGCCTCTTTGTGGAAGTAGGCGCCCATCTCGCGAATTAAAGCTTTCGTTCCATCAAATGAGTCGTTCTTCGCCGTAAACGCCTTCATCGGAATATTCAACTGCTGCAGTTGTTGCACCACCTGCGGCGGACCAATGTTGTTATCGTGAATCACTGCCGTTGGGTGTAGCGAAAGAATTCCTTCGGCACTCAAGGCACGATGGTATCCAACAGTCTGCACGTTCTTAACTGCGGGCGGATACGTAGTTGAGAGATCAATGCCGACCACCTGGTTTTGCGCGCCCAGAGCCCAAATAATCTCGTTGTAGATGGGTGAGATAACAACGTAGCGTGCATCTTTCGTCTCGGTCGGTGCGTTGTGAAAGCGCGAACAACTGAGGCACAAGAGAGCAGCACAAAAGAAAAGTAGAGTGTTTATTCGTTTCATCTAAGAATAGACGCCTTGTCATAAGAACATCCGGCGGATTAGACCAGCGGTTGCCAAATGCAGGAAATGGATTCCCAATGCCCAGTGAGTCTGAACGTGGGAGTAGTCAATCGTCAAGTCGCCTCAAGCCTTCTCGCGAAGGTCTTTCGTGTTATTTCGAGTGTTGCGTGTACTTCAGTGTCAAACAATCAATGCTGCTTCGTCAGACATTAAGCCGCCCCATCAATTCCTAATCTTGTTCGCGCAGAGTTTGGACGAGTGTTTTGCCATACGGATAGAACAGTTCCTTGCGACCTTGCTCCCATGCCGCTTTGAATTCCGGCCGGGTAATGTCCCAGTCCGGCCTACATTTCATGAGCACAACACGCAGGTCCTGTCGCAGTTCTTCCAGCGTGGGCCGTCCAAAGAACCAGTAGCCCACGTAGACCTTATAAACAATGAGGCCGGGCTCGAGGACAATCGTGTGAGGGATCATAGGATTGTGGGTTGGGTCAGTGTATTCGGGGATCTCGAGGTCTTTTTGAATGGTGCGCCCATCATCCGAGAGAAAAGGCCAATGGGCATCGACGCCGCTGCGAAATTCATTCGTCGCAATAATATTGTCGGTGCTAATCGTGACGAGCCGGCAATAACCAACCTCGAGTTCACGATGAAGTTGAGCAAGGCCTTCATGCTGCCGGCGGTCCTTCGGACAAAAACTGCCGCGGCTGAGGACCAGAATCAGCGGATCTGGTCCTTGTAGTTCCGACAGCTTCCTTCGCGTCGCAGTGTGGTCGGGAAGCTCATAATCGGGAAAGATAGCCCCGCGAACAATGTCGGATCGCATATGAATCTCCTGGAGTTGGTAATGCAGAAATCATGGGAGAGCAGCAGCTCAAAGAGAAAGGATCGAGTGAATGATTTCGTTTGTACTAACAATGGCACTGGCGTAGTTCGGAATATTGACGTCGAGAGCGGCGTGCATCTCTACATCCGAATAATCCGCGGTTGCGTCTTTTACCACCGTGGCCTCGTAACCAAGTTCAGCGGCATAACGAACAGTTGCCTCTAAACAAGTGTGGGCGATGAGTCCGATGACGATGAGTTGATGAATGCCGTACTTCTTGAGCTGTAGATCCAAATCCGTATTCGCGAAGCCACTTGAACACCAGTGCTCCTGGGCCACGATCTCGCCGGGTAGCGGTGCAAATTCGCTGCGAATCTCGCCGCCCCATGTCCCATCTGCGAAGCTCTTGTTCGTCCAGGATCGCTTTTGCACCGGTGCGATGTACTTCCAGGTCTCGTAGTCGCCAGGACGATAGCGGTGATGCAACGCGTAAAACACGCGCAACTTCGCTTTCCTGGCGACATTAAGCACTTCGAGCATATGAGGAATACAACTATTTGCTTCTGCGACTCTTTTTATGCGATCCCATAACTTGCCGCCTTCGGAAATGAAATCGTTGTAGGGATCGATCACCACGAGCGCAGTGACGTCTCTGTCAAATGCAACGGTTGCCATATTTTCCCTTCGCCAAAATTTACACCGAAGGTGTTCGCGAATATTAGCCCAGGGTTGGCGCGTCTACCCTGGGGATAAAGGCAAAAACGAATGTCGTTACACCGAAGGTGTTGGCGAGGATCCTCGAGCGCGATTCCAAACTTGCGGTTCGTCCAATTCATCGTGTTGGTTTGCCAACACCTTCGGCGTAAGGCGTATCTTGTTGCTTCTGGTCCCAGGGTAGGCGCTTGCGCGCCAACCCAGGGCTTCGGATTCGTGAACGCCTTCGACGTAAAAATCTTCCCGGAAAAACAAGAACTTGCAAACTTACTTCGCAGAAGACTCCGAGGATTTCACATTTGGACCACCTTTTTCAATTCCCGAAATTAACCCCGGTCATCTGCTCACTTAGATCCCAGAGTCGCTCCGCCGAGTCGGCATCAATCGCCCGGGGAAGTACTCCACGTAAATCCAAAGCCATCGCACCCGGGTCGAAATCTGAAATGACCTCGGCAATATCTACGTCCATGCAGTAAACCCCGCCTTTTCCGTCCAACTGAGGGCTCGTCGCGCACCAAACGCTCGTCGCTGCCCCCTGTTCAGGGGTCTTTAAAGATCCGCCCGCGGCGGCCGCAAGTGCGGCAAGTTCTTCAGCTGGTAAGTAGCGCATCAAGTCGGTGTAGATTCCGCCGGGGTGTACAGAGAAGGCGCGGATGCCGTGTCTTTCCCCCCGCTTGTCCAGTGCGACTGCAAATAGAGCGTTGGCTGTCTTTGACTGTCCATAGGCCTTCCACTTGTCGTACTCCCGTCGTTCAAAATTTGGATCGTCAAAGTCGACACCTCCAAACATGATTCCAGTTGAGGAGACCGCGACAACCCGCGACTTCCCTGTCTGTTTCAAAGCCGGCCAAAGTCGTGCTGTCAACTGGAAGTGCCCTAAGTGATTGGTGGCGAACTGGGATTCGTAGCCGCGCGCATCGCGTTGCAGCGGTGCCGCCATGATGCCGGCGTTATTGATAAGAATGTGTAACGGCCGACCGGATGCCAGAAACCTATTTGCGAATGCGTCGATCGACGCAGGGTCGATCAACTCCAGTGTGTCAATCTCCACTCGAGGAATGCCAGCGAGTGCAGTACGAGCTTTCTCTTGCGTTCGCGCCGGCACAACTACCGTCGCGCCAGCCTCTGCCAAAGCGCGGGTTGTCTCCAGACCCACGCCAGAATATCCGCCCGTCACGATAGCGATCTTCCCAGTGAGATCCAGCCCTGCAAGAACTTCCTTCGCGGTGGTCTTTGCGCCAAACCCTGAATTCAATGGTCTTTGTTCTGTTGTCATGACCTTTATCGTTGAGTTCGTTTGTGCACTTTGCGAAAAGTTCAACTCATAAACTCCCTTTACACAGCGAAGCCGCCATCAATCGTCAAAGCCGCTCCGGTTACGTAGGCAGCTTCGTCACTAGCGAGGTACGAGACCATCGCTGCGACCTCATGAGCTTCGCTGTACCGCTTGATTGCCAGCATTGGCTTCAACATTTCGGCAAACGGGCCGTTTGCGGGGTTCATGTCTGTATCAACTGGACCGGGCTGGACCACGTTGACTGTGATGCCCCGTGGACCAAGGTCTCGAGCGAGACCGCGCGTGAGTCCCGCAACCGCAGCCTTGCTCATGCCGTAGATAGTGCCACCAACGACTGGCATCCGGTCGGCGTTAGTGCTGCCTATCGTGATGATGCGTCCTCCCTCCTTCATGTGGCGCGACGCTTCCTGGGACGCAATGAAGACAGCGCGGACGTTCACGGCCACGGTGCGGTCAAATTCGTCGATCGAAATTTCGTCGAGCGGTTTGAAAACTGCGATGCCTGCGTTGTTGACCAACACATCGAGTCCGTCAAAGGACTTCACTGTTTTAATCACGGCGTTCTTCACCGCCTCGGGGTCGTTGTTGTCAGCTTGGATTGCGAGCGCGCGACCACCAGCCAACTCGATCGAGCGAATGACTTCGTCCGCCTTCTCCTTCGCACTGCTGTAAGTGATCGCGACCGCCGCGCCGTCCGCTGCAAGACGTTTCGCAATAGCCGCGCCAATACCACGCGAGCCCCCGGTGACAAGGGCTACTTTTCCGTCAAACTTTTTTAATTTTTCACTCATGCCAAAACTCCTTCATTTCATTCCGACATTGACCGATCTATTCAGACTGATCGCGTTAACCGGAGAGGTTGTAATTCATTTACGTCGGCAACTCCGAGCCTGCCTGCTCCGCCACCATGTACTTGGAGTACCAGTCGGGCCAGTTCTCATCTCTCTGTCCAGTTCGCTGCTCGTGTTTGCCGTGCGCGGCCTCTGCACGCCGAAGAGCATTTGCCAGGTCGCTCACGGAACCGAACGAAGTGGCCGCAGAGTCGATCCGTCCAGCAAGCCGGGTGGTGATCTCTTGCAACACCCAACCGTTGCCGTCTGGATCTCGGAACGATGCAAACGAGCTATAACTGCGACGTTCGGGGTCTACACCACTGGCCTTACCGTTTGCTCCAAAGTGGAAGACTTCATCTACGTGGATCCCGGCGGCGGCGAGCGTGTGCAGCGCTGACTGGAGGTCGGAAACGATCAACCATAGCCCCTGAGCGGACCCTGGCTCAGCGGAGGTAAAATTCCCGCCAAATATGACCGAGCAGGAAGAGCCATGTGGCGTGAACTGGACCACGCCAGGCGGAGTGGCATCCAGCCTCCAGCCTAGCCTGCTGTAAAACTCTTTCGCGCGCTCGACATCCGAGACAGGGATAACGACGACCTCAAGCTTCATATCAACTGGTTCAACTTTTGTAATAGCTCCAGTGGACTGTTCCATGGTCTTCCTCCATTTTTTGAGATTATTGTTCCGCTAAGTTGCCCAGCATCTGGGCCAAATCCATTTCCGCTTCACGAGTCTGAAAACCTTTCTTCATCGCGGCTCCAGACCGTCTTTGCGCCTCAGGATCGCTCATTAGTTCGCCCGCTCATTGCGCACTGTCAGCGTTTTGAAAACCATCTGACTTCCTTCGCTCGCGCGGAGCGTCATGCCGCCGCGGGTGTCACGCGTCTCGTCGCGCCTTCTTCAGCCGCTCGCTCGAGATCCTCAAACATCGCTTGGTTGGCCGTCCACAACCGTCGTTGCAGGTATAGCCTGCCCAACCACGGGAACAGTCCGACCTGCGTCTCATAACTGACAACGATGGTACCGTTGTCAACCGGCCGAAGCGTGAACTTGCGCTCGGCGTGGAAGCCTGGAGCATCTGCAGTGATCGCAAATGAATACGGTCGATCGAAGGCTACTACGTTGCTGATCAGTTCGACTGGATGCGCCTTCCAACGGAAAGACATCGGTCGCACCTCACCGGTCATTGATGCCCCACTACCAATTGACTCGATTCGTACCCACCGGCAGGCGCGATACCACGCCGGCCACGCTTCCACTTTCGTCAACAGATCCCACACGCGTTCTGCCGAGGCAGCAATAAGGATTTCGTTTTGAACCTCGATCGGTGGCCGGTTGCCCATCCCCGCAGGTTTGAGCCATCGACCGGACACCAGCGTAAGCCACTCGCGCGGCATGAATCGACCGCTTTCGGCGATCAACCTGTTTCGCAATCCGGGTATGACCACAGCCTGGCCCTTCTCCAACGCTCTTAACCCTGCCTCAATCACTGGCTCAGGTTCGGCCAGGCGGCGATAAATTGTAGTGTGACCGACATCAGCGCCAAGAGCCTCCACGAATCCTGTGCGAGTGGGACCCGGACACAATGCGGTGACGGCCACTCCGGCCACACGGGCCTCGGCCCACAGCGCTTGGCTGAACGAGAGCACGAATGCCTTGCTTGCGCCGTATACCGCCTGGTACGGCGCTGGTTGGAAAGCTATCGTTGATGCTACGTTGAGAATCCCACCGCTGCGTCGGGCCATCATTCCGGGAAGGAACGCGCGGGCCAGCTTGATTACAGCAACGACGTCAACTGCCACCTCGTCGTCCTCCTTGTCTGGATCCGCCTTAGCAAAGGTTCCGTAGCTACCAAACCCGGCGTTGTTAACCAACACTTCGATAGGGCGCTCGCCGACATGATCGAGGAGTGCGGATATACCTGATGCGGTAGAGAGGTCAGCAGTGATCGTCTCGACCTTCACCCGGGGAGCAACCTGGCGGATCTGCTGTGCTGTCTCGTCTAACCGTAGTTGGTTGCGCCCGGTCAGCACCAGCGACATGCCCCGGTCAGCGAGTCGCGCTGCGAGTCCGCGGCCCAATCCGGACGATGCTCCAGTTACAACGGCCCATCGGTTTTGATAGTGGATCATTGACGCCTCCTGGGTTGAGTGGCAAGTTTGCTCCTCGGTTAAACGCAACGCTCCTGATTTGCCCGTTTGATGACTTTGATTATTCATTACTTGACCACAGTCCACATCCCTTGATCGAAGTCTTTTCAGGTAACTCGGACGGTTAATTACCTGATACCACGATGGTGTTATCCAGCATTTCGCGTAACTTCTGGGTAACAGCTGCAGTACAACACGGAAGTAAGAACCGAATCTATTGGACGATCGTATCGGTGGCTTTCACTTATACCTAAGTACAATAGACATTCGCCGATGGGTCACGGCATGATCGACGCACCACCTCTCTCACGAAAGGACCGGAATGGAAAGTGAGCTCAGATACGTTGTCGACGCGCTCCCCGAAATGGGGTGGACAGCGCTTCCGGATGGGCACATTGACTTCCTGAATCGACGATGGCTTGAGTACACAGGCCTGCGCCTCGAATACGCTTCCGGTCAAGGTTGGCAAAGGGCGATTCACCCGGAAGACCTTCCTCAGCTCCTCCAAGTGTGGCAGTCGGCCATCGAATCCGGCGAGCCGCGCGAAGCCGAAGCTCGGCTGCGTCGTCATGACGGAAAGTTCCGCTGGTTTCTCCTCCGTGCAAGTCCGATAACCGACGCGTCCGGTTCCGTAGTCAGATGGTGGGGTATGAATTGGGATATTGAAGATAGGAAGCGAGCAGAGCGATTGCTCGGCGAGAGCGAGCAGTTGTTCAAGGCGCTCTTCGATGAGGCAGGTACCGGAATTACGCTGGTCGACTTATGTCGGGGAGAGCCAATTCGGAACAATCGCGCGCTGCAAATGATGCTGGGGTGCAGCGAAGAAGAACTCAGTCACTTCGCCACCTTTGATCAGCTTACCTATGAACCAAATCGTGAAAGTGATGCTGAGCTATTTCGCCAACTTTGTGTTGGTACACGCGACAACCTCCGGATGGAAAAACATTTCATCGTGAAGGATGGTAGCTCGGTATGGGCCAACGTCATTTTCACACTCGTTAGGGATGCCGAAAAACGGCCGAGATATGTCATTGCGATCCATCAGGACATTACAGACCGTAAACACGCACTGGAGAAATTACAAGCCCAAACGGAACTATTAGATCTCGCACAGAAAGCGGCCCGAGCAATGGCTTTCGATTGGCACATTCAGGAGAAAATCAACACCTGGTCGCCGGAACAAGAAGAATTGTACGGACTAGCCCCAGGAACTTTTGATGGTACTTATGAGAGCTGGAAGAAACTGGTCTACCCCAATGATTGGCCTGCCGTCGTAAATTCGCTAAAGCACGCACAGCAGACTGGCGACATCTCCGTGGAGTTCCGGGTAGTGTGGCCTGACGGTTCGGTTCACTGGTTAGCCGCAAACGGGCAGATGTTTTTCGACGACGAGGGTAAACCTCTCCGCATGGTGGGATTCACTGCCGATGTTACCTCGAGAAAGTTGGTGGAGGAGGAACTCCGTCGCAAGGCTGCCCTGCTCGCGCAAGCGCAACATGTCACTTCCACTGGCAGCTTCTCCTGGCGCCCTACTACAACTAATGAGATTACGTGGTCAGCTGAATTGCATCGTATTTTTGATCTCGACCGTTCTACGCCAATTACACCCGAGCGAATACGAACTCGAGTTCACCCAGACGACTTGAAGCTATTCGACAGGACCATTGAGCAAGCAAGATCTACTGGCAACGACTTTGAGTGCGAATACCGCTTGCTCATGCCCGACGACTCGATTAAGTACGTGCACGTTGTGGCCCAGGCAACTCGGGATCAGGATGGTCAACTGGAGTTCGTCGCAGCCGTTCAAGATGTAACGGAGCGACGATTATCAGAAGCAGCGCTCGACAAAGCGCGATCGGAGCTCACGCACGTGTCGCGAGTCATGAGCCTGGGAGCATTGACGGCATCGATTGCGCACGAAGTCAATCAGCCATTGTCGGGAATCATCACCAATGCCAGCACTGGCATGCGAATGTTGGACGCCGATCCACCGAATGTGGATGGTGCGCGCGAAACCACACGCCGCACTATTCGCGATGCGCACCGTGCGGCCGATGTAATCACACGTTTGCGCGCGCTTTTTGGGAAGAAGGAAACAACCACCGAATTGTTGGATCTCAATGAGGCAACTCGCGAGGTGATCGCTCTGTCGACGAATGAACTGCAAAGGAGCGGTGTAATTCTGAGGCCCGAGCTTTCTGATAGCCTGCCGTTGGTCACCGGTGATCGCGTGCAGTTGCAGCAGGTGATTTTGAATCTGGTGCGGAATGCAGCGGACGCGATGAGCCACGTCACTGAGCGTCCCCGTCGTTTGGTGATCCGAACTGAACGTGCTGAGGCTGATGCTGTACGTCTGAGTGTGCGGGACGTGGGAGTCGGTCTTGATCCGGAAACGTTGGACAAACTGTTCCAGCCGTTCTTTACCACCAAAGAGAATGGTATGGGTATGGGACTATCCGTCAGTCGCTCGATCATTGAAAGGCATAATGGCAGTCTAAGGGCAGCAGCAAATGATGGTCCGGGAGCAACTTTTTCTTTTTCAATTCCTCAAGCATCCGAGGACGTGACGAAGACTCCCAATCCGAACGCCGGCAATCTAACCGATAAAAGCTACGCTGAGAGAAACGCCTAATGGTCGATCGTCCGCTTATATCCGTAGTCGATGACGATGAGTCGGTGCGTGAGTCGTTACCTGATCTCCTGAAAGAGTTTGGCTTTTCGGCCCAGGCATTCTCATCAGCGGAAGAATTCCTCGCATCCGATTATGTCGGCAAAACAAGTTGCCTCATCCTGGACGTGGCTATGCCTGGATTTACCGGACCCGATCTGCAACGAGAGCTAAGAGTTCGTCAACAAAAGATTCCGATCGTTTTTATTACAGCCCATCGCGACGCAAACACTAGACATCGGTTAATCGAAAACGGTGCCGTGGACTGTTTGTTCAAACCATTCAGCGACTGTGATCTGCTCACAGCGCTTAATACAGCACTGCGGGTGATCTGACTCGTTCAGCAACAAATGGTATTCGTTTATGAGTTCAGCAACCGCATCACCTACGTTACAGGATAAGCCTATCGTCTTCGTGGTTGATGATGATGTTTCCGTGCGGGAATCACTGGAGCTACTGATCGGTTTCGCAGGTTGGCAACCCGAAACATTCTCTTGCGCGGAAGAATTTCTGGCGCGGCCCCGGGTGCAAGCCCCAAGTTGTTTAGTGCTCGACATTTCCCTTCCAGACCTCAATGGTCTCGAACTGCAGAAGTTGATCGCCAATGATCGCGTTGACATGCCGATCATTTTCATTACCGGTTACGGCGATGTGCCGACGAGCGTGCAAGCAATGAAGGCCGGCGCGGTCGAATTCTTGATGAAGCCCTTCGAGGATGAAGTACTGCTGAGCGCGATCAGGCAAGCACTCAAACGGAGCACAGCTTCAATTGATGAGCAAACGGAGATTCAAGACCTGCACGAACGTTATGCCTCACTCACGCCGCGTGAGCAGGAGGTTATGAAGTTAGTGGTTGCGGGACTTTTGAATAAGCAGGTTGGTCTCAAACTAGGCATCAGTGAGATTACGGTCAAGGCTCACCGTGGCAAGGCAATGCAGAAAATGAAGGCCGACTCACTTGCGGACTTGGTGAGAATTGCAGTCAGGCTGGGACTTGCACCTACGAAAAATCCCTGGCGGCTCGGCTCGGAAGGATGAAGGCGGAGTTTAAGAAGGAATTTGTACCGCGATCCTTTG
>Ga0066388_100003563_pt1 | contig 10145 bp, 8 predicted proteins | sample PanSoiMetaGPlot6_FD_64539 | JGI IMG/M metagenome (GOLD analysis project Ga0066388, IMG submission 64539) | Tropical forest soil microbial communities from Panama analyzed to predict greenhouse gas emissions - Panama Soil - Plot 6 (Hybrid Assembly) | ecosystem: Environmental > Terrestrial > Soil... | reverse complement strand
CCTTTTGTTTACCCGCGCCTCGCTAAACTTTGCCTCAAATACGAAAGAGCTCGGCATGACGATCATGCGCTACGCCATTCTGATCGCGCTCGCGGTAGCTTCACTCAGCGCCGTGATCACTGCGAGCGCCGATAGCGGACAGAAATTTCTGGTCGATGCCGGCCAGGGCGCAGCAGCCCCACAGGATTTCTTCCTTTGGATGCTCGCCGGCATCGCGGTCGTCACCAGCCTGTCGCTCTGGCGCTTCGTGGTGTTTGGCATCCCGACGCTGCTCGGTGGCTGGTATACCAGCAACAAGCAGTGGCTTGGCACGCTGCTGCTTTTGGCACTGATGTGGAGCGCGTTCTACCTGATGAAGGGGAAAGTTTCGGAGACGGGGGAGCCCTGGCAGGGTCCTTCGGTCGCAGATCCCGCGTCCTACGGGGGTTACGCGGCAAGCGACCAGAAGGTCGAGTAGACCGGGCGGAAAGTGGGGCGGCCAAGAAATGGCCGCCCCATCGCTTTGGTCCCCCAAGGACCCCGCGTCAGACGCTGTAATACATGTCGAACTCGATCGGGTGTGGCATCATCTCGAACCGCTCCACCTCTTCCATCTTCAGCTCGAGATAGGCATCGATGGCGTCGTCGGTGAACACGTTGCCCTTTTTCAGGAAGGCGCGGTCCTTGTCGAGCGATTCACAAGCCTCGCGGAGTGAGCCACACACGGTCGGCACCTTCTCCAGTTCCTCTGGCGGCAGGTCGTAGAGATTCTTGTCGATTGGATCGCCGGGGTTGAGCTTGTTCTCAATGCCGTCCAGCCCCGCCATCAGCATAGCTGCAAAGGCAAGATAAGGGTTGGCGGCGGGATCTGGGTAGCGAACCTCGACGCGCTTGGCCTTTGGTCCAGCTCCCAAGGGAATGCGGCAGCCGGCCGAGCGATTGCGCACCGAATAAGCGAGCAGCACCGGCGCCTCGTAGCCCGGCACCAGACGCTTGTAGGAGTTTGTGGTCGGGTTGGTGAAGGCGTTGAGCGCCTTGGCGTGCTTCAGGATACCGGCGATATAGTAAAGCGCAGTGTCCGAGAGGTCAGCATATTTGTCGCCGGCGAACACTGGCGTCGAGCCCTTCCAGATCGACTGGTGCGTGTGCATTCCGGAACCGTTGTCGCCAAAGACCGGCTTCGGCATGAAGCAGGCAGTCTTGCCGTAAGCCTGCGCCACATTATGGATCACATATTTGTAGATCTGCATCGCGTCGCCGGTCTTAACGAGTGGCCCGAACTTGATACCTAGCTCGTGCTGCGCGGCGCCCACCTCATGGTGGTGTTTCTCGGTGACGACACCCATATCGGCCATGACACTCAGCATCTCCGAGCGAAGATCTTGCGCTGAGTCAACGGGAGGCACTGGGAAATATCCGCCCTTAGTGCGTGGACGGTGTCCGAGATTGCCCATCTCATATTCTGTGCCCATGTTGGACGGCAGCTCGATTGAGTCGATCTTGTAGCCGCAATCGTAGGGGGCGGAAGCGAAGCGGACATCGTCGAACACAAAAAACTCGGCCTCAGGCCCGAACACCGCGGCATCGCCGATACCGGTCTGTTTCAGATAGGCCTCGGCTTTGCCTGCCGTTGAGCGCGGGTCACGCTCGTAAGGCTCGTTGGTCAAGGGCTCGAGCACGTCGCAGAAGATGGCGAGCGTGCTTTGCGCGAAGAACGGGTCGAGCACTGCCGTCGTAAGATCGGGCATCAGCTTCATGTCGGACTCGTTGATTACCTTCCAGCCAACGATGGATGAGCCATCGAACATGATCCCGTCGGTGAGGGCATCTTCGTCCATGACCTTTGCATCTATGGTGACGTGCTGCATTTTGCCCCGCGGATCGGTGAAGCGCAGGTCAATGAATTTGATGTCATCGTCTTTGATTTTCTTCACTACATGTTTAGCGTCGTCTGCCATTTTACTCCCCTTGTATCCTTCACATGTTTGATGCCGCCTCGCAGGGCGTGAAGCGAAGCGGCGCAATCGGTTGCAATTTAACGCCGGCCGTTACCAAGCCGGTATCTTCTAGTGGTCCTCGTCAGATAGCTTCGTTCCCCGTTTCGCCGGTGCGAATGCGCACGGCCTCTTCCACATTCGATACGAAGATCTTGCCGTCGCCGATGCGACCGGTTTTTGCCGAGGCGATGATGGCTTCGATTGCCTTCTCCACCATGCCGTCGCCAAGCACGAGTTCGAGCTTCACCTTGGGCAGGAAATCGACCACGTATTCAGCTCCGCGATAGAGCTCGGTATGGCCCTTCTGACGGCCAAATCCCTTGGCTTCCGTCACGGTAATACCCTGCAAACCGATCTCTTGCAGGGCTTCTTTGACCTCGTCCAGCTTGAACGGTTTGATGATCGCCTCGATTTTTTTCATGCTCCACCACACCTCCCCATTGGGGCACAGATCGACGCTTGAGCCGCGCGCGCCTTCGCCCGTAGCCTGCCGGACTCCTGCAGCCGCCCAAGCACGCCCTATGCCAATCTTATCAGGGGGAATGTTCCTTCTGATTCCAATACGTTAAGGGCAGAGGCCGGCGGGTCCCGGTGCCGCCGCGGGAACCATAGCCTAGGATTTAGGCAGTATGCACATGATTTCATCAGGGGGCTAACACGGAGCGTCTTTTCATTTTCGTTGGAGCTTTGCTTTATCGTGGATCAATGCTCGAGCTGCTGACCTCTGAGGAGATGGGCGAAGCTGATCGGCTTGCCATTTCCGGTGGCGCGCAGGGGCTTTCGCTCATGGAGGCCGCAGGGCGCGCCGTTGCTGACGAAGTCTTCACACGCTTCCCGGATGCGCGCGAAGTCGCCGTGCTGTGCGGGCCCGGCAACAATGGCGGCGACGGCTTCGTTGCCGCTCGCCATTTGCTCGACAAAGGTTACGCGGTCCGCCTCGGCTTCAAGGGAGATCCGAGCCACCTGCCAGCGGATGCGGCGGCGATGGCCAAGCGCTGGACCTGCGCCGTCGAGCCGCTCGCGCCAGAGCTTCTGTCGCGAGCCGTGGTCGTGGTCGACGCCCTGTTTGGTGCGGGTCTGGCGCGACCCATCGAGGGCGAGTACGCCATATTGATCGACGCTCTGAATGCGGATGGCCTTCCTGTCGTCGCCGTGGATGTGCCGAGCGGGGTCGACGGCACCACTGGCGCTGTGCGCGGTGTTGCCGTTCGTGCCACCGCCACGGTGACGTTCTTTCGCCTGAAGCCAGGACATCTGCTCTTGCCTGGGCGACAGCTGTGCGGCGAGACGCGGGTCGCCAATATCGGCATCCCGGAAAGTGTGCTCGATGTCATTAGGCCAAAGACCTTTGCCAATGAGCCCGCGCTCTGGCTCCCGCACTTTCCTTGGCCGAGGCCGCAAGGCCACAAATATGCGCGCGGCCATGGGGTGGTAGTGTCGGGCCCGACCTTCTCGACCGGTGCGGCGAGGCTCGGAGCGACGGCGGCGTTGCGCGTTGGCTCAGGGCTGGTCACCGTCGCGTCGCCCAAGGAGGCAGTCGAGGTCAACGCGTCGCACCTCACCGCGGTCATGGTGCGACCGGTCAATGATGCGAAAGATTTCACGGCGCTTTTGAGGGATGAACGGAAGAACGCCGTGCTTATTGGCCCAGGCCTCGGCGTCGGCACGCATACCAAGGCGATGGTCCGCGCTGCTCTTGCCAGCAGCGCTGCGGTCGTTCTCGACGCCGACGCAATCACTTCATTTGCTCAGGATGCGCAGCAGCTCTTCGCCGCCATTCGCGCGCGTAACGGCCCAGTGGCTCTGACCCCCCATGACGGCGAATTTGTGCGCCTCTTCAGCAACCAAGCGGAGGGTGGAAAGGTCGCCGCGACCCGCATCGCCGCTTCACGCTCCGGCGCCATCGTCCTACTGAAAGGCCCTGACACCGTCGTCGCCGCACCCGATGGCAGGGCATCGATCAACGCCACGTCATGTCCCTGGCTGGCCACCGCCGGTACCGGCGACGTGCTCGCCGGGATGGTACTTGGCCTGCTGGCCCAGCGCATGGAGCCTTTCGCGGCCGTATCCGCGGCGGTCTGGATGCATGGTCGGGCGGCGCAACTCTTCGGCCCTGGTTTAATCGCAGAGGACCTGCCCAGGATGCTGCCCGCCGTCCTCCAAGAGCTGGTGGAACCGGCCAAAAAATGGCAGGAAAACTCGATTTAGGACTGCGGCGGCGAGCGTGAATGACCCTATGTTGACAGTGTGACCTTATAGGAGCTACGGGGGAGTCGGAAGGGCACGAAAGCCCGCTTTTTAGCCATGGGCACATGACCAGACGGTTTCTGACACTGAGTGGTCTTGTCCTCGTCCTCAGCGCCGCGGCGAGCGTAGCCAGCGCAGAAGACCTGACCTTGCTTCGCGCCCGCGAAGGCGCCGGCGCTCTGCTCCGTGGCCAGTACGAGAAGGCCGTCGCCTCCTATGACGAGGCGCTGACCAATCCGGAGATCGCCGATTTCGTCAAGGCGAGCATCTACTCCGACCGCGGGGTTGCCAAATGGCGGCTGAAGCAGACAAAGGAAGCTGTCGACGACTTCAACCAGTCGATCCAGATCTCGCCGGAAAACGCCACCGTCTACAATAACCGCGGCAATGCGCTGATGGATCTCGGACATCCTGAAGAGGCGGTGAAGGACTTCGACCGCGCCATTGCGCTATCGCCGAACTATGGCGCGGCCTACAACAACCGCGGCAACGCACACGCTGCGCTCGCTCAATACGAGCCGGCCTTCCAGGACTTCCGCAAGGCCGTCGAGCTGATGCCGACCAGCGCAGTGCCCTTCAACGGGCGCGGCAAGGCGCATGCTGCTCTGCTGCGCTATCACGCGGCGTTGCGCGATTTCGGCAAGGCCATCAGCATCAACGGCAAGTACGAGGCGGCGTATGAGAACCGTGGGCAGGTAAATCTCGCGCTCTCGCAATACAGCGAAGCCACCGACGACTTCACCCAGGCACTGAACATCGAGCCCAATCAGCCAGAGCTTCTCCTCGCCCGCGCCCGCGCCGATATCGGCAATAAGAAGTACAACCCGGCCTTGGATGACTTGAAAAAGCTAATCGAGCTTAAGCCCGACACGGTCGACGCCTATATCGAACGCGGCAATCTCTACACGCAGGTCCGGCGTCTCGACGATGCCATCGCCGATCTCGACCACGCGATCGAGCTTAGCCCGCAGAATGCCAAGGCCTACACCATGCGCGCCTTGGCCAAGTTCCAGGCCACTCCACCCGCGCGCAAGAAGCCGCAGGCCGAATCCGTTATTGCCAAGCAGTCCAATGAGCCAGCGAATGCCGATGGCGCCAAGTCAGACGCTGCCGAAACGCGGGCGGCAGATGCGACCGCGGCACCCACGCCGGATGTTGGCGCAGCGGCGACAGCGAATGCGCCAGCGACGCCAAGCACCGCTTCCACGCCTGACGCCACCACAATGCCCGACGCAGCCGCAACGGCTAGTCCTGATGCAGCTGCTGGTGCAGCGACACGAGATGCGGCGGGCGCGACGACGCCAGATGCGAACGCACCAGCAACGCCAGATAGTGGCTTCGCTCAACCCACGCCAGATGCCGCGGCCACGCCGGATGCTAATGCGGCCGCTCCGCCAGATGCCGCGACCACGGCTGATGCCTCGGCCGACACACAACCCCCAGCCGACGCCAATGCCGTGCCGAGCGATCAAGCTAGCGATGCCGCTCTGAGCGATGCGCAGCAGGCGCTCAACCTCGCGCCTGATGACGCGTTTGCCCTGCGTGTGAGGGGCGACATCTATCGCGCCATGGGGCGCAATGATGAAGCGATTGCCGACTATCGGCACGCGCTTGAGAAAGATCCGTTCCAGACCGAGAGCCGCGACGCCCTAGTCAAGCTCGATCAGGACGTGCCGGCCGAGCAGGGCCTGCCAATCGGGCCGCCGGTGCAGGACTGGGTGATCAAGGAGCCGCAGGCAGGCCGCTACATCGTTAGCAACCCTAAATATCCGAAGCTAAGGGTCGAGCTTGAGATGTTCGGCGCCGGTAAGCCTAGAATCCTCGAATGGAGCCAGATGAAGGATTCACTCGCCGGCATCGGTCTCCTACGCTACGACGCAGGCGACCTGAGCGAAAACGGCGGCCAAGACTTGGTGTACACCGCGATCGTCGACCTCTGGGCGAACAAGGTGGTCTCCATTGAGCCCTATAGCTGGGGCGCAAATGCGGCCAAATGGGATTGGCAGACCTATTCGGTGGTGGTGACCGATCCTGACGGCACCGCAAACGAGATCAAACTCCGCAAGCCGAAGACGCGACCGGTCGCTCAAGGTGGCGGCGGCGGGTTCTTCGATCCCTTCAGCGGTCCGGGACCTGGCCAAGCTCAGGCACGCCGCCGTGGCGGAGGGGGCGGTGGCGGTGGCGGTGGCATTTTCAGCTGGTTCCGCTGACGTTTCACACCCATTCTCTCGCTTGGCTACGACCTCCGGCTCCCTCCAATCAGGACGACGATGACCCTCTTTCTTGCGAGCGTGCGCGACAAGGCTGAAGCTGGCATCGCCCTTCTGGCCCACGCCGACGTCATCGACCTCAAGGAGCCGGCGAACGGCGCTCTTGGAGCACTTGATCGCACCACCACCACAAGCATCGTGTCGTTCGTCGCTGGCCGCGTGCCTGTGAGCGCCACCATCGGCGACTCGCCCATGCAGCCGGAGTTGATCTGCGACGCGGTGATGGAGAAGGCCATCTGCGATGTCGACTATGTGAAGTTTGGGCTGTTTCCTGGCGGCGACCCGCAAGGCTGCGTCAGTGCCCTTCGGCTGGCGGCGTTACGTGTGCCGCTCATCGCCGTAGTGTTCGCCGACCGTCTGCCGGACTTCGACGCGGTAGGTGCGGCGGGGGCTATGGGAGCCGCCGGCATCATGCTCGACACCGCCGATAAGGGTGCGGGCTCGCTGCTCGCCCACCTGGATCGCAGCGGGATTGCGCGCTTCGTGGTCCACGCCAAGTCCCATGGCCTGATGGCCGGCGTTGCCGGATCGCTCACCGCGGACGACGTCCCGGAACTGCTTTCCGTCGCGCCCGACCTCATCGGCTTTCGTGGCGCGCTTTGCCGTGGCTCCCGCAGCGCAACTCTCGATCCTGAGGCTTGCGCAGACATCCGTGCCCTGATCCCTCGGCGGGCTGCGGCTGTTCAGGCCCCTGCGCCTGTGCCTAATGCCGTTGCCGAGGCGTTATGCTAGGCATCGCATGATTCTGGCCTCGACGGAGCTCCTGGTGCCGATTGAACAAGAGCGTATGACGCGGGCAGGCCGCGTCTCAAGCGGCGGTAGTAGCACGGACGCACCTTACGACCGCGTGTTCGTGCATGACCTCGTGCTTGATGCCGAGATCGGTGTCTATACGCATGAGAAAGGCGTGACCCAGCGCACGCGCTTCTCCGTCGATATCGAAGTCATTCCGAGCAATCTGGCGATCGAGGACCAGATCGGCCGCGTGCTCGACTACGACATGATCATCGCCACGATCAAGGATATCCTGGCGCAAGGCCATATCAATCTGGTCGAGACCCTGGCGGACGAGATCGCAATCCGCTCTCTTGTCCATCCGCGGGCGGCGTCGGTCAAAGTGAAGATCGAGAAGCTCGATAAGGAGCCCGGCGCCGTCGGCGTGGAGATTGTTCGGCGGCGGGAACGGACCTGACGCGCATGCGAGGCCAAGCGCAACCCGCCCGCATGGCGGAATCAGACCTCGCGCTACAGCCTCGTCCCATCGTGGTGAAGCTCGGCGGCAGCGTGGTCCGCTCGCAAGAGCTTCCCGCGTGGCTCGATGTCATCGCCGCAAGCCCGCGTCCAATCATCATCGTGCCTGGGGGAGGGGCTTTTGCGGACGAGGTGCACGCCGCGCAAGCCGAGCTCGGCTTCGGCGATGGCGCCGCCCATCGCATGGCGCTGCTCGCCATGGATCAGCTTGCCTGGGCCGTGGCGTCTCTGCGCCCTGGCTTCGAAGTCGGCGATACCGAGCTTGCTTTGCACGATGCTCTCGCACAGCGTCACGTGGCAGTCTGGGCGCCCTATAGCCTCGTCGCCGACCGCGATGACATTCCCCAATCCTGGGCCGTGACCTCAGACAGTCTCGCGCTGTGGCTCGCCCGCCGCGTCAATGCCGGATGCTGCTATGTGATCAAGTCCATCCGGCGACAGTGCAGCGATTTTAGCGCCGTGCAGCTCGCCCGTGACGGCGTTGTCGATGAAGCATTCCCGGCCATGCTGAAGGATGCGAGCTTTCGCGTGCACTTGCTTGGCCGTGGTGATCAAGCGGCACTTGCCGCGAGCCTTTCCGGCGCCAGCGCCACTCCTTGCGGTGCAAACATCGACTAACAAAGTCATGGCCGGGCTCGTCCCAGCCATCCCACGGCTTCAGTGCCGCTCCGTCCGAAATCGTGGCTCCCCGCGACAAATCGTTTGTTGTCTCGCGCTTCATGGCCGGTCGCGGTAGAAGTCGGCTCCAGCCAAGGGGTTTGGCAGATCGTCGATGGTTGAAAGTATCCTCTTCCTTACCGGACGCCTGGCAAAACTGCGCCTCGAGGCGGTGCTCGAGGGCATGAAGGCGAGCTTCGCTTGGAAGGTGCTCGACATCGGCGTGAAGGTTGCGGCGCTGATGACCGAGGAGATTATCATGAGGCGCCTGCCGACGCCGGTAGAAGCGGACAAGATCATGCTACCCGGCCGCTGCCGCGCCGATCTCAATCGCTTGACCGAGCGCTTCGGCGTACCTTTCTTGCGCGGCCCGGATGAGCTCAAGGACATTCCGGTCTATTTCGGCCGAGTCCGCAAAGCATCCGACATGACCAAGTACGACATTCAGATCTTTGCCGAGATCGTGGACGCGTCAGCGCTCAGCATCGAGGCGATCCTTGCCCGCGCCGGAAACTATGTGAGCAAGGGCGCCAATGTGATCGATCTCGGCTGCCTTCCCGATACGCCATTCCCGCAACTCGAAGAGGCAGTGCAGGCGCTGAAGGCCAAGGGCTATCAAGTCAGCGTCGACTCGGCCGATCCTGAGGAGCTGCTGCGCGGCGGCAGAGCCGGCGCCGATTTCCTGCTGAGCCTGAACGAGGACACGTTGCCCATCGCCGACAAGGTTACCTCGACCCCGGTGCTGATCCCGAAGGATCACGGTGACCTTGCCTCGCTCTATCGCGCCACGGACGCGCTCGATGCACACGGCCGTGCCTATCTCGCCGACCCGGTCCTCGACCCGATCAATTTTGGCTTCTTGGAGTCTCTTGAGCGTTATGCACAAGTGCGCCGCGACCGGCCGAACGCGGAGATGTTAATTGGCACCGGCAACCTCACCGAGCTCACCGACGCCGACACCACCGGCATCACGGCCGTGCTGCTCGGCATTGCGTCAGAGCTGCATATCAGGAATGTGCTCGTGGTGCAGGTCAGCCCACACACGCGACGCACCGTGGAGGAGCATGATCTAGCGCGGCGGATCATGTACGCCTCGCGCGCCGACCACGATCTGCCCAAAGACTATGCCTCGGGCCTGCTTGCGCTGCATTCCCGCCGCCCGTTCCCCCAGACTCCTGAGGAGATCGCCGAGAGCGCTGCGGAAGTGCGCGACAAGAATTTCCGCATCGAGATCGCCGAGGACGGCATCCACATCTATAACCGCGACGGCCATCACATCACCCAGGACGTGTTCGATCTCTACCCTAAGCTCGACATCGAAAAGAACGGAGCGCATGCCTTCTATCTTGGTGTTGAATTGGCCAAGGCCGAGATCGCCTGGCGGCTCGCCAAACGTTACACGCAGGATGAGCCGCTCGATTGGGGCGTCGCGGCGGACGCCACGGCCGAAGACAAGACCAGGCTGAAGGAAGCAGGCCACACGCTGATTGCCAAGAGGAAGCAGCAAGCCCCCTAGGGCTGCCCGGCGATCGCAGGAGAACAGCCATGCCGATGATCCGCGAGACCATCGTCACCACCCTTAGCGCAGAGGGTAAGGTGCATATCGCGCCGCTTGGCCTCATCGCCGAGCCCTCGAGCGAAGGGTGGATCATCGCGCCGTTCAAGCCCTCAACCACGCTCGACAATCTTCGCGCTAACCCCTACGCCGTCGCCAACTTCACTGACGACGTGCTTGTCTTCGCCG
>Ga0066388_100003562_pt1 | contig 10147 bp, 9 predicted proteins | sample PanSoiMetaGPlot6_FD_64539 | JGI IMG/M metagenome (GOLD analysis project Ga0066388, IMG submission 64539) | Tropical forest soil microbial communities from Panama analyzed to predict greenhouse gas emissions - Panama Soil - Plot 6 (Hybrid Assembly) | ecosystem: Environmental > Terrestrial > Soil... | reverse complement strand
CAAGCCCTAATTTGCGAGAGGTCGCCGCTCCGTCAGGGCAGCGCGACCTCCACCGGAAATTCGTTCATTGTGCGGGGCTGGGCGACGTGAAGGCCGAAGATCGATCGATGACCCGGGGTGGCTGCCGACTCAGTCACCATCTTGCCCGGACCGGCAATCAGCTTGAACGCGACAAGGGCCAACAGTGCGGCCACCGCTATAACATCAAATTGCCTACGCATTTCGGCCTCGCATCAAGTACGCAGATTTGTGGGCGAGGCTTTGCCTAACGCATGGAAGTTACCAGTTGCTTAAGCCTTCCGTGGCGGGGCGCTTATGCGGTAAGCAGCTATCATGGCGTCCCTCACAAGTCCGCTCACCACCGATCTTTACGAACTCAACATGGTCCAGGCCTACCTGGACCGCGGCGAAGACAAAGAGGCCGTTTTTGAGTTCTTTGTTCGGCGGTTGCCCCCCCGGCGCGGTTTCCTGCTGGCTGCTGGGCTCGAGGACGCCCTCTCCTATCTCGAAACGTTGCGGTTTTCCTCCTCGGAAATTGACTGGCTCAGGAGCACGGGACGATTTCGCGCCAATCTTCTCGATTATCTTGCCAGTGTCCGCTTCACCGGCGACGTCCACGCAATGCCAGAAGGCACCGTCTGTTTTCCGAACGAACCGCTGATCCGCATTACGGCATCGCTGCCAATAGCCCAGCTCGTCGAGACGCGGCTGATCAACATTCTGCATTTTCAGACCATGATCGCATCAAAAGCTGCGCGCATGGTCCTAGCTGCGCCCGAAAAAATTCTTTCGGACTTCGGTTTGCGAACCGCGCACGGCGCCGAGGCCGGCCTGTTCTCGGCACGTGCGAGCTATATCTCGGGATTTGCAAGCGCCGCCAACGTGCTCGCGGGCGAGCGCTATGGGGTCCCGGTGGTCGGCACGATGGCACATTCTTTCGTGCAGGTGCACGACGACGAAATGGCGGCGTTCGAGAATTTCGCCCGCGCGCGTCCGGAAGGAGTCGTTCTGCTGATCGATACCTACGATACCGAGGCCGGAGCGCGCAAAGTCGTACAACTCGCGCCGAAACTCAAAGCCGACGGCATCGCGATACGGGGGGTGCGTATCGACAGCGGCGATCTCGCGGCAATGGCCAAAAAAGTGCGCGCCATTCTTGATGCCGGTGGCCTCAATGATGTCATCATCCTTGTAAGCGGGGGTATCAACGAAGACGTGCTGCAAACGATGATGGCGGCTAAAGTGCCCATCGATGGATTCGGTATCGGCGTCAACCTTGATGCTTCGATCGACGCGCCTTCACTCGATTGCGCCTACAAGTTGCAGGAATACGCCGGCAAGCCGCGGCGCAAGCTTTCGGAAGGCAAGGTCACCTGGCCAGGAAGCAAGCAGGTCTGGCGCAGCTACGGTGCCGACAAACGCATGCGCGGTGACGTACTCTCTCTCGACCATGACCCCCAGGCTGGCGAACCGCTAATCGTGCCGGTCATGCAGGCCGGAAAGCGTATCGCACCCGCGCCCACTCTGGCGCACATCAGGGAGCAAGCAGCACGCGAGCTCGCGAGACTGCCTGAGCCGTTGCGGAGACTCGAAGCCGGAATGGAGTATCCGGTGCACATCTCGGACGCGTTGCGAGCGCTGGCCGAGCAAACCAGCCGGTATGCTTTCGTACGCTGAACTCAAATGACCGAGAGAGCAGAATACGCTATCGCCCCGCCCTGTTCCAACCGCGCGCCCCTTCGCCATACACCTCGTGACCGGTGTCAGTAACGGCAACCGTGTCCTCAAGCTTGATGAAGCCTCGCGTCGGATGCATCAGCGTGGTCTCAACCGAAATCACTGCTCCTGCTTCGAGCGAGCGCTCGGCGTCCTCAGCCGGATAGGGCACCGGCCCGCGCGCGGTGAGCCGCGGCGCCTCGTGACTGACCAGACCCATACCATGAGCCAGAAAATCCAGGTGATTGTGATGCTTGGATTTCGCGACCAAAGGCGAGGCGGCTGCATAAATCTCCTTGCCCATGGCGCCCGCCCTAATCGGCTTCATCGCGGCACGCTGAATTTCCTCGATCTCGGCCAGGAGATCATTGAGTTCGGTATCCGGCTCGCCCTGGATCGCCATACGGCAGACATCTCCAATGTAGCCTTGATAGTTGCCGCCGGAATCGATCGACATCACATCGCCCCTCTCCCATTTCTGTTCCGAGGGCGCGCGATTGAAACTGGTACCAGCGGTAATCAGGCAATATTCGAAAGTCAGTCCGCGGTTCGTCTCTTCGCGCCGCAACGCCTCCACCATCTCTGCCTTGGTGATGCCAGGCTGAGCGGCGGCGATCACCGCCCTCATGGACTCAATGACGGCTTCGGATGCGTATTTCAGCAATTTGAGTTCTTCCGGTGATTTCTTGACGCGCTGACGCTCAAGCACGAACAGCGCATCGATCCAATCAGCATCGGGAAATGCCTCCCGCAACACCTTGGAAGCGTCGTAAGGCAGGAAGCCGAATTCGACTGCGATCCGCTTGGTCTTCAGGCCGGTCTTGCGAATATACTCAACCGCTTTCTGCATCGCGTCGACGGAGCCGGCGGTATTGGTCTGTGTTTCCGGCGTCCACATCGGCTTCACCTCACGCTGGAATTTCTCCAACCTGTGACCGATATAGGCAGCCTTTTCCGGTGCCCCTTTCGGATAGACCAGCACGGGCAGGTAGCGAGTAACGCCGGTCGCATCCATGTAGTCGAAGAAATCCGCGCGATGGCCGCCAAGCAGGTACTGCACGTTGTGCTTCGAGGTCGCGATCACGACGTCGATACCGGTTTCATCCATCAGCCGATCGAGACGATGGTGATCGAACGGAATAGCGAGACCACTCGATGGCTGGGCGTTGATATTCATGTGTCATGCTCCGGCTGGGGCGCACCTGCACCGCTGACCAAGAGCCTAGGACCAGAGGGCCTGGCTCGCAAGCCGGGCGCCCTCGCTGAGCGCTTCGAGCTTCGCCCACATCACCGACGGATGCACGCGGCGATAGAAAGGCCCCTGGGCAAAACCGCAATCGGTGCCGGCGATGACGTTCTCGCGTCCAACTAGCTTGGCAAGCCGCACAATGCGCTCGGCCACCAGTTCGGGATGTTCGACCACATTCGTCGCGTGGCTGATGACGCCGGGGATAAGGACTTGGCCCGAACCAAGCTTGGCGCCTTTCCAGACCTGCCATTCGTGTTCGTGCCGCGGATTTGCGCCTTCTATCACATAAGCACCGACCTTCACTTTGAGAATCAGATCCACGATGTCCTTGAGCGGCACGTCGCTTGTGTGTGGGCCCGGCCAGCTGCCCCAGCACACATGATAGCGGATACGCTCAGCAGGCAGGCTATCGATGGCGTGATTGAGGATGTCGACCTGCTTAGCGAGCCAGCGCCGATAGTCTGAAAAGCTCGCAGGCGGCACCATGCGATCAAAGGTGACTGCGCTGCGCGCATCGTCGAGCTGCAGCAGAAAACCGCTGTCAACGATCATCTTGTACTCGCTGCGCATCGCCTCGGCGATTGCCATCTGCAACTCTTCATCGCTCCTGTAGTATTCGTTCTTGCGGTCCGGGATGACGCTTGCAGGAGCTGCCACCGGCAGAAACGCCTCTTCAACCTTCACGGACTTCAGCGCCGCCTTGAAGTTATCTATGTCGCGCTGCAGCTCGACCTGGCCGGTATACCTGATCGGAGATACGCAAATGGCCTCGGTGGTCGTGGAAACCGCTTCATTTATATCGAGCTCGGCGTAGAACTCGGAAAATTTTGTGCGATCAGCACCCCGCTTGAACGGATTGGCGGCCTCCTCCTTAATCGGCCGACGTTCGAATCCCGAGAGCCGCTCCAGCGCGTACTGCGCCCAGCTGATCGATTTGCCAAATTCACCATCGCTTACGATGTCAATGCCTGCCTGTGCCTGCTCGCGCACAACGTTGGCGACAGAGCCGGTCAGGCACGCCTGGTAGGCCGTTTCGTCGTACGGTTTGCCACCTTGCTTAGCGCGCAGGAATTCCTGCAGTGGCTGGGGACGAATCAGGCTGCCGACGTGGGTGGTCAGTATGCGATTGCTGCTGCGTTTCATGGAGGGCTCTATGCCCGCAGCGCGCCCGGAACGCAATGCATGGGCAGCCGCCCAGCACTTCGGCGTGCCTGCGCTTGCCCCCAGCATCATGCAAGTAGTTTATGCTTTTACCACTCCGATATATTGCTCGAGCTTGGCCGGATCGTTGCGCAGGGTCTCACTCTGCCCATCATAGACAATGCGTCCGCGGTCCATCACGATTGCGCGCGGCGCAATATCGAGAGCAAGGCGTGAGTTCTGTTCGACCAATACGGTCGCAAGCCCGCTCGCCTGTGTGAGCCGTTTCACCGCGCGCGCCAGCTCTTCGACGATCACTGGGGCAAGGCCTTCCGACGGCTCATCCATGAGCAAGACGGTCGGGTTGCTGATCAGCGCACGTCCGATTGCCAACATCTGCTGCTCCCCGCCCGACAATTGGTTGCCGCGATTGTCGGCGCGCTCGGCAAGACGTGGGAAAAGCTCAAATACGGTTTGTATCGTCCATGATCCCGGGCGCGCCGCCACTTCGAGGTTCTCGCGCAAGGTGAGTGAGGGAAAAATCTCACGCTCCTGTGGCACATAGCCGAGGCCAGCGGTCACACGCCGATAAGTGGGGAAACTCGATATGTCCCTGCTATGCAGCGACACGCGGCCGCCGTGCAGCGTGGTGTGTCCCATGATCGTCGCCAGTAGGGTCGTCTTGCCCACACCGTTGCGGCCGATGATCGATACCGTTTCGCTTGCGCCAAGCGTCAGGCGAATGTTCTCGAGCACGACGGTCTCGCCGTAGCCGGCGCGGACGTTGTCGAGTTCGAGTGCGCGCTCAGCCATGGCGGGCTCCGCGGTGACTTTCCTGGCCGAGATAGACCGCCCTCACCTGCTGATTGTTCATGATCTCGCTCGGCGTGCCTTGCGTGAACACGGCACCTTGCACCAGCACGGTGATCTCTTTGGCAAACCGGAAAACGACGTCCATGTCGTGCTCGATGATCAGCACCGCGATGTCTGGATCGAGCGCGGCGACCACGTCAAGAATAAGATGGCTTTCCGAAGAGGGCACGCCGGCGGCCGGCTCGTCGAGCAGAAGAACACGCGGTTTTTGCGCAAGCGCAATGGCTATTTCGACCAGCCGCTGCCGGCCGTAAGGCAACTCGCGGATAAGCTTGAGCGCGTCATCGGTGAGCCGCAAGGAATCGAGGTGATCGAGCGCCTCGTCGATGACCACACGCCGGGAGCCTGCAGAGCGCCACATATTATTGCTGTGGCCGTCGCGCTCACCAATGGTCATGCAAAGATTCTCGATCACCGTAAGCCCGCGGAAAAGCTGGTTGATCTGGAAGGTGCGCGCGAGCCCACGACGCGCGCGCTCGGCCTGGGTCGTGCTGGTAATGTCATCGCCGTCAAGCAGCACGCGGCCCGAGTGCGGCTTGAGGACCCCGGTGATCAGATTAACCAGTGTCGTCTTGCCCGCGCCGTTGGGACCGATGAGTGCGCGGCGCGCTCCACGCTCGAGCATCAGATTGACGTCGCGGGTGACCGGCAAAGCGCCAAAAGCCCGGTTCAGCCCCTCAACCTGCAGTGCGGGGGTCACGAGCGCTTCCTCCTGGTGAAGTGGCTGCCTATTTTCTCGATCAGGCCGAGCAAGCCGCGCGGCGCAAATAGCACCGCCAGGACCAGCACCAGGCCGATACCGAACTGCCAGAAGGTGGGGCTCAGCTTCGAGAAATAATCCTCAAGCACCATGTAGACGGTGGCACCCACGAAGGCACCGTAGAGTCTTCCCGTTCCGCCAAGGATCAGCATCACCATCACTTTGGCGGAGTTGTCGAAGTCGAAAACCGTCAGCGTGACGTAAGCATTTGTCTGAGTAAACAGCGCGCCGGCAACGCCTGCGATCGCGGCGGCGATGGTGTAGACCGTCACCAGCCTCCAATGTACGGGCGATCCTATCGCATGCATGCGCCGCACATTTTCCCGGATGCCGGTCAGTGCCTGCCCGAACGGGGAATAGACAATCCGGCGCACGAAGAAAAAAACCACCGCCAGCACCATCAGCGCGTAAAGATAGTAAGTGTGCCCATAGAGGTCGTAGTCAAATACGCCCAGGAGCGGCTTGAAGGTCAGTCCCGGCAATCCGTCGTAGCCGCCGGAAATATCGGAGCGCAGGTTGCCGGTCTCCTGCAACATGATGGCGGTTGCGAGGGTCAGCATCAGCAGCGTAAGGCCGCGATACCGCAACAGAAACCATCCCGTGATGAAGCCGACGATGGCGGCGGCAATCGCCGCGGCAAACAGCCCGCTGATCGGCTCGGTCCATTGAAGGCGCGCAGCAGCAAGCCCGACGGTATAAGCGCCGACGCCGAAGAAAGCCGCGTGGCCGAGGGTCACGATGCCGGCGTATCCGAGGATCAGGTCAAGCGAGAGCGCGAACATCACCATGACCAGTACCTGACTGCCGAACGTCATGCGATCGGGAAAGATGAAAAAGGCGGCGATTGCAATCAGCCATGGCAGCGCTTCGGCCCATCCATATCGATGACGTTTGAGCAGATAGTCCGCCGCGCGTTCGCGATCCGACTCTCGCGCTGCTGGGGCCATGGTGTCACTCGCGGCCATAGAAACCTGCCGGCTTGATGAGGAGAACCGCGACGGTCACCGCATAAATGAAAAATCCACCGGCGTCGGCGAGCAGATACTTGCCAGCGGTGTCGAAAATCCCGAGCACCAACGCGGCAAGGAGTGTGCCCTTCAAGCTGCCAAGCCCTCCGACTGCCACCACGATCAGGAAGAGCACGAGGTAGAGAACCGCAAAGCTCGGCGAAAGGCCAAGCAATTGGATGGCAAGGCCGCCACCGAGGGCGGCAAGCCCCGACCCCACGGCGAAGGTAAGCGTGAAGAGCCGATCGACATTGATACCGACCGATTCCGCCATGCGACGGTTGTCGACCGCTGCACGGATTTTGGCCCCGATATTGGTTCGCTCGAACGCATACCAGAGAACCGCGATGAGGACCGCGCCTAGCACGATCAGGAAAGCGCGATAGCTCGGGAAATAGCGAAAGCCGAGATTGACGTCGCCTTGCAGCCAGTCCGGCAGCGGCACCGACTTCGGGATTGGGCCGTAGAAATAAGTCGCGGTGGCGATAGCCATGAACGCCAGGCCGATGGTAAGCAAAACCTGCTCTAGGTCCGTGGATTTATAGAGCCGACGATAAAGTACGCGCTCGAAGACGATACTGACCGCGCCGACCATCACGGCAGCGATGACAAGCGAGGGCACGAAGCCGACACCAAGCGTACGCGTCAGCGTGACGACGAGATAGCCGCCGGCCATCGCGAAGGCGCCGTGCGCCAGGTTTACAAAGCCCATCAGTCCCATCGTGACCGAAAGGCCAACGGAGGTGATGAACAGGAACATGGCATAGGCCAAGCCGTCGAACAGAATGCTGACAGCAACAATGGCGAAATGCGGCACGAGCCCCACCTCGTGTTGAAGAAAAACGCCGCCGAACCTTTATGCGCGGCGGCGCTAGTAAGTGTCAATCAGCCGAACAATCAGGAGCCGCAACGGCCAACCTTGAGCGCCTTGCACTCATCTTTGACTGCCTTGGTCGTACCAAGGATCCGCTCGCCAAGTTTGCCGTCCGGTTTGCGGTACACCTCCATAGCGTGCTCATCCTGCACGATGTCGCGGGTAGCAGGATCGATTGTCACCTGCCCGCGCGGGCCATCAGCCGCCCAGTCCTTCATGGCTTCGACGACCTTGGCGCCATCCGACAGATTGCCATTGAGCTTTTTGATCGTGTCAAAAATGGCGTGCATGGTGTCCCACCCTGCAGCCGACATGAAGTCCGGATAGGAGTCCTTGCCGTAGGCCTTGTGCCACTCGTCATTGAAGGCCTTGTTTTGTGGAGTGTCGAGATCGACCGCATAGTGGCCCATCACGATCGTACCAATGGCGGCATCGCCCATGTCCTGCAGTTTGTTGTCGGGAATGAGGTCCATCGGGCCGATCAGCTTGATGCCGGCCTTGCGCATGCCAAGCTCGCCGTAGGCCTTCATCACGCCCGCTGCGTGCGCGCCGGAGGGAATGAACACGTACATGCAATCGGGATGCTCATCCTTGATCTTCTGGAAGAAGGGGGTGAAGTCCGGCACCTGCACCGGGCTTCCCATCGGAATGGCATCGGTGATTTTGCCGCCGGCCTTTTCAAAGCCTGTCTTGAAAGCCTCGGTCGAATCCTTGCCCGGCGGAAAGTCGGTGTAGGCCATCGCAGCCGTCTTGCAGCCGATCTTGCCGTAAGCATAAGCACCCATCGGGAATGCCGGATGCCACATGCTGAATGACAGGCGCACGATGTATGGAGACAGGTTCGTGATCCAGGCGGTTCCGGCATTGGCGATCACCATGGGGACCTTGGCCTGCGTGACCACCGGCGCAAGCGCTATCGCCGAAGGCGAGAACACGAAGCCGGTAAGGAGTTGCACCTTGTCGTTGGTGATGAGTTCAGTCGCAACAGTCTTTGCTTGAGCACCGGTCGGGGGGCCTTCGTCCCGCTTCACAAGATCGACCTTGTGCGGCGCAATATCAGCGGCGTGAAGCTTGACATACAGATCGAACGCTTTGTCGATCTGATGGCCAAGATCGGCATTGGCTCCGCTGAACGGCAGCACGACACCAATTTTGACGGTCTCGGCCCGGGCAGCTCCGCCCACCAAGACGACCAGGGCAGCTAACCCAAGCCAACCAGTCATACGCATCTTATCCTCCCTGCATCCTTGAATTTTGCTTGGAATCCCAATCCAGTTGGAATTTCGCCCACTCTTCCTAATGGACAAATTGACGCCGCTGGTCAATCAGGAGCGGCGCGATGACGCGGTCACCGATCAGGCGGCGCCTTTGGCGGCGAACGCCGTGGCGGAAATCGTAGAAGGCAACCCCCGCTCCCGACGCTCGGCCATCATGGCGAGCGAAGCAACCTCGACGCGGTTACGTCCGCGTTCCTTGGCGTAATAGAGCGCGTGGTCGGCTTGCGCGAGCAGATCAGGAATTTCGAGGGTACGCTCCAGGCAGTGTACCAACCCGATGCTGACCGTCGCGCGGACGGAGAGACCCGCCACCTCATCCGCCACGTACGCGAAATTTTGACGAATTCTCTCAGCCACCTCGACAGCCTTCTCGCGGGTCGTCTCGGTGAGGATTGCCGCGAACTCCTCGCCTCCGAGCCGCCCAACAAGGTCTGAGCCGCGTACCGATTTGCGCACGGCATCCGCAAATAGCGCGAGCACACGATCCCCGACTGCGTGGCCAAAACGGTCATTGACCGATTTGAAGTGGTCGAGGTCGATCTGCAGAACGGTGACGGGCCGCGGATTGGCGATATGGCGCTTCGCGAGCAGCGAGGCATCGTGCAAAAATGCACGGCGATTTGAGATGCCCGTAAGCGGATCAACCATGGCGGCGGTACGGTGACGCAATTCAATGCGCTCCTTTGCCATGGCGAGCAAGATGAAAGCACTTGAGATAGTGAGCAGCAAAGACTCGGTGCTCAGCATCGTCATCCACGCACTGCCAAATACGTCGTCGCCCGCCGCGCCAGGGAGAAGCGCAACCATGGGAGTACGCAACAGAAACAAAGCTCCAGAAGCGGAGAACATGAAGACGGCTGGCCAGCGCGACATCAATGGTTCATCGCAGCCCCGCCAGAACTCATAAGCTGTCAGCCAGGTATAAGCTGCAACAATTGTTGACACGACCAGCGAACGCATATTGGTATCGTCGAGCATGATCGGAAGGCGGCAAACCAGCAACCAAAGCACGCCGCCGGTCACCAGATAGACCGGCTCGACCGAACGCCCATCGAAAACACGCGAGCCGGTCCAGGTCACTGCGAAGGCGGCGAATAGCAAGGCATTGGCGAGGTCGATGCTGATCAGATCCGGCACCTCCCCGTACATTCCGAACAGTCCGATCGACGCAAGCCGGATCAGATGAGCGAACCCCCACCAGCAGACGGCGCGAAGCTCCACGTTCTGCGCCCACACAAAGAGCAGCAGCAA
>Ga0066388_100003561_pt1 | contig 10149 bp, 10 predicted proteins | sample PanSoiMetaGPlot6_FD_64539 | JGI IMG/M metagenome (GOLD analysis project Ga0066388, IMG submission 64539) | Tropical forest soil microbial communities from Panama analyzed to predict greenhouse gas emissions - Panama Soil - Plot 6 (Hybrid Assembly) | ecosystem: Environmental > Terrestrial >... | reverse complement strand
ACCGCGGGCCACTGCTGCTCGCCTCGGTCCTCCCCGGCGCCAGGATCCTGGCCCGCAACTCCGCCCAGTCCCCGCTTTCGAGCTCGAGCGTCTGCAGCATCTGTCGAATCTGGGTATCCGCGTCGCCGGATTGAGCGAGCACGACGACCGTCGGGGCGGCCGGGACCGCCTCGCGAGTTACGAGCCGCCTGGTGACGTTCTCCGAATGCCGCTCGGCGTTGTCCCAGCCTCGACCCAGGGCGAGATCGGGCCCGGACAGCTCCGGCCCCTCGAGGATTCGAAGGGTGCACTCCTTCGGCTCCCAGTCGCGGTCCCCGAGTTCGATCATCCGGCCGGAGAGCCACGGCTCGACGATCGTCCGGCGAACGTCCGCCTGATCGAGGTTGAACGCACGGGCGTGCTGCATGCCCGACTTGATCTCGACGTGAAACGGCATCGGCAAAGGCTATGACGCGGGCCAATACCCTTGTCCCGTGCGAATCGACGAGATCCTCCCATCGACATACCCCTGCTTCTCGGTCGAGTTCTTCCCGCCGAAGACCGACGAGGGACGGGAGAACCTGTTCGAGACCGTGTCGGTCCTGCGCGAGCTCGACCCGGCCTTCTTCTCAGTCACCTACGGAGCGGGCGGAGCGACGCGCGAGGGAACCCTGGAGACCACCAGGACGATCAAGGACAGCTACGGCGTCGAGGCGATGGCGCACCTGAGCTGCGTCGGTGAGACGGCCGAGAGCCTGCGCGAGATCATCGACCGGATCGCCACCGCTGGGATCGACAACATCCTGGCACTGCGAGGCGACCCGCCGAGGGGACAGACGGACTTCGTTCAGCCGGAGGGTGGCCTGGGGAGCGCAGCCGAGCTCGCCGGCCTGATCTCGGAGATCCACCCCGAGCTCGCGATCGGGGGCTCCTCGTTCCCGGAGGTGCACCCGGAAGCGGCCAGCCTCGAGGCCGACCTCGCCTATCTGAAGACCAAGCTCGAGAACGGTGCGAGATTCCTGATCACGCAGCTCTTCTTCGACAACCGGCACTACTTCGATTTCGTCCCCGCGGCTCGCGCCGCCGGGATCGGCGTGCCGATCATCCCGGGGGTCATGCCGATCACGAGCTACGCACAGATAAGGCGCTTCTGCGAGATCTGCGAGGCGACGATCCCCGGGCCGCTCGCGGCTGCGATGGAGGCGCTGGACGGCGACGAGCGGGCCGAGTTCGAACTGGGCGTCGCGTACGCCTCCCAGCAGTGCGCGGAGCTGCTCGCCGGTGGAGCACCCGGTGTCCACTTCTACGCTCTCAACCGGTGGCCGGCGACCAGGGCGATCCTGGGGGCGCTCCGGGCGTCCCGGCCGTGGGAGCAGCACCCCAGCGAGCCCACGGCGACCGCGGTCTGAGGGGCCGACTTGGCCTCCGCCTACACTCGGCGCCATGCCTGAGTTCTCCTACAACGGACATCGCATCTCCTATGACGACTACGGCTCCGGCGATCGCCCGCTGGTCCTGATCCACGGCCTGCTGATGAGCCGCCGGATGTTCGACCGTCTCGCGCCGGAGATGGCGGAGCGGGGGAACCGCGTCATCACGATCGACCTGCTTGGCCACGGGCGCTCGGATCGCCCCGCGGACATGACCCAGTACTCGATGACCTTCTTCGCCCGTCAGGTCGAGGCCCTCCTCGATCACCTCGAGCTCGACAGCGCCGTGATCGGTGGGACCTCCCTCGGCGCGAACACGACGCTCGAGCTCTCATATCTGTCTCCGGACCGAGTCAAGGCAATGATGGTCGAGATGCCGGTGCTGGACAACGCCCTGCTCGCCGTGGCGGTGCTCTTCACCCCGATCATGATCGGCCTGCGGTTCGGGAAGCCTGCGCTCAAGGCGCTCGCTGCAGCGACCCGAAGGATTCCCAGGACCAATCCCCTGATCGACCTGGGCCTCGACTTCGTTCGCCAGGACCCGGAGGCCTCGATCGCTGTCCTCGACGGTCTCTTCCTGGGATCGTCCGCGCCTCACCACCAGTTCCGGGTGGAGATGACCCAGCCGACGCTCGTGATCGGGCACCATGCCGACCCGCTCCACCCCTTCTCCGACTCGGGGATGCTCGGCGAGGAGCTGCCCAACGCGCGGCTGATCGAGGCGAACTCGATCCTGGAATGGAGGATCTCCCCAGACCGGCTCGATTCCGAGCTGGCGGCCTTTCTCGACGAGGTCTGGGAGGCCGAGCCGGCATCGGTGGCCACCGACACATCGATGGCAGCAGACATCGACGACGAATCCGCGGCTGAGGGCACCGCCGCCTGAATTACGCGCTAAGCGGAGCTTGAAAGCGCTTCTGTAGCCTCCCCGCCCTGTTTCCCTCGCTGAAGGATCGTGCGTTAGATGTCCAGTCGCCGTGAAGAGAAAGAGCGCCTCCGCGCGCAGCGGCTCGCCGCCGAGCGAGCGGCTTCATCGACCGCGCAACGACGCCTCTATGCCGGCTATGCCATCGCGGGACTGCTCGCGGCGGCCGTGATCGCCGGCCTGGTCATCGTGATCTTCTCGGGCGGAGGCGGAAGCGACGTCAACGCCTGCAGCAATTCCCACATCAAGAACTCCGGTGGCACCTTCAAGGGTCTCGAGCCGGACTGCCGCAAGGGGACTCCGCCGCCTCCGATTCAGGTCGCGGACCTCCAGATCTCCGCCGACAAGGCCAGCTGCGAGCTCAGGCTCGACCTCCCGGACGAGGGAAACACACACGTCCCGAACTCGACCCCCGTTCACTACGGAACGGTCCCTCCGACCTCCGGCAACCACAATCCGGTGCCACTCGACGACGGCGCCTACAGGACGCCCGTGACGGCCGACACCAGCAAGGACGTGAACATTCGCAACGAGGTCCACGCGATGGAGCACGGGCGGATCGAGATCCACTACAAGCCGAGCCTGCCCGAGAACGAACAGCTCGCGCTCAAGGGCGTGTTCGACGACGACCCCGACGGCATGATCATGTACCCCGACCCCGACATGCCCTACGACGTGGCACTGACCGCCTGGACGAACATGGCGGTCTGCCCGCACTACAACCCCGCCGTCCTGGACGTGGTCAGGAACTTCCGCGATACGTATCGCGGCAACGGCCCCGAGCAGCAGATCCCGATCAACCTGGGATAGGTCCTGCAGGCTTGGGGAACCCCCTTGCCGGCACAGAAACCCATGGGCGGATGGTGTGTTCGGGGAAAGGCATGCGCGCACGGCTGATCGCCCTGTTCGGGCTGGCGCTGCTCGCCTTTGCGGCATGGGTCGCCGCGCCGGCGCTCTCCCTTCGCCCCTACATGCCCGGCGGAGTGGACTTCGAGACCGCCATCCCGACGGCCAAGCGCCTAAGCCCCCAGGCCATCGCGTCCGCCCGCGCGTCGAATCCAGCCGAGCCGGCGCCTCGCTGGATCTCGCCCCCCGTCAGGGCACCGCACCGATTCGATCTGGTTGGGGTCGCCCGGGAGCCGCGGGAGGTCGAGATCCGGGTCCGTGACTCGGGCGGCTCCTGGAGCGAGTGGGTCCCACAGGACGACGGAACGCCGATCTGGGTCGACGGAGCGGACGAGGCGCAGGTCCGCGCCCCTTTCAAGCCGCACGGGCGCCTCCACTTCGTGAACGTCACCGGGACCACGGGGAACTTCGCCGACCGCCTGCTCAACTCCGCCCGACGCACGATCAACTCCGCCTTCATCTCGATCGCCTCCACCCCCGTCGCCCAGGCGATCGCCCCGAAGCCGGTGATCGTCACGCGGGCACAGTGGGGAGCGGACAACCCCGGCACCGGCTGCCCACCGCGCGGACCGCCCGAGTACGGCACGGTGGCCGCGGGGGTGATTCACCACACGGTGAACGCCAACGACTACACGCCCGAGGAGGCTCCGGCGATCGTGCTCGGGATCTGCCGGTTCCACGTCTACGGCAACGGCTGGAACGACATCGGCTACAACGCCCTGGTCGATCGATTCGGGACCGTCTACGAGGGGCGCGCAGGAGGCCTGAAGCGGCCAGTGGTCGGGGCCCAGGCCCAGGGTTTCAACTCACAGACGACCTCGATCGCCTCGATCGGCGACCACACGACCGAGGCGCCAACGCCCGCAACCGTGCGCTCGATCATCCGCTTCCTCGCCTGGAAGATGGCCGTCAACCGCGCCTATCCGGTCAACACCACCGTCCAGCTCACGTCGGCCGGCGGACCCGAGGACCGCTATCCGCCGGGGCAGGTGGTGACGGTTCCGCGAATCGTGGGTCACGGGACGCTGGGGCTGACCGCCTGCCCGGGTGCCGCGATGGCACCGCTGATTCCCACGATCCAGGCCGCGGTACAGAAGCGGATAAAGAAATACGCGAAGCACCGGAAGAAGAAGAAGAAGAAGAAGAGCCGGCGGAGCGGTAGATGAGAGGGCGCGCGCAAGCGCGACCCGATTCATGCTGGTCAGGCGCGGTAGGCGGGGAAGAACCCTTCCGGCGCGGACGCGCCGCTCAGCTCCTCGTATGCGACCGGGTCGGCGATCACCTGGTGCGTGCGGAAGTCGGCGCTCTCGTTCGCGAACCCGCGCTTGAAGTCGTCGAGCGAATCACCGGTGGCGATCCCGCCGCCGAGGTTCAGGGGCAGCTCGAGCTCGCCGCCGAGCGCGATCATGGCCGCGAACAGGTTCTTCATCGGGGATGCCCTGAGCGCATCGTCGACAGTGCCGCCGAGGTAGTAGTGGAGGTAATCGTCGCTGGCCACGGCGATCGCTCCCGCGAGCCGCTCGGATTCAAGTGAGGCGAGCAGCAGCCAGCTTCGCTCCGATTGGAGCAGGCGGTGGAAGTAGGAGGCCTCGTACAGGTAGCGGTCGGTCGCTTCCGTCCTGGCCATCGTCTGCGCGTAGGCGCGCTCGAATGCCGCCCGGCTCTCGTCACCGGCCTCAGGCCCGGGGATCGTCTCGACGGACCAGCCGTCGCGCTCGTTTCGCCGGATCTGCTCGCGCAGGCGCTTGCGGATTCCCCCGTCGCCACGGGCGACATGGACCTGTGAGCGGATGGTTCCTCCGGCGAGACACGCCCGCTCGCCGATCCGGTCGCGAATGAAGATGCTGACCAGGCCCGTCTGCGACCAGTCGATCTCCGAGGGATCGAGCGGCGCATCCGGGGCCGCCGAACCGCCCGGGTAGCCGTACGGGGAGATCGCGTCCTGGCGCCCGGCGCCCTCGACCGGGCGAACGAGCAACGGGATTCGAAGATCCGCATCAGGGACCGCCAGCGTGTGGGTGGCGTCCTCGGCAGCGAGGAACTCGGGGGAGCGGAAGAACTGCTGCGAGTCCGAGGCGGCACGACCGCCATCCTCCATCAGGCTCGCCTTCAAGCGGGTCACTCTTCGGGCGGCTTGGGCTGATCCTCGGGGAATCCACCCCAGAGCTCGACGTCGATCAGCTCCTCGCCGTGCCGGACGTGCCGTCGCAGGACCCCCTCCTGCTTCCAGCCGTTGTAGATCACAGCCTTCTTCGCTGCCTCGTTCGTCGCCGGGATCCTGCCGTAGACCTTGTGAGCGCCGAACTCCTCATAGGCCATCCTGTTCGTCAGCCGCTCCGCCTCGCGACCGACCCCCCTGCCCCGCACCCTCTCGTCACCCATGATCGCGCCGAGCTCCGGAGCGGTCTGCCGGTGGAGCCCGTAGAGGGCCGTATATCCGACTGCCTCGTCGATGCCCTCCACCTCGACCGCCCACTTGCGGTCCTCGGAGCTCGGGTCGTTCGACTGCTCGATCGCCCGCTCGACCCAGCGCTCGGCGTCCTCCTCGCTGAAGGACTCCCGGTGCTCGAGCAAGTTGGCGGTCGCCGCCGGGCTGTTGAACCAGCGGTGGACGGCCTTCGCGTCCTCCGGCCTGAAGTCTCGCAGCGAGATTCCTCGTGCCATTCCGTGCTGGAGCGTATGGAACGGGGCGCGCGGTCAGGTGCGTGGGTCGGCGTCTCGCTCCCGTTCCGCCGCGGCTCGCAGGGGGGAGTCGGGGTGGGAGCCGGCGAAGGGATCCTCCGCCTCCACGCCCGCCCCGCCGAGCAGGGCCCTGGGAGTGCGGGCGAGGATGCGGAGATCGAGCCGCACCGAGCGGTGTTCGACGTACCAGACGTCGAGCTCGATTCGGTCCTCCCACGGAATCCCGGCGCGCCCGTGGATCTGCGCCCAGCCGGTGACGCCAGGCCTCAGGTCGAGGCGGCGCCGCTGACGCGGCGTGTAGAGCTCGACCTGGGCTGGCAGGGTCGCGCGCGGACCCACGATCCGCATCTCGCCCCGGAGGACGTTCACGAGGTTCGGAAGCTCATCCAGCGAGAAGCGCCGCAGCAGCTTCCCGATGCCGGTGACTCGCGGGTCGTCGGCGGTGACGGCGGTGCCGACTCCGATCGGATCGGCACCCTGGCGCATCGTTCGCAACTTGAAGAGGTCGAAGACCACCCCGTCCTTGCCGACGCGGCGCTGGCGATAGATCACGGGGCCACGCGAGGAGAGCTTGATCGCGATGGCGGCCGCCACCAGGATCGGCGAGACGAGGATCAACCCGACGATCGCGATCGCGATGTCCGCTGCGCGGGGCAGGCCCTTGCCGGGCCGCTCGGGCGGTTGGCCCGCTTCGGACCAGAGGGTCCGCTGCTCCTCGCTCGTCGGATCGGTCATCGAGTTCCCTCCACCTTCTCCCAGCCGATCGGTACGGCCCCCGCCCGAAGACGGTCCCAGAGCCCGGCCGCGATCGAGGCCGTGACGGTGACGTAGTAGTAGGCGATCCGGAAGGGAAGGATCGATACGAACCTCCCCAGCAGCGCGCCGACGAGCAAGGCGACCTGGAGCGCCATCGTCACCACGTAGACGGTGCCCTGGCCGAGCAGCGCCAGGTTCGCCGCGAAGGCGATCACGTGGAGCCAGGGCGTGAGATAGCGGAGCAGGCGGTGGGAGTAGATCTGAAGCGCATATGCGGGGCTGTAGCCGCGAGGATCGAGCATCCCCCACCTGAGCATCACGTCCCAGAGACCCCACATCATCCGACGCTTGCGCTTGAACTCCCCCTCGACGGTCGGGGCCATGCGCTCGTCGGCGAGCGCACCCGGCTCATAGGTGGCGCGCCAGCCCCGCTTCGTCAGCTCGAAGGGGAACCCGATGTCCTGCCCGCGGCTCGGGTCGAGCTCGATGTAGGCCTCCCGGCGAACGGCGTAGATCGCTCCGTTGCCGGCGGTGATCCCCGCCAGGCGGGACTCCATGGAGCGGACCGCCATCTCGTAGCGCCAATAGAGGCCCTCCTGATTCCCGCCCTCACCCCCGAGGAAGCGGACCTGACCGCAGACGTAGCCGACCCGCGGATCGGAGAAAGGCTCGATCAGCCGCGTCAACGCGTCGGGCCGCCAGTACGAATTCGCGTCTGAGAAGGCGACCAGTTCGCTCTCCGTCCGGCGGACCGCCTCGTTCAGGGCGGCGACCTTGCCTCCCCGCGGGAGCTCGAGCACCAGATCCGCTCCGGCTGTCCGCGCGCGCTCGGCGGTGCGGTCGCTCGAGCCGTCGGAGCTCACCACCACCCGGAGCCTCTCACGCGGATAGTCAAGAGCGAGAGCGTTCTCGATCTTGCGCTCGATCACGTCCTCCTCGTCGTAGGCGGGAATGATCAGCGCCACCCGAGGCAGCTCGCGCCCGGGCTCGGCCGAGCGGGGCCTGCGGCCGAAGACCCGGCTGGCCGCCCAGAGCAGGAGCGGATACCCCAGGTGGGCGTAGACGATCAGGCCGACGGCGACCCAGAAGACGATTTCCAGCGCCATAGCAGGGGATTATCGAGGGGTAGGAGCGCTCAGCGTTCCCCGGTCAGCTCCCGGTACAGATCTACCGTCTGCCGCCCGATCCTCGCCCAGGAGTAGCGCGTACGGGCCGCCTCGGCGGCCGCCTCCCCCAGAGCCTCGCGCGCCGTGGGCTCGCCGAGGAGCTCGTTCAGCGCCGACGCCAGGGCGTCCGGATCCTCGGGCGGAACGAGCCGCGCCGCGCCGTCCTCCGCGATCTCAGGAAACCCGCCGACCGCGCTCAGGACCATCGGGCGACCGAAGGCGAGCGCCGTGTAGAGGACGCCCGACTGCTCGATGTTCCGATAGGGAAGGACAACGAGGTCAGCTCGACGCATGAACGCTGGGATCTCCGGATCGGTGACGAAGCGGTCGACGAGGCGAACGGTCCCCGCCGCGCGGCTCGCCAGCTCGCGGAGCGGTTCCATCGGCATTCGCGGCGCGCCGACGACCCAGAGCTCCGCCCCCTGCACCCGCTGAAACGCCTCCAGCAGGACGTCGGTGCCCTTGTAGGGCCTGATCAGGCCGAAGGCCAGGATCACCGGCGCGTCGGTCTCGAGCTCGGCGGGCAGCGGCACCTCGTGGTCCTGCCTGGTCAGGTAGTCGAAGGCGCCATGGGGGATCACCCGCAGCCGATTGGGCTCGACTCCGAAGTCCGCCTCGAGCCGGCGTGCGCCGTGCTCCGTATGGGCGACGACCGTGTCCATCTTCGCGAGCAGTCGCGTCAGCGTCCCTGCGATCCGGGTTCCTGCATCGGGAAGGCGCCAGTGCATCGTGTACACCCGCGGGCGCTTGGGCGGCAGCAGACGGCGGTCGAGCGCGGGGACCGGGAGCCACATGTAGTGGACGAGCTCCGTGCCCACGGCCTCGTGCCGGTAGCGCAGCATGTCCGGGAGGTGCTCGGCGGCCCGGACCACCCGGCGGCGCCGGTCGCTGAGCCCGGGGCGCGAGCCGCGGCGATAGAAGAGCTCCCGCACCTCATATCCCTCCTCGCGCGGCACCGGCCCGTAAGGAAAGTTGGCCGTCACGAGCTCGACATCCGCCCCCGCCCGGGCGACAGCGCTGCTCAGGGCATGGTCGTAGGGAGGGGTGTAGGCGGGGGGATCGACGATCTGGACGCGCATCGGCGAGCATTCTCGCCGTGCTGCTCTCCTATTGCGTGGTCAACACCAACGGCCGGGACGATCTGCTCGCCTGCCTGGAGGCGATCGAGCGGACCACGCCTGGCGATCTCGAGCACGAGGTGCTGGTGCTGGACAACGCGTCGGACGACGGATCCGCTGATGCCGTGCGTGCGTTGGGCCGCGAAATCAGGCTGATCGAGCTGGACCGGCAAGTCGGAAAGGCGGAGAACGACAGCCACCTCTTGCGCGAAGCACGCGGCGAGTACTGCCTGCTCCTGAACGAGGACTCCGAGCTTCAGCCGGGCGCGATCCCGGCGCTGATCGGAGCGCTCCGATCCGACTCGGGCGCAGCGGCCGCAGGGGCGCAGCTACTCACGGCGGACGGCCGCGAGGTCCCCTGCGCCTGGCGGCTGCCGAGCCTGGACACCGCCCTGGCCGGGGCCCTCTTCCTGCACCGGCGCTTCACCGTCGAGAGCGGGGGCGGCGGGACCAGGCCGGTGGGCTGGGTGCAGTCCAGCGCGATGCTCGTGCGGCGTGAGGCAGCCGAGCAGGTGGGCTGGCTCGACCCCGACTTCTTCGTCTACTCCGACGAGACCGACTTCTGCAAGCGCCTGGGCGACGCCGGCTGGCGGATCCTCTACGTCCCCGCGTCGCGAGCTATCCACCACGACCAGATGGCGCAGGACGCGTCCGGCTCGGAGCGCAGGATCGTCGAGTACCACCGCAACCGAGACCTCTACCTGCGCAAGCACGAGGGCCGCGGCGCGGCCCTGATCCAGCGGCCGCTGCTCGCCTGGCCCTATCTGCTGCGCGCGCTCGCCGCCGTCTTTCTTCCCGGGCACTCCCCGCGCCGCTACTGGCTGCACGCGCGGCAGGCGCTGCTCCCCTCACGCGGCGAGGGCATCCGCGAGGCGGCGGAGTCCTACAACCGGGCAAGGGCCTCTGATTCGTGAGGATCCTGCTCGTCACCCAGATGTGGCCCAGTCCGGAGAACCCGGACCTGGGCAGCTTCCTCGTACCGGTGACGCGAGAGCTGGAGGCGCTCGGACATGACGTCGAGATTGCCTCGATCAGCCGGCGGGGTGGCGCGCCGACCAAGTACGCCCGGCTCGTCCGCGAGGCCCGCGCGGCGGCGCGGCGCCGACACCCCGACGTCGTCTTCGCCCACTTCCTGTTCCCGTCGGGCGCCGCGGGCGCTCTGGCCTCTCGCGCCGCCGGCGCTCCCC
>Ga0066388_100003560_pt1 | contig 10149 bp, 10 predicted proteins | sample PanSoiMetaGPlot6_FD_64539 | JGI IMG/M metagenome (GOLD analysis project Ga0066388, IMG submission 64539) | Tropical forest soil microbial communities from Panama analyzed to predict greenhouse gas emissions - Panama Soil - Plot 6 (Hybrid Assembly) | ecosystem: Environmental > Terrestrial >... | reverse complement strand
TCACCCACGACGCCAACGGCAACCACATCCGCACCCTCAAGCGCGATACCGGCGACGTCTCACAGTATCTGTTCGACGAGGAGAACCGCCTCGCCTGCGCCAACAAGGGCCCGCAGGCGCCGAGCCCGTCCTGCGACGCGCAGGGCATGACCAAGTTCGTCTACGACCATGCCGGCGTGCGCAAGATCAAGTCCGCCGCCAGCCCCACCATCTACGCCAACCAGTACTACACCGACTTCGGCGGCGGCGCCGGCAACCAGTTCAAGCACATCTTCCTCGGCGAGACACGCATCCTCACCAAGAAGGCACGGATCGCGCCGGACCGGCAGCACTGGTACTACCACCCCGATCATCTCGGTTCGACCGACATGGTGACGAACGAGAACGGGCAGCTGACCGAGCACACCCATTACTTCCCGTTCGGCGAAGTGTGGCTCGACGAGCGCCCCGCTTCGCTGCCGGTGCCCTACCTGTTCACGGCCAAGGAGCTCGATCCGGAGACCGGCTTTTACGACTTCGGCGCGCGATATCTCGATCCGAGGTTCTCAAAGTGGATGAGCGCGGATCCGGCGTTGGGATCATATTTGCCGAGCGCGGCCAATCCCAACGCCTCATTGCCTAGCCTGGGCGGCGCGTTCCGACCCGTGAATCTGGCGCCTTACGGCTACGGCCATCACAATCCTGCCACGCTCATCGATCCAGACGGCGCCCAAACTACTCCTGTACGCCCTCGTACGGGCGGGAACCTAAGCATAACGTATCAAATGAGGTTTCCATGGGTGAATAGCATGATATGGCAAAACAATAACCTTCGCATTAGAACGCTTGAGAGGGAGATACTTGAATTTCGCCCAAATACTACCTGGATAACTTCTGGCGAACCGCAGCCAATTGCACGGCAAGAACGAATCATTGAGAACTTGGAGTCCCAGCTTGCGCAAATTCGCTCTGAAATCTCGGCGACCACCTTCTTACCCGGCCTTACGCCCCGACCACGCGCACCTAGCGACTTCATCGCGAACGCCAGACAGACTTTTGGCGAAAGCAACCTTTTTACTAACATTGTGAGTCACCGTGGCGAACTTGTAATTCAACGCAACGACATCGAGCTCACCCCCCAGAACGTTGTACTGATGAGGGAAGGTTATGCTCCATTTGTTAGAAATTACAGAGGCGAATGGGAGCGAGTCGTTCTTCATCACGTTGGTCGTCGTGAGGGAGGATTAATTGAGGTTCTGAATTCGCAGAACCGGTACAACCCGGTCACAGGTGGCCCTCTTCATATCCCCGGGCCTGGAAGCCCGGCTCGTCAAGAGGGCTTTACAGGTACGTATTGGCAGCAGAGACTGCAGGACCTACAAAAGCGGTAGGAGAGACAGCACCGATGCTCCTGCAGATCAGCGATAGTATAGTCAGGCAGCTCAGGGCTTCCGGTCCATCCACTGAGGAGGAGATCAAGAACGCCGAACGCGAGCTTGGCGTGGAATTTCCGCCGGAGTATCGAGAGTTTCTTGCGAAATATGGCGCCGCGCGTATCGCTGGATACCAAATTGCGGGGTTGACGCATCAAGACCCCGACCAGCCGCCCATGTGGGACAGTGTTGTCAGAGTGACCCGATCGCTCCGTGATAGGCACGGCAAGATTGGGCATTATGATGATTTGATTGCAATATCGGGGGATGGAATGGACATCACCTTTTACCTGAGGACCAAAGAGGATACATCGGGGAGGGTGCTTGCTTTAGGCCCAGGAGTCGAGAAGGAGATAGCAAGCACCTTATCAGAGTTCATTTCCAGAATTCATACAGGTGAACTGAATCTCTAGGAGTGAACGCACTTCCTTAATCGTGGGGGCCGTCGGATTGCTCGGAATTGTCGGCGTCCCGCGCCTGCATCAATTTCGCCTTTACCTACGGTCCGGTCGGCAATCTCACGAGCCTGGAAAACAAGGCGGCACCGCCTGGGTACCTTCCCCCGACCCTGGCCTCGGCAGCGCCTACCGGCTGACGTCCTCGAGCGAGCGCCACAACACCACGCCCAACGCGAGCAACACCTACAGCTTCAGCCAGATCCCGCGGGCCCTTGCTCAAAAGTTGGGCCTGTTGGAGCGGGAGGTTCTAGGAGCGGCTCGTGGCGCGAAGCCTATTGACATTCCTGGCGGAAGCGGCTTCGAGCGCGTCCTGAGCGGAAAAAACATTGAGGCCTTCAACGAGGCTTTGGCGAACGGTACGATTGTTGTCCGTCGTCTGCGACCACCCTACTAACTTTGTGACTCATGCAACGAGATCTTGAATCGCTGGTTCGCAAGCTGAATCGTAGAGTTAACATCCACTGGCTCGAAGAGATGCGGCTGGGCAAGCCGGCTTACGATTATCTCGTTGAACGCGTTCGGGCCAGGACCTTGAAGCGCCATCAAATGGCCAACGCTTTCCACGCGCTGTTTCGACTGAGGGACCATGGAAGCGAACATGATGTCTTCGCCTTGCTCCGTGCTCACACCAGTGACGATGAAATTCGTGTGCGTACAGAAGCAGTCCGATTGCTGATTGGAATGATGAGGGTTCACAACTTACAAGCACCATTCCAACCAAGCACATGCATCAGCGAAATCAAAGCCGCTCTTGCGCTCGGTCTTGAGCATGATGTTGCGTCACTCGCGAAGGACTTTGTGGCGCAATACGGCACGACGGCATGATAGCGTTCGCGCGTGATCGCCGGTAGACGGCAGGTAAGGCCGTGAAGCAAGCCCTGAAGCAGCTTTTGGAGACTCTCGATGAGATCTCCAAGACACACGCGGAAGTGTCCGATACGGCCGCGCGGGAAGCCATGGCCGAGGCCATTCAGCGCGGGTTTGTTCTGGGCCAGAAGGGATACAAGCTCCCCGACAAGTTCGCGATGTTCAGCGAGGCAGGCGATCAGTTGGTGCGCGAGGCGCTAGCCGCGTTCCTCGCACATCCTGACGCCGTGTTCTCCAAGAATCGTACGCCGGACGCGCGACTCGCTGCCTTTCAAGACGCGAGCGTCGTTTCGGGCCTGGGCCATTGTTACGATGACTATTTTGGTCACGCGGATGACGTGCAGCTCAGCGAGGCGCGGAAAGCCTTGGCGCAGAAGCTGCTGCCGCCAAAAGATCACCTTCCTCCCTATCCGAGGAAGAAGAATTATCAAGTCGGTGACTGGTTTGCCATTCCGCTGCGAACAAAAGGCTTCGGTCTGGGGCTTGTGGCACGCACTAAGCGTGGGCAATGCTTGGGGTATTTCTTTGGTCCGCCGCGCATATCGCCGCCAGCCTTGAGCGACTGCGCTGGGCTGACATCCAAGGATGCCGAATTCGTCGAACTCTTTGGCGACTATCACATACGGATCGGGTATTGGCCTAAGTTGGGAAAGCTGGCGAGCTGGAACAAGAACGATTGGCCAATGCCGGTGTTCGCTAGCACGCTTTTGGGTCACTTTACGGCCCATTATCCCGATGATGATCCTTCCGCCGACCCCACCTACATGCGGTCAACGAAAGAGGAATTGAAGGGTTTGCCAAGAGAAGGCTTTGCGGGTTCCGGCGCAGTAGAGATCAGGCTGACAATGGCTCTTGATGCGGCCGCATTCGAAGCGATGCGGCAGTGAGACCATTTGCCCGCGTCAGTGGCCCCGACCCCTTCGCACCTTACCGTAGAGCAGAGCTAAAGCCTCTGACATTCTTGGGAGAGCGTAGCTTTGTGAGTCAAACCAGAAAATGGGAATTGGAAACCAAGTGCGACCCTACTGGTGCGATCAGTACGGAAATATCTACCGTGGATCACCGCGATGACGCCTGGAATCTCATTAAGGCCGGCCGCTATGATGAAGCGGCCCGGCAGCTTGCCCGGCATATCGACACGGGCATTGACGTCGGCTTAGGCCACTTTGGAAACAAGGCTGTTGCCGAGCTGGCGGCCTATCGCCCTCAGGCTGAGCCGCAATCCCTGGCATCACCAGCCGATTGCGGCCGTGTTCAAAATAGCCAGCCTGTTCGGCAGACCGTGATATCGTAGGACTCGGCGTCGCAGAAAAGCAGACCGGCCGTGCGCGCCAGGTGTTTGAACGCAGCCAATCACACCAACTACAACGGTGCCGGATCGAACGCAGAAAATTTCGTGTAATCGAAGGTGGCCGCAAATAATCAATCCAAGGCCATCATGGCCTTTAGCCGCAAAGCGGCTTCTTCTGAAGTGAGCCGAGCGGGGATTTCTACCTCTCTCGGCTCTCCGTCACAGCCTCTTACCTGATACAGGAAATAGCCGCTCCGGTCCTCGACATCTTCTCCAGACAACTCAACGCGCTTGTCTCTGAGAGGGGCTATGCAGAGCGTCGTCTCGCTATAAGAAATGTCGCCGTAATCGGCTGCGCACTTGTACGAAACTAATCTATCACGACGCGCTTCACCTGATTGGGATCAAGCCGCTTGGCCGCCAATGGACTTGGATGCGTCGCGCGAATCCAACAGCTTCTCGTGCCTGGAGAGAATCTTCTTCAGCGCCTTCGGCCGCGTCGCGCTCTGAGCCATCGGCTCGAAGAAGCGTGATGCGATCTCGATGGCTTCGATCTTCGTGATGTTCTTATCGGCGCTGAGTTCGCGGTATACAGCCCGGAACAGCCCGTCATTTCCAAGCGCGGCTTCCAATCTCCGCAGGTAGGTCTCGACAAGCTGTCTCTTGTCCACAGGTGGCGCTCCAGGAGCTGCTCTCGGACGGGACGCAGACGCCACGGAACGCAATGCACGCGATTCGAATTCTGCAAGCGACACTTCACTGAATCGCCGCAGCAGGTCAAGCAGAAGTCCCAAATCGGTAAGAACTAGCTTTTTGGCTCCGGCTTCCATGAGGAGCGCCATCAGTTTTTCGACTGGCGGTACCAGTTCACCGAGGCTAGGTACGCTGCCCGAGATCGGCTCAACGTTCGCGTTCTCGACGGCACCGAGAAACTTGGCGACCGTCTGCGAGCCCCCTTTGCCAATGGCGTTCGCCAACGAGATTACCCTGACAACGGTGTCGTTGCCGCCCGAGGTTGCAAGTGCCGCGCCGTAGGTCTCAACCAAAGTTTTGAGCTGACTGGCTTGCATCCTCGGATCCTTCGCTCCAGTTCGGCGGCGAGGTCGTCAAATACTTGCCTCACCTTGCGCCCGTCCTCGTTGTTGCCAAGACAATTATACGCGATTCCGTTGCCTCCAGTCTTGCCGATAATCGAGCGGTCCGGGATTGACAATTCATATGGGATTTCAAAGGGAACCTCCAAGCGATCGAGGTAAGTCAATTCGGTTTTCGTCGCGCGAAGATTGTCAGCGAGCGCATCCTTGGCACTCGTGAGTGCGCCTCGCTCGTAATTTTGCGTGCCTTCCGGTAAGCTGAGGTTCTGAGCCATCATCCCGAGAATGCCGACCACACGAAGGCGCGGCCACAGCGCCTCGTGGCGCCGCAACTGTTTCGCGAAGTAACCGACGGCCGGCGAGGACGTGTTGTCAAGGATCGTCGGCACCAACACGTGGGTGCTCGAGCACAAGGCTTGGATCGACGAAATGGAAAAGCGCGGCGGGGCATCGATCAGGACCGCGCCGAACCGATTGCGTACCTCCGGATCGCGCAGGAGCCGGAACAAATCATATCGGATGTCCCGCGCGCGGTCCCCGATCAACCATTCGGCGACGGCCCTGTCTTCGGTCTCCGTCAACTCGTAGAAGGCCGCTAGGCCGAGCGCATTCGGCGTCTGGCGTGTCGTTCCCTTGCTATCCTTCCAAGTGAACTGCCGCGCGGCGCTCGCTTCACCCGCAAGCCAACGCGGCAATTGGCTGCCATCGATCGCGAGGCTTGCCGGCGATTGATGACCGGGCTTCGGTCGCCAATCGGAGCCCGCGAACATCTGGGCCGACGCAGACCCCTGCGGATCAAGATCGATCACCAACACGGGTTTCGTCAGGCGGGCGGCGAATGCTGCCGCAAGGTTTACGGTTGTCGTGGTCTTACCGACGCCGCCCTTGTCGTTCGCCACCGTCATAATGAACGGCAGCGCCTGCATCCAATCGTCGTACTGGGGTGGACGCTCTTGTTTAATGGCGAGCCACAGGCCCGGGCCGTTAGGGCGGACCGTGCTCCGAACGCGCTCGACCCGCCATCGATAATCATCGGCCGGAAAGATGCGCTCCTTGAGGAGCTTCAACAGGCGATAGGTCCTGTTCGCCAGCCACGTCAAAATGGCGACTGCAATCGCCACGAGTAGGGTCTTGATGATGTCCTTGGTCAGTTCGCCATTGCCTGGCAGCACATCCGAAAGCGTAGACCAGATTGCGCGGTACCACGCACTATCCCACCACCCGCTCATCTAAGCCCCCCAACACATTACTATCGTAATTATGCACGCTCCTCGGGAATGCGCTACCGTTAGGATCAATATCCGCTCTGGTCCTGCATCTCTGGTCCGGTTCTGGGCTGAACGGACGAGCATGCCCACTGACGTGTGAGCGTGCGAGGACACCGGCTGGGTTTGCGAGGCTCACGACGACCGGCCGTGGGAGCGCGGCGCGACGTCGAGACCGCGCACATGCGGCGCGCCCGGGATGCCGTGCGCGGCGTGTAACATGAACGAGTTGCCACGAGGCGTTCCAGCTACTCGTCGCGATACGGAATGATCTCCGATTCCGGTGGATCGAAACATCTTTCGCGGTCGAAATTGAAGCTGTAGATCGTATGTCCGATGTCGGGGAATTCGATAATGAGGTCCGCGCGTAAATGCGGTTTGAAGACGCGGTGGTATTGAAAAATTCCGCGATGGGGCTCGTCCGAGGATGAATCCTCTTCTTCATCCTCCAGGTGGAAGCCATCGTGCCACATCGGGTCTGGGCTATTGAACGAAAGCCGCTTTACATACACGACGAAACCGGGTCCCCACCGCGATCCAGGGGCGACCTTGTCCAAGCAGACGGCATCGAGGATCACGGGCTTCCCAGTAGCGACGGCTGCGCTGATAGCCGCATCGAATTCATCCCTCCGTAGGCACTCCCAGTAGGGCTTAGGGGCATCAGGCCTGAACGCAAACTTGTCACCTTCGACGTGGTGAGCGCCGATGCGAGGTGCCACGAGCTTTGCAAGCCCAGACTTGCCTACCCCATCAAAGCCTTCGAAGCGAGGCAGCTTTGGCTTACCTGCCTCCTCCCACACACGGACCACCACATCGGCCGCCTTCTCGAAAGTCGGACCGGTCGCAATCTTTACACTGCCTCGCATTCGCTACACCGAGGTTCCGGGGCTTTCGCGTCACGACTGACGACAAATGTTCGCCGAACTGATTGCCTCACGCCCGGCGCCGTGATCGTCACGATCGCCACCTCGATCACGCGGTCGCCAACCCTGATGCGCTCGCCGCGCGCGGTCACATGCCCGGCGCGGACCAGCTCGACCATGTCGTCGATCGAGATGCCATGCGCTGAGAGTATCCCTTCCGACATGCCTCGCGGACTCGATGCGAGAAGCGTGAGGGCGCGGTGGTTATCGTCAGAGAGCGCATTTCGTCTTGTCTCATCGCCGCAATCAGTGGCTCGACGCCCATGATGTTCATCAGGCGCGTGATGTTGTAGGCGAGTAGGCGGCTTGGGGCTGGCAGCTCTCTCGGGCTCCATTTTACCGCCTATAAAAGGCGGCCTCAGACGGGATTATCGTTATCGCGGGGGGCTGCCAAAACCCGAAGAGTACCGGGCGACCGCCCCGCCCCCCCGCCGGAGTTGGCGCGCGGGTTGGTGGCCGGCCGGAGTTGGCGCGCGGGTCGGTGGCCTCTCGGGCCGCCGCCGGCCATCGGCCTTGGATGGGTAGCGCTTACCCGACGCTGACCCGGGCTGATTTTGTGCTCAAAATATGCCCGTCGCTTCCTACCAAATTGTTTAGTGTTTACAATTTGGTGGGCGCACCAGGACTCGAACCTGGGACCCGCTGATTAAGAGTCAGCTGCTCTACCAACTGAGCTATGCGCCCGCACAAAGGCCGGGGTCGTGTAGCAAAGCGCTCCCGGCGAGTCCAGGAACGCCGGCGCCACCTTCCCCGCTGTCCCGGCCGCGCAAGGCGAGAGCCGGGACCTACCCATGGACGTTCAGCGAGATTGCGGGTTCCGGCTTGCGGCACCTGTAGCCCACTTGGGGCACCTATATCGCTATCTCGGGTAGACTCGGGATCGGTGGCGCGTCCAGGACGACAATGACTGAGGACTGCCCCTCCCCACAAATGAAAGCCGCCGGGCGCTTGGCCCGGCGGCTCCCATGCGTCAGCGATCGTGTCGGGGGGCTGGGAGTACGACCGCCGCGCTAGCTCTTAAAGACGCTCCTCGCCATGTACCGGCGGGGTCATATCCGTCGAGCGCTGCATCGGACCCATCGGGCGATGCGGCATCATCGGACCGTCGAAACCTTCGCCGCGCCGCATGAAGCCGCGCGGCCCGAAGCGATCGTCACGACCTCGGAAATCGTCACGGCCGTCACGACCGCGGAAATTGTCACGTCCGTCGCGGCCGCGGAAATCATCGCCGCCAAACCGGCTGAGCCGGCTCAACACTGCAAAGCGCCGCTTCTGGTTGTCATCGAGGCTGTTGTAGAGCGGCGCCGTCGCGTCGCCGAGCTTCTTGAGCGCCATGCCGGTCTCCATCATCGCGGTCGCGCGCCGGTTCATCCGTTCGGCGGGATTGACGTCACCGGATTGCGGCGCGTTAACCGAGGCGTTCGCGCGATCGATCCGCAGCTTGGCGAACTCGCGCGCAGCTTGTTCGAAGGCCGGCCAATTCCTTTCCTGCTCGGCGGTCAGCGCGAGGCCAGCCTTGAGTGCAGCAAGCCGCGCTTCGCCGTAAGCACGCAGATCCTCCATGTTCGGGCGCCGAGCGCCCTCACGGGCCGGACGATCCGGACGATATTGCGCATAGACCACGGAGCTGCCGGCAATGAGGAGTGCGGCGGCGCCCGCTGCGATCGGTTTCCACATTGATTGTCCCTCCACCCTGAACGCCCCGCTTGCCTTTGTATCTAAGACAATAGTTGGGGGCCCTCTCGAAGCAAGTTAAAGTTCTGTTAGGTGGCAGTGGCTGGGAATAAGCAGATTACAATCCTGTAATGTTGCGCTTTAAAAAGATGATTTCACACAAATTCTGCGGCTCATCTTGAGCGTTACCAGCAACGCCAGCACGATCTTGGTAGAAAAGTGGCCGGCACACGGCTAGTGACCCATTTCCGAAGTTTGTGGGACACCTCAGCACACTCTGACACGAACTTCGGAAACAAAGGGGCACTAGCAACTTATGATTCTAGTGCCGCTTTCGATTTTGAAGTTCCTAACAGTGTTTGCTGCAGGTGCTGTAGGAACTTCAAATCGGCCGCACTGTATGCCGGCGACAATATCGGCGCGTCAGATCGCGTCGGTCGAATGAATGCGCTGTCCGGCCGCATCGAACGCGGCGAGCTTGCCGTGCTGGCGTGCCATCAACTTGTTGAGCGCGCCGAGATAGGCTTTGGCAGACGCGACGAGCGTGTCGGGATCGGCGCCTTTGGCGGTGACCGCGCGACCGTCGGCAGCGAGCCGTACCGACACCTCGGCTTGCGCGTCGGTGCCCTTGGTGACGGCGTGCACCTGGTAGAGCTCGAGCACGGTCTCGTTCGGCACCAGCGCCTTGATGGCGTTGAAGGTGGCATCGACCGGGCCGTTGCCGGTAGCCTGCACGGTGTGCTGCCTGCCTTCGATGTCGAGCGTCAGCGTCGCCGATTGCGGGCCCATGGTGCCGGCGATGACGGTGAGCGACACAAGCTTCACGCGATCCTGCGCGTGCGCGATCTCCTCGTCGACCAGCGCCTCGATGTCCTCGTCGTAGACGTGCTTCTTACGATCGGCGAGCGCCTTGAAGCGCACGAAGGCGTCTTCCAGCTGATTGGCGGCGAGCTTGTAGCCCATCTCCTCGAGCTTGTGCACGAAGGCGTGGCGCCCCGAATGCTTGCCCATGACCAGCGACGTCTGCTTCACGCCCACGCTCTCGGGCGTCATGATCTCGTAGGTTTGGGTGTGCTTGAGCATGCCGTCCTGGTGGATGCCGCTCTCGTGCGCGAACGCGTTGCGCCCGACGATCGCCTTGTTGTACTGCACCGGGAACGAGGTC